>Ga0310786_10007070_pt1 | contig 14737 bp, 13 predicted proteins | sample AusTroGonzalo_MG_FD_203881 | JGI IMG/M metagenome (GOLD analysis project Ga0310786, IMG submission 203881) | Bovine rumen microbial communities from tropical cattle in Woodstock, Queensland, Australia - Gonzalo_03 (v2) (version 2) | ecosystem: Host-associated > Mammals > Digestive system >... | reverse complement strand
GTGGCCGGTGGTTTCGCCCTCGGTTATGGTCTGAACGCCTCTGGCCTCGCTGCCAACGCTGTGGAGAGCATCCCCTTCGGCGAGTTCTCGCCCCTGCTTATCCTGTTGCTCGGTGGTGCTATCTGCTACCTGCTCTCGAACTTCATCTCCAACTCTGCTACGGCAGCACTGCTGATGCCAATCCTGGCTATCGTCTGCGGTGCCATGGGTGACAAGCTCGCGCCTATCGGTGGTACGCCAACCGTACTCATCGGTGTAGCCATTGCAGCTTCGAGCGCCATGATCCTGCCTATCTCTACCCCGCCGAACGCTCTGGCCTTCGCCACGGGTTACGTGAAGCAGAACGATATGGCAAAGATGGGTATCATCATGGGTATCATCTCCATGGTCCTCGGCTTCGGCCTCGTCTATCTGATGGGAACATTACATCTCATCTGATAACAAATAAAAAATACGAAAAAAAGGCGAAACGTTTGGGTGTTTCGCCTTTTTTTTGTAAATTTGCACCACAATTCTTATAATGATAATATGAACGACTGGACTCACAATAGACTATTTTCGTTGTTAATACTACTGATGATGAGTATCTGTACCATCACAGCCAGCGCCGACGATGCAAAAGAAGAGCATCTGAAGCGTGTGGTGTCCATCTATTATGATGGTACAAACGAATATGAGTTCTATCAGGCCATCAACAAATATCTCGACTACGCAAAAGAAAAAAAAGACTATTACACGTACTACCATCTGCGCCAAAAGGAGATCGTCTACGACATCAATCACAACCAATACAATAAAGCACTCGAGAAGACCATCCAGCTCAAGAACGATCTTCTGAATGCCAATGCAGAGACCTACTACTACATGATCGACTACCTGATGGGGCTCTTCTATGGTACACGCGAGAACAATAAGCTCAGTAAGGAGCACTTCATCAAGGCAGCTGACAAGGCAAAAGCCCTGGATGACAAAGCCGACCTCCTGCTCATCTATCAGACGATGGCCAACATCTGCATCTTCAACAGTCTGGAAGAAAGTCTGCAAGGCTATAAATGGGCCGACTTGGCCTACGACCTCTCCAAGGATCCGGTAGACCGCCACAGTTCCATGTCGCTGAAGTCAATGGTAGCCTTCGGCCATAATGACAAGGCCATGTTCGAAAAATGCTGGAAGGAGTTGGAGAAGATCAAGAAGGCAAACCCCGACATCAACTTCTGGATGTACAGCCGATACGTCCATCTGGGGCGTTATGCCTTTGACGGCGACTACGATCAGGCCGTCAGCATGTGCGACTCCATCTCGGAAGAAGTCGGCAGACTCTATTTCCTTACCCAAATCTACAAGTTGAAGGGCGACCTGGAGGCAGAAAATGCAGCACTCATCAGTCTGCTCAAAGCCAAAGACGAGCGTAACGATGACATCGCGACGCTGACGGTCAACGACATCAATCATGACTTCCAGCTGAAGATGAAACAACTGGAGGCTCAGGAAAGAGAGCAGTATGTGCAGGTTATCGTCATCGTCGGCCTTGTCATTGTCCTGGCCCTCGTGGTGCTATTCTTCTTCAGAAAGAAAGCGTAACTCAATACTTAAAGCTACTGCCTCCTACGAACTCTCTCATGATGCTCGTGGGAGGTATTTCTTTGTCGCTGATGGGGATGAAGTAATGGATAAACCTCAGCAGTCGGTGGGCCTCGGCATACTCCGGACAGTTCTTCGGCACAGAGGCCAGGATAATCTCAGCATGCGTACGCAGCACGGCAAACTCGATGTTGAGCGCCGAGTTGAACATCACGTCGGCGGTCTCCTGGAAGGGGAATATCCACTGGTCCTCAGCCTCGCAGACGCTCTTCCACTGACTGATGGTCTCACGGGCCGTATAAGCCCCCTTGTTATAGTCGCGGATGATACGGCGCAGCAAGCGGTTGTCCTGTGTGGGAATCCAGTTATGGGCATCGAGCGAGATACTCGTCAGTGCCGAGATATAGATCTTATACTTCAGGCTGTCGTCAACGCCTTTCGTCAGTAGCGGGTTCAGGGCATGGATACCCTCGATGATGAGCACGCTGTCGCCCGATAGGCGCAGCTTCTTGCCATTATACTCCCGTTTGCCCGTCACGAAATTATACTCCGGCACCTCCACCGTCTCGCCCTTCATCAGACGCGACAGATGATCGCCCAATAACTTATAATCGACGGTCTCCACATTATCGAAGTCATACTGACCGTTAGGCAACTTCGGCGTGTCCAGACGGTTCACGAAATAATCGTCGGTAGAGAATGACATCGGCCTCAATCCGCACGCCAGCAGCTGAATAGAGAGGCGCTTGCAGAATGTAGACTTACCCGACGATGACGGCCCTGTGATGAGCACAAGCCTTACAGGCTTCTCCTGACGATGGAACCGCTCGTCGATTTCCTCGGCTATCTTCACAATCTTCTTCTCCTGCAGAGCCTCCGACACCTGTATCAGCTCTGAGGCATACCCCTTCAGGATGGCCTTGTTCACGTCGCCTGCATTCGAGAGGCGCATGATGATATCCCAGCGCACCTTTTCGGCAAACACCTCGAATGTACGGGGCTGGTCCACCTTCTCCGGCAATACCAGCGGATTCTTTCTATCGGGCACCCGCAACAGCAGACCGTCGTGGTAACGCTCCAGCGCCCACACCTTCAGATAGCCTGCCGAGGGCACCAGCGGCCCATAATAATAGTCGATGGTATCGCCCAGAGTATAATAATAGGTGTAGACCTGTCCGCTCGTCTCCAACAACTTCACCTTGTCGGGGAAGCCCCGTTCGGTAAACACCTTCACAGCCTCCTCTATGGTAGCCTCTGTGCGATGGAAAGGCATGTCGGCATCGATGATCTCCTGCATACGCTGGCAGATGCTCACCACGTCGGCATCCGTCAGAGGCACGCCGTCCTTCTTCTTGAAGTTACAATAGATGCCTCTCGACAACGGGTGTTCGATAAAGAGTTTACTACCTGGAAACACATCGTTCGTGGCCTTATAGAGCACGAAGCAGAGCGAACGGGCATAGACACGCCGACCCGAACCGTCGGAGGCATCGATAAACTCCACGTCACGATTCTGGTACAGACGGAACTTCAGCCCCTGCGACACATTGTTCACCTTCGCCGACACGACGGGATAAGGCAGTTTGATGTCGTCGGCAAACTCCTGGAAGACATCGAGCAACGACGTCCCCTCCGCAAAACTCTTTGTCTTGCCATTATTCTTACACCTGACCTGCAGCATAGATTAGAGCTTTTCTCCGTAGCAAAGATCACCACAGTCACCGAAGCCGGGCACGATATACTTATGCTCGTTCATGCCAGGATCGACGGCAGCACACCAGATAGTACTCTCCTCAGGCAGCACGCTCTTCACCACCTCCAGGCCCTCAGGCACGGCAATCACGCTGCACACATGCACCTTCTTAGGCTTGCCCGACTTCATCAGTGCCTCCACGGCAGCAGCCATCGAGCCACCCGTAGCCAGCATCGGGTCGACGATAATCAGTGTCTTTCCCTTCACGCTCGGAGAGGCCATATACTCGGCATGCACGCCCACCTCCGTATGTTCACGGTTGGTATACATACGATAGGCCGAGACAAAGGCATTCTCCGCATGGTCGAACACGCTGAGGAATCCCTCGTGGAAAGGCAGTCCGGCTCTCAGCACGGTAGCCACCACCAAATCCTCCTTCGGCAGGGGAATATCCAGAGTGCCGAGCGGTGTGGTGATTGTCTTGGCCTTGTAATCCAGTGTCTTGGAGAGTTCATACGCCATCATCTCACCAATGCGCTTGATATTGTGACGGAACAGAAGGCGGTTCTTCTGATAATTCTTGTCGCGCAACTCCGACATATACTGGTTGATGATGGAATTGCTCTTACTGAAATCTACTACTTGCATATCAACAAATGTTTTAAGTTTGGGTGCAAAGTTAGTGTAAATCGAGCAAAACACAAAAGAAATAGCCGACTTTTTTCTTCCATCGCCTTGATCATCCCCCTCCCTCCTATCATCCCGACCGTCCTCCCTCCTGTCATCCCGAGCCCCCTATTGTCATCCCGAGCGCAGTCGAGGGATCTCTCGCTGCTCCATCGCTTAGTCGAGATGACAAAAGAAGGATTTTTTGCATTATTCTTGCTATTTATAAAAAAAACATGCCAATATATTTGATTTTTTAATAAAAATGTTGTATATTTGCACCACAATTTAAGAGATAACTAGATGGAAACCATGAACCCAAGCAGCCCAGGTTCTTATTGTTGGGCTGCGTACCTGAAAGATGGCGCCCGCCGATGCCGAAAATGCCGAATTATTTAGAAACTTTCTCATGCGTACCGCGCACGCATATACGGTACGCGCGATAAATCTTCATATAATTACGACAATTCGACATATATAGTATCCTAAGTCATAGTTACATTACGACTAACTACCAGTTACATTACGACTAACTGGTAGTTATATTACGAGTAACTTTGAAAGGAAAAAAGGGGAAAAGGTAAAAAAGTAAAAAGAGGTATGAAAGCAATGTCAAAACAGCAGCTGGCCGACGCGGCCGGAGCTCCCTGAAGCCTCCTGATCTCCACGAGCCCCCTTTATCTCCAAGAGCCCCGCCTAACCCCAAAATCGTTCTTTGAAATGTTGTACCTTTGTATCGTCGGAGAAAATCTCCGGTGAGTCGGAATCTTGCTTGACGCGCGGTAGCAGATTTTTTACTCTTTTACTTTTTTAATTTTTTACTTTTAAAACTATGGCAGTAAAGAACCCCCAGTTCGGAATCAATCTCCGAAAGAACGACAACCAGTACAATACCGGTTACGGCCAGTACTACCCCAAGGCGCAGGAGCGCGAGACCATCTCACTCGACGGTCTGACGAAACACATGGCCGACCACAACTCCATCTACGGCGACGACGTGATTGGCGGTGTGCTGAAGAAGATGTCGAGCTGTATCATCGAGCTCCTCTCGCAGGGCAACCCCGTGAAGATCGACGGCCTCGGCACGTTCATGCCCACCGTCGAGGCCACGAAGAACGGCATCTCGAAGGACGAGCTCATCGCAGGCAAGTGGAACGCCAGCACCTACATCCGAGGCATCCACATCCGATTCCTGCCGGAAGGCGCAGGCGACAAGGACATCACCTCGCGTGTGTTCAAGGGCAAGTGCGCCCTGGCCACCTACGGTGTAGAGGAGAAGATCGTGATCAGCGGCACAGGCACCCAGCAGGATCCCTACGTCTACGGTAAGCGCGTGACACCGCTGTCTGACTGGATCGCCCAGCAGAGTGCCACCACCAATCCCTAACCCCTAAACCCGGAACTGTATGTTTAAGTTGAAGAGAACCCAGATTGGGAAGATCCTGAAGTTTACGGGATCGTTGATCACGCTGGTAATAACGACGTTTTTTGTGCAGAGTTGCATGCAGTAGGCGTATGAGAACGATTACCCTGTTAGTGATTCATTGTTCGGCAGTGAGGCCAGATCAGAACAGTTCGGCTGCACAGATTGATACCTGGCATCGCCAGCGAGGTTTTCACCTCGGCATCGGCTACCATTACGTGGTCCGTCGTAACGGACAGATAGAGTTAGGCCGTCCGGAGTTTATGGTCGGTGCCCACTGCCAGAACCACAACGCCCACTCGATAGGCATCTGCTACGAGGGCGGGCTCGACATCCGCGGTCAACCCGCCGACACGCGAACGGCAGAGCAGAAGGCTGCCCTCCGGGGACTTCTCAAGGACCTCCACCGCCGCTACCCGCAGGCCCTCATCGTAGGCCACCACGACCTGAACCCGCAGAAAGCCTGCCCGTGCATCGAGAACGTCGCCCGTGAATACGCCGACCTGCAGCCCGAGTAAAAGGCATCCCCAGCCGTTTGGCTGGGGATGATTTTTGTCATTACGAGTATCATTTCCTGACCATCCTCAGCGCTATCACGCCAGCCAATATGTTGGCCACAAAGGAGGCTGCTATGGCTGCGCCCCATAAAGAGACTTCTGATACAAACATATTATTTAATTTACTGCAATGGCGTTAAAGGATATACGATATTCACGATAAAGATGTTGGCTGCAAGGATAATAAAGTTCATCAGCAAGCCAATGCGCATGAAGTCACTGAAGCGGTAGCCGCCAGGGCCATAGACCAGCATGTGGGTGGGCGAACCAATGGGCGTAGCGAAGCTGCTGCTGACACTGACCATCAAGGCGACGAGGAAGGGGAACGGCTCGTAGCCCATCTTCTCTGCAGCCTCGTACATAATGGGGAAGAACATGGCTCCCGCAGCGGTGTTAGAAATGAACTCGGTGATGAAGGTGCCGACCAGGCAGACGGCGGTCATTACCACCAGCGGGTTGGTGCCACAGACGTCGAGGATGCCGTTAGCCATCCACTCGGCAATACCTGTCTTCTGGATAGCAAGGCCGAGGACAGCACTGCCGGCGAAGACCATGAGGATCTCCCAGTTGACGGCACGCATGGCCTGCTCCATATTACAACAGCGGCAGATAAGCATGGCAGCGGCAGCAAGGAAGGCGCACTGCAGCAATGGCATGATGCCGAGGGCCGACAGTGTCACCATCGCAATCATGATGAGGGTTGAGATGAGTGTACCATGCCCGATGTTAGGCACATCCTCGGAGTCGAAGAAGTGGAGGTCCTTCGTCAAGGGAGAGTTCTCTGAATTGAAGTCCTTCGGACATACCAGAAGTAGCGTGTCGCCAGCCTTCAACACCACCTTTCGCGGTACCTCGTCGATACGCTCGCCGCGTCGGGACACAGCCGCCAGAATCACATTATTACTCTTCTCAAGCGAACTGTCGCTGATGGTCGTTCCTATCAGACTGCTGTTGAAGTTGACGTATGCCGTACGCAACGGGCGGCTCGTGTCAAGCTGGCTGAAGGTAAAGACCTGGCCATAGTCACTTGCCAGATGGTGGTTTACCGCCATTTCAAGGATTTCGTCTACCTGTCCGGCATATACCAGATGGTCACCGCCTATGATGGGTACATCCTCCGAGACGGGCACCTCGACATTGTCGAAACGAGATAATTTGATCAAACTGCCACCGCTGACATTGAAAAGTCCGGCATTACCCAGTGTTTGGCCGATATAAGGATTGTTAGACGGAACCTGCAGCCCCACCGTGTAGTCGCCTGTCGATTCGAACGCGCTCTCAGGCGCCTTTCGGTCGGGCAGCAGCCGGCGCATGGCAATGACCGACAGTACACCGACAAACAAACAGAAGAGTCCGGGGATGGTCGTGGTCAGGATGTTCATGGCCTCGCCCGTCTTCTCCTCATAGAGTCCGCTGATGATGAGGTTCGGCGGCGTACCGATAAGGGTACACACACCGCCCATGCCCGAGGCATAGCTCAGGGGAATGAGCAGTTTCGAAGGCGACACGCCAAGCTTCTTGGCCCACATCTTAACGATGCTGACGAAGAGCGTCACGACCGTTGTGTTGCTGAGAAACGAACTGAGCGCAGCCACCGGCAGCATCAGTCGCATCACCGCTTTCGAGTAGCTTTTAGGCGTACCGAGCAGATGCTTCACGATCCATTGCAGCACACCGGTATGCGACAGACCTGCGACGACCACAAACAGCACGCCGACGGTGACCACCGATGTGCCACTGAAGCCTGAGAAGGCCTCCTTTGCATCGAGCACACCAGTGACATAAAGTACGCCGATGGCCCCGAGGAACACCAGGTCGCTGCGCCATTTGGTAAACAACAAGATAGTGAACATGCCCAGCACCGTTACAATGGTGATCCAGGCGTCGAGATTAAACCCTAAGAATTCAATTGTTTCCATCTGATATTCATGTTATTAGTCAAATAAGTTTTATGCAAAGCATGGTCTGATATTTTGTATTCATCTTATTGCTTGTTTATTTGCAAGGAAACAGTGAGTATATTCTCGTTGTTGGAATATTCGTAGTTGATGGCGTCAACATCCCTACGGAGCAGAAGAATACCTAATCCGCCCATCGGCCGAAGATCCATTGGCAGCGAGGTGTCGGGAGCTTTATGTTCAAGCGGATTGAATGGTATGCCTCCATCCCTGAAACATAAAGAGATACTCTCATCATGGCGCTCAATCTCCACATCGATATAGCCGTCGGCGACCTCTGGATAGGCATGCTTCACAATATTGACCACCACCTCCTCTATCGCCAGACGGATAATGCCATAATCTTCCTCTCCCGGCGATGCCACCTCTTCTGCAGAGCGGATGTCGTCGATGATCTCAACTGCCTTTCCCCGAATGGGCTGATAATGCAGTCTTTTTAATCTTCCACTTCCCCCATCCTCATGTTGTAACATACCACGTCGTTGTTCGCAGAGAATTTATCATGCTTGAGCGGGAGATTATCGGAAGAGCCGCCTACGAGGATGGTCATGGCGCCAGACTCCAGCACCCAGGATTGAGAGGGCTCGTCCCAATGGCAGAGGTCGGCACGGCGTACGGGAATCGTGATAGTCTTACGCTCACCGGCCTTCAGGGCGATACGCTGGAAGCCCTTGAGTTCCTTGACTGGACGTTCTATCTTCGAAGAAGGACGCGACACGTAGACCTGGGCCACCTCTTCTGCATCAACGGAGGAGGTATTGGCAAGTACGAACTTCACGTCGAAGCCTTCGGATGTAGGCTGTACGTCGAGATTGCTGTACGCAAACTGGGCATAGGAGAGACCAAAGCCGAAGGGATAGGCCACAGGCGCCTGCTTGCGGTCGTACCAACGATAACCCACCAGACTCTCTTCAGCGTAGTTGGCGATGAGCTGCTGGCGACGGTCGTTGCTGCGGTTGCGGGTGATGTCGACGAAGATATCGCCCTGGTTATTGTTCTCAATCTGCTGCGGATAGGTGCCCGTAGCGTAGGCAGGCACATCCTCCAGACGATTCGGCCATGTCATGGGCAGCTTGCCCGAAGGCGACACCTTGCCCATCAGGACCTCAGCCAGCGCCTGACCGCCCATTGAGCCATTAAACCACGAGGCCAGTAAGGCACCCGACACCTGATTAACGGTACTGATATCCACTGGTCCGCCAGAGACGATGACGGTCACAAGCCGTTGATTGGCTTTGGCCAGTGCTGCAGCCAGCTCATCCTGTCCGGAGGGAAGGGTGATGCTCTTACGGTCGGAGCCCTCGGTCTCCACCTCACGGTTGTCGCCAGCGAAGAAGATCACGAGGTCGGCTTTCTTCGCAGCCTCGACCGCCTCGGCCATCAGCTGGCTGTCAGCAGGCTGCTGAGGGATCAGTCGTTTACTACGGCTCTCACGGTCGAAACTCTTGTAGCCAGGTGCATAGGTGATGGTGACGCTACTGCCAAGTAGGGACTGTAACCCTTCGAGGGGCGTGATCTCACAACGGGTCTTCACACCTGCACCTACTCCACCTAAGGCCATCTTGGTAACGGCATTCTCGCCGATGACGGCGATGCGCTTGATGCGCTTGAGGTCGATGGGCAGCAGCGCCTCGTTTTTCAAGAGCACGATGCTGCGACGGGCCACCTCAAGAGCCGTCGCCATCTCTTCGGGATTACCCACGGGTTGGCTATTGGCCACCTCCTTGGCAACAGGCTTTACCGTCAGGCGAACGCGCAGGATCTCACGTACCCGCTGGTCGATGACGGCCTCGCTCACCTTTCCTGCCTTGACAGAGTCGAGCAGCGCCTGACCCATAAACCGGCTGCCAGGCATCTCGACATTCATGCCTGCCGTCACGGCATCGACGGTGGAGTGGACACCACCCCAATCGCTGATCACCATGCCCGGGAATCCCCATTGCTGGCGCAGAACGGTGGTGAGCAGATGCTCGTTCTCCGAACACCAGCGTCCATTCACCTTATTGTAGGCAGCCATCACGCCCCAGGCATCGGCCTCGCGGACAGCCATCTCAAAGGGTCGCAGATAGATCTCGTGCATGGCGCGATCGGAGATACGGACATCCACAAAACCGCGATAGTCTTCTTGGTTGTTCAGGGCGTAGTGCTTCAGACAGACGGCCGTTCCGTCATCCTGTGAGCCCCGGGTGTAGGCCACAGCCAACATGCCACTGAGCAACGGATCCTCACTCAGATACTCGTAGGTACGTCCGCCAGTGGGAATGCGCTGGATATTGATGGCAGGGCCCAGAATCATGTCCTTGCCGCGCAGACGGGCCTCACGGCTCATGCCCTTTCCGTAGGCATAAGCCCATTCGGTGCTCCACGTGGCAGCCAGTGCCGAGCCTGTAGGGAAGAAGGTGGCCGAGTCGGTGGTCAGGTTGGCGGAGTTCCATGAGTGGGGCTCCATCTCTTCCCGGATGCCAAAGGGACCGTCGGCATATTCCACATCGGCGATGCCAAGTCGCGGGATGCCGGCGGAGGAGAACATGTTCTTACCATGGAGCATGTTGATCTTCTCCTCGAGGGTCATGCTCTTGATGATGGATTCAATCTGGGGTTCGTTTTGCAGCAGACGACTTGAATACGTCTGTGCCCGACCTGTCGTCACCGATGCTGATAAGATGACGGCGGCTGCATAGTTTAGTAATTGTCGTTTCATTTTTTTAGTCAGTTATACCTATATTTATTTGATTCTGAGCACAAAGATACCAATTATTTGTGAAATTGCATGTTATTTGCTTTAACATTTAGGATTGTTTAGGAAGTTTTTTGTACCTTTGCAGCCGAAATGAACAGACAGAGACAAAGGATTGGTATAGCATGGTTGCTGCTGTCGGTATTCGTATCGATGCTGCTACTGTCGGGCATGCACCGCCACGGGGCTTTGGCCAGTGCGGCTGTCGACTGTACGGAGTGTGCCCACCATGTGCATCACTCCGGCCATTTCACCACATCTGTCGACCACCTGGACGATTGTCTGCTCTGTCAGTTCCTCCATTTGGTTTACACGACAGCCGCCATCATCGTTCTGGTGCCGCTGGTTGTCTTAGCACAGAACAGACGTTTCTTCCTGAACAGCAGGATGATACAAGAGGAACCGTCTGTCCTGTATACCCGAGGGCCGCCATTTATGCTATAACCATTTCAGGATAGCATTTTACACATTATTTATTATATAAAGAAACAACAGAATGAAAAAAATATATTTCATCCTGTCGCTGCTGTGGATATGCACGGCAGTGACGGCCCAGGAGCATAAGCACCATTATAACCACGAGCATCCGTCGGACTCTACGGATGTGTTTTTCCGTCACCTGAAACTGAACGAACTGGTGGTGACGGGTGTGACAGGTGACACCAAACTCAAGAACTCGACAGCCCCCATCTCGATCGTATCGGGTAAGGAGCTGAGACAGACCACCTCGACCAATATCATCGATGCCATAGCCCACCAGCCAGGCGTATCACAGATCACGACGGGCGGCGGCATCTCCAAACCCATCATCCGCGGACTGGGATATAACCGCATCATCGTGATGAGCGAAGGCGTAAGACAGGAGGGGCAACAGTGGGGCGACGAACACGGCATAGAGATCGACGCCCAGAACGTGAACTCGGTAGAGATTCTGAAGGGCCCTGCTTCGCTGATGTACGGTAGCGACGCCATGGCAGGTGTACTGATACTCCACGGCAGTCCCATCCAGCCCGAGGGTGAGATGAAAGCCACGGTTTCAACGGAATACCAGACCAACAACGGCCTCTTCGACTACTCGCTGAACTTTGCCGGCAATCAGAAGGGCTTTGTCTGGGATGCCCGCTTTTCGGACAAATATGCCCACGCCTATAAAAATAAGTACGACGGCTATGTGCCTGGTTCTCAGTTCACTGAACGGGCTGGTCGATTGATGCTGGGACTGAACAAGCGCTGGGGCTACTCCCACCTGACGTGGGCCACCTACCACCAGACACCCAGCATCGTGGAAGGTGAGCGCGACGAGGTGACGGGCGAGTTGGAGTGCGCTACGGACAATGTCAAGACCTACTCGAAGGCCCTGCCCTTCCAGCAAATCAAACACTACAAGGCCGTATGGGACAACTCGCTGAACCTGCCCAAAGGCTGGCTGAAGGCGATTATAGGTTATCAGCAGAACCGCCGTCAGGAGTTTGAGGAAGATGAAGATGAGTATGAACTCTACTTCAAGCTCCACACCGTGACCTACGACCTGCGCTATCTCTCGCAGGAGTTGAATGGATGGAAGGTGGCCGGTGGCGTCAACGGCATGTGGCAGCAGTCACTGAATCTGGGTGAGGAGTCGCTGATTCCCGAGTACGAGCTCTTCGACTTTGGCGTCTATGCCACCGTCAGCAAGTCGCTCGACAACCTGACGCTGAACGGCGGTCTGCGCTTCGACAACCGTCATCTGGACTTCAATTCGCGTAATTTCAGTGGTGTAACGGGTAGCGTCGGAGCCGTATGGAACGCCAACGAGCACCTGAACCTGCGTCTGAACGTGGCCCGTGGTTTCAGGGCACCTAACATGAGTGAACTGGGCAGCGACGGTATCCATGAGGGTACGTTGCGTTACGAGATAGGTAACCCGGACCTGAAGCCCGAATACAGTTGGCAGGCCGACCTCGGGCTCGACTTCACCTCGCAGTATGTCTCTGCCCAGCTGGCACTCTTTGCCAACCGTATCGAGAACTACATCTTCTCCAAGCGTATCGACCTGGTGATGGAAGAGGGGTTCCGTACCTATGAATATACGCAGGGCGACGCCCGGTTGCTGGGCTTCGAGGCCGGGGTGGACTTCCATCCCATCCACAGCCTCCACTTCCAGAACACCTTCTCTTACGTGGATGCCCAACAGATGCACGCCAGCGAGGATGCCAAATACCTGCCCATGACCCCTGCCCCGCGCTGGACCTCGGAACTGAAATACGAGTTAAGTCATCACGGCCACAAGGCGCTTAACAATGCCTACGTAGCTCTGGGACTGGAGTGCAACCTAGCCCAGAACCATTATTATAAGGTGGACGATACCGAGACGCGCACGCCAGGCTATACCCTGCTGAGCCTTTCAGCAGGTACTGACCTGAACATCCGCAAGAAAAAGGTGGCAGAGATTTACGTGACTGTCGACAACCTGCTGAACACGGCTTACCAGAACCATCTGAGCCGCCTGAAGTACTGTGACGTGAACAATGCCACAGGGCGTCAGGGTGTCTACAACATGGGCCGTAACGTCGTCTTTAAGGTCATTATTCCCGTCATTTGACCTTCTTGTTACGGAACTCCTGCTTTGCACGTCGCATCTGTTCCAGGAAACGTTCGCTGGTGTGCATGTGAGCATAGAGCACGGAGGCTGCCAGGCGACCGGCATCCACGTCGCTCTGCCAGTGGGCACCCACAATCACGCGACTCTCACCATACATCATGCCACGAGCCAGAATGGTATCGGCACGCTCAGGATTGATTTCCGAGAGCAACAGGGCGGTAGTCCAGCCCAGGGCAGTATGACCTGAAGGGTAAGAACCATTCCTGCGCAATGCCGGCTCGTCGTTGGGAGTCATGGTGGGCTCGTTGAAGCGCATGAACGGACGTTTCCGCTTATAATAATACTTGGGCCATCCGGTCATTATCTCACAAGTGACCTTGGCATCACGTAACAGCGTATAGATCTCGGGCGTATCTTCCTTAGACATCTGCAGGCCGAAAGGCTCGCTGAACTCTTGGAAGATGCACTCCAGACTGTAGACGGCATCGCGCACGGCGATGTCGGCGCGTTCCTTATTGTTACGCATCTCCTTACCCCACATATACTGCATGATATCGTAGGTAAAGGCCGCTCCGATAGTATCTGGGGGAGCCGGACACCACTTCAGCATGTTGGGCATCTCTTTGGGAGAGAAATACGGTTTCGCCTCATTCTGAGCATAGATAGAAACGGTTGCAGTCAGCATGAGAGCCATCATCAGAATCTTTTTCATAAGTCGGTTTTAATGAGTTGATTGATTAATGAATGTATTTGCAGCGACAAAAGTACAAATAATAACTGATAACACCAAAACTTTTCGTTTTTCTTTGGCTATTTCACGTCTTTTGCGACAGTTTTTGAGGGCATTTTTCCTTTTTGTCGCAAATAGGGGCGGCTGTCGCATGCTTCTCTAAAGATATTGAAGAAAAAACTTGGAATGAGGCCTATTTTCATCGTATCTTTGCAACGTCAATCAGACAAAACAAATTCTGAACGACATAAATAAGTAAAAAGGTAAAAAATAAAAATTATAAGTTTAACAATTTAAAATTAAAGAAAGGAAACAAATTATGGCAAAGACTCCAGTTTCAATGACCGTTGACGGTTACAAAGAGAGAGAAGTACTGATGGTAACTTACGAGTTCAATCAGGCAACAGACGTAGAAGGACAGATGGCCGGTATCCCCCGCGGCGGTAAGATTACAGTGCGTGTGAAGGCCCTCAACGACGGCACACCCGACCTGCTGGCTTGGATGACAGAGCGCAGCCTCCCGAAGAACGGTGAGATCAAGTTCTTGGAGACCAAGACCAACAAGGAGATGAAGAGCATCAAGTTCACCAACGGCTACTGCATCAACTATGAGGAGAAGTGGGAGGACAAGATGGGTCACTTCGAGGAGATCGAGATCACCTGTAAGGCTATCGAGTTCGGTAACGTGAAGTATGAGAACGACTGGGCATGATTAAGTTAAGAGTTAAGAGTTAAGAATTAAGAGTTAAGAATTTAAAGAATAGAAAGGAAACATATTATGGCAGAGAATGTAACACCAGTAGTACTTGAG
>Ga0310786_10007069_pt1 | contig 14737 bp, 7 predicted proteins | sample AusTroGonzalo_MG_FD_203881 | JGI IMG/M metagenome (GOLD analysis project Ga0310786, IMG submission 203881) | Bovine rumen microbial communities from tropical cattle in Woodstock, Queensland, Australia - Gonzalo_03 (v2) (version 2) | ecosystem: Host-associated > Mammals > Digestive system >... | reverse complement strand
AGTTGAAAACCCGCTTCTCGCGTAACATCGAGCTGAACGTTCCGTTTGTGACGGCAGCTATGGATACGGTGACGGAGAGTCAGATGGCTATTGCCATCGCCCGTGAAGGCGGTATCGGTGTTATTCATAAGAATATGTCGATTGAGAATCAGGCTCGTGAGGTGGCTATCGTCAAGCGTGCTGAGAATGGTATGATCTACGATCCCATCACCATTCCTCTCGGCTCTACTGTCGCTCAGGCCCTTGCCATCATGTCTGAGTATCATATCGGCGGTATTCCCGTTGTGGATGACGAGAAGCGTCTCGTTGGTATTGTCACCAACCGTGACTTGCGCTTCGAGCGTCGCCTTGACCGTCCCGTCGATGAGATCATGTCAAAGGACAACCTCGTGACCACCCATCAGCAGACGGACTTGTCGGCTGCTGCTCAGATTCTGCAGGAAAACAAGATTGAGAAGCTGCCCGTTGTTGACAAGGATAACCGACTGATAGGCCTGATTACCTATAAGGATATCACCAAGGCCAAGGATAAGCCCATGGCCTGCAAGGACGAGAAAGGTCGTCTGCGTGTGGCTGCCGGTGTCGGTGTCACCGCCGATACACTGGAGCGTATGCAGGCACTGGTGAATGCCGGTGCTGATGCTATTGTCATCGATACGGCCCATGGTCATTCGATGGGCGTTATCGAGAAGCTGCGTGAGGCAAAGATGTCATTCCCCAATATCGATATCGTCGTGGGTAACATTGCTACGGGTGCAGCAGCTAAGATGCTTGTCGATAACGGCGCTGACGCTGTGAAGGTCGGTATCGGCCCGGGCTCTATCTGCACAACCCGTGTCGTTGCCGGTGTTGGTGTTCCTCAGTTGAGCGCCGTCTATGATGTCTATAGTGCCTTGAAGGGAACGAACGTTCCTCTGATTGCTGATGGCGGACTGCGCTATTCGGGTGATATTGTCAAAGCACTGGCTGCCGGTGGCTCATGTGTCATGATCGGATCACTTGTGGCCGGTACTGAGGAAAGTCCCGGTGATACCATCATCTACAATGGCCGTAAGTTCAAGAGCTATCGCGGCATGGGCTCGTTGGAAGCTATGGAGCATGGTTCTAAGGATCGCTACTTCCAGGCTGACACGAAGGATGTCAAGAAACTGGTGCCCGAAGGTATCGCTGGTCGTGTGCCCTATAAAGGCACGGTGCAGGAGGTTATCTACCAGATGGTAGGTGGTCTGCGCTCGGGTATGGGCTATTGCGGCGCTCCCACTATCGAACGTCTGCACGATGCGAAGTTCACTCGCATCACCAATGCCGGCGTCAACGAGAGCCATCCGCATGACATCACGATTACCAGTGAAGCCCCCAACTATAGTCGTCCTAATGATTAAAAGATAATGAAAAAGATAGCAACAATTGCATCCTTTCTCTTCGTTGCCCTTCCTTCTGTGTTTGCTGCGGTTCCGTCGCAGTCACAGAAAGATGATCCCGTCATCATGACGGTCAATGGCCAGCCCGTGCTGCGCTCGGAGTTTGAATACAGCTACAACAAGAATAACTCCGAAGGTGTCATCGATAAGAAGAGTGTTCTGGAGTATGTGGATCTCTTCATCAACTATAAGTTGAAGGTCTGCGCAGCAATGGATGCGAAGTACGACACACTCACTTCGTTTAAACAAGAGTTTGAGCAGTATCGCGACCAGCAGGTGAAGCCAACGCTGGTCACCGATGCCGACATGATGGCGGAGGCACATCGCATCTATGACCGCACCGCACAGGGCATTGGTCCCGATGGACTCATCAAGACTGCCCATATCCTGTTGCGATTGAATCAGAAGGCTACCGATGCCGAGCGTCAGGAAGCACGTCAGCGTATTGACTCGATTTACAATGCCTTGAAACAGGGCGCAGACTTTGCTGAAATGGCAAAGAAAGTCAGCCAAGACCCGGGCTCTGCACGTCAGGGCGGAGAACTGCCTTTCGTCTATCGCGGACAGCTTGTCAAGGAGTTTGAGGATGCTGCTTATGCCCTGAAAGACGGAGAGATGTCGGGCGTCGTGGAGTCGCCTTATGGCTATCATATCATCCTGATGAAGGAACATAAGCAGTTCGAGCCGTTCGAGTACCATAAGGAGAGTATCCTGAAGTTCATGGAACAGCGCAATATCCGCGAGCAGTTGGCTGACCAAGTTGTGGATTCGCTGGTGAAGCAGTCGGAGGGAAAGCTGACGGCAGCAACGCTGATGCAGCAGCAGGCTGATAAGCTGTCGGCTAATGACGATGAGATGAAATACCTGATTCAGGAATATCACGATGGACTGTTGCTCTATGAGATCAGTAATCGTCTGGTGTGGGAAAAGGGTGCACAGGATGAGGCAGGACTGGCTCAGTTCTTTAAGAAGAACAAGAAGAAGTACAATTGGGACAAACCCCATTTCAAGGGTATTGCCTATCATGTGAAGGAGCCTGCTGATATTGAGGCAGTGAAGAATTGCGTCAAGAAGCTGAAGTTCAATCAATGGGCCGATGCACTGCGCCAGACGTTCAATGGTGACTCTATCATCCGTATCCGTGTGGAAAAAGGTGTGTTCCGCCAGGGAGACAATGCCCTTGTTGACAGCGCTGTATTCCATAAGGACACTACCGCCACCAAGTTGAAGGATTATCCCTATGATGCCGTTTATGGTAAGGTGTTGAAGAAAGGTCCCGAGGACTATAACGATGTGCGCGGTCTCGTTGTTACCGACTATCAGGATATGCTGGAGCGAGAGTGGGTGGCCGGTCTGCGTCGTAAGTACTCTTTCACCGTGAATACCGATGTCCTCGAAACAGTGAATAAGCACGGCGCTTCGCTAATGAAGAGTGAAAAGTGAAAAAGAAATGATAAACCAGTTATGTTTTAGGCGAATGATGGTGGCAGTGATACTATTCACTATTCACTGTTCACTGTTCACCAGCCCCGTAGGGGCGCAAACCGACTCTCTTGCCTCTGTGATTGATGAGGTCATCTGGGTTGTCGGCGATGAGGCCATTCTCAAGAGTGATGTGGAGCAGATGCGACTGCAGGCGGCTCAGGAGGGTATCCGTTTCAAGGGTAACCCTGACTGTGCCATCCCAGAGCAGATAGCCGTCCAGAAACTCTTTCTCCACCAAGCCGCCATCGATAGTATCGAGGTGAGTGAGGCTGAGATTTCTGCAGGTATTGATCGTCAGATAGAGACTTGGACGCAGATGATTGGCTCACGCGAGAAGCTGGAGGAGTATAAAAAACAGACGGTGAGTCAGATGCGTACCAGTCTGCACGATGACTACCGTGACCGTCTGATGGTCCAGAAGATGCAGGAGAAACTGGTGGAGGATATCAAAGTGACTCCCGCTGAGGTACGCCGCTATTTCAAGGACCTGTCGCAGGATAGTATTCCTTTCGTTCCTACGGAAGTGGAGGTGCAGATCATTACCAATACACCGCGTATCAGTCCGGAGGAAATCAATCGCGTGAAAGATGAATTGCGCGACTATACCGATCGTGTGACACGTGGTGAGACCTCGTTCCAGACATTGGCACGATTGTATTCCGAGGACCCGAGTTCTGCTCGTCAGGGTGGCGAGATGGACTATATAGGTAGGGCAGTGCTCGATCCCGCTTTCGCAACAGTGGCCTTCAACCTCACCGACCCTAAGAAGATATCTAAGGTTGTTGAGTCGGAATTTGGCTTCCATATCATCCAGTTGATCGACAAGCGCGGCGATAAGATCAAGGTGCGTCATATCCTGCGTAAGCCCCGTGTTTCTGACGAGGCGATTGAGAAGTCGTTGTCGCGACTCGACAGTCTGGCTGCTGACATTCGTGCCGATAGATTGCCGCAGGAGATACAGGGACTGGTGGAGGCTAAGCATTTCTCGTTTGAGGATGCTGTGTCATATGCCTCTGATGACAAGGACACCCGTAACAACCACGGTCTGATGTCGTTGCTTACAGAGAATGGCCGTACTTCGCGTTTCCGCATGCAGGATTTGCCGTCAGAGGTGGCCCGTGTCGTTGACACGATGCAGGTTGGTCAGATCTCGATGCCTTTCCAGATGATTAACGAGCGTGGCAAGACCATTTGTGCCATTGTCAAGCTGAAGAACCGTACCGACGGCCATAAGGCAACCATCACTGAGGATTTCCAGGTGATGAAGGATGTCGTTTTAGCTAAACGGCGCGAACAGATCATCCACGACTGGGTAGTTGACAAGATTAAGGCTACCTATGTGCGCATCAATCCGCAGTACCGCGATTGTGAATATGAATACGAAGGCTGGATCAGGTAGCGTTAAGTGCGGGGCACTTAGCTGGTGAATAGTGATTAGTGAAAAGTGATTAGTACACGGTGAAGAGATTCCTGTTTGTCATTATCGGACTTGTAGGGCTTGTTATGGTTTTCGCCATGCAGCCGGCTCGTAAGCGACAGCCTCGGAGAAAGGCTGTCGATCAGCGTGTGTATCTGGTCCATGCCGACATGTTGCATTATGACGAGTTCAAGAACCGTGATGCTCAGATTCTCAACGGCCATGTCCATTTCACCCATGCCGGCGCCCGTCTCTACTGTGACAGTGCCTATTTCTACGAACAGACGAACTCCTTTGAGGCTTTCGGTCATGTGAAGATGTATCAGGGTGATACCCTCTCGCTCTTCTCCGACTATGCTTTCTACGATGGCAATGACCAGATGGCCGAAGCCCGTAGGAATGTAGTGTTGAAGAACCGTAAGACAACGCTCTATACAGACTCCTTGAACTTTGACCGTCTTTATGACAATGCCTATTTCTTTGAAGGTGGAAAAATGGTCGATCAGGGAACAACGCTGACCTCTGACTGGGGCGAATATAACACAAAGACGAAGATGGCGGTCTTCAATTATGACGTGAAGATGCGCAACAAGAAGTTCTATCTGACGACGGATACGCTGTACTACGATACCCGTCTGTCGATGGCTCATATCGTCGGTCCCTCTGATATCACATCGGGAAACAGTCATATCTATTCAGAACAGGGCTATTACGACACCAAGCTTGATCGCGCCCGTTTGATGAACCGTTCGGTGTTGAACAATCAGGGGAAACAGCTTGTCGGCGACAGCGTCTATTATGATTCGAAGTCGGGACTGAGTAAGGCTTTCCGCAATGTCATCTATACCGACTCTGTCAATAAGAACCGGCTGACGGGAAACTATGGAGAGTATCATGAGGAGACGGGCTATGCGCTATTTACGGACAGCGCCGTGGCTATAGACTTCTCACAGCGTGACTCGCTCTTTATGCATGCCGATACGTTCAAGGTCTATACGTTCAATATCAATACCGACTCTGTTTACCGTATGATTCATGCGTACAACCATGTTCGTGCCTATCGTGTTGATGTGCAGGCGGTGTGTGATTCTTTGGTGTATAGCTCGCTGGATTCCTGTATGACCATGTATCATGATCCTATTGTGTGGAATCTGAGACAGCAGCTGTTGGGTGAGCGTATTGATGTGTTCCTCAAGGATTCTGTCGTTGACCATGCCCATGTCATCAATGATGCTTTCAGTATCGAACAGCTGCCCGATCAGGAGAATTATAACCAGATCTCCTCGAAAGAGATGTTCGCCTACTTTGAGAATGGTACCATCCACGAGGCTCAAGCCAACGGCAATGTCCTCGTTATCTACTATCCGGAGGACGAGGCCGACAGTACGCTTATTGGACTGAATTACACGGAGACGTCGGAATTGAAAATCTTCTTGGAGAACGGGAAGATGCAGCGAATATGGATGCCGAAGGCCGAGGGTACGCTTTATCCGATGAGTCAGATACCGCCAGACAAGAAGAAGTTGCCGGGCTATGCATGGTATGACTATATCCGTCCGTTGTCTAAGGACGATATCTTTATTTGGAGACCCAAGAAAGAATGAGTGACCTGATACACCTTCTACCTGATACCGTTGCCAACCAGATAGCGGCTGGCGAGGTTATCCAGCGTCCGGCTTCCGTCATTAAGGAGCTGGTGGAGAATGCTGTGGATGCAGGTGCTACCGTCATTAACGTTATCGTTGTTGATGCCGGCCGTACCTCGATACAGGTTATCGATAACGGACGGGGTATGTCGGAAACTGATGCCCGTCTGGCCTTTGAACGTCATGCGACATCGAAGATCCGGCAAGCCGAGGACCTTTTTGCTCTCCATACTATGGGCTTCCGCGGTGAGGCCTTGCCGTCGATAGCCGCCGTTGCACAGGTGGAATTGACGACGCGGACAGCTGACGAGGAGATTGGTACACATCTGACAATTGCCGCTTCGAAAGTTACTGCTCAGGAGCCGGCCTCCTGTCCTGTCGGTTCAAACTTCAAGGTGGAGAATATATTTTATAATGTACCCGCGCGTAGGAAGTTCCTCAAGTCGAATGCCACGGAACTGAATAATATCATTGCTGCCTTTGAACGCATTGTACTGGTTTATCCGGATGTGAGTTTTACGCTGCATAGTAACGGCACGGAACTGATGAATATGCGTCAGGGCTCATTGAAACAGCGCATCTGTGATGTCTTCGGCCACCGCTTCAGTCAGGACCTTCTGCCTGTGGAGGTGGAGACGACGATGTGCCGGCTTACGGGATTTGTAGGAAAGCCGGAGGCTGCACGTCGCAGGGGAGCGCAGCAGTTCTTCTTTGTCAACGGCCGTTACATGAGACATCCCTATTTCCACAAGGCTGTGCTCAATGCCTATGAGCGGCTTATTCCTGAAGGGACGCAGATGCCGTACTTCCTCTATTTCGATGTGGCGCCGGCGGACATTGATGTGAATATCCATCCTACCAAGACGGAGATTAAGTTTGAGAACGAGCAGACCATCTGGCAGATTCTCTCGGCGGCAGTCAAAGAGGCCATCGGAAGATTCTGTGAGGTGCCGTCAATAGATTTCGATACCGAAGGCCGTCCGGACATCCCGGTCTTTAATCCTACCGACGACAAGCCGCATACGCCGCAGGTATCTTTCAATCCAACTTATAATCCCTTTGCGTCGGGAACGCAGCGTAGCGGTAGCACAAAAGCCCCTTCCCACCGTTCTCAGCAGGACTGGGCTGCTCTATATGAGGCGGCAGTGATGCCTCAGGCTCCCACGGAGGAAGTCTCGCTGTTTGAGAACTCCGTATCTGCTGATGCTATCCTGCAGGAGAAGTCGCCTGCCCATTACCAGTATAAGGGGTGTTATATCATGACCGCCGTAAAGTCGGGCCTGATGATTATCGACCAGCACCGTGCCTCTGTTCGTATTATGTACGAGCAATATTTGGCACAGATGGCAAATCATACCGCAGTTCCACAGCGCGTCCTCTTCCCGGAGGCAGTACAGTTTCCGCCAACAGAGGCTGCTCTGCTTCAGCAGATACTGCCAGAGTTGACTACAATGGGTTTTGAACTCTCAGACCTTGGTGGTGGTAGCTTTGCTGTCAATGCCGTGCCTTCTGGTGCTGACGGCGATCCGATAGCACTTGTTCGGAATATTGTCAGTGATGCTGCAGAGCACGAAGGGAGTGTCCGTCAGAACCATGGAGATTCCTTTGCACTGACCCTTGCCCGTCATACGGCCGTCCCTCATGGACAGGTTCTCTCCAATGAAGAGATGGAGGCCATCGTTAACCAGCTGTTCTCCTGTTCTGATGTCAATCATACACCGGATGGCCGGACTATTCTCAGCATCCTTCCGCAGCAGGATATCGAGCACTTGCTCGGCTAGAAGATAAAAAACTGCCGAAAAATTTGGCAGTTAAGGAAAAAGTTCGTACCTTTGCAGCGCTTTTGGAGAAAAGTACAGCGAGAACAGACTAACACTGTCCTTGCAACCCAAAGGAGAAACGGGCGTTTAGCTCAGCTGGTTTAGAGCATCTGCCTTACAAGCAGAGGGTCGGCGGTTCGAATCCGTCAACGCCCACAAAAAGATTGTAAATCCGCAGCCGTAGAGGTTGCGGTTTTAAGTTTGCGCAAGAAGAGATAATTATCTAACATGGAATTGAGAGAACTAACCGCCATCTCGCCTATTGATGGTCGCTATCGTGGTAAGACAGAACCCCTTGCCGCTTTTTTTTCAGAGTATGCACTCGTACGCTACCGCGTTCGCGTGGAAATCGAATACTTTATTACGCTTTGTGAGTTGCCATTGCCGCAGTTGCAGGACTTTGACCATAGCCTTTTTGAGCCGTTGCGTGACATCTATCGTAACTTCAGTGTCGAGGATGCTGCCCGTGTCAAGGAGATAGAGTCTGTCACCAATCATGATGTGAAGGCCGTAGAGTATTTCATCAAGGAGCATCTGGATGCTATGAACGGTTTCCCCGTCCAGGCAAAAGAGTTCATTCACTTCGGTCTCACCTCACAGGATATCAACAATACCAGTGTGCCTCTTTCTATTAAGGAGGCCTTGGAGCAGGTCTATTATCCGCTCGTGGAGGAACTGATTGAACAGCTCCATGACTATGCAGAGGAGTGGAAGCATATTCCCATGCTTGCCAAGACCCATGGACAGCCGGCATCGCCGACACGTCTGGGTAAGGAGGTCATGGTTTATGTCTATCGTCTTGAGGAACAGCTGCGCTCTCTGAAGGAGACGCCCATTACGGCGAAGTTCGGTGGTGCAACGGGTAACTACAATGCTCACCACGTGGCCTATCCTCAGTATGACTGGAGAGAATTCGGTAATAAGTTCGTCAGCGAGAAGCTGGGACTGGAGCGCGAGCAATATACAACACAGATTTCCAACTATGACTGGTTGGGCGCTGTCTTTGATGCTATGCGTCGCATCAACACCATCGTCATCGACCTTGACCGCGATTTCTGGATGTATATCTCCATGGATTACTTCAAGCAGAAGATCAAGAAGGGTGAGGTGGGCTCCAGCGCTATGCCGCATAAGGTGAATCCCATCGACTACGAGAACTCCGAGGGTAACCTTGGTATTGCCAATGCCCTCCTGCAGTTCCTGGCTGCCAAACTGCCGGTTAGCCGTCTGCAGCGTGACCTTACTGACTCTACGGTACTCCGCAATGTCGGCGTCCCCATGGGTCATGCTGTCATCGCCTTCCAGTCAACGCTCAAGGGTCTGCGTAAGTTGATTCTTAACGAACAGAAACTCCAGGAAGACTTGGATAATACTTGGGCTGTTGTGGCTGAAGCCATCCAGACCATCCTCCGCCGTGAGGCATATCCCAATCCGTATGAGACGCTGAAGGCTCTTACCCGTACCAACGAGCGTATGACAGCCGAGACCATCGCGAAGTTCATTGAGACTCTTGATGTCAGTGAAGATGTCAAGGAAGAACTTCGTGCCATCACACCCGCAAATTACACAGGCCTATAAATTAATCACGTCTTAATGACCTTAACGTCCTTAATGACATTAAAAAAAAGAAAACAATGATTGAAAATGAGAAGAACTTCGAAGAGAAGTCAGTAGAACAGACTACTGGTAACCGTGACGGCTATCAGTCAGCAGAGAACTCAGGAAACAGTTTCCAGCGTGAGTATCGTCCGGGTCGCTCTCCGCGTCCCCGTATACATACCGGACAGCCCCGTCCCTATGGACAGGACCGTCCTGCCTATAACCGAAACAACGATGAGGGCGGCTTCCGCCCCGAGGGCTTCGGTGCCGGATTGCAGGGCAATGGTTCGCGTCAGCAGGGTGGCTACCAGCAGCGCGGCGGTTATCAGCAGCGCGGTGGCTATAATCAGGGTTACAAACCTTATAACAAGCCTTATGGTCAGCAGTCCTATAATCAGGATGGTGAAGAGGGCGGCTATCAGCCTCGTCAGGGCGGCTATCAGCCCCGCCAGCAGGGTGGTTACCAGCAGCGCGGCGGTTATCAGCAGCGTCAGGGTGGTTACCAGCCTCGTCAGCAGGGTGGCTATGGCCAGCAGCGTGGCGGTTACCAGCAGGGTGGCTATGGTCAGCAGCGTGGTGGTTATCAGCAGGGTGGATTCAATAAGCCCTATAACAACAACCGCTCTTTCAACAAGCGTCCCCGTACGGCTGACTATGATCCGCATGCCAAGTATAGCATGAAGAAGCGCATTGAGTACAAGGAGGAACACTTCGATCCCAATGAGCCTATCCGTCTGAATAAGTTCCTGGCTAATGCCGGTGTTTGTAGCCGTCGTGAGGCTGACGAGTTCATCCAGGCAGGTGTCGTTACCGTCAATGGCGAGGTAGTCACCGAACTGGGAACGAAGGTGCTGCGTACCGATATCATCCGTTTCCATGAGGACCCCGTGAACCTCGAGAAGAAGGTGTACGTCCTGTTGAACAAGCCCAAGGACTATGTTACTACCAGTGATGATCCCCAGCAGCGCAAGACGGTTATGGATCTTGTGAAGGGTGCTTGCCCTGAGCGCATCTATCCCGTTGGTCGTCTTGACCGTAACACAACGGGTGTGCTGCTGCTCACCAACGATGGTGACTTGGCTTCGAAGCTGACTCACCCGAAGTTCCTGAAGAAGAAGATCTATCACGTCTATCTTGACAAGAATATCACCGCTCACGACCTCCAGCAGATTGCCGAGGGCATCCAGCTTGAGGATGGTGAGATCAAGGCCGATGCCGTCGAGTATGCAAGCGATGTCGATAAGAAGCAGGTGGGCATCGAGATCCACAGCGGTAAGAACCGTATCGTACGTCGTATCTTCGAGAGCCTCGGTTATAAGGTTCTCAAGCTCGATCGCGTTCAGTTCGCCGGTCTCACCAAGAAGAACCTCCGTCGTGGCGATTGGCGCTACCTCACCGAGGAAGAGGTTGACCGTCTGCGCATGGGAGCCTATGAATAATTGATAATTGACAATTAAAATGAAACGAACAAAGATAATTGATGTGCTGAAAAGCACGGAATACGGAAAGGAAGTCTGTGTGAAAGGTTGGGTGCGTACCCACCGTTCTTCGAAGGCTGTTGACTTCATTGCACTGAACGATGGCTCTACTATCAACAACGTACAGATTGTCGTTGACCCATCGAAGTTTGACGAGCAGTTGCTGAAGGATATCACGACTGGTGCTTGTATCAGTGCCGTCGGTACTTTGGTTGAGAGCCAGGGTGCAGGACAGTCGAGCGAGGTGCAGGCTACGTCGCTGGAGATTTATGGTCTCTGCGACAATACCTATCCCATGCAGAAGAAAGGTCAGAGTTTCGAGGCCATGCGTAAGAATGCCCACATGCGTCTGCGCACCAATACCTTCGGCGCTGTGATGCGTATTCGTCACAATATGGCAATGGCTATCCATACCTATTTCCATGAGCACGGCTTCTACTATTTCCATACACCGCTGATTACTGCCAGCGACTGCGAGGGTGCCGGTAACATGTTCCAGGTGACCACCAAGAACCTGTACGACCTGAAGAAGGATGAGAACGGTAAGATTATCTACGACGATGACTTCTTTGGCGAACAGACATCTCTGACCGTCTCCGGACAGTTGGAGGGTGAGTTGGGTGCTACGGCCTTGGGCGCTATCTATACCTTCGGTCCTACGTTCCGTGCTGAGAATTCCAACACACCGCGTCACTTGGCTGAGTTCTGGATGGTGGAGCCCGAGGTGGCTTTCCTCGATCAGGAAGAGCTGATGGATCTTGAAGAGGACTTCATTAAGTATTGTGTTCGTTGGGCACTTGACCACTGTCAGGACGATCTTGCCTTCCTCAATAAGATGATTGACAAGACGCTCATTGAACGTCTGGAAGGCGTCTTGAAGGAGACCTTTGTCCGTCTGCCTTATACCGAGGGTATCAATATCCTGCAGGAGGCCATCAAGAACGGTAAGAAGTTTGAGTTCCCCTGCAACTGGGGCGACGATCTCGCTTCCGAGCATGAGCGCTACCTCGTGGAGGAGCACTTCAAGAAGCCCGTTATCATGACCGACTATCCCCGTGCGTTCAAGTCGTTCTATATGAAGCAGAACGAAGAGCAGGGTGAGGGTAGCGTTGGTTACAAGGGCGCTATTGCCCCTGGTCCCACGATGCAGGGTACCGATGTGCTGTTCCCTCAGATTGGCGAGATTATCGGTGGCTCGGTTCGTGAAGAGAGCTACGACAAGCTGATGGCCGAGGTCAATCGTCGCCAGATGGATCTGACTCATCTGTGGTGGTATCTTGACACCCGCCGCTGGGGTTCATGTCCGCACGCCGGCTTCGGTCTTGGCTTCGAACGACTCATTCTTTTTGTCACTGGCATGCAGAATATTCGCGACGTAATTCCCTTCCCAAGGACACCGAAGAGCGCCGAGTTTTAGAAAAAAAACTTAAAAAATGTTTGTCAGTTCAAGAAAAAGTCGTATCTTTGCACGCTGAAAGATGAGGCAAAGGGGGAATCTTCCCCCTACACCTTATTAATATATATAAAAACGTAAAAACCAAAAACACTTGCCTATGGTAGCAAACCCCTTCAAACAAAGAGTAAAACGTCTCCAAAACGTTAAAATATCGGCAGAATGACGGATTTTGCTCAATTTTTTGGGCGATTTTCGAAAAAATTTGCGAATTTGTTTGCAAGATTTCAGATTTATATCTATATTTGCACCAAAAATGTGGCTTCCAATGGGGGACACAGCGAAGAATTGAGAGAAAAAATAGAAGTAAATAACTTAGTTTTTTATTAATTTAAATTATTAATCGTATGAAAAAAAGATTAATTGGTACATTGCTTATGGGAGCACTGTTCGTGTCTTCCACAAGCGTGTTCGTGTCTTGTAAGGACTACGATGACGATATCAACAATATCGTCGCTACGAAGGCCGACAAGACAGCACTTGAAGAGGCTAAGCAGACTCTGCAGAATGAGATCAATGGCCTCAAGACACAGCTGGAGACAGTCAATGGCCAGATTACGGCTCTTGACAAACAGAAGGCTGACAAGTTCACCGAGGACGGTAAGGAGTACAACCTGAAGGACGTCTGGACGAACCTGAACGCTAAGGCTTCTGCTCTGGAGGCCAGCATTGCTTTGTCTAACAAGGCTATCGATGAGATTAACGCCCTTCTGGGTGGTAAGCTTGAGGGCGACCTCGCCGGCAAGACTTACAAGCAGGCTCTGCAGGAGACTTGGGCTACTGCCGCTGCTGCTAGCGCACAGGCTGCTAAGAATCTTGAGGCTATCACTGCTCTGAAGAACGCTCTGGAAGATCCCGAGACTGGTCTGCAGGCTGTATGGAAGGACCTCGAGGGTCAGAAGGATGCTCTTGACAAGCTGGCTGCTCGCGTGAAGGCTGTTGAGGATGACTACCTGAAGGCTGCCGACAAGGAGTATCTGCTGACTCAGATTTCTAATCTGGAGACTAAGCTGACCACTGCTATCGAGACCGCTAAGAACGCTGCTATCGCTGCTGCCGCTGAGGACGCTACCGATAAGGCTAACAAGGCTAAGGAAGCTGCCATCGCTGCTGCTGCTACTGACGCAACGAATAAGGCTAACGACGCTAAGCAGCAGGCTATCGAGGCTGCCGCTGAGGATGCCAAGAAGAAGGCTAACGCTGCTCAGGCTGCTGCTATCTATGCTGCTTCTGTTTATACCGACGAGCAGATTGCTGCTCTGAACATCGACTCTCTGAAGACTGCCGTTAAGGGTCTGTCTGATCGTGTTGATGTTATCCAGCCCCTGGTTAACAACCTGAACGTTTACGTTCGTCAGGCTCTCCGTGGTCTGGTATTCGATATGAAGTCTTACTATCAGGGCATCGAGGCTACAGACATTACTGTTCTGTGGTACAAGAAGTATGAGCTTGGTAAGACCAATGCTGACAGCATCGAGGCTTATGGCTATCTTGCTCACCAAGGTGCTGACTGGACTGATTACGAGCCCATTGCCGATATGGACGATCCTGAGGAAGAACTCGCAGAGCGTCTGGAAGAGCATAAGTATGTAACACCCGGTGATGATAAGACTACTCGTTATAAGTACACCACCGCTTCTCGCGTGCTGGAGTTCAAGGCTGAGTACTTCATGAACCCCTCAAGCGCTGCTGTTGCTACTGCTGAGGAGGATGCTACTGCAGTGAAGGTTATCGGCTTCGACAAGCCTTACCACAGTGGTTTGGATACTTCGGATGATGAGGATTGGTTCGTTTGGAAGGATGCTGAGTTCAATGGCGAGACAACCGAGTATGAGGCTGGTATCGCTGTGAAGGACTGGACAGTTAAGAATGGTAAGCTGATCGTTAACTACGACTGCACCAAGCCCGAGGCTATCCGTAGCATTCAGAACGACTATGCTGTGACTGTCTTCGCTACACAGGTTCAGGTTAGCGGTGACGGTAAGGATACACTCGTTACTTCTGACTTCGCTGCTCTGTACAAGCAGGATGTTCGTGACATCGTGATTGCTCATACCACCAGCAAGGCTAAGGCTATGCTGCACAATGGTCAGTACATTGGCTCACACGCTGCTGACCTCGTGAATACTCACTGCGGTTTCTGCGACTACCTCGGTGGTGACGCACAGGAAGATGAAGAGCGTCTCGCTGGCCTGCACCTGATGCAGACTGTTTCTGAGGCTGCCGGTACAAAGGGTGATAAGTTCAAGACCAGCGATGAGGGTGGCTTTGCTCCTCAGGATAGCGTTGGTTACAAGGACTCTCTGAACCTTGAGAAGCTGGTTGAGGTACACTACACTGTTTATGATGCAAATGGCAATGCCGATCACAAGCTGATGACTGCCAAGGAGATGGCTGAGAAGTTCGGTCTGCACTTCG
>Ga0310786_10007066_pt1 | contig 14740 bp, 31 predicted proteins | sample AusTroGonzalo_MG_FD_203881 | JGI IMG/M metagenome (GOLD analysis project Ga0310786, IMG submission 203881) | Bovine rumen microbial communities from tropical cattle in Woodstock, Queensland, Australia - Gonzalo_03 (v2) (version 2) | ecosystem: Host-associated > Mammals > Digestive system >... | reverse complement strand
TGTTGCAAATCAAGATTTATGGATTGATATTATCCCATTCTTCGATAATTTTTGGTATAATTTCTCTAAGGTAAAAGGACATGGTTCTAATTATTGGAATAATGAATGTGACAGACTTGCACAAATAGAATCACAAACATTAAAAGATAACTTTAGAGGAGAACAGAATGAGTAACGAGATTTATGAAGTTGAACGAGAAGATTATATTACATTTGTCGGACAACTTGATATGAATAAAATGGATTCAGAACAATATCATTATGAAGATTGTGATATTGTGAAAATTATTAGTAAAGAAACTAATAAGCATCTATGCACGCGAATAACTGATCATGTAAATCAGAAAGAAACCTACTTTATTTTCAATTATCCCGATGATGATGAACGACGCGAGCCTAAAGCTGTATGCAAAATTAAATTAGAATCAAGAGAAGAGGTTCAAGCATTTTTTGATGCGGTCAGCAAATTGCAGAAGGAGGCAAAAGAAAATGCAGGAACTGTTTAATAATGTACGGCAGGAGGTAAAAGATACTGCTGAAAGTGCATGGAATCTTGCCATTACACAGCACGATCCTGTTCGTGCCGCGGATTTTCTTGATAACGTAACTAATTATTATCGGAATATATATACTGACGAAGAAATAGAATTTCTCCAGTTCTATTTTAAAATGAAAGTGGAGATGATGAAAGATGACTAATACAATTTTAATTAGCGGCAAGTCCGGTAGCGGAAAGGATATGTTTGCCCAATTTATGAAAGAAGAACTCGAAAAACATGGAAAGCGAGTTCTTATTATTCATTACGCTGACGCTGTGAAATGGGTCTTACGTGATTACTTCAATTGGGATGGAAAGAAGGATGCAGTAGGGCGCACTTTATTACAGCGGATTGGTACAGATGTAGTTCGCGCCTGTCACCCTAACTTTTGGACAGGAATTGTAGTAGGATTGATTCAATCGTTTGAGCCATATAGTGATTTTGATGTAGCGCTCGTCCCAGATGCACGATTCCCTAATGAAGTAGACATTGCTCTTCAGAGTTTAAAGAATTGTGTAGCTACAAGAATTGAACGTACTACTAATGGAGAACCTTGGGTGAACCCAACTCTTACTGAAGATCAGCGTAATCATCCTAGTGAAACTTCCCTTGATTGTTACGCCTTTGATTATGTAATTCATAATGATGAGGGTTTAGATACATTACGCGAAAGCGCACAAGCACTATTAGAAGATTTAAAAATTATTTAAGGAGAAATATATGATAGAATACGAAAAATCAGAGCCTATGCGTTATTGGGCGGCGCCAGCTTCCATGAGCGTCGAAACAAAACGTGCAAAACTAGAGCAGATGATTGATAGTGGAGATTATCTTTTTGGGGAAAAAACCGATGGTAACTGGTCTCGCGCCGTTATTACTCCAGACATTCAGCTATTGCAGACACGTGGTATTTCTACTGTAACTAAAACTTATGGTGAAATCCAAGACAAGGTGATGTTCTGGGATGATGTTTGCGCGGCTTTTAAGAAAGGCACTACGGTTATTTTAGGAGAAGTTTATATTCCTGGCGGCATTGATAAAGATGCTGGCGCAATACTTAGATGCCTTAAAGATAAAGCTATCGCTCGGCAAAAGACTAATCCGTTAAAGTGGAGAATTTTTGATGTACTCGCTCTTGATGGAAAAGATATGATGGAAACTCCATTCGAAAAAAGAATTGCTCATATTGATGAAGTAGTTCAGCGCATTAACTCTCCACTTGTAGAGGGAGTGATATACTATGAAATGGACGAAACATTCTTTGATAAAATGGGTGAAATCTTCGCTGCTGGAGGAGAAGGATGTGTTTGCTATCGAAAGGATTCTATTTATATTCCTGGAAAGCGTGGTCCTCATGCTTGGGATACTCTTAAAGTAAAGCAGGAAATTTCCTCTGAAATTGATGCTTTCATCAGTGATATTGTTCCCGGCGAAAAGATTTATACCGGCAAGGACTTAGGTTCTTGGCAGTTGTGGGAACAGCAGCGCACTGGTGAGAAACTAATGGGATCCTATTTTGGTGAATATCGAACTGGCGGCGCCTATCTACCAATCACAAAGAATTATTATTATGGTTGGCCTGGCGCAATTCAAGTGTCAGTTTTAGATAATAATGGTAATGAAGTACCATTATGCAAAGTGTCTGGTTTAACTGAAGAATTTAAAACTTCTTTACGTGACGAGCCGGAACGGTGGATTGGTTGCCCTGTATCAATCTCCGGCATGATGGTAAGTTCTGCCAAAGCAGACTCCGAAGGAAATGGCATTTCAATACGCCATCCGCTGCTCAAGCGTATAAGAGAGAATGATATTTCTAAAGAAGACTGTACCCTTGCAAAAATTTTAAGTTAAGCGTAAGTAATTACGCTGAGGAGGTTCATATGAATTTAGATGAACTTTTTAGTATGGGACAAATGTATGGTTTTGATCCGTGCACGTATCAATACTTTAATTAGTTAATAAATCATAGAACAATCGTATTTAATTGTGAAATTTAGTCTGACATTATTGAGCAGGTCTATATTCCACTAAAGCAGTTTGAAGAAGATGATTCCGACGAACCAGTAACTCTAATACTTAACAGCGCTGGTGGTTCTGTCGCGGCTAGCTTCTTTGTAGCATACTATATCTCATAGTATTCTAAACCACTTAATATTATTGTTCCTGGCTACGCTTGTTCTATGGCGACCGTTATCTTAGCTGGCGGCGGAAAGAACGACAACGTAACAAGAATTTGTTATCCCTGCAGTTATGCTCTGATTCATGATGGCTATATTGCTATTGATGCACAGGAAGTCAAGACTGCCAATGATATTATGGCTTTTAATAATACCATTGATGGTCAAATCCGACAATTCATCGTAGACAATACTAATATCACAGAAGAAGAGTACGATTCACATACTCGTCGCCAATGGTTCTTAACAGCAGAAGAAATGCTGACCGCTGGATTAATTGACAAAGTATATGGATTAAAAACTGAGGAGTGATAATATGGGAGTAAAATACTGGGCAGATACCTCAGCAATATTACACAGTTAGGATATATTTAAAGATAAAGAAATTTTACTTAGCACACTAACGTTACAAGAATTAGAGCATATTAAGACTAAAGATAGAGAAAGTGAACAAATTAAGTTTAATGCGCGGAAGGCTGTTAAAAAGATTATAGAAGGAAAGAATTTAGAAGTCATAACTTCCGACAAGAAGAAAATAGATAAGATGTTAAAGAAATATTCTTTCCTAGATAATATTAATGACCATCGTATCATTTGCGCGGCAGAACTCTATGCAATGCATGCACATGAACCTGTTGTATTCTTAACCTCTGATGCACTGCAATATTTACTCGCACAGCGTATGCCGCTCATAGAAGCACAATATGTAGAGGAATCTACTATTGAAATTGATTTCAATGGTTGGAGAGAATATCATCCAAACATGGATGAACTTACTTCCTTATATGCTGATCCTACTAAAAATATTCTAAATTGTAAACTCAATGAGTTTGCAAAGATTTATGAAGGCAATGCGCTTAAAGATGTACTATTCTGGGATGGTAATTCATATCGTAAGTTAAAGTATAAAGATTTCGTTGCTCCAACTGGAGAACGAATCGTACCTCGTAACATTGAACAAAAGATGTACCTGGATTTACTACAAAATGATGACGTCCCAATTAAATTATGCATCGGCCGTTTTGGTACGGGCAAATCAATGTTCGCAGAAACTTGGGCCGCACATTAGCTCCAAATGGGCAAATACGATAAGATTGTATTCGTTAAGAACAACCTTGAAGTAAAAGGTGCAGGTAAGCTAGGTATTCTTCCTGGCGATGAAATTGATAAACAATATCCATGGCTACGTCAGATTGAAGATCATCTTGGACCTCAATTATTTGAACAATATATTCGTGAAGCTAAAATTGAACCCGCACACCTGTCTACGTTGCGCGGCCGCGATTTAAAAAATTCTCTAATATTAGTCGATGAAGCTGAGAACTTATTAACTACAAATATTTAGTTATTATTGGGACGTGTTGGCGATGGAAGCCAGATTATCTTCTGTGCTGATATTAAACAATGTGACTATAAAGATTCTAGTATGAGCGGTATTCCAAGGTTGGTTGAGCGAATGAGCGGCGACCCGCTATTTGGAATGGTTAAATTAGTCAAAACTGAACGTAGTAAGGTAGCAGCAAAAGCAGACTTACTAGATTAAATCTTCGGGACAAATCATTAGATTTGTCCCTCTTTTTTTATTTGACTTTTTCTGAAATTCATGTTATAATATAAAAAATAGGAGAATAATCTCTATTATTATCAAAAGGAGAATAAAATGGATAAAAAACGTAAGGGTCAGTTAATTCGACTCGCTATCACTCTACCAATAGTTATCGCAATCACATGGTATTTATTTACTAATGTTTATATTTACCCCAAAATTGAATTGTGGCGTGACGGTAACCGCGCACATACTATCCTAATAAAAGCAGAAGAAGGTTATACCTTTGCAGAAGAACCTTATTCTATTGAAGAGACTACAGAAGGTTATAATATTGTCATTCATATGACACAGAAATAATGGAGGCTAATATGGAAAACAAACCATTGGGATATCTCGGTGGAGATATTATGACACGCGGTAGTAACCTCGCCCGTGAAGAAGAATACCAGAAGTTCTTAGATGCAGAACTTCCAGTTGAGGTTTATAGTCCCGTCTAGAACAAATCTATAAATGATAAGTCTAATATGACAGAGGAAGAAAATAATCATCTTGCTGAAAAGATTGTAGAAGCTGATGTAGAGCGTCTCTGGAATAGTGACTTTACTGTATTATGCCCAGAACAGAGTGCCATTGGTACTATGTGTGAGATGGGTATTTTATATGGCTGGAAATATATGGCAGAGAAATTATGGCACATATTTACATCTGTTGAACCGCCACAGTTTGATTATGAAAATTCTACTGAAGCAGAAAGAAATGAAAGATCTTTAAAGTATATAGATGAAGTAGCTACCAAATTAGTTTATGAAATAAAACGTATTCTTGATAAGCAAAACTATGCTCACTACTTCGATATTCGTACTAACCATCTAAATGAAAAGGATTGGCGCCGTAGTTTCTCTATCAACCAATTCCTATATGGAATTATTCTCGCGGCAACTGCGGATGGAAAATTACATAACTCTTTCGATGAAATTCTTCCTCTCCTTAAAGAAGAATATGGAGAGGAACAACTTGATGATGATTATAGTGATTGGAGGTAAAATATATGAAATCTAATGAATGGAACATTTCAGATAAAGTGTAGATGGCTGAAAATACAACTGGAACTAGTACATCTACTACTTATACTTTGACTAACCCATCATATCAAGCAGAAAAAGGCTGGGAGTGTCCGCGGTGCGGCCGTATCAATGCCCCTTGGGTAAGACAATGTGATTGTTCAAGAAATAGTTGGACATATCAGCCAAGTTGGTGGAAAGAAATAACTTGTAGTCCAGACACATTTAAAGTACATCCAGAAACCATTACTTGGAAAACACCAAGTTCTATTTGTGGTTCAGATAGTGCAACAGTCGCTAAATCAGATCCAAATTGCACTGTTTATACAACTGCTCATAATGAAGTTGTTGGCGGTAGTGATTATTGGAATCCAGTTACTAAAACTTGGGAAAATGTACCGTCAATCTCAACAAACTCCATTACAGATGGTAAATTTCATGCAGACAATGGAGTCTCATATACATATACAATTAAAGGAGAATAAAAACAATGCTTTATAACATTAACGACCGACTTCCGGCAAAGCGGCTATTCGTCGCTGCCCTTCAGCAAGTAATTGCTTGCTTTGTTGCAACTATTCTAATTCCGCAAATTTGCGGTGTACCGATTGCTCCTGCTATGCTAGGCGCAGCATTAGGTACTTTAATCTATCAACTATTTACTAAAGGCCAGAGTCCAATGTTTATTAGTTCCTCTGGTGCATTTGTCGCCGCTGTAATTGGCGCGCTCGGTTTGGGCCTGGCGCCGAACTATATGGCGGTATTCATAGGCGGCTTAATTGTATGTGCGGTTTACTTTGCTGTTGGACTTGCAATAAATCATTATGGAACAGCATGGATAAATAAGCTGCTACCGCCTGTTGTAATCGGCCCGATTGTTGCAGTTATTGGTTTAAACCTTGCAACTTTCATTCCAACCTATTTCCAAATTAATGGCGAATATAGTCTAATTGGATTTGGGCTTGGTATGCTAACATTGGTTATTACAGCCTTGATTTCTCATTATGGGAAAGGCTTTATTAAGAATCTACCATTCTTGGTAGCAATTCTAATTGTATACGGTATTTCCGCAATCCTAACTGCCTGCGGCGTACCAATTATTGACTTTAGTGTATTTAATGGAGTAAGACTATTCCAAGTTCCAGACTTTGCTTTCCTAAAGTTTGGCGCATTTGATTGGTCGCTATTACCTCAGATTCTACTATTATTCTTACCGCTAAGCCTTGTAACTCTTGCAGAACATACATCTGACCATAAGGCACTAAGTGCTGTTATTGGTACTGACTTAACTCAGAAACCAGGACTTGGTTATACTCTAATGGGTGATGGCGCCGCTACCGCTCTTGGTACATTTATTGGCGCTATGCCTAATACTTCTTATGGTGAAAGTGTAGGCACTACAGGTTTCAGTAAGATTTGTTCTAAGTATGTAATCACTTTAGCCGCAATTATGATGGGTGTAGCAGCTTTCATTGGCCCCCTACAGGCTTTCTTAGTAAGTATTCCATCTTGTATTTTTGGCGGTGTAGCAAGTGCACTCTATGGATATATTACCTTAAGCGGAATTAGAACTATTATGGACAATCATCTAGACCTAGTTCATAATAATAAAAATATCCTTATTGTAGCATCAGTTTTAACTATTGGTGTCTCGGGCGCGGTTTGCAACTTCGGTGTTGTTAGCATCGGAACGACGGCGCTAGCAATGCTAATTGGTATCATTCTAAATCTAATTCTTAAAGATAAACAGGACGGTTCAAATATTAAATAAAATATTTCATTCAAAATAAAAAAATTTTTTCCAAAAGAGAAGAAAATATAATGCTTCTTCTCTTTCTTTTCTACTATTCTATTGGAGGGATTAAGATGGATTTAAAAAATAAAATTCAACAAATGATTGAATTAGGTTTTACATATGGACAATTAGGTAAAATTTGTAATTGTGCGCCAGCAACGATAGCAGGTTGGATGCGCGGCGCAACTAAAATATCAAGTCGTATGGAAGAGTCTATTGAAAGTCATATCAATGCCTTTATAGAAAAAATAGTAGAAATTTGGAAGTGATTTTATGGGTAAATTTATAGATAAATCTGGATGGATTATGAAAGAACATGGCGTACCGGATAGCCGCCTTACAGTACTTTTTCGCGCGCCAAATCAAGGTACAAAAGTATGCTGGCATGTAAGATGTGAATGCGGCAAAGAATTTGATTTGCGCGGCGATAGTCTAGATGGTAATACATTATCCTGTGGCTGCCTACATAAAGAACATTTTAAGCGTAGCCCAGAAGATTTAACTGGTTAGACATTTGGATTATTAACCGCGCAGAAAGTAATTAATAAACGTAGAGTTCATTGGTTATGTAAATGTCAATGCGGGAATACTACTACTGTCGCGGCCTGTGATTTAAAGAGCGGTCATACTAGAAGTTGTGGTTGTCTTACTTCTGTTGGAGAAAGTAATATTATGAAAATATTACAAGAAAATAATATTATATATGTTCATGATAAACCTTATTTTCTTGATTTAATTAATCCTAAAACAAATAAAGTATTGCGCTATGATTTTATTATATTACATAATAATGCGCCAATTCGTATTATAGAATTTGATGGAGAACAGCATGAAACAGGATGGTCGCATAAAGAGGAAAATAGAACTGCATTAGCATATAGAGACGAATTAAAAAATAATTATGCTCATGCACATAATATTCCTATTGTACGTATTCCACATGAGGAACGAGATAATATTACTTTAGAATTATTAATGGGAGATAAATATGAGATTAATTGATGCAGATGAACTCCTAAAAGAAGTTATAGGTATCCACGATGGTTGGCTTAAACCGCCAAAAGGATGGCGTTCATGTGAAGATAGTATCCGTATGGCACCAACTATACCATATGATATGAAATGGAATCCTGAATGTGAAGATTGTTTATCAGAAGATATAAATGCTTGTATTTATTGTAGGCAAAGGGAAAAGAAAAAGGAATGAAAGTAAAAGATTTAATTACTAAATTATCAGAATACGATCCAAACTTAGACGTATGTATGTGCATGTATTGTGTAGTTGAAGATGGCTATTATACCGGTAATTATCATGCCGGTATAGAAGACATCTACGTAAATAAAACTACTTTTCCGATTGATAGACCTATGTTAATGCTTTATGGTGATACTGATAACTTAGATAAATATTTGAAGGAGAAATAATATGACTGTCAGAGGTAAACGAGCAGAATTAAATTTGCTCGAAGATTATTGTGATTTAAGAGAAGAGGAAAAACATATGTATCAAATAATTGATAAACGTGGCACGGGGAAGACCTCGCGCTTAATGTTAATAGCTAAAGAGACCGGTGCAACTATTGTTTGCGCCAGCCCTTCGGCATTTTATAATAAAGCAGAAGCCTATGGAATAACAGGCTTAAAGTTTATAAGCTATGATGATTTCTGGCGCGGTGCATTTGGGCCGGATGAAAAATTCTTAATTGATGAATTAGAATGTTGCTTAAAACACTATAATAAAAATATCTTCGGATATGATCTATCCTTGGAGGATTAAAATGCAATTTATGATTGGTGTTGTTGTATCCACACGTGAGCAAATGGATAAAGTATATGAACTCATAATGAACGCCTATCCACAAGCTTCGGGCCGCAATACAAGAACGGAATGTTATATAAAATTACCATTCATTAATATTATGATTTTAATGCCCTTTCGTGCAAGAGGCTGTAGGTTTGATTTAGTTTATTGCCATAGTGATGTCCCACAAGTGGAACGAAATGAAATTATAATGCCTACACTTTTAACTCAAAGATCTGCATTTCCAAAACTAGCTATGCGGCCTTTATCAGAACTATATGAGGAAATATTGGAGAATAACAATGGAGAAGTATAACTATTTACGTGCAATAACTAATGACATAAAAGACTGGATGCGAGAAGAAACTAACTTTTCAAATGATGAAGTCCTTGACCGTGATCAGTTATGCGAAGGCCTATGGGATGAATTATTTGATATTGACGAAATTACCGGTAATGGCTATAATTATTATGATAGCGAAAATAAATGCTCTGAATATTTAACCAACAACTTTGATTTACTATATGAAGCAATAAAAGAATATAACCCTGATGATGATGTTATGCCCTTAATTGAGCATTATGAAAATGAAGACCTTGCACGATACTTTGATTGTACTATTAGATGCTATCTTCTAATGGAAGCAATCAATCAAGCCATTGACGAACTCGCGGCGGAAGGCTTCTTAAAGATTTGACTTTTATTAAAATTATGATATAATTATTATAGAAATAAAAAGAGTATACTTATCCTTTATCGGATAGGTATATTTTTCGTACCAAGTGTGTGCGTTTTAATACAACTTAAAATTTGGAGAGATAATATGACATTACAAGAAGGCCAAAAAATGGTAGAATTTAGTTTTAAATTCTATGATACAATTGATTTTGAACCATATCTTACTCATGAATATTGCATGGATATTGATGATATACAAGATAAATTAGAGAAATATTATGATGATGAACATCCAGAATTACTGCCTAAAGAGTTAGAAGGTTATTTCTTTAATTATGTAGATAGCCAAGAATTTGCAGAATATTTAAAGAACAGATATGATTTATATATGAATACCGAATATATTGAAAAACATTATATTTGTTATAAATAATTGGAGGATATATCTTTGATACAAGTTATTATAGAACAATTTAAACAATATATGGAAGATAATAACTTGACTCAAGGGGAAGCCGCGGAACTTGTAGACATTAGTCGAACACATTTAAATAAAGTTTTAAATGGGCGCGAAACGCCATCAATGGCTCTTCTAATGCGGATCGAAAAGGCAATGGAGGACGACGATGGCTAATTATAAGAATCAAAAGAGAATGGATATTCTTAATGCAGATTTGATTGAACATAAGTCAGGTGACCCAACTGAAGGTTATTATCCACCATTTGAATATAAGTATATTGATACTGCCGCGAGAGAACTTAACGGAAATGCATTTAAGATTTGGCTTTACTTATTACGATGGAAAAATAAAGGTTATGTATTCTTCTCACCCGCGGCAATTGAGAATGCTATGGGAATCAAGAAGTCAAGTGTAACTGATTCAATTAAAGAACTTAAATTAAAAGGTATTGTATTGGAAGATACAGAAAGCGAAAATAAGCTGTACTTCAATGCAGTACCGGATGCATGGAGAGATTGAATGGAAAAGAATTTTCATAAAGTAGATGGTTTGTTTAGTCCGCTACCTGAAGAAATAAAAGAAAATGTATGCAGTTTCTATTGTCATCATTGCCGACAAGCATTTTTAGCTTCAACTTGTGGTGGTGAGAAATGGGCAACTGATATAGAAGACTTAAAATTTTGTCCACATTGCGGCGAAAATTTGTATGAACCGAAAAACGAAAATCGTACCATTGAATCCGAAAATCGTACCATTCACTCTGAATGATACGAAAACCGTACCAAGTTATATTATTTTTCGTACCATTGCGTTCGAAAATCGTACCATTAGTTCGAAAACCGTACCATATGGTACGAAAATCCTATGAGTAATATTAATATAAATAATATATAATTAATAAAAAATAATATAATATAAATAATATGGTCTGCGCGAGCGCAGACAAGGAGAATTATGAAAGTAAAAATTAAATTAATATATGAGTGGGAAGAAGATGTCACAGACCTTTGGACACAGTATAATGATGACACACATACACTAGATACTCTAAAAGAAGAAGTAATATGTTTTAATCATGGTATTAATTGTTTAGATTGCGCCGCAGATAATCATATTAATCATGACTATAAAAGAGATTTAAAAGTAGAATGGGAGGATTAAATATGTGTACAAAATCACCAAGAATTAAAAAAATACCAGTAAAATTTAACTACTACTGTGAATGTAAAGAAGAACTTTCACCAATTTATAATTATTGTCCTCGATGCGGAAAAAAACTAAATTGGGATAATAGTAATATTGATTTAGATATGAGCGATCCAGGCGCAATGTTAAGTGAACTTTTTACTCAATCATTCTTTAAATAAGGAGAATCAGAATGAAAGCATCAGAAGCGATGACATTAACTAAACATGCATATGAAGGTAAAGATCTAATTTCAAAAATAAAACTTGCTTGGTATTGCGGCCTACTTAATTCGAGAATTAAGCGTAATGCTAAAGCAGGATCTACTGAAACTAGGATTCAGAACGTAAGTCGAGAAAATGCTCTACGGTATTTTCCATTTATGGCTGAATGTTATGAAGATGAAGGATATTTTGTGCTCTATCAAAATGATTATAGATATTGTAATGATTTTGTAGTAATTTGGGATAGAGAAAAATATTTGAAAATGGACACGTATACTTACGACTATTATACAAAGGTCAAAACAATAAATTGACAAATTATCAAATTTATGCTATAATATAGTGTAATGAGGAAGAAAATGAATGTAATGATTTTAAAAATGTGTGAACCGCATAGTTGGGTTTATACAGATGAATTAATATATAAATTTAATTCTTTTTTATATGGAGCAAAGGGGCATACTGAAACAGGAAAAAATCCTGATTTTCGAATGCAAGAAAAAATTGATTTTGAAACTTTACAAAATGGTTTACAATTTCAATTTGACCATCACCCTGGTAAAGAAAGATTACTTCTTCTAACTGAATCTTCAGAAGAAGAAAATCAATCACTAATTGATATGTTAAAACAAGTTAAAATTGATGATAAAGATTATATACTTTGTATAATTGTTTGCAATGATTTTTAAGGAAATAAAATATGATTGTAAAAATTTTTAAAGATACTACAATATCCAAATTTAAAAAGAGTTGGTTATGGATAAATGGTACTATGTTTTGGGGCAAAATAACTGGAAAAAATTATGCCTGTGGTCGTACAAAAAAAGATAAACATTTATGTTGTTGCAGACAAACCAATGAAAACACTATTGTGTTTAATAAAGATAAAACAAAAATGTATTGTAAATATTGTGGACATATAAAAGCAATGTCAAATCGTCCAATTGATTTAAATAATTTATGGGGTTGATAATAATAAAATGCCAACACAAAAATATGACATTGATTCAATTCAAAGCCTTGATTTCCGCGAAGGTGTGCGGACTAGAATCCAAATGTATCTCGGATCAGATGATATTGAAGGCACATACCAGGCTTTGAAAGAAATTATAAATAATAGCACTGACGAAGCGCTTGCAGGTTACGGTAAAAAAATTGTAATTTGTGTTGATGAAAAGGAGAATGCAGTATCCGTTCGAGATTATGGCCGCGGCGTCCCGTTTGGCAAAAGAGAGGACGGAGAAAATGTTCTCGTATCTATCTATACAAAATCTCATACAGGTGGTAAGTTTGACCATAATTCATACAAGAACGCCTCTGGTTTGAACGGTATCGGCGGTTCTTGTGTTTGCTTGTCTTCTAAGAAGTTTAGAGTTGTAAGTTTCCGTAATGGCATTCGCGCTAATGCAGTCTTTTTTGAAGGTAACTTAACTGCCTACAGTGAAGAACATACAAGAGAAAAGGATGGCACTTATATTTGGTTCATTCCAGATCCACAAGTTTTTTGTAACGGTACAATTGGATATGATTATGAACGTATTTGTAAAGATATTCAAGATATTTCTTATCTTTATCCTGGTATCGAATTTGAAGTGCTTAAGCGTGAAAATAATGAAACTATTGAATCTAAGAGTTTCTGCGCCAAAAATGGTATTGTAGATTTTGTAACTAATAATGTTAAAAAGCCGCTCCATAAGCATATACTCACAGCCTCTGCCAGTGACGGGACAGATAGTATAGAAATTGCTTTACAATGGGGCGTAAGGAGCGAAACCGCATATGTATTTGTAAATGGTCTTAGATGCCCCGAGGGCGGCACACCTGTTACTGGTGCTAAAACTGCTATCACAAAGACTTTTAATACTTTGGCTGATGCATCATTTGAAGGAGAGTATATTCGTAAGAATCTATTTTATGTAATTAATTGTAAGATAGAAAATCCTTCTTTTGCTAACCAGACAAAGTCAAAGATCAATAATGCTTCATTGCGGACTCTTGCATCTACTGCATTTACCCAGGCCTTAAAGGATATGAATACAAATTTCCCATCTGAGTTTAATGCAATAGTAGAAATGCTTACTAAGATTGCAAAAGCTGAGGCCGCGGCGGAACGTGCAAGAGAAGCTGTTCTTACAATGGAGAAAAAAGAAATAGAACAGAAAAAGCGTAAAGTTAATAATTCTGATAAGTTTAAGGACTGCGAAAAGCATGGCCAAGATTCAATGTTAATTATCTCTGAGGGTAATTCTGCATTGGGCGGCCTTATGCCTGCACGTGATGTAAAGACAGAAGCATTGTATGCTGTACGTGGTAAGGTTAAGAATTTGATGAAGCATCCTCTTGATGAATGTCTTGAGAATCAAGAAGTGAGTGATATTATTCTGGCGCTTGGATGTGGTATTCAAGATAAATACAAATCGAGCAAACTAAATTATGGTAAAGTCGCAATTGCAACCGACGCTGATGTAGACGGTTATGCAATTATGTGCTTGATTGCTACAATGTTTTATGTATTAATGCCAAAGTTTATTGAAGAGGGTAGACTTTGTTGGTTACGTGCACCCTTATATAAGTTAGAAAAAGGTAAAGAAAAAGTATTTGCCTATGATGATGAAGAACTAGCAAAAGTTAAAATTGGACGCGAAAATTGGACCATCACTCGCGCAAAAGGATTAGGTGAGTTAAACTCAGAAGATATGGAAATGTCTATGATGAATAAAACGGATAGGAGACTTGAAGTTCTTACTATTAATGATGCGGAAGCGGCACGAGAGTCTCTCAAAATGCTAATGGGAACTGAAGTTGAAGATAGACGTGATTTCCTATTTGATAATGTTGACTTTAATATTTTGAATAATTGAGGTATAATATGAATTATATAGTCAATATTACTGATAATAAAATTGAAGCTACTTATGAAGGGATATTATATGCAGAATTAATTTGTAGAAATTTACGTAAAAAATTTCCTCAAAAACAATTTACAATAATGACAGAGAGTAATCAAATTAATGAGCGCCCGACTGATATGCAATTATTTCGTATTAAACAAATTGAAAATGGTTGTAATATTCCATTTATGTATTATACTAAAAAAGCAGCATCAAATTTTATAGATAAATATAAAGATAAACTTAAACAATTTGATGCTGAATATTTTAGGATAAAAAACAGTTAAGGAGAAGATAATGGATCGAACATTTAAATTAGCATCAAAAGAAGCACTAGAACAAAAGCACGCTTATGGCGCATCAAGGTATGATGAATTT
>Ga0310786_10007065_pt1 | contig 14740 bp, 10 predicted proteins | sample AusTroGonzalo_MG_FD_203881 | JGI IMG/M metagenome (GOLD analysis project Ga0310786, IMG submission 203881) | Bovine rumen microbial communities from tropical cattle in Woodstock, Queensland, Australia - Gonzalo_03 (v2) (version 2) | ecosystem: Host-associated > Mammals > Digestive system >... | reverse complement strand
TGGCCCGCGCCCTCGCCGCCCGCGGCCTCTCCGTCTCCTTCCTCACCTCCGCCCCCCTCTTCCGCCCCGCCCCCTGCCCCCTCCCCCCCGCCTTCCGCCCCGTCCGCCTCCGCAACCCCTGGCTCCGCCGATTCCCCTGGGACAAAGTCCGCGGCGGCTGGCGCCTCCGCGACGCCGAATTCACTCTCTTCGAATGGCGCGCCGCCCGCTGGATCCTCCGCCACGCCGCCGCTTTCGATCTCGTCCAGATCTGCGAACTCCCCAACCTCGTCCGCTTCCTCAAACGCGCCCGTTGCCCCCTCCCCCTCTCCCTCCGCCTCACCGCCCCCAACTACTACGACCCCCGCGGCGGACTCCCCCTCGCCGACCTCCTCATCGCCTCCGGCACCTCCATCGAAGCCCTCCGCGCCCGCGGATTCCCCGACATCCGCGACATCCCCAACGGCGTCGACACCGACCGCTTCCGCCCTGGAACCAACCCCGCCTTCCGCGCCGACCGCGGCATCCCCCCCGACGCCTTCGTCACCCTCTACGCCGCCCGCTTCCAGGCCTTCAAGAACCACGCCCTCCTCCTCGACGCCTTCGCCCTCCTCCACCGCGACCTCCCCACCGCCCGCCTCCTCCTCGCCGGCTCCGGCCCCCTCCTCCCCCGTGCAAAAAAACAAGCCGAAACCCTCGGCATCTCGAAAAACGTCCTGTTCCTCGGCGATGTCCCCCACGACGACCTCCCCGCCATCTGCCGCGCCGCCGACCTCTGCGCCATCACCTCCGACTACGAATCCTTCTGCTTCTCCGCCATCGAAGCCATGGCCACCGGACTCCCGGTTCTCTCCACCGACTGCGGCTGGGTTCCCCGCCTCGTCTCCGGCGGCTACGGCGAAGTCGTCCCCCGCCCCGCCCCCGGCGCCCCCACCGACCCCGCCGCCTACGCCGCCGCCTGGCGCCGCCTCGCCCGCGACCCGGAAACCCGCCGCGCCATGGGCGCCGCCGCCCGCGCCAAAACCCTCGCCAACTACACCTGGACCGCCTCCGCCGCCCGCCTCCACGCCCTCTACCTCTCTCTCCTCCAAAAATCCTCCGCCACCCGCCCTTGATCGGCCCGTCCTCCCGAATCCGGCGTTTCCGCAATTCGCGCACCAATCCCGGTGCCCGCCACCCTGCGGAACGCATTGGCGCGGATTGGGAGGAACCCGCTTGTCGGGTCCGCCGTCCCACACATCCGCCCCTTCCCTCTCTTGGGGCACCGTCCCCGGCGCCCGCCGTCCCGTTGCACGCCCCCTTTGCGCCCCGACCGCCGGACGCCCCGCTTCCGCAAAAAAACGCCGCGTTTCCGCGCGGCGTCCCGTCTCCGGTTTTCCGGCTCGCTCAAATCCGTGTCCCGGGCGGAATCACCGTGTTCTTCGGAATCACGATGATGCCGTCCTGCACGGTGTACAGGTCCGTCGTTTCCCCGTTCTTCTTCCCTTCCGGCGAAATGTAGCAACCATCGCCGATGCGCGCGTTCTTGTCCAGGATCGCGTTGCGGATGAAACACTCCCGGCCCACGCCCAGCGGAATCCCCGAAGGGGCTTCCCGCTCCTCGTTGTAGTAGTCCGACCCCATCATCACCGTGTGCTCGATGACGGTTCCCTCGCCCACCCGCGCGCGGATGCCGATGATGGAATGCAGGATCCGGTGCCCCGAGATGATGCAGCCTTCGCTCAGCAGCGCCCGGTTGATGTCGCAGCAGTTGATCTTGCTCGGCGGCAGGTAGCGCATGTGCGTGTAGACCGGCGCTTCGGCGGAATAGAGGTTGAACCGCGGCAGCGGCTCGGTCAGCTCCATGTTGGCTTCCCAGAAGGCGCGGATGGTCCCGATGTCCCGCCAGTAGCCGCCGAACTGGTAGCTGTAGACCGCGTGGTTCTGGATGGCCGCGGGGATGATGTCCTTCCCGAAATCCTTCTTGTCGTTCTCCAGCAGCGCCAGCAGCACCTTCGTGTCGAACAGGTAGATGCCCATGCTGGCGAGGAACCGCGGCTCGCCATCACCCGGCGCGCGCAGCTCGTCGAGCAGCGGCGTGTCGCCCGGCTTCTCGACGAACCGGATGATCCGCCCCTTCGGATCCGTGTGCATGATGCCCAGCGCGCCGGCCTGTTCCCGCGGCACCGGCTTGGTGCAAATCGTCACTTCGGCCTTGTTCGCCACGTGCTCCGCGATGACCTCGCGGAAATCCATGCGGTAGAGCTGGTCGCCCGAGAGGATCAGCACCATGTCCGGGTTCCGGTCGCGCACGTAGCGCATGCACTGCCGCACCGCGTCGGCCGTCCCCTGGAACCACGCCGCCGACCCCGGCGTCTGCTGCGCCGCGAGGATGCGCACGTGGCCGCTGTGGAAACGGTCGAACACGTAGGTGTTCTGCACGTGCTGGTGCAGCGACACGCTGTTGAACTGCGTCAGCACCTCGATGCGCCGGAGCCCGCTGTTGATGCAGTTGCTCACGGGAATGTCGACCAACCGGTATTTCCCCGCCAGCGGCACCGCCGGCTTGCACCGGTCCCGCGTCAAGGGCTGCAACCGCTTGCCCTCGCCGCCACCCAGAATAACGCATGCAACTTCGTGTTTCATCATCGACCGCTCCTCGTTTCCCGAACGTTACTCCCCTCCCCCCCGCCTTTCAACGCCGAAATCTCGCTCCACGCGGAAAATCATTCCGCGGCGGGCAGTGCGACGGATTCCGGCGCGTCCGGAAACACGGCCCCCTCCGGCGCGCAGAAGGCCGCCGCGCATCCCCCTTCCAGCCGCCAGCTCCGCAGCCCCCACCGCCGCCCCTCCCATTCGACCGGCTCCGGCGCGTCCCCGCGGAACCGCACCGCGAACCGCGACAGCCCCAGGGAAATCCCCTCGCCGAGCGCCTTCGTGAACGCCTCCTTCAGCGCCCAGAGACGCGTGAACGCCTCGTCCCGCCGCCCCTCCGGCTGCGCCGCCAGCCACGCCGTTTCCTCCGGGTGGAAGAAGCGCGCCGCCACCTCCGCCCGCGCCCGCCCGGACCGCTCCACGTCCACCCCCACCGGCCCTTCCGCCGCCGCGCCGATTCCCAGCGCCACCAGGCTCCCGCTGTGCGCCCACGACACCGCCAGCCCCGGCGCCCCGGCCAGATACGGCTTTCCCTTCGCCCCGCAGGCGGTTTCCGCCGGCCGCGCCACCTCCGGGAAATGCCGCCTCAGGATTTCGTCCAGCAGGATGCCCGCCCCCAGCGTCTGCGCCCGCGCCGCCGCATTCCGGAACCCCCGCGCCCGGACCAGCCGCTCTGCCGCCACCCGTTCCGCCCAGCGCGCGTCGTCCGGGTCGAGCCGCGAAACATCCATCGTGAACAGCCGCATCGCCTCACTCCGCGATTCCGATTTGCCGCAAGATCGTCAAATCCGTCTTCCCGAACGCGAACCTGCCCAGCGTTTCCCGCCGCGCGAACGCCCGCTTCCCCGCCGCCCCGCGCGGCGGTTTTCCATCAAATTCAACGGAAAAAGCATGCGTTTCCAGCGTGAAATGGCTGAACGCGTGCCGCACGAGGGCTTCTTCCTCCCCGACGGCCCTCCCGCCGCGCACCCCGGCCGCTTCCGCCGCCCGCTCCGCCGCTTCCCGCAGCGCCTCCGCCCCCGTTCCCGCCGCTTCCGCCGCCGGCAACTGCCACAACCCCGCCAGCAACCCGCCCGCCTCCGGCGGACGCCGCACCACCAGCACCCCGCCCTTCCCGTCCCGTACGATGGCCGCCCCCGCCACCTTGTGCGGCACGGCTTTCGCCCCGCCGCGCACCGGATAGCGCTCCACCCCGCCCTCCGCCCGCGCCGCGCAGATTCCCGCCAGCGGGCATTCCCCGCACGCCGCCCCCTTCGGCTTGCAAACCATCGCCCCCAGCTCCATCCACGCCTCGTTGCACGCCCCCGGCGCCTCCCGCGCCAGCAGCGCGTCGGCCAGCGACTGCAGCTTCGCCCGCGACGCCGGCTTCGCGATGTCCCAATCCAGCGCGAACAGCCGCGCCAGCACCCGCATCACGTTCCCGTCCAGCACCGCCAGCGGCAGCCCGAACGCGAACGACCCGATGGCCGCCACGGTGTAGTCCCCCAGCCCCGGCAACGCCCGCAACGCGTCGGCCTCCCCCGGCACCTCGCCCCCGTGCCGCTCCGCCACGATTTGCGCCGCCCGGTGCAGGTTCCGCGCCCGCGTGTAGTACCCCAGCCCCTCCCAATGCTTCAGCACCCCGTCCAGCGGCGCCGCCGCCAGCGCCCGCACCGTCGGATAGTCCCGCATGAACTGCTCGAAATACGGCACCACCGTCTCGACCCGCGTCTGCTGCAGCATGATTTCCGACACCCACACCGCATACCCCGACCGCGGCTCGCGCCGCCACGGCAACACCCGCGCCGCCCCCCGGAACCACGGCACCAGCCGCGTCCGCACCGCCCGTTTCGCCCGCCGGACGGCCCCCGCCTCCGGCCACGACCCGCCCGCGCCCGCCGCCCCCGCCGCGCGCGCCCGCTTCATGCCCCTCCCGCCGCCTTCGCCGCCGCGCGCCGTTGCCGAACCGCCTCGTAGAGGAGGATGGTCGCCGCCGCCGCCACGTTCAGCGAATCCGCCTGCCCCAGCATCGGAATCCGCACCGGCTCGTCCGCCCGCGTCATCCACGCCTCGCTCAGCCCGTACTGCTCCGCCCCCACCACGATCGCCACCCCCTGCGTCATGTCCGCTTCCGTGTATTCCCGCGTCGCGTGCGGCGTCGCCGCCAGCGTCCGGATGCCCTTCGCCCGCAGGAACTTCAGCGTTTCCTCCGTCGAGGCCTCCGCCAGCGGCACCGTGAACAGCGTCCCGATCGACGCCCGCACCACGTTCGGGTTGTGGATGTCCGTGCAACGGTCGCAGACGATCAGCGCGTCCACCCCCGCCGCGTCCGCGCTCCGCAGCATCGTCCCCAGGTTCCCCGGCTTCTCGATGTGTTCCGCCACGAGCAGCAGCGGTTTTTCCGGCAAGTGCAGGTCCTCCAGACGGTGCCTCCCCTGCGGCGACAGCGCCAGCAACCCCTCCGGACGGTCCCGGTATGCGATTTTCTCGAACACCCGCGGCGCGCAGCGGAACACCTGCGCCCCCGCCGCCCGCGCCCGCTCCACCAATCCCGGCTCGTGCTTCCCCTGCACGTAGAGCTCCGGGCAGTAGTAGAGCTTTGTCAGCCGCACCCGGTTGTCCAGCGCCCGCAGCACCTCGCGGTAGCCCTCCACGATCAGCACCCCCTCCTCGTCCCGGTGCGTGCGCCGCCGCAGGCGGACGATTTCCTTGATGCCCGGATTCTGCAAACTTTCGATGCAATCGTTCATGGTTGTTCCATCCTGCCAAATTCCGTTCCCCCGTTCAACGTTATCTCCTCCCCCCGCCGTTTTTTGCCCGCCGGACCGTTTTGCCAAGCATTGGCAAAAACGCCCGTTTTTGCCGAACCTTGGCAAAAATTCCCCGCGGGCCGTTTTCCGGTTTTGCCAATGTTTGGCAAGTTTCCGGGACGCGGTGCGCCGCCACCGCCTCCCGCTTCCCGCACTTGTCCTCCCGCGCGGGCCCGTGCTAGGGTGGAAAACCATGTCGAACGATTCCCCCAATCCCGTCGTCTGGCTCGCCCCTTCCGACCGTCCCGCCCTCTACTGGCGCGACGACGTCGTCTCCCATTCCGACCTCCTCGCCCGCGCCTACGCCGTCGCCGACCTCTTCCCCCTCGCCCCCGGCGGGCGCGTCGTCCTCTTCGCCGAAAACCGCCCCGAATGGATTGCCGCCTTCTACGCCGTCGTCGCCAAGCGCGGCATCGCCGTCCCCGTCGACGCGCTTTCGCCCCCCGACGAAGTCGCCCACGTCCTCCGCACCGTCTCCCCCGCCGTCGCCGTCTGCTCCGCCAAGACCCTCCCCGTCCTCCGCCAGGCCGTCGCCGACGCCTCCGGCATCCCCGCGCCCCGCATCCTCTCCATGGACGATCCGGCTTTCCCCTCCGCCCTCCGCGCGCCGAAGTCCGCCACCCTCTCTCCCATCTCCGCCGGTGCCCCGGACGTCCCCGCCGCCATCCTCTTCACCTCCGGCACCACCGGCAAGCCCAAGGGCGTCGTCCTCACCTACGCCAACATGCAGACGAACCTCGATTCCGTCTGCCGCCGCGTCCCGATTTTCACCCAGGAAACGCGCGTCTTCGCCCTCCTCCCCCTCCACCACATCCTGCCCCTGATGGGCACCGTCGTCGCGCCCCTGTTCGTCGGCGGCGTGATCGTCCTCGCCCATTCCCTCGACCCGGCCGACATGGTCGCCGGCCTGCAGCGGCACAAGGCCACGCTCCTCATCGGCGTCCCCCGCCTCTACGCCCTGCTCCACAAGGCCATCATGGAGAACCTCACCCGCAGCGCCCCCGGCCGCTTCCTCCTCGCCCTCGCCCGGCGCGCCGGAAGCCTCCGCGCCTCCCGCGTCATCCTCGCCCCCGTCCACCGCAAGTTCGGCGGCCGCCTCCGCCAGATGGTCAGCGGCGGCGCCGCCCTCGACCGCCAGGTCGCCCGCGACCTCGCCGACTGCGGCTTCGAGATCCTCGAAGGCTACGGCATGACCGAATGCGCCCCCATGATCGCCTTCCCGCGCCCCGGCCGCGTCCGCCTCGGCTCCTGCGGCAACCCCTGCATCCCGGACAGCATCCGCATCGAAGCCGGCGAAATCTGCGCCCGCGGCCCGCACGTCACCCCCGGCTACTGGAACGACCCCGCCGAAACCGCCGCCGTCCTCTCCGACGGCTGGCTCCACACCGGCGACCTCGGCTACCTCGACTCCAACGGCTACCTCTTCATCACCGGCCGCAAGAAGGAACTCCTCGTCCTTCCCAACGGCAAGAAGGTCAACCCCTCCGAACTCGAGGAAAAACTCCTCCCCATCGCCGGCGACACCGTCCGCGAGCTCGCCGTCACCATGCGCGACGGACTCCTCCACCTCCTCGTCGTCCCCGCCCGCGGCCTCGACAACGACGTGCCCGCCGACCAGGCCGCCCGCTTCCGCCGCGACCTCCTCGAACCCTACAACCGCCTCGTCCCCCCCGCCAAGAAGATCACCCGCCTCACCGTCGTCCCCGCCGACCTCCCCAAGACCCGCCTCGACAAGGTCAAGCGCCACGAACTCCCCGCCCTCGCCATCGGCACCCGCGCCTCCGCCGAAGCCTCCCCCGAGTCCTCCCCCGCCATCCCCCCCGACCTCGCCGAAAGCTACGCCGCCCTCGCCCGCTTCATCGCCAACGACCTCGACTGCCCCGCCGTCGCCCCCGGTTCCACCTGGGACCTCGACCTCGCCCTCGACTCCCTCTCCCGCCTCTCCCTCCTCGTCTTCCTCCAGAACACTTTCGGCGTCAAATGGCCCGAAAACATCTTTTCCACCCACAAGACCGTCCTCGACCTCCTCCGCGCCACCCACGAACGCAAGACCTGCTTCAACCCCGGCGCCACCGGCTGGAACCAGATCCTCCAAACCCCCGCCCACGGCCCCCTCCTCCCCCCCGACCTCCTCCCCAACCTCAAGAACGCCGCCGCCGCCACGCTCCACCGCGCCGCGAAGCATGCCGCGCCCCAGCCCGCGCCCCCCGCGGCCGACGCCCCCGAGCCGCCCCTCGACCTCCCCCGCTCCACCTTCCTCCACCCCCTCCTCGCCCGCACCTTCGCCTTCCTCCTCCGCCTCCTCTTCCGCGTCCGCGCCGGCGGCCTCGAACACATCCCCGGCGGCCCCTGCATCTTCGCCCCCAACCACCAATCCTACATCGACGGCCTCTTCGTCTCCATGTACCTCCCCCGCCCCGTCCTCCGCCGCACCTGCTACTACGCCAAGGCCAAGCACGTCCGCGGCCCCCTCGTCGCCCTCGCCCGCAACTGCAACGTCATCGTCGTCCACGAAGGCCTCGACGTCGGCGACTCCATCCGCAAGATGGCCCTCGCCCTCCGGCAGGGCCGCAACCTCGTCATCTTCCCCGAAGGCACCCGCTCTTCCGACGGCACCCTCGGCGAATTCCGCGCCACCTTCGCCCGCCTCGCCGCCGAACTCGGCGTCCCCGTCATCCCCGTCGCCCTCCGCGGCACCGGCCGCGCCCTCCCCCGCGGACACCACTTCCCCCGGCTCCGCACCCGCATCGACGTCACCTTCCTCCCGCCCCTCTCCGGCACCGACCCCGCCTTCCTCGCCGACGAAACCCGCGCCGCCCTCACCCCCTACGTCTGAGACCCGCCCCGCCCGCGGCTCCCCCTCCCGGAACGCCCGCCGCCCCCCTCGCGCATGGCCCGTGCGTTCCGCCCCCCGGCGTTTCCCGTCACTGGATGGGCGTCCGCAGCGCCTTGTTGCGGCTCATCGACCCCTGCGGTGAGAAAAACGCGCGGAAATCCGCCTCCAGCTGCGCCAGGTCGATGTCCTCGAAAGCCGCGCGCGTCGCCTCTTCCGGCCCCGCCCCGTTCCGCAGCGCCTCGAAATAGCGCAGGAAAACCTGCGCGTAGGGATTGCCCCGCAGCAACGGCGCCCCCCGCCGCAGGAAATAGGCGAACCCCCACCCCAGCGCGTAGTGCCCGAGCACTTCCTCGTGCGTCCCCGCGTAGTATTGCGCGTAGTCCATCGCCAGCAGGCCCGGAAGCACCGGCCCCGGATTCGCCTTCAGCACCAGCAGCAACCGGTGCATCCGCCCCTTGTCCTCCGGCAGGGAAATCCGGTGGTGGTGGATGTCCAGCGTCTCGAACAGCGCCGCATGCCCCTCGTTGAGCCACACGGACGCGTTCGCGGTCCCGCACCCCTGGTGCAGGAACTGGTGGAACCCCTCGTGCAGCGACGTCGAAAGGATTTCCGCGTATTTCCCCGCGCGCCCGCCCCCCGCCCCCGCGATGGGCCGCACGATCAGTTCCCGCCGCGATGGATCGTAGAGCCCGCAGGTGTTCTTCTGCGCGGCGCCGACGTAATTGACGTATTCCTCCTCCGTGTCGAAAAGGCGGATCACCGAAACGTCGTCCTTCGTCGCCGCGAACGGCGGCGCCATTTTCGCGTAGACGGCCCGCGCGTCCTGCAGCTTCTCCAGCAGGTCCCGCGCCATCTTCTTCGCGTTCCCGTCGTGCAGGTTGCTCAGCAGCACGTAGTCCTCCGAATCGATCGCCCACCAGTTCTTCATCGCCGCGATCGACCGGTGCGCCGCCTCGCGCGTCGGATGCGGCCGCACCCCCTGCCCCGCCCCGGGCCCCGCCGCCGCCCGCCGGTCCGCGCTCGAGAACGCCCCCGCCTCCTGGCTGGAAATCGGCCGCAGCGCCGCGAAAAGCCCCTGCTCCGCGAACCGCCGCAACCGCTCCGCCGGCACGTTCCGCCCCCGCAGCAGCACCGCGAAGGCCCCCTCCGGCAGGTGGGCCGTCGCCGGCGACCGCGCGAAGGCGAGCACGTAGAGCGCCGACCCGTCCGGGAAATCGTTCCGCAGCAGGAAGTCCAGCCGCGCCGCCGGCGGCGGCTGCAGCCGCACCGGCTCCCCCTCCGGCGCGCTGCCCCGGAACGCCGCCGCCCACGCCGCCAGCCCCTCCGGCGAACGCGGCGGCGCATTCGACGCGAAGAACCCCTCCAGCGTCTCCGGCAGCACGTCGCTGCACCGCGGGTCCAGGTCCTTCGGCGGCGGCGCGTGCCCCACCCGCGCGACGGTCAGCCGCACCGACCCGTTCAGGCAGTCCCACTCCCCCGCCGTCTCCCGGATCCGCCACGCCTCCACCGGGTTCACCCGCGTCTCCTCCCACGACGCCTCCCCCGTCCGGAACACGTAGACGTGGTTCTGCAGCGGCCGGATCGACACCGCCGCCGCATCCCCCGGCAGCATGAACTTCGCCCCGATTTCCCGGATGGGCGTCTCCGCCGAAAGCCGCCCCCCCGCCGGCGTCACATCCCCCCGCACCCCGGCGGCGGCCCCGCAAAACGCGGCCGACCACGCCAAAACCCGCAAAACGCGCAACGCTCTCATGCCCCCATCCTATCCCATCCCCCGCCCCCCGCGCAACCCGCTCATTTCCGCCGCCCGCGGCGCGCCCCGCCCCGCAGGTCGCCGCTGCGGTCCGCCGGGATCTGGTAGCGCTTCATCACCCGCGGCGTCGCCTCCCGCAGCTCCGCGGCGTCCACCACCATGTCCACGTCCCACTCGTCGCCGTCGTCCAGGCCGAAGCGCAGGAAGCCCCCTTCGCACCCGTCCACCAGTTCCACCAGGTGCCGCAGGTTCCGCACCGGCGTGCCGTCCACGCTCCGCACCAGCGTGTTGTCGCACCCCAGGTAGCCCTCCATGCACACGTCCGGCAGGATGTCCGACACCACCACCGCCTCGTCCCCCGCGAACGCCTTGTCCGCCAGGATGTCGTCGTGGAATTCCGCCTTCGACACCGTCAGGAAATCCCGCGAAGCCGTCGTGAACACGATGCCGCCGAAAAGGAAGTAGTCCGGCTTCCCCCCGCCCGCCCGCGTCCGGATGCGCAGGTCCCGCTTCGCCGCCCGGACCGCCGTCTCCTCCACCTTCCCGTCCCGCAGCACCTTGACGGGGATTTCCTCGCCGATCTGCTTCAGGTAGATCGGGTAGTAGAGCGACCGCGGCTCGTTCCCCGCCAGCCGGACCTTCCCGTTGTTGGCCACCTTGTGCCCCCCGATTTCGAGGATGACGTCGTCGGGCTTGAGCGAATCCTCCCCCAGCACCGACGCCACGTCCTCGACGATCACCCCCGTCTGCCCTTCCTCCATCCCGTAGTAGCGCCGCTTGCTCGGGCTCTCCATCGGGTTCTGTTCGAACAGCGCGTCGGAAAACCCGTCCACCTTCCCGTCCGCCGCGTCCGCCAGGAAGTGGCGGATGATTTCCGCGGGAATCATGTAGCCGAGCGCCTCCCCCTTCTTGTCCCCCTGGAACGCGATGCCCGCCACCCGCCCCGTCTCCAGGTCGAGCACCGGCCCGCCGCTGTTGCCCGGGTTGATGGCCGCGTCGATCTGCACCCCCAGCAGCTTCGTCTCCCCGTGCATGTAGGGGATGTCCTCGATGCGCGAAACGATGCCCTTCGTGAACGAAATGTCCGTCCCCCCGATCGGGTACCCGATCGCCAGCACCTCGTCCTGGATCCGCGGCGTCTCCCCGATTTCCATCGGAGTGATGTCCGCCATGAACTCCGCCGGATCCACGCGCACGACGGCGAGATCCGCGTCGTGGTCCACGTGTTCCACCTCCGCGTGGTAGAGCGCGTCCTCGTTGTGCTTCCGCACCCGGATGTACGAAGCGTCCGTCACGCAGTGCGCGCACGTCAGGATGCGCCCCGGCTCGACCACCACCCCCGACCCCGCCCCTGTCGCCGTCAGCGTGATCCACGGACGGAACACGTTGGGCGTCGCCCGCGCCACCTCCAGCTTCACCACCGCGTTGAGCGGATTGTTCCCCTCCCCGGCTTCCGCCCCGCGGACGGGTGCGGCGGCGGCTCCCGCCAGTACGGCGACGCAACAAAAAGCGGCTTTCGCAAGGAATTTCATGATCTTATCCTCCTACCCCAAACCGCCCCCCGTGCAAAGCCCGAAATCAACCCCGCCCCTCCCCCCCCGCGGGTTTTTGCCCGCCGGACCGCTTTTTCCCGGATCCTGCATTTGCCGATCCTTGGCAAAAAACGCACATTTTCGCCGAGCCTTGGCAAACTCCCCGGACGGCCCCGCGGGCCCTCCGTCAGGCGGCGGCGCTGTTGCGGTGGGTGATGTACTGGCTCACGCCCACGCAGAGGAACGTCGCCAGCATCAGGATGCTCGACAGCGCGTTGATCAGCGCCGGCGCGCCGTGCTTGATCATGCTGTAGATCTTGATCGGCAGCGTCGTCGCGCCCGGGCCCGCCACGAAGAACGAAATCACGAAGTCGTCGATCGAAAGCGTGAACGCCAGGAGCCCGCCCGCCAGGATGCCCGGAGCCAGCATCGGCACCAGCACCTTCCAGAGCGTCGCCCACGTCCCCGCGCCGAGGTCCTGCGCCGCCTCCAAAATCGAATAGTCGAAGTCCTGCAACCGCGCCAGCACCGTCATCGCCACGTAGGACAGGCAGAACGTCACGTGCGCCACGAAGAGCGTCCCCATGCCGAGCTGCACTTTCAGCGCCACGAAGAACAGCAGCAGGCTCAGCCCCATCAGGATTTCCGGCACCACCAGCGGCATGTAGACCAGCGTGTAGTGGATACGTTGCAGCCGCGACCGCGCGTAGCGGTTCAGGGCGAACGCGCACGCCGTCCCGAGCACCATCGCCGCCAGCGTCGCCATCACGCCCAGCACGAGCGTGTTCTTGAGCGCCAGCCAGATCGACTCGTCGTGGAACAGCATGTCGTACCATTTCAGCGAAAATCCCTTCCACGCCCCGCCGAAACGCGACGCGTTGAACGAATTGGCCACCAGCACGACGATCGGCAGGTAGAAGAACCCCAGCACCAGCCAGGTCACCACCGCGGGAAGACGGGAATGGCGCATCTCACAGCCCTCCTTCGATCGAGGGCAACCCCTGCCCCTCTTCCACGCGCGCCTTCCCCCGGCGCACGTTCACCACCAGGCACATCGGCAGCAGCACCGCCGCCGCCAGCGCCGCCGAAAGCGCCGCCGCGTGCGGCAGGTTCCGGTCCACGAACGTCCGCTGCGCGATCTTGTTGCCCAGCATCTCGCTCGTCGGCCCGCCGACGATGTCCGGCACCACGTAGGAGCCCAGCGACGGGATGAACACCATCAGGAACGCCGTCAGCAGCCCCACCCGGATGCCCGGGATGAACGCCGCGAAGAACGCTCGCGGCGGCGACGCCCCGAGGTCCTTCGCCGCTTCCAGCAGCGAAAAATCGAATTTTTCCGCCGCCGCGTAAATCGGAAGGATCGCGAACGGCAGTTCCGTGTAGACCATCACCAGCAGCACCGCGCCCGCGTTGTAGAGCAGCGTCGTCGACGGCGACGCCAGGTGCAGCGCCACCAGCGCGTGCTTCACGATTCCGTCCGGGTGCAGCAGCACCTTCCACGCGAAAATCCGCACGAGGAAACTCGTCCAGAACGGCAAAATCACCAGCAGCAGGATGAGCTGCCGCCGCGACGGCTTCAGCCGCGCCAGGTAGTAGCCCATCGGCGTCGCCAGCACGATGCACAGCGCCGTCGCCACCACCGAAAGCCAAATCGTCCGCCAGATGATCGCCGGATAGTCCGGGTTCCCCAGGCTCCGCAGCGTGTCCAGCGTCCACCCCTCGCCGATGCCCCCGTAGATCGTCGCCGGGCGGAACGCGATCGCGAACACCAGCACCGTCGGCACCAGGAACAGCGCCGCCAGCCACAAAAACGACGGCGAAGTGGCCAGCACCTCGGACCACCTCTTGCGCGCGGCCGTGTTCATTCCGCCGCCCCTCCCTCGCCGCCGGCCGCCGCGCCCGCCGCCGGGGCTTCTTCCGTTTCGCCGATTTCTTCCGGCGGCAGCTGCATCAGCTCCTCGTCCTCCTCGCGGTAGTGCTCGAGCATGAAGCCGTCGTCCGCGTGCCACGTCAGCCACACGTGGTCCCGCCACTTGATCGGCTTCTCGTCCAGCAGGTAGCGCGAGTGCTGCCGCACCACGCACAGCCGGTATTCGCCCGCCCGCACCCAGAACTTCGTCTGCGCCCCCAGGTAGATGACGTCCTCCACCTCCCCCTCGATCACGTTCACGTAGGCGTGCTCCGCCGGCGGCGCCTCCCGCCAGATCCGGAACTTCTCCGGCCGGATCGACACCGCCACGTGCTCGCCTTCCCGGATCTGCTTGTCGTTGTAGCAGACCAGGTCGGGAAACCCGTCCACCTTCAGCCGCGAATAGTCCTTCGCCGGCTCGCCGAACAGCGTCCCCTGAGCCGTCGTCCCCGCCGCGTCGCCCGCGAACTTCTCCGCCACCGTCCCCTCGAAGAAGTTCGTGTCCCCGATGAACGCCGCCACGAAGCTGTTCCGCGGCGCCTCGTAGATTTCCGCCGGCGTCCCCAGCTGCTCCACCTTCCCCCGGCTCATCACCGCGATGCGGTCGCTCAGGCTCATCGCCTCGCCCTGGTCGTGCGTCACGTAGAGGAACGTGATGCCCACCTCGTCGTGGATCAGGTCCAGCTCCAGCAGCATCCGCTGCCGCAGCTTCAGGTCCAGCGCCGCCAGCGGCTCGTCCAGCAGCAGCACCTGCGGCTTGTTCACCAGCGCGCGCGCGATGGCCACCCGCTGCTTCTGGCCGCCGGAAATCTGCGCCGGCTTCTTGTACGCGTATTCCTCCATCTGGATCATCGCCAGCATCTTCTCGACTTCCTGCCGGATTTCCGCCTTCGGCCGCCGCGCGATCTTCAGCCCGAAGGCGATGTTGTCCCACACCGTCAGGTGCGGGAACAGCGCGTAGCTCTGGAAAATCGTGTTCACCTTCCGCTCGTGCGGCGGCAGGTCGGTGATGTCCTCCCCGTTCAGGAAAATCCGCCCGGTGTCCGGATGCTCGAACCCCGCCAGCGTCCGCAGCAGGGTCGTCTTCCCGCACCCGCTCGGCCCCAGCAGCGAGAAGAACTCCCCGCGCTTGATCGAAAGCGACGCGTGCTCGACGGCCTTCACGCCGCCGTAGTGCTTGGAAACATCCTGGAACTCGAGAAATTCGCCCATCGTCGAAGCCTTTCTTGGAGCAGAGCGCCGGACCCCTGGGTCCGGCTGACGGCGGCGATTATGCCCCCCCCCTCCCCCCATGCAACAAACAACGCC
>Ga0310786_10007064_pt1 | contig 14740 bp, 11 predicted proteins | sample AusTroGonzalo_MG_FD_203881 | JGI IMG/M metagenome (GOLD analysis project Ga0310786, IMG submission 203881) | Bovine rumen microbial communities from tropical cattle in Woodstock, Queensland, Australia - Gonzalo_03 (v2) (version 2) | ecosystem: Host-associated > Mammals > Digestive system >... | reverse complement strand
TATATGCAGATAATTATATCACAAGAAGTGATATTGCGAATAGAATCGGAATATCTGTAACAGCAGTCCAAAAGCATATCAATAAACTTAAATCATTGAGATTCATTGACCGTGACGGATCTACAGGACACGGTAATTGGATAGTAATAGAGTAAGATAATCGACATATCATTGCGGTAGAAGGACGTAGCCTAATACGCACTTTCCTGGCTGGTGCCACAAAAGATGCCACAATCAGTTCAAGAGCGTTGAGCAAGCTCTGATGAAAAAGATGTGAATAGATTTGGTTCTTTCGACAGGAATGATTACCTTTGAGACGAGGTCTCGAAGTTACTCACGTTCGAAAATACTCAAATAAATTTGGTATTTTGCTCACTTATTCGTAACTTTGCACCCGATGATGAGCCATAGTACGGCTGGTGGCTCACCGTCGGGTGTTCATTGAAAGCAATTCATAGCAGAATGTGGAATTGAGTACGGTTACCAAATCGTAACCCTGTTTTCTTCCAATTCCCCAGACTGCCTTTATACAAAGAAAAGCTGAGAAATCTTACAAAGTTACAAAAAATCGAGTGCAGAACAAAAGATTTTAATCTTTTTTTTGCCGAGATGCAGTAAGTTCGCCATCTGTGATGGCAAAGTTACACAAAAAAGTGGAGATAACACAGACAAAATGATAATTTTTCTAAAATGCAGATGATGTTTGCGGAAAAATGCGTACCTTTGCATCTCATATTTATGATATTATAATAAGAACATGTCATGTATCCTACATATTGAGACCAGCACTCAGGTGTGCTCGGTGGCCGTCTCGGAGGACTCTCAGGTCATCTTTCAGCAGGAAGATCATAGCGGTCCAAACCATGCCGAGCGTTTGGGGTCGATGGTAGACGAGGCACTCTCGTTTACCGACAACCATGCCATACCGTTCGATGCCGTTGCCGTGAGTTGCGGACCAGGCTCGTATACGGGTCTGCGCATAGGTGTTTCGATGGCTAAGGGCATCTGTTATGGTCGCAACCTGAAACTCATTGCCGTGCCTACGCTGGAACTGATGTGTGTTCCCGTGCTGCTGCGAGAAGCGGTGGTAGAGGATGATGCCTTGTTGTGTCCGATGATTGATGCCCGTCGCATGGAGGTTTATGCAGGTATCTATGATCGTGCGCTGAAACCAGTGCGCCCTGTGGGTGCCGATGTGGTGGATGGTGAGACGTACAAGCAGTGGCTGGATGAGCATCCTGTCTATTTCCTGGGTAATGGTGCAGCCAAATGTATGGAGGCCATCAATCATCCCAATGCTCATCTGATAGAAGGTATCGAGCCGTTGGCTAAGTGGATGCAGCCCCTGGCTGAGCGTCGTCTGCTGAACGGACAAACGGAGGATGTGGCCTATTTTGAGCCGTTCTACCTGAAGGATTATGTGGCGAAAATGCCAAAGAAAATGATTTAAATATGGAGATCAAAGGATTGGACTATAACACAAAGCGCGAAAAGCTGCTGATGCCTGAATACGGTCGCGAGATTCAGAAGATGGTCGACGTGGCCGTTGCTCTGCCCACCAAGGAAGAACGCTTGCGTTGTGCTAAGAGCATCGTGAGACTGATGGAGACGAAGGTGCCCCAGATACGTGAAAATTCCGACTACGAGCAGACTCTTTGGGATCATCTGTTTCTGATGAGCGATAAACAGTTGGATATTGACTGGCCCTTTGACGTGAGTGGTGCTGAGAAGTTCCATAATAAACCTGCACCTATGCCGTTGCCGCAGGGCGATATCCGACTGCGCCACTATGGCAAGCTGGTGTGTGAGTTGTTGGAACGATTGAAGACCATGCCTGATGGTGCTGAGCGTGATGAGCTGATACGTCTGACCGCCAACCAGATGAAGCGTGACCTGATACAATGGGGACATGGCTCGATGGACGATGAGAAGGTGGCTGACGATATGGCTCGTCTGACTGATGGTGCTGTACAACTGGACCTGCACCACTTTACCTTTGAGCTTTTCAATCCCCAGACAGCATCTGCATCACAGCAGTCTTCCAAGCGTAAGAAAAAGAAATAAAGCTAACCTAATATGGCATCATTCATCATTGAGGGAGGTCATTCTTTGAGTGGCACTATAGAACCGCAGGGCGCCAAGAACGAGGCCTTGCAGGTTATCTGTGCTACCCTGCTGACTAATGAGGCGGTGACCATCCATAACATTCCGCAAATCAGAGACGTGATGAACCTCATCCAGTTGTTGAAGGATGTGGGCGTCAAAGTAGAGGCTGAGGGGACTTCCTATACCTTCCAGGCTGATGATTTGAATCTGGACTACCTGCAGAGCTATGAGTTTGTGCAGAAGTGTGCTGAGTTGCGTGGATCTGTCATGATGATTGGTCCATTGCTGGCACGTATGGGCAAGGCCGTGATAGCCAAGCCTGGTGGCGACAAGATAGGACGTAGACGTCTGGACACCCATTTCCTGGGTTTTGAGCGTCTGGGTGCCCATTTCCACCATGTGGCAGAGCGTGATGTCTATGAGATATCAGCCCATCATCTGAAGGGCTGTTATATGCTGCTCGATGAGGCCTCAGTGACAGGTACAGCCAATATTGTGATGGCTGCCGTGATGGCCAAGGGCACTACCACTATCTATAATGCTGCCTGCGAGCCTTATTTGCAGCAGCTGTGTAAGATGCTGAACCAGATGGGTGCACGTATCAGTGGCATTGCCTCGAACCTGCTTACCATAGAAGGCGTGGATCATCTGTGTGGTACAGAACATACTATCCTGCCTGATATGATTGAGGTGGGCTCGTTTATCGGCATGGCCGCTATGGTAGGTAATGGCATACGCATCAAGAATGTTTCCATCAAGAATCTGGGACTTATTCCCAATACGTTCCGTCGTATGGGCATCACCATCAAGGAAGATGGCGATGACCTCTACATACCTCAGATGCGCCATTACGAGATACAGTCGTTTATCGACGGTACCATCATGACGCTGGCCGATGCACCATGGCCAGGACTGACCCCCGACTTGCTGAGTGTGCTGATTACCGTAGCCACCCAGGCACGTGGTTCAGTACTGTTTCACCAGAAAATGTTCGAGAGTCGTCTGTTCTTTGTAGATAAGCTCATCGACATGGGAGCACAGATTATTCTCTGCGACCCACACCGTGCTGTGGTAGTAGGTCATGACCGTAAGTTGCAATTGAGGGGTGGACGAATGTCGAGTCCAGATATCCGTGCAGGTATCGCCCTGTTGATTGCTGCCATGAGTGCTAAAGGTCCCAGTCGTATTGACAACATAGAACAGATAGACCGTGGCTACGAGCATATCGAGACACGTCTGAATGCCCTTGGCGCAGAAATCACTCGTCTCCCCTAAGCCCAAACAAGACTCATTAGCCCCATTAGTCCCATGATAAAGAAAGAAGAGGTATACAAGATAGGACGCATAGGCAAGGCGCATGGCGTGAAGGGCGAGGTGTCGTTCATGTTCGACGATGATGTCTTCGACCGTGTTGATGCTGACTATCTCGTATTGGAGCTTGATGGCATCCTGGTGCCTTTCTTCATGGAGGAATACCGATTCCGTAGCGACAGTACCGCACTGGTGAAGTTCGAGGATATAGACACCCAGGACCGTGCCCGTGAACTGACCAACTGCGACGTGTATTTCCCTCGTCAGCTGGCTGATGATGACGACGATGAGCTGTCGTGGACCTTCCTCGTAGGCTTCGACATTGTTGAAGCAAGCACAGGCAAGAAGGTAGGTACCATCGCCAGCATTGACGACAGTACTGCCAACATCCTCTTTGAATTGGAGGACGGTAGGCTGATACCTGCCAGCGAGGAGCTGATTACTGATATTGACAAGGATAAGAAAACGATAACCATCAATTTGCCTGAGGGCATCTTAGATTTATGAAAAGACAAATAGCCATTCTCGGCTCAACGGGAAGCATAGGTACACAGGCCCTCGAAGTGATAGAGGAGCATAGCGACCTCTACGAGGTGTACTGCCTGACAGCCAATAACAAGGTGGAGCTGCTGGCAGAGCAGGCCCACAAGTTCAAGCCTGCTGCCATCGTCATTGCCAACGAGGCACGCTACGACGAGTTGAAGGCGCTGATGAGCGACATGCCTGACGTGAAGGTATATGCAGGCGCACGCGCTCTTGACGAGATTGTTGAGGCAGGTCCCATCGATATGGTGCTCACCGCTATGGTGGGCTTCGCAGGTCTCTCGCCAACCATTCATGCCATCAAGGCCCATAAGACCATCTGTCTGGCTAACAAGGAGACACTGGTCGTTGCTGGTGAACTGATCTGTCAGCTGGCATTGGAGAACAGAGCATCCATTCTGCCTGTGGACAGTGAGCATTCGGCTATCTTCCAGAGTCTGGTAGGTGAGGACGAGAACCCCATCGACAAGATACTGCTTACTGCTTCAGGTGGTCCCTTCCGTACCAAGAGCATGGAGGAGATAGCCCATGTGACCAAGGCCGACGCCCTGCGTCATCCTACATGGGATATGGGAGCCAAGATTACCATCGACTCGGCTTCGATGATGAACAAAGGTTTCGAGGTCATTGAAGCAAAGTGGCTCTTCGGTGTTGACGCCGAGCAGATTCAGGTGCTGGTGCATCCGCAGAGCATCGTGCATAGCGCTGTGCAGTTTATGGATGGCTCAGTAAAGGCCCAGTTGGGTGTGCCCGATATGCGGTTGCCTATCCAGTATGCGTTCTCGTTCCCCAAGAGGTTGCCACTCAGCGGCAATAGACTGGACCTTTTCAAGGCCCATGACTTGGAGTTTTTCGAGCCTGATTTGAAGAAGTTCCGTTGTCTGGCTATGGCCTATGAGGCCCTGCATCAAGGTGGCAATATGCCTTGTATTGTTAATGCGGCCAACGAGATTGTGAACCGTGCCTTCCTTGAGGACCGTTGCGGCTTCCTGCAGATGGGCGATATCATCGAGGCTACCATGCAGCGTGCTACCTTCATTCAGAAACCCTCCTACGAGGACTATCTTCAGAGTGATGCTGAGGCTCGTCGCATAGCCAGTGAACTGTTATAAAGGTAAAAAGGTTAAAAAGTAAAAGGATAATGGAAGTATTTTTGATAAAGACATTGCAGTTCCTGCTGGCTATCAGCCTGCTGGTGCTGCTTCATGAGTTGGGACATTTCACCTTCGCCAAACTGTTTAAGGTGCGTGTCTCACGCTTCTATCTCTTCTTCAATCCTAAGTTCCATATTATGAGTACTTACGACACCTGGGTGCGCCGTCTGTTAAGACTGAAGCCAGAGGTGGTACCCACGACGAAGGACGAGGACGGCAATGAGAAGAAGGAGTATGTAGGTACAGAGTACGGACTGGGCTGGCTGCCTCTTGGAGGCTATTGCGCCATCGATGGTATGATAGACGAGACCAACCAGAAACTCAGTGAGGTGGCGCAGCCTTGGGAATTCCGCACCAAACCCACATGGCAGCGACTGCTCATCATGATTGGTGGCGTGTTGGTTAACTTCCTTCTGGCATTGTTCATCTATTCGATGGTGCTCTTCACTTGGGGTGAGACCTATACCCCGTTGCAGAGCATGACGCAGGGTATGGAGTTTAACGAGGAAGCAAAAGCCATTGGCTTCCAGGATGGTGATATCTTGATATCTACTGACCAAAAGGAGTTCAAGAATGTGGGCGTTGACATGTATCGCATGATTTGCAACGCCAAGCAGGTTAATGTGCTTCGTAATGGTCAGCCCAAGACCATCAACATCCCTCAGGAAGAAAAGAAATTCTTGTTCTTTACCTATGAAACCTCAACGCTTAGCCTCGTGGATATGGCTCAGAGTGTGCCTATCTTCGTACGCCCCATGGTTCCTGCTGTGATTGATAGCGTTATTCCTGACTCACCTGCAGCAGCCCTTGGCCTGCAGAAGGGTGATAAGATCCTGGCAGCCAACAATAAGCAGGTTAATTCGTTCTATGGCTTTACTGATGAGCTGTCGCGCATCAACGACGTGCTGGCATCGGCCAAGACAGAGGCTGACAGTTTGAAGGCTCTGCAGATAACACTGGTTTATCAGCGTGGCGAGGTCATCGATACCGTTAATACCACACTGACCAAGGACCTCAAGCTGGGCTTCGCTCCTGTTCAGGCCTACGAACCCACCACGTTTGAATATGGCTTCCTGGAAAGCTTCCCTGCAGGTATTAGTTACGGCTGGAACACGCTGTGCAGCTATGTCAACGACATGAAGTATCTCTTCTCGTCTGACGGTGTGAAGCAGATGGGTGGCTTTGGTGCTATCGGCAGTCTGTTCCCCTCAGCATGGGATTGGCATCAGTTCTGGCTGATGACGGCCTTCCTGAGCATCGTCCTCGCCTTCATGAACATCTTGCCCATCCCTGCCTTGGATGGAGGACATGTGCTGTTCCTGCTTTACGAGATGATTACGCGTCGCAAGCCGTCAGAGAACTTCATGATTAAGGCAGAATACATAGGATTCGGCCTCCTCATCCTGTTGATGGTGGTTGCTAATCTGAACGATATCCTGCGCTATCTGCACATCATGTATTAGGCGCAAGGCGTCGCACAATAGCGTAGATACACAGCATAGCGATATAGAAAAGTCCAATCTGGACTGTTGACGGATGCAGTCCGTCGATACTGGCATAAGGCACTTGAGATAACCACTCAAGTGCTTTATTTAATAATGCCACCACCCAAAGTAATGCAGGGGCAAGCATGGGCAGGATAAGCACCAGCAGCGTGCCATAGAGGATGATGGTGGCCAGTGGGATGACAAGGAAGTTGGTGAAGAGGAAATAGGTGGAGAAACGTCCGAAGTGATAGGCAATGATAGGTGCTACACCTATCTGTGCTGCCAACGACATGCCCACCATATTAATAATAAAGCCCTTGAAAGGATGACTATCGAGATAGTGCTCTGGCAGGAAATGCTCTATCAGTGGCATCCAGAGCAGGATAGACAGCACGGCAGCAAACGATAGTTGGAAACCAATATCATCAATGGATGCAGGATTAACCAATAACATGATGATAGCCGTGAAACACAGCAGGTTGACAGGCGAGCGATGACGGCCTGCTACGGCAAACAGCGCATAGATGCTAATCATTGTGGCAGAGCGTACTACGCTGGTGGACAGACCTGTCAGGAACGCAAAGGCCCAGATACACAGTACAATGAGCGTCTGCGACAGCCAGAAACGCCGCCTGCCTAATGTCAGACGGTAAAGCAGCAGGTAGATGATGCCCAGATGCAGTCCGCTGAGTGCCAAGATATGTGATGCACCAGTGATGGAATAGGTCTCACGAAGCTCCTGTGTCAATGCCGACTTGTCGCCCAGCGTCATAGCAGCGAGGATGGCATACTGCTCGTCATCAGCCTGTAGAGTCTTATAGCGCTGAAGCAGGCCATGACGCAGATGCAAGAACCATAGTCGGCAACGGTCCACGCGTGAGAACTTCGATAAGCCGTTGCCGCCCACCTGCCAGTCATTACTGCGTACAAAACCCTGGTCTGCGTGTCTCACCACCACGTTCTGTCCCAATGCCAGCTGCTGGCTCCGCTCGTCTTTCCACAGGTAGCAACGCACCTGCTGGTGGTGGTCAGGCAACAGGAGGTCAACGGCGATGGTCTTAGGCTTCTCTGCAGGCTCTGACATCACCACAGCTTCTGCGAATCCGTCTCCTATAGGTACTTGGGTGACGCGCTGCCCAACAATCATGCCCAGCCAAAAGAAGCATGAAAGGATGCCGAGGCTCTGCCAAACGGGTTTTCGCCTGAGCATCCAACTGACGAGGACGCTGATGGAGAAAACCACGAAAAGTACTATCAGGTTAGTATAGAGCGATGCCGCCACTAGTCCCATGATGAGACTAATGGCAGGCAACAGTAAAGGTACCGTAGAGAAATACGGCGTTTTTATATTATCATTAGTAGGCCTGTTCATGTACACCTTTGACGGCGCGACCACTGGGTTCGTTTAATCCCTTGAACGCAGCATCCCATTCCAGGGCGATGGCAGTGCTACATGCCACGCTGGCTTCAGAGGGCACGCTCTTGGCTGCGCTGTCGCTGGGGAAGTGCTCAGCAAAGATGCTGCGATAGTAGTATTCTTCCTTGTTTCTAGGCGTGTTGATGGGGAAACGCTCTGCGGCGTGAGCCATCTGTTCGTCGGACACCGCTGCCGTCGTTACGGCCTTTAAGGTGTCAATCCAGCTATAGCCCACACCATCGCTGAACTGCTCCTTCTGTCGCCAGGCCACCTCTTCTGGCAGCAGGTCGGCAAAGGCCTCGCGCACAATCTTCTTTTCAATGGTATTACCAGGACACATCTTAGCCTCTGGGTTGGTGCGCATAGCCACATCCAGGAACTCTTTGTCGAGGAAGGGCACACGACCCTCTACACCCCAGGCCGAGAGACTCTTGTTGGCACGCAGACAGTCGTACATATAGAGCTTTCCGAGTTTGCGTACGGTCTCCTCGTGGAAGTCCTTGGCCGTAGGAGCTTTGTGGAAGTAGAGGTAGCCACCGAAAATTTCGTCGGCACCTTCACCGCTGAGTACCATCTTAATACCCATCGACTTGATGACACGCGCCAGCAGGTACATAGGTGTAGAGGCACGTACGGTGGTCACGTCGTAGGTCTCGATGAAGTAGATCACGTCGCGGATGGCATCCAAGCCCTCCTGAATGGTATAGTTAATCTCGTGGTGTACGGTGCCGATATGATCAGCCACCAGCTTAGCCTTAGCCAGGTCGGGGGCGCCCTTCAGTCCAACGGCAAACGAGTGCAGACGTGGCCAGTAGGCCTTGGTCTTCGAGTCGTCCTCAATACGATGCTCGCTGAACTTCTCTGCAATGGCAGAGATGACGCTCGAGTCGAGACCGCCAGAGAGCAGTACGCCATAGGGCACATCACTCATTAACTGACGCTTCACGGCATCTGTCAGCGCATCGTGGATATCCTGAACGCTGGCAGGGTTGTCCTTCACAGCATCATACTGCATCCAGTCGCGACGATAGTACCACTTCATGCCTGGGTCAACACTCCAATAGTAATGACCTGGCAGGAATGGCTCGTAGCGCTCACATTGGCCTTCGAGGGCTTTCAGTTCGCTGGCTACATAAACCGTGCCGTCGCTGTCGTAACCAATATAAAGAGGAATCACGCCAATAGGGTCGCGGGCAATGAGAAACTCGTTCTTCTCTTCGTCGTAGAGCACAAAGGCAAAGATGCCGCTGAGGTCTTCCAGGAAGTTGATGCCCTTCTCACGATAGAGGGCCAGGATGACCTCGCAGTCCGAGCCTGTCTGGAACTCGTACTGACCAGCATAGCGACGACGAATCTCCTGGTGGTTATATATCTCTCCATTGACAGCCAGCACCTGTTTGTGGTCTGGCGAGAAGAGAGGCTGTCCGCCTGATTCTGGGTCCACGATGCTCAGTCGTTCGTGGGCGAGGATGGCAGAGCCGCCACAGTAGATACCACTCCAGTCAGGTCCGCGATGGCGAATCTTCTGACTCATCTTCAATGCTTTGTCACGAAGAGCCTGTGTCTGCTCCTTAACGTCTAATATGGCTACGATTCCACACATAATCTTTTGATTTTATTATTGTTTCTTTTGTTTGTTGTCAATATAGTTCACGAAAGCCTGGTTGCAGAGACGGATGCCGCCAGGGGTGGGGTAGTGGCCTGTAAAGTACCAGTCGCCAGGGTGGTTGGGACAGGCCTCGTGCAGTCCTTCGATGCTCTGGAACACCAGCTCTATGGGCGCCTGCATGTCAGCAGGACGCAGCATCTCCACTATCTTATTGTTAATCTCATCGACAGTAAATGGTGCATACAGGGTGCGCACGCAATTTTGCATCTCCTCCTTGGGCTTCTCCAACTCCCGCTTGCAGGCCAGGTAGGTGTCGTTCACCAACTGCCACATGCCGCGCTCCTCTATCAGGGCCATCGTGGCACGGAAGGCGCAGAACTCCTCCAGACGGGCCATATCGATGCCGTAGTAGTCTGGGTAACGAATCTGCGGTGAGCTGCTCACCATCACAATCTTCTTGGGATGCAGACGGTCCAGAATCTTAAAGATGCTCTCCTTCAGGGTGGTGCCGCGCACGATGCTGTCGTCGATAATCACGAGGTTGTCCTCGTAGGGCTTCAGACTGCCGTAGCTGATGTCATAGACGTGAGCTGCCAGGTCGTTGCGCTCGCTATTGTCGGCGATAAAGGTGCGCATCTTGATATCCTTCCACACCACCTTTTCTGTACGTACGTTATAGCCCCCTTGACGGAAGCCGTCAGTCATGCCGTAGTAAGCTACCTCGGCAGTGTTGGGGATATACGAGAATACCGTATTCTCTACATCGCCATCAATAGCTTTCAGGATGGCAGGCGTGAGTTGCTCACCCAGACGTTTGCGCTCCTGGTAGATGTCGCAGTCCGACCCACGACTGAAGTAGATTCTTTCGAAGGAACAGGCGCTGAGCTGTTGGGCGGGCATGATCTGCTCCAGACGACTATCGCCGCTCTTGCGTACAATGAGTGCCTGACCAGGTTTCAGTTCACAGATGTCCTCAGCTTTCAAGTCGAAGGTGGTCTGTAAGACAGGACGTTCGCTCGCCACGGCAACGATCTCGTCGTCACGATAATAGAAGGCGGGACGAATGCCCCAGGGGTCGCGCACGCTGAACATCTCGCCGCTGCCTGTCAGTCCGCACATCACGTAACCACCATCGTAATGTTTCATCGTGGTCTTCAACACGTTGGCCATCTCTATATGGTCATCAATATGTTGTGTGATGTCAAGACCTTTCAGTCCCTTTTTCTTGGCTTCATCATACAGTCGCTCCACCTCGCGGTCCAGTCTGTGGCCCATCAGCTCCAGCGTGATATACGAGTCGCCATAGATACGTGGGCTCTGTCCCTGTGTTGTCAGAAACTCAAAGACCTCGTCGATATTGGTCATGTTGAAGTTGCCACACAGACACAGGTTCTTGGCGCGCCAGTTGTTGCGACGCAGAAAGGGATGAACGAATGTCAGGCCGCTCTTGCCAGTAGTAGAATAGCGCAGATGACCCATCAGCAGCTCACCCTTCATCTCCTCAGTCACTCTCGAGAAAATCTCGGTGATGGCGTTCTTGCCCTCGGCCTTCTCGCGGAACATATACTCCGTACCAGGTTTGTTGTTCAGGTTCACCGAGGCAATGCCAGCGCCCTCCTGTCCACGGTTGTGCTGCTTCTCCATCATCAGGTACAGTTTGTTGAAGCCGTAGGCCCAGGTGCCGTATTTCTTCTCGTAGTAATCCAGTGGTTTCAGCAGACGAATCATCGCCACGCCGCATTCATGTTTTAACTGTTCCATCTCTTGCTTTCTCTTTTGGGCTACAAAATTAAAAAAAACTCTGCCAATCTCCTGCATCATCACCCTTCTTTCAATCTACGTTTCGGCACAAAATAACAATTTGCAATCAAAAACCATATTCTACTTGCAAATTATTAGTGGTATGATGTGGATAATTCGGTAATAATCGTTACCTTTGCAGCCGATAAACCCAAAAACTACTTTATGAACAAATTACTTATTACAATGGCACTTGCAGCTGTTTGCATGACAGTTGCGGCCCAAGGGCCTCGCCGAGGCTTTCAGCGCGAAGCCTTTACTACTGAAACACCGATGGTACACGACCCCGTGATGGCCAAGGAGGGTGACACGTATTATATCTACGCCACAGGCATGGGCATCCAGCAGATGACCTCGCGCGACCGTAAGACCTGGACCGTACTGCCACAGCCTGTTATGACCGTGATTCCTGGCTGGACTACAGATTCTGTGCCAGGCTTCAGCAACCATGTGTGGGCACCCGATGTCATTCAGTGGCACGGACGGTGGTGGCTTGCCTACAGCTGCTCTACATTTGGCAAGAACGGCTCAGCCATTGGTCTGCTCAGCAGTCGCTCTCTGCGCTCTAATATGTGGAAGGACGAGGGCTGCATTGTGACCTCGCGCGAGAAACGCGACAACTGGAACGCCATCGACCCAAACTTCGTCATCGACGATAACGACACGCCCTGGCTCGTGTGGGGCTCGTTCTGGGACGGCATCCAGATAGCTCGCCTCGACTCAACGATGCACATAGCAAAACCTCAAACCTCAAATCTCAAGCCTCAAATCAAGACCGTCGCCCGTCGCTACGACCCCAGCTACAAGCCATCAGAGCCGAACCCCACGTCGAAATATGCTGGCACCAACGCCATCGAAGCGCCGTTTATCTTTAAGCACGGCGGCTATTACTATCTCTTTGTGTCATGGGACTACTGCTGTCGCGGCGCCAAAAGCAACTACCGCGTAGCCGTTGGTCGCAGCAAGACTGTCGACGGACCTTATTTGGACCGTACAGGCAAGGATATGGCTAATGGCGGTGGCACGCTCGTCATTGAGGGCGACAAAAAGGAATGGGAGGCTGCTGGCCACTGTTCTGCCTATACCTTTGATGACGAGGATATCTTCGTCTGTCATGGCTACAGCGTCACGCAGAACGGTGCCGCCATGCTCATCCAGCGTCCTATCTCGTGGACTGCCGATGGATGGCCGGAATTGAAATAGTAGAGATACAGACAGAAAAGTAATGGAGCCCGTTAGGACTCCATTGCTGCTTTTATAAAGCTCATGAACAGAGGGTGCGGATGCAGTACTGTCGATGAGTATTCAGGATGGAACTGCGTGCCGATGTACCAGCGCTTCTCTGGAATCTCCACAATCTCCACCAGGTTGGCGGCAGGGTTGATACCCACGCACTTCATACCCTTGGCCTCGTACTCCTCCTGATATTTACTGTTGAACTCGTAGCGGTGGCGGTGACGCTCGCTGATAAGTGCCTCCTCACCATAGGCTTCGTAGGTCTTGCTGCCCTTCACCAGCTCACACTCGTAGGCGCCCAGTCGCATGGTGCCACCCATCTCGGTGATGTTCTTCTGCTCCTCCATGATATCAATCACGTTGTGTGGCGTTTTTTCGTCCATCTCCGCACTATTGGCGTCCTTGTAGCCCAGTACGTTGCGTGCAAACTCAATGACCATCATCTGCATGCCCAGACAGATGCCGAACGTTGGGATATCGTGCGTACGGGTGTATTCCGCAGCAATGATCTTGCCCTCTATGCCACGCTGTCCGAAGCCAGGACATATCACCACACCCTGCATGCCGCTCAGCTTCTCGCTGATGTCCTGCTTGGTTATCTCCTCGCTGTTTACGAAGTGCAGCTTGGTCTTCACGTCATTATAGATGCCAGCCAGGTTCAGACTCTCGCGGATGCTCTTGTAGGCATCCTGCAGGTCGTACTTACCCACCAGTCCGATGTGTACCTCCTTGGTGGCGTTGCGCTGCTTGTCCAGGAATTCGTGCCAGGGCTTCATAGCAGGCGTCTCGCCCACGGGTATGCCTATCTTTCGCATGATGGCAGCGTCCAGTCCCTGCTTCTGCATGTTCACAGGTACCTCGTAGATGCTAGGCAGGTCCTCGCTCTGCACCACGCACTCCAAGTCGACGTTACAGAACGATGCCACCTTCATTCTCATGCCGTCGTCCAGATGGCGCTCTGTGCGCAGCACCAATATGTCCGGCTGAATACCCATGCCCTGCAGCTCTTTTACTGAGTGCTGTGTGGGCTTCGTCTTCAGCTCGTCGGCAGCTTTCAGATAAGGTACGTATGTCAGGTGTACGCAAACCGCATCGCGCCCTAACTGGTAGCGCAGCTGTCGGATGGCCTCCATAAATGGCGCACTCTCAATGTCGCCGATGGTGCCGCCCACCTCGGTGATGACGAAGTCGAAGCCCTCGTTCAGACCCTCGCGCAGCATGCGGCGCTTAATCTCATCTGTGATGTGTGGCACCACCTGGATGGTCTTTCCCAGGTAGTCGCCGCGACGCTCACGGTCTATCACCGTTTTATATATGCGTCCTGTCGTGATGCTGTTGTTTCGTGTGGTGTGTATGCCTGTAAAACGCTCGTAGTGTCCCAGGTCCAGGTCGGTCTCAAAGCCGTCTGCCGTCACATAGCACTCGCCATGCTCATAGGGGTTCAGCGTACCTGGGTCGATGTTAATGTAGGGGTCAAACTTCTGGATGGTTACCTTATAGCCGCGTGCCTGCAGCAATTTTCCGATGGAGGCGGAGATGATGCCTTTTCCTAACGAGGAAACCACACCGCCTGTAACAAAGATATATTTTGTGTCCATAAAACGAATGTATTTTATGGACTGCAAAGTTACGCATTTTCCCGTATTCTCACCTTATCTCCTCCTCGTTTTCAATCTACATTTTCGCCAGAAATAACAATCTGCAAGAAAAGGAATGTATTTTCTTGCAGATTACTATCGGTTTTTCAAAAATACGCGTCCATTTATTACAAACTGTCAAAGACAAGCAAAAGCGTTGGATAATCAAAAGAATCTTTGTATCTTTGCAGGCAAAAAAGAAGAGGCGATTACGTTAAAGAACCTTAAACATCAATGATGATGCGTTATGTTTTGCGGCATTGATTGTTATATAGGCAAAAACCATACGTAAAACGTTTATGCAAGAAGCACTATTCACAGATGTAGTTACCCGCCTGCGCCCACAACTCATGAGTCTTGCACGCGGCATCCTCCACGACGACGAGGAGGCGGCAGATGCCGTACAGGATGCACTTGTCTCGCTATGGCGCATGGGCGAC
>Ga0310786_10007062_pt1 | contig 14741 bp, 13 predicted proteins | sample AusTroGonzalo_MG_FD_203881 | JGI IMG/M metagenome (GOLD analysis project Ga0310786, IMG submission 203881) | Bovine rumen microbial communities from tropical cattle in Woodstock, Queensland, Australia - Gonzalo_03 (v2) (version 2) | ecosystem: Host-associated > Mammals > Digestive system >... | reverse complement strand
GAACATCTCATCAATGAAGTATTTGCGGGCTAAACCCTTGTAATTACTACCAATAACAAAGAAGATAAAAAAACTATAAATATAAATGGAAACGATTGAATTCTTAGGCTTTGGCTTATACGCTTGGATTACTATCGTCACAGTGTTTTCGATGTTCACCGTGCTGTTGTTCACGAAATTACGTGCCGATATAGTATTCTTAGGAGCCATCGGTGTGCTCTACGTGACGGGTGTACTCGATGCGAAGGAAGCTTTTTCAGGCTTCAGCAGTACGTCGGTGATTACCGTCGGTGTGCTGTTCGTAGTCGTTGCAGGACTAACGCATACGGGTGTGCTGCAATATATTGTGAAGTATCTGCTTGGTACGCCCAACAGCTATGCGAAGGCAGTGACACGACTGATGCTGCCAGTGGCCGTGCTTAGTTCATTCCTTAGCAATACGACGGTGGTGTCGCTCTTTGTCAACATCGTCAAGATGTGGTCCAGGAAACTTGGCGTATCGCCCTCAAAACTGCTCATCCCTCTGAGTTATGCCTCAGGCATGGGTGGTGTGTGTACACTGATCGGTACACCGCCGAACCTTATCATCAGCGGACTCTACGAGGAGAAGACTGGTGTAGCCATGAACATCCTGACTACAACTGTCCCTGGATTATTCTGTCTGGTAGTCGGTGTGCTTTCCATCATTGCTATGCGCCGTCTGCTGCCAGACCGCAAGGCACCTGAGAGTGCTTTCGAATCAACGGGCGACTACACCGTTGAATTACGTGTTCCGGCGGACAACCCCCATATTGGCCAGACGCTGGGCGAGGCTGGACTTTACCATATCAATGGCGGTAGCTTGATTAATATGTATCACTTCGACGATATGCCTATGCCTATTTCGAAGGACGAGCCTATCATGGGAGGTGACCGACTGATCTATGCCGGACAGATCAACGAGATTGCTGACATAGCGGATAGCCATAAGCTGGTGGCTGCTGACAAACCGGTATTCTCCATGAATGAGGTAGATATGAAGCGCAAGATACGCACGGCATACGTTGATTTCGGTAGCAGACTGATAGGTAAATCTATCGGCAACGGTACGTTTGAAAAGGACAACGATGTCATCTTGGCAGCTGTGTCCCGACGTGGCGAGCGCATCAATGAGGCGCCTCGAAACGTAGTACTGCAGGCTGGTGACACGCTGCTATTGATATGTCCGAGTAACTTCAATGTCGATATCACTACCCTTAAGAAGGATCTGCACTTCTTCGATTCCGACGAAGTGCCCGACATCGGGTACGGTACGTTGGCTTCTACCGCTATCATGATTGCTATGGTGGTGCTGTCGGCTTGCGGTGTTTTGCCGCTGTTGCAGTGTGCCTTCCTTGCTGCAGCCGCCATGCTCATCTGCCGCTGCTGCAATGTGAACCAGGCTATGCGGGCCATCAACTGGGATATTCTGATGGTCTTTGCCGGTAGTGCCGTCCTCGGCCTTGCCATCCAAAAGACAGGCATCGCAGAGTGGCTGGCCAACGGCATCCTCGATGTGTGTGGCACTAACCCGATTGTGGTGATGACTGCCGTCTGCTTCGTCGGAACCTTTATCACAGAGTTTATATCGAATACCGCTGCGGGAGCTATGTTTTTCCCCATCATGTATGAGGCTGCCGAGAAGTTAGGCTACGAGCCGTTCCCCTTCCTCGTCGCCCTGATGGTAAGCGTCAGCAGCAGCTTTGCCACACCTATCGGTTCGCCTACCCACATGCTGGTCTATGGCCCTGGCGGTTACCGCTTCAGCGACTTTATGCGTATTGGCCTGCTGATGAACCTCATCATCCTCGCAGCCAACATATTTATTGTAAACATCATATATCCATTAACACCATTGCAATAAACAGCCAACAAGATTACAATAATGATAATGGGTAGAGAGCCTATTCTATACGAATGGCTAACGGATTGGCAAGGTTTTTAAGAAACTCTGCGGCTGTGAGTTGCCATTGTGCCATCGTCCGAACATCGTAACAACTCCAGGCTGACCCGAAATAGTAAGTATAAGGAGTTCCCATATAACGGTGGACGAGACCAAGACCGTGACTGGGTTTACCTTTCAACATGAGGGTTTCGTCAACACCGCCGGGGAACAGGACACCTACGTATATCTGCGACTGGTGAACTTTCGGATTGTCTGTAGGGTCGGCATACAACACATAGTGACTGTCAAGCAACAGAGCATCATTGCTGTGAAGTACAACACCTGTAGCCAGTGTCACTGGCTCTTTAATGCCGTCATACCATACTGTCATACGATTGAAGTGTGACCCACGGTCAAGACTAATGAGACGATGTTCTGTTGTCCCGTCGGCAGTAGTGTTGTAGGTCAGTTCCACCGTAAAGCGAAGCGGACCGTTATCGAGAATTTTGTAGGTCTTATAACAATAGGGGAACTGCAATACTCCGTCTTTCATCAGCGCAGGAGCGCCACAGCCGAGGCTGGCTCCGACGCCATAACAGTCTAACCCCTGTCCGTGGTCGTGGTGGAAGGAGGTGGACATATATATCTTGTTAGCCTCATCAGGCTTGCCGACACGCCTCAGGGAATCTCTCTGACTGACACCCCACCCGTGCATACGGTAGCGTTCCTCCACGACCAGTTCAGGCGTATTCTTCACCCATACATCTGTTCCAAACGAACGTTCGCCAGAACGCTGTAGAGCCGGACCATAGACACGATAGATGCCGAGGTCGTTCTCCCAGGTGATGTCATCGGCACGCTCTGGATAGCACTTTCCCTTAACATACGACTTGAATGGAATGTCAGATGCTGGCGAGTCTTCACTCTTGGCAACAGTGAAGACCGCGTCGCTGCCTGGCTGTACAGCCACATAAAGCAACAGCTTGTCATCATAAGTCTTCTGGTAAGTAATTTCCTGACCAAAAGCATTTGTAATGGTCAGAGGAGCATCGCTACCAATACCTAACTGCTGGCAGACTGTCTTGAGGTCAGCTTCTACGACCTCCTGCCGCTGAATGTCACCCGTATTCCTGACAATGAGGGATATGATGGCACAAAAAAATGCCGAAAGCAAGTTCATTGGTCAGCGTTTCTTTACAACCTTCGTGGCGGGAGCCTTAGGAATGTCCTTAGTAACTGTGGCGCGAAGGATGCGGAAATCCTCGAAGGGACGGTCATATTCGTCCGTTTCAGCCTTCTGGATACGTTCTACGATATTAAGCCCTTCCGTAACTTCGCCAAAGACAGTGTACTGCCCGTCGAGATGCGGCGTGCCACCAACACTCTTATAAGCCTTAATCATCTCCGGCGTCAACTTGACACGTCCATGCGTTGCGGTGTCGAGTCGTTCTTGAGCCTTCTCAATCTCTGCACTGCTAAAGCGCTTGCCCCATATAATATAGAATTGGCTGGCAGAGCTGCGCATCTCAGGATTGACAGCATCCGGCTGGCGTGCCATAGCCACACAGCCACGACGATGGAATATCTGAGGCAGACGGAACTCTGGCTCTTGCGTATAGTCAAAATCGCCCGTCCCCAATTGCTGTCCTGGCTTGGCATTCTTGCTGTTCGTATCGCCCGACTGTATCATAAAGTCTTTGATAACACGATGGAACAGCAATGAGTCATAGACATGCATCTTTGTGAGCTTCAAGAAGTTGTCACGATGCACAGGGGTTTCGTCATAAAGGGCAATACGAATATTGCCCTCAGTTGTTTCAAGCAGCACCTCAGTGGTAGAAGTCTGAGCTACAGAGGTGAGCGAGCCGAGTAGTACGGCTATCATCAAAGTAAGAATTTGTCTATTCATGCTGCAAAAATACAAAATATTTTTGAGATGACGTTATTTCTTGGCAAAAAGTATTGGAAGATTTATTACCTGCATCTCGCTGACCAGCTGGAACTGGGAAGAAGAGTCCTCACGATGGTAGTTGCTCACATTGTTGACATCATCAAAGGGAATCAGTGAATAGACAATCTTGTCAACAGGTTGGTCGAAACTGGCAGTCTTTCGATTGTAGCGGCTATACTCAACAGTATATGTATCATTGCCGACTGTGTAGTCGTAACGGGCAGCACAGATCCAGTCATTCTGATCACTATTCCAGTGATAAGTCACCTTACTGGTCAGAGTGCCGTCTGTAGCGTAAGTATAATCATACTTCATGTGTTGCCTTAATGTCTCCAAACCATTGCCGATGGTGTTAACCTTATAGACATACATCGTGGTGATGTCGTTTCCATTCATTTCAACATTGTAAGCGAAATTGCTTTTAGAACTGTGAATCATCTTCTCGAAAACATTATTAACGCTTTCTGAGGTGAGAACTTGTGCCTTGGCGCTCATGGCGGCTACGCACATCAGGGTTGCAAATACGAACTTTTTCATAATGGTAATGTTTTAAAAAATTGTTGTTTATCCTTTAGACGCTATCTTTTGTCGGTTTGCTACAGACAAGTGGTCTTTTTTTCTTTCTTTTGTCCGTTAGACGTTAGAAAGATATGAAAAAGTTGCACTGAGCATACAACATTTTTTTTGTTTGCATACTCATATCGCTTTTTTTTCTTAATTTTGCAGACGAAATGAATGAGTTAAATCTACCTGCATACGACGTAAAACTGCGAGGAACACGCGAGAAGCCTGAGATATTGGACTTCCTGCGCAAACGTTATGTGGCACTGACGCCTGAGGAATGGGTGCGCCAGCATTTTACCCATTGGCTGGTAGAGCATAAAGGCTATCCGCAGGGTTTGCTGGGCAACGAGATAGCCTTGAAATGTGGTGAGAAGGCACTACGCTGCGACTCCATATTATATAATAAGGAGATGCAGCCTGTCATGATTATAGAATACAAAGCACCCACTGTATCAGTGACACAGCGGGTGTTTAATCAGATTTCAGCCTATAACCTCCTACTCCACGTGGACTATCTGGTGGTTTCAAATGGCTTGCAACACTACTGCTGCAAGATGGATTACGAAAACCAAACGTACCAATTCTTAGAGGAAGTTCCTGACTACTTGGATCTTATCCGTTAATTACTCCAAGAACGAGGCATCGCGGATTTCAGGTACCTTTACCTCAGCATCTGGATCAGCCTCCTTCTTTACGGTCTTGCGGATAGCGCGCTTGCGTGTCTTCTTCTCCTCAGTACCGGTAACCTTGTCAATCTTGACACCAGCCAACTCGGGATCGATGAGGATACGACCGCAATACTCACAAACGATGACCTTCTTGTGCATCTTGATATCCAACTGACGCTGGGGTGGAATCTTATTGAAGCAACCACCACAGGCATCACGCTGCACATAAACAATACCCAGACCATTGCGGGCATTCTTACGGATGCGCTTGAATGAAGTAAGCAGACGGGGCTCAATCTTTGCCTCCAGGTCCTTCACCTTAGCCTTCAGCTTCTCTTCCTCAGCACGCGTCTCTTCCATAATCTCGTCGAGCTCGCTCTTCTTGAGGTCAAGAGCCTGACGACGGTCTTCTACAATCTCCTGATTCTGAGCCAGTTCAGCCTTCTTCTCTTCAATCTTGAAGTTAGCTTCCTTAATCTTCTTATTGCAGAGCTCAATTTCCAGCGACTGGAACTCGATCTCCTTAGAAAGGGTATCATACTCACGATTGTTCTTAACCTCGTTCAGCTGAGCCTTGTAACGCTCAACACTAGCTTTGGCAGTCTCAATCTCACCCTTCTTCATGGTGACAGCCTGCTCATATTCGGCAATCTCGTTCTGAATTTTCTCAATACGGGTAGAGAGTCCCTCGATTTCGTCTTCGAGGTCCTGTACTTCCAGAGGCAACTCGCCTCGCAATGCACGCTTCTCGTCGATACCTGAGAGCGTAGTCTGCAGTTGATAGAGGGTTTTCAGGCGCTCCTCAACTGGCATGTCTGTAGGATCTTTCTTTGCCATAATTCTGCTTAATTAATATTTCGTTATTTCGATACTTCGATGTTGCGCTTAAATATAAACGATGGGGTTGGTGTTCGTTTCTGCTATTTCCGTACGGACACCAGCACATTCTTTCTGGATGATATCACGGAAGATTTCGCTGGTAAACTGCTCGCTCTGATAATGGCCGATGACGCAGATTTGAATCTGCTGTTCCACGCCAAAATACTGATGATAGTGCATCTCACCAGTAATAAAAGCATCAGCTCCAGATGCAATGGCATCCGGCAACAGGAAGTCGCCTGCCCCACCACAGATAGCCACCTTGCGGATGGGACGTTCTAATAATGCGTTACACTGGGCACACTGCACACCAAACTGTTTTTTCACCAGTTCAATAAAGGTACGTGCATCCATTGGGCTGGGCAGTTCTGCAAGGACGAAAGGTGTTTTTTCCATCTCAGCGACAGAACCGCTGAGCACTATAGCCCCTAAGCGTTCAGCTATCTTGAAGTTCACCCCACCCTGAGCATTATCCATATTGGTATGCATTGATACGATGACGATATCGTGCTTGATGGCCTTAATGACACAGCGCTGAACGTAGTCCTGGCCACTAATTTGTTTCAAGCCACGAAACAGCAAGGGATGATGACTCACGATGAGATTACAACCCTTGCGGATAGCCTCGTCAATGATAGCTTCGTTGACGTCCAGACACAATAATGCCCCTGAAACCTCCGCCTCTGTCAGTCCCAATTGCAGGCCAGCATTATCCCAACTTTCCTGCAAGGGCAGAGGCGCGAATCGTTCAAGGGCGCTCAGCACTTGCTTTATCTTCACGCTTCTACGTATTTATTTCAGTCTGCAAAAGTACAACTTATTTTGCAGATTACCAACAATTTTAGCGATATTTAATGATTTTACTCTTCTCCGTCGTGCTCGTGACAATAGGATGAGCCATCAAAGCAGTGGGTGCAGACGCGTTCCTTTGGCAGACCTATCGAATCAATCAGATCTTCAATAGTGGCGAATTTCACGCTGGTCAGGCCCAAACGACGGGCAATCTCATTCACCATGCGCTGATACTCTGGTGAACCCGTCTTAGCGTATGCATCCAGATTTTTGTTCTCATCACCCTCAATATCCTTGATAATACGACGGGTAATCAACTCCAAATCACTCTTCGAGGAGGTAAATCCAATAAACGGACAACCATAGACCAATGGTGGACATGAGATGCGCACATGTACCTCCTTGGCACCATTGTCGAAGAACGTACGAACATTGTCGCGAAGCTGTGTACCACGCACGATAGAGTCGTCACAGAATACGATACGCTGGTCCTTCAGAATAGCAGGATTGGGAATCAGTTTCATCTTTGCCACTAAGTCTCGACGATTCTGATTACCTGGAGTAAACGAACGGGGCCATGTTGGTGTATATTTCAGTACGGCACGCTTGTACGGCACATTCTTGCCATGAGAATAACCTAAAGCCATACCTACACCTGAATCGGGAATGCCACAAACCAAGTCGGCTTCGATTTCCTTATCCTTCTCACCCATCAGGCGACCATTTTTCTCACGGACAAATTCCGTATTGATGCCTTCGTAGTCACTGGCAGGGAAACCGTAGTAAACCCACAGGAACGAACATATCTGACAACGGGTGAAGGGCTTTTGCAGCACCTCAATGCCATCTGCCTTGATACGTACTATCTCGCCAGGACCCAAGTCACGTACTACTTTATAATCAAGATTGGGGAAACTGGTCGTTTCACTCGATACAGCATAGGCCTCCAACAGTTCGTCAGTACCAATGGGAGACAAACGATGCAGCTTTTTCTTACCTATCACGATGGGTGTACGACCTAAGAAATCGCGAGCGGCAATGATACCGTCTTCTGTAAGAATCAGCATCGAACAAGAGCCCTGAATCTTTCGGTAAACCTTATTAATACCTTCGACAAACGTATCGCCCATATTGATGAGCAATGCCACGAGTTCTGTCTGGTTGATATTGTTGGCCGACATCTCACTGAAGTGCATACGCTCCTGCAACAATTCTTCAGCTATCTCGCGCAGGTTATTGATTTTGGCCACCGTCACAACAGCATAACGTCCCAGATGTGAATTGATGATGATAGGCTGCGGGTCAGTATCACTGATGACACCCAAGCCTTGATGGCCCTTAAACGAGTCTAGTTCATCCTCAAAACGAGAACGGAAATATTCACGTTCCAATGAGTGAATAGAGCGGTGAAAGCCACTCTTCTCATCGAAAGTCACCATACCGGCGCGTTTTGTACCTAAGTGCGAATTGTAGTCAGTTCCGTAAAACAAATCGTTTACGCAATCTTGTTTGGAGATAGTGCCAAAAAAGCCACCCATAATGTTTCTTTCCCTATATTAATTTACTTGTTTATCCCTAACAGGCTGCAAAATTACAAAAAGAATGGCAAATTACAAAAAAAAAACGAATATTTCTTCACTAAATATTTGCAAAAAACAAAAATTATACCTACCTTTGCAGAGACCAATAATGCTACTAATTTGATGAATATAGGATTTAGATTACTCTTTGCTATTGTTGTAACGTTCTTGAGCGTCATCAACATAAATGCTGCCGACGACTATAAAGACACGCCAGAATACTTGGCGCTGCGTGATTCTATGCACCATGCATTCAACGATGGTGACAGCATCCGATTCTTTCGTCACGTCAAGAAACTGGAGAATTATCTGTTCGACAAGGACGATTTGCATGCCTACTACACCCAACGCTGCAACGAAATCGTATTCCTCTTGAACCAACAGAGTATCTTCGAGGCTTACAAACTAGCCAGAGCACTCTCTCAGGAACTCATTCAGCAAAAGCTCGACAAGGAGATGTATATGGCTTACAACATGATGGGCCACATCTATAATTATAGTGGCAATCAAGAGAATGCCAAGCAATGTTTCTGGGAGGTCATCCGTCGCATGGAGAAGGCAGGCTACGAGGAAAGCATGCCGCCAATCTATATGAATCTTGTCAATGTTGAAATGAGTCTGGATAATACGGAAGAAGCCATGCGACTGCTCAACAAAGCGGCAGAGATTGCTGCCAAGGCATCGCCTCAACGGCTTTTCGACATTGAAACCCGTCGCACGTTGTTGTACTACAATCTTGGCGATATGGACAAGTTCAACGAGGGCTATCAGGCCTATAAAGAAGGGGTAGAAAAAGGCTTCTCGTCCGTTCATGGTCGCGAAATAGAAGTCCTTTATACTGCTGAGCAAGGCAATATCGACGAGGCTATCAACATAGCCATGAACGAATTGGGCAATACAGAGCGCTATGAAACCATTATCAAGATTTACGAACGGGCTGGCATGTGGCAAAAGGCCTACGAAACCCAGAAATTGGAGAATGAAGCTGTCGATTCCATCAATACCATCATTCTAAGTAACAGCATGAATGGCATTCAAGACGAAATGAAGGTTCACGAGGCTGACCGTAAGGCTGACCGGTATTTCATCATTGGACTGTTGGCTGTCGTCATCCTTCTCTTTCTTCTGCTCCTCGCCATGTTCTACATCTACAGTAGTCGTCATCGCCATATGCGCCAATTGGAGCGTGCCTACCAACATGCACTGGAATCCGACAAGATGAAAGCAGCGTTCATCCAGAATATCAGTCACGAGATTCGCACTCCGCTAAACATCATCAATGGCTATGCACAGGTGCTGTCTTCATCTCATTACAAAATCTCAGCCGAAGAACGCCAGGAGATTTCACAAACCATGATGCGCAACACGCATATTATCACTACACTGGTCAGCGAAACGTTGGAACTCTCGTCTATGGAAACTGAAACGATTGCCGAGAAGAAGGATAAGGTACAATTACATAGACTGATAGGTGACGAGATACACGCCCTTCAACAGCTGAACGATAATACGGTGCAAATGAATTATCACAGTACGCTGGCTCCCGATTATGAACTCATGACCAGTGAAGTATTGATGCGCCGTATCATCAATACGTTGATAGACAATGCCATCAAAAATACTCTTCAAGGCAGTATCACTGTTCGCACCAGCGTTGCCGACAATATGCTGACCATCAGCGTTGAGGATACAGGAACTGGTATTCCTCAAGGGGAAGAAGAACATATCTTCGAGCGCTTCGTCAAACTCGACGACTTCAAGAAAGGTTTGGGACTGGGCTTGCCATTGTGCCGCACCCTCTGTCAACGATTAGGAGGCACTGTGACACTCGATACCAGCTATCAATCCGGTGCCCGCTTTGTGGTCACACTGCCCCTATAAGCCGTCCTACTCCAGACAGCCGATAATCTCTTCTACTGACTGGCATCCATGACTGTCGAGCCAGTCGTTAATGCCATCGCGTACCTTGATGCTGACAGCAGGGTCAAGGAAGTTGGCAGTACCTATCTCGATGGCAGTTGCGCCACACATCAGGAAATCAAGGGCATCTTTCGCCGTAGAGATACCGCCCAGGCCTACAACAGGTATTTTCACGGCCTTTGCCACCTGATAGACCATACGCAGTGCTACAGGTTTTACAGCAGGACCAGAGAGTCCTCCCGTTCCTATTGACAGTACCTTCTTGCGCTTCTCAATATCGATAGCCATGCCCATCAACGTATTGATAAGCGATACGGCGTCAGCTCCTTCAGCTTCAACGGCACGGGCAATCTCAGTGATATCCGTCACATTAGGCGACAGCTTGACTATCAGCGTCTTGTGATAGGCCTGACGTACAGCCTTCACCACACTCGAAGCGCCGGCACACGTTACGCCAAAAGCCATACCGCCATCCCTCACATTCGGACATGAGATATTCAGTTCGATGGCAGGAATATTCTCCAACGCATCGATGCGTGCAGCACATTCGGCATAGTCTTCAGGCGACGAGCCACTGACGTTCACAATCATATTGGTATCGATATCCTTGATTTGCGGATAGATATGTTCGCAGAAGTAATCTACGCCCTTGTTCTGCAGGCCCACACAGTTCAGCATACCACTGGCGGTCTCGGCCATACGTGGATAGTCATTACCCTCACGTGGCTTCAAGGTCGTACCTTTCACGATGATGCCACCAATACCGTCCAACGGCATAAAGTCGGCAAACTCCAGTCCGTATCCGAAAGTTCCGGAGGCTGTCATCACAGGATTCTTCAGCGACAGTGCGCCTATATTTACGTTTAATTTTGCCATAACAGTTTCTTGATATTAAATACGGGTCCGTCCTTACAAACACACAGGTTACCTTCGGTGGTCTTTTCGACACAGCAGAGACAGGCACCCAAGCCACAAGCCATCAGATTTTCCAACGAGGCCTCACACTCTATGCCTTTTTCTCTGGCATAGCGAGCCACAGCCTTCATCATGGGCGTAGGGCCACAGGTATAAATCATGTCGAAACGCTCCTGCTGCAACAGCGAATGGTTGGTAACGAAACCCTTCTCGCCTTCAGAACCGTCTTCAGTCGTCACGCATACACGCCCGTACTTTTTAAATTCGTCCATCATCAGCAGGTCACTGGCTGTTCTGGCACCCAACAGGAATGTCGGCTCCATACCCTGTGCCTTCATCTGTGCACCTAAGTACAACAACGGAGCAACACCTACGCCACCGCCAACTAAGAGGTGAGAGGTGAGGGGTGAGGGGTGAGAGGTAAACCCATTGCCTAAAGGCAACACACAGTTCAGTTTATCACCAGCCTTCAGCTCACCCAGTCGGCGTGTACCGTCGCCTACCATTGCCACCATCAGCCATAGCTCGTTTTGTTTACGATCCACAAAATTAATTGAGATCGGGCGGCGTAGGAAAGTCGTAGCAGAACCATCCACACGCAGCTCCACAAACTGGCCCGGCACCATCTCGGGCAGAGGTTTCTCGTCCGTCAGTCGTATCAGCACATGTTTAGGACTGATACGCTCTACGGTCTTCACTGTCAAATCAAGGATATATTTCTTCATTCCTTAGCGTTTATCTCTTAATTCTTAACTTTTAACTCTTAACTTTTAATTTCTACATCCGGTTGCCACAGCACTACCTCGCCTGCATAGAGCGACTTCTGAACGTCGATAATCCGTTGGTTGCTGGACCCCCGAAACAGCAGGTCGGGGTCGCGCAGTCGTTCGATATAGGGACCGTCCACCAACACGTCGAGTTCATAAAGCAGTTCACGCTGTGCCCTTGTAATCAGCGACTCGTAGGTAAACCCCGTAAAGCACCAAATGTCCTTATTGGTCTGCGCATGTATGGCTCGTGCCAGTTCGGCAAAGCCGTCGCACTGGTACATCGGATCGCCACCCGAGAATGTCACGTTGGCGTAAGGGTCAGCCACGATAATCTTCATCAGTTCCTGCGTCGTCATCTCCCTGCCCCCTTTGAAGTCCCACGACTGTGGATTATGACAACCCTTACATTCATGCCGACATCCAGCACAATAGATGGATGTCCTGAACCCAGGACCATCCACCATCGTATCTTCTATGACATCAAGCACTCTAATCATAGTCTAGTTATACTAGTCGTACTAGTTTTACTAGTTATACTAGTCTTCTCCGAAGAGGTCCTGCGAACCATGATCGATATGCGTCACACGATCATTCAGCTCAGCCAGTTTTCCTGAGTTCCAACGGTCTGTCGTACCCACCAGATAGCCTGTGATGCGCTGTAATTTGTCAATGTTGGTGCTACCGCACTTCGGACACTTCTCCAATTTATCGTCCGCATTCTCGTAGCCACAGTCCATGCAGCGGTTGCGGTTGTGGTTCACCGAGCCGTAACCCATGTTCAGCTGGTCCATCATGTCAACCACGCTCATGATAACCTGCGGATTATGTGTAGCGTCGCCATCTATCTCAACGTAGAAGATGTGGCCACCACGTGTCATCTCGTGATAGGGTGCCTCGACCTCTGCCTTGTGGCGAGCACTGCATTTGTAATAAACGGGCACATGGTTCGAGTTCGTATAGTAGTCACGATCCGTTATTCCGGGAATGACACCAAATTGCTTACGGTCTCTTTTCGTGAACTTACCGGAAAGGCCCTCGGCAGGTGTTGCCAGAATGGAGTAGTTATGATGATAGCGCTCACAGAACTCGTTGGCGCGTTCTCGCATATAGCTTACTATCTTCAGTCCTAACTCCTGAGCCTCTGCGCTCTCGCCGTGATGCTTGCCGACAAGTGCCACCAGACATTCTGCCAGTCCTATGAAGCCGATACCCAGTGTGCCCTGATTGATGACAGTCTCGATGGTATCTGTGGGACCTAACTTGTCGGCGCCAATCCACAGGCTCTTCATCAGCAACGGGAACTGCTTGGCAAAGGCAGTCTTCTGGAACTGATAGCGGTCGTCCAGCTGCTTGGCTGCCACCTCTAGCATGTTATCCAGCTTGGCAAAGAACATGTCGATGCGCTTCTGCTGGTCTTTTTCCGCCATACATTCGATGGCAAGTTTCACAATATTGATGGTTGTAAACGACAGGTTACCACGTCCGATAGAAGTACGCGGACCGAAGCGGTTTTCGAAGACACGGGTACGACAACCCATCGTTGCCACCTCGTGAATGTAACGCTTGGGGTCATCAGCACGCCAGTCTGAATCCTGATTATACGTCGCATCAAGATTCAGGAAGTTGGGGAAGAATCTGCGGGCCGTCACCTTGCAGGCCAACTGATACAAGTCGAAGTTACGGTCTTCGGGCAGATAGTTTACGCCACGCTTCTTCTTCCATATCTGAATGGGGAAGATGGCCGTCTCGCCATCGCCCACGCCCTCGTAGGTTGAGAGCAGTATCTCACGCATGATGCAACGTCCCTCTGCACTCGTGTCTGTTCCGTAGTTGATTGACGAGAACACCACCTGGTTGCCACCTCGCGAGTGGATGGTATTCATATTGTGGATGAAGGCCTCCATCGCCTGGTGCACACGTCCCACCGTTTTGTTGATGGCATGCTGCTGGGCACGTTCCTTACCTTCCAGTCCCTCTAACGGCTTCTTGATATAGTCTATCAGCGGCTCCTCATACAGGTCTTTATAGCTCTCGCCGTTCAGGTCCTCCAGTGCTTTCAGTTCCTCGATATATGTCAGGCGCACGTAGGGTGCCAGATAGAAGTCGAAGGCAGGAATGGCCTGACCACCGTGCATCTCGTTCTGGCAACACTCCATCGAGATACATGCCAGTACCGAGGCTGTCTCGATGCGCTTGGCAGGGCGCGACGCACCGTGACCGGCTACAAAGCCGCAGTTCAGGATATTGTCCAACGGATGCTGCACACAGGTCAGCGACTTCGTGGGATAATAGTCCTTGTCGTGGATGTGCAGATAGTTATGCTCTACGGCATCACGGCTCTCGCTCGACAGCAGATAGTCGTCCACGAAGGGCTTCGTCGTCTCCGAGGCAAACTTCATCATCATGCCAGCTGGCGTATCGGCATTCATATTGGCATTCTCACGCGTCACGTCATTGCTCTTGATGTTGACGATGTCCAAGAACACGTCACGCGTCTTAGCCTTTCGGGCTATCGAGCGCTGGTTGCGATAGGCAATATACTTCTGAGCCACGTCCTTACGGCTCGACTTCATCAGTTCCAGTTCCACCAGATCCTGAATCTGCTCCACCGTCATCTGACTGTCGCCTCGCTGGGCTATGTGGTCTGTAATCTGATACAACAGGCGTTCATCCTCGCCTTTGTCAGTGTGCATCATGGCCTTTCGGATAGCAGCCATAATCTTTTGCTCGTTGAATCCAACGATGCGTCCGTCTCTTTTTACAACTGTTTGAATCATATATATAGTATAGCTTTTAAAG
>Ga0310786_10007061_pt1 | contig 14741 bp, 12 predicted proteins | sample AusTroGonzalo_MG_FD_203881 | JGI IMG/M metagenome (GOLD analysis project Ga0310786, IMG submission 203881) | Bovine rumen microbial communities from tropical cattle in Woodstock, Queensland, Australia - Gonzalo_03 (v2) (version 2) | ecosystem: Host-associated > Mammals > Digestive system >... | reverse complement strand
TAGTAGAAACTCATCACGCCAACAAACCCCTATATGCTGCACTCGTTCCTGATGAGATATTCAAGGGTTCACATTTCGAGAGAAGATTTGTAACGCCCTTTGGAACTGCATGGGAGAAGTTGGCTGTTGCTGTGGGGTCTGTCTATCATGGCTCGTGTACAAAGGGGACAAGAGTAGATGGTACTGTCGGCAAGGAGAGTCTTCGTCGCATTCAAGAAGTCTTGAACAGGCTTGAACATGGAACCAAGGGCGAGAAGAAATGCAAGCCTAATTGGGAAGATGAACTTAAATATATTCTTGATGGTGGTGGTGAGCCAATTCCTACAAGTGTTACTTGTGACATCCTGATCAAAAGTGAAAGAACAGGCAAGACATATTCCTTTGAGTTGAAAGGCCCGCTTCCTAATAGTGACCAGACAAAAGTCAGCAAGGAAAAGATGTTCAAGTTGCTTGCAATGGAAGGGCATCCTATAGATGGCGCATACTACGCTTTGCCATATAATCCGTATGGAAAACGTGAGAACTATGAATGGTCGTTCCCTGCCAGATGGTTTAACATGAAGGAAGACCCCTGCGTGTTGATTGGTGAAGAACTTTGGGATATGATTGGCGGTGAAGGGACTTACAAGCACTTCATTGCGGAAATAAATAAATTGGGAGTACACTACAAGGAGCGTATTTATCGTGAGTTCCTTGGAATAGAACCTCCTGTTGGTTATGACAAAGAAGCATTAAAATAAGTATGGCAGATTTCAGTTTTATAGATCTTTTCGCTGGTATCGGTGGTTTCCGACTCGCACTTGAAAGTGTGGGTGGGCGCTGCTTGGGGTTCAGCGAAATTGCTCCTGATGCCATAAACACATATTGTGCCAATTTCAATGAGTCAGAAGATGGGAATTTTGGCGATATTACGAAGATAAAAGACTTGCCTCGCCATGACTTTATGACTGCTGGCGTACCTTGCCAAAGTTGGTCTATTGCAGGCAAAAATCTTGGATTCGATGATGACAGAGGCCAGTTGTGGAATGATACGCTTTATCTGCTGAACAAGGTACGGCCCAAGGCTTTCATCTTCGAGAATGTAAAAGGTCTGTCTGACCCTCGCAACCAAAAGGCACTTAATTATATTCTGTCACGCATAAAGCAGGCGGGGTATCATGCACAGAAGTTTGTTCTGAACGCATACGATTATGGTGTGCCTCAGACAAGAGTACGTATCTATATCATAGGCTTTAGGGATGAAAAGTTTCTCAAGCGTTTACAACTTCCCAAGCCGTTCCCTGGCGAAGTTCGTTTGAACGACGTGCTTGATAGTGAGATTACGATGGTGTGTGAAGATGGGGCAGAAACGCGGCCTCGTTGGAGCTTGTCGTGTAACGATAAGGGATTTAACGACTATTTCCTCTTCAACGATTTGCGTAACGGGCCAACTACTATTCACTCTTGGGATATTATTGACACGACGGATAGAGAAAAACATATCTGCTACCTTCTGCTTCGCAATCGTCGCAAGAGTGATTATGGTGCTCTTGATGGCAACCCGCTGTCGCTGCAGCATTTCCAGGCACTCGACGCAACCATTAATCGTGAGGAATTGGAAACGCTCGTATGGAAACATATTCTAAAACCTGTAGAATACCTCTATGAGATAGAACATGCTGATGAAGCTTACGAGTCGGATGAACAGTTCATTCTTTCGTTAGGCAGGTATAATCTTCTGAATGTTGACAATCTCAAAGTAAATCGAGAAGTCAAGAAACGGAAGATTGATGTTCACGAAGTCCTTGCTGAATTAGCACGACGTGGCGTTATACGTTGTGTTGAGACACGTTACGATTTCAAAAACACGAAGATTAGCACGGGACTTGCTGGCATTAACAGGATATTCTTGCCATCATCCAAGATATATCCTACACTAGTAGCCAGCGATACGAATGACTTTGTCGCAACCGAGCCCATTGATGCTGATACGATAGAAGAATTCCGCGAAGAATTTATGGAGCATGTTTATCGCCCCAGAAATTATCGCAGAATAACCCGGTCAGAGGCTTGTCGCATTCAAGGTTTTCCTGATAATTATATTCTGCCTCCAACACGTCCAAGATGGATGAAACTGATTGGTAATAGCGTTGCTGTACCTGTTATAAAGATATTGGCTAACGCTGTCGTAGGTACAGGGGTCTTTGATGAAAAGGATGATATTGATGTTGCCATAGAAGAGAAGCCAGTTGTTGTCCGTCACAAACAACTTGATTTCTTTGCAACATTGAGACAATATCCAGAAAACATTGTTGAGAATACGGTGCCTGAGCCTCCTCAGAAGAAAACCCAAGAGCAAGAGCCTGATGTGGATATGGATAAGAATGTGCTCATTAGTCTTGTGAAGAATGACAATGTGGAGCGCTATCTTGACCAGTCAGCAAAGATTTACTATACAGGCAAGAAGTTCCCTTCGTCTGTGGCTCTGAACAAGCTCTATTATTTCATGCCATATATCAAACGCAAAGGCATTCGTGACCTGTACTTGATAAAGATAGCTCGTGTGGGTACTCGCAAAGAGGGCCAGCCAGACAACGACCCCAATGATTTCCGGTTGGTGTTCGAGATAGAGTTCGTAAAGAAACTCTTCAAGGACTATAAGCCAGTTGAGTTGGAAATATGGCATACGTTTACGGATACAACTATAATGAATATTATGAAAAGGTGATAGATTCGACACCTTTTTGAACAAAAACAGTTGGGTATGGATCATCTCACCCCACAACAACGTCATAAGACAATGGCGGCGATTCGTGGTAAAAACACGAAGCCAGAAATGATTGTGCGGCGTGGGTTGTGGAAAAGAGGCTTCCGTTATAGGCTTAATCACAAGCGGTTGCCTGGGCATCCAGATTTGGTGCTACGCAAATACCGTACTTGCATCTTTGTGAATGGCTGTTTCTGGCATGGGCATCTTGTGGAAACAAACACGATGGAAAGTTCTGCGTGCTGCAAGATTCCGACAACGAACCATGACTTCTGGGTGACGAAGATTTGCAGGAACAAGGAACGCGATAAAGAGGAACAACGTAAACTGGCAGAAATGGGGTGGCATTGCATTACCGTTTGGGAATGTGAACTGAAGTCCAAGGTCAGAGAGCAGATATTGGATTCAATAGCTTTTACATTAAACCATATCTGGTTGCAGGATCATAGTGCCAAGAGCATTCCATATCCCCAAATGGAGGAAAAGGACAAGCAGATGCCAATGGCTGCAGAAGGATGAATAACGGAACCAGCTATTGTGCACGCTAATCTTTTTTCAGCAACAAATATCTGCAATTGTGAAAAAAATATTTGGTGTATCGGGATATTTAGATTATCTTTGCACTTGAAAAATAACATAGAGGAAAAATAGAGCTTAGACAGCTTTCTCGTTCCTACCAGAACCGCTAATTCAAAGTACTGGACGAGTAGAATGTCTGCCTGCTCACGTCACGGAGACGTGGGCATTGGCAGTTTCAACATTCGTCAAGTACTTAGCGGTTATGGTAGGGTGTTGTTTCTAAAGGTGCCTGCTCTCCTTTTGACAAAATAATTAAAAACCATAAAAAGACTTTAAATTGTATGGAAATAACAGACTCGCCCGCAGGGCATCATCTTGGTGGCATCTTGAACTTATTTCAGGGAGCCACCATCTACAACCTCGTAATTAATGGTAATATGACGAAAAGTGGACAGGAGTATTACCAAACAGAAAGCACAAAAACAGATCAAGGACAGTATTCTGACGAAGAGATTGCTCAAGCGCTGTCGAATATCGTAGGAAAAGGAAAGCCAATTAACATGAAGCAGAAATGGGCAGGAGCCTTGTGGTATCTTAGATGGGAATGTAATTTCCCCTTTAAGCCTCAGGACTTCTGTGAACGTATAGACTTGCTGCCTTTGCCAAACAACCTGGAATATACATGCGACTATAACAACATCAGACCACTGGCTACGCTGTCGTTTATGAATGAAGACCCACGTCACATGGAAAGCGTGAAGTACAGTAAGAACGATGAACAGGCCTTTTTTATGTTGAGGGGCGTAGTGGTAGCATTAGACGAAGAATTGAAAAAAATAAGGTTAATAAACAATATGTATTAGCAAAGCGTTAGCAAAACGTTTGCAGTTCATTAGCATTCCGTTGCACAGCAGCGGGATGCTTTTTTTTGTGCCTAACTTTGCAATGTAAAAATTCAGAAATGAAGTATGACAGGAGTCTTTGAGACTCACTCGATCTTTGAGGCTTTGCCTCGAAAACCTTTGGCGCTCGGAAAAGCTCAAACAAGTTCGGCTTTTCACTCGCTGATGCGGTCTTTGACTTATTGGTACAAACGAAATAAAGGATTTTTCTTAAGGTTGTTGGTTTTTGCGAAGAGGTGAGAGCTTTGCTCACTTCAACTCAGATTTGGAATTTCTAACAAATTAAGCAGCCAGCGGACTGCAAAACCTGCCCTGCTGTGAAGCACGGCAGTTTCTTAGAATTTACACCTTATTAATAAAAATAAAAGAAAGGAAAAAGATGACGACAAAAGAAAAGATGACGTTGCAGGTGAACTCAGAGTTTGTCTGTGACATGATTAAGAAACGGAATGCAGGCACAGAAGACTGCATTACATCCTCTGAACTGGCACAGGAAATCGGCATCCCTGTGGCTGACTTGCACCAGTTCTTGATAGACAAGGAGGTGCTCTGCCGAAAACATAGGGAGTTGATGCTTACCCTGAAATATAAGGAGAAGGGGCTGACAAAGAAACGCAGCATCTTCCGATACAAGAAGACCGGAGAACTGAAAGAGATTGTGTATCCGGTGTGGACTGAGAAAGGACAAGACTTCGTAAAACAAATGATTAAGAGTTAAGAAGAAACGAATGATTATTTTTGGGAAACGAATTTGAATAATTAAAATAATTTAGCCCACGAATTTGAATAATAAAATGTTCGGGTAATAATTAGGACAAATTAGGATAATTTGTTTCCAAGTAAAAGGAAATTTTATAATCACAAAGAATTATGGTGAAAGCTTATTTATTTGAAACGTACGGTGGACTGATCCATCGTTGTTTGTTTGCAGGTCTGGACAGTAATGGACTTGCAAAGTGGGTGAACATCACTCCCGATGAGAGTGTGGTGACAATCACATGTGAAAATGAGGAGGATCTGCTTTATGTAGAAGATAGAAACCGATACATACTGATTGCTATGGAAGGGGAATCTGCACAACCTTATGTCATTGCACATGTGCTGGGAAAGGTGATGGAGTGTCCCGTAGATTTTCTGGACACAGAACTGGTTCAGACTGTCCAGAGATTGAAAAGGCTGGGGGTTACTTGGCTGAAGGAACCGCTGAAACTGAATATAAGGGTTCTTGAGAATAGGAACTCGAAAAACCGCCACGGCAAGTATTCGTTCTGGGTAGAGGACAAGAACAGAATCCTCGCTATCTTGGCTGATGTCGATGGTTTCAATGACTTGGACGAACTGCTCTCGTGGATTAGAACGTACTTCGAAACCATTGAGAAGGTGGCGGAGATTCCCATCACGACAAAAACAATGACAATCGATGGGTGCCTGAAGAAGGACGTTAGCAAGGGTGACCTTGCGATGTTTGACATGGTGAAAGTGGAGAAGTAAAAGAAACGAATTTATTTTAAGAAACGAATGAGTGATTTTTAAGAAACGAATGAGAATAATTGGAATAATTTAACCCACGAATGAGAATAATATCTCTTTAATGAGAATAAAAATATTCGTTCCAATTCGTTCTAATTATTCTAATTCGTTTCCAAATAAACATTAAACATTAAAAAAGTATGCAGACAAGAATTTGTAAAGTGATGGCACAGACCGAACCGGTGTATGTGCAGTCGAAGAAGAGTGAAAACGGCCAGCTGGCCAAGTGTTATATCCGACTCAAAGAGTTGGGTGGTGATTATGAGGACGAATATCAGGCAGCTCTGCTTGGCGATATCGCCCTGACTAAGATTTCTGAAGGCAAGTTAGTGATAGTGAGTCTCAGGTTTTCGACACACGAAAACAATGGTGTCTACTATCAGGATGTAGTAGCAAACGACATCTGGGTTATAGATTAATGAACACAAATGGAAGAAGTTAAGAATTTGGCACGAAAAAAGTGCATCAGGAGTTTTAAGTCGAATACGAGGGTGTTTGATGATGACTCTATCGAGGTTACACCGCAAGAGAAAGGTGAACCCTGTCAGAAGGATGTGAAGAAAGTTGGCAGGTCGAAGCGTTATGCTACGACTGGCAAGAACCCGCTGACTTGTGTTGAACTGAAATGTCCTGAGGATGTGCCAGACAAGGCGGCTTACTTCCGAAAGGAGTTGGATAAGCTGACGAAGGACATCCAGATTGAGAAGCCCGAACTGCCCGACGGGGAATTCCTTTTGAATAAGGATAACCTGAAGGTCTGCTTCCTGGAAAAGGAGGGCAAGGTAATGATTTGGTTCTCGGTCGGGACTAATGGAATACTTGAAGTAAGGAGAGAGATGTATAATTTAATTAGTGAGATTGACAAATGTTTTGCTTTCAATCAGGATTTAATGACCCAACAAGGGTAGTCAGTAAGGAACAGTTTTGGGCGCTCGTCAGAGCGTCTGAAACTGTACGTAAGATACGTGAGGGGCGCGAGGCACTGGCAAAAGGTGACAAGGCCACCTACGACAGACGCAAGAAAGGTCTGCCACTGATGATATTCATCGGCACCTTCGACGAGTCGGAACGTACCATCGAGAACAAGCGGACCGGTGAGAAAAGGAAGGTGAAAGGCCCTTGGCGCAATCAGGAACACGTCAGACTGAACGGACTGGTGGTGGCTGACTATGACCACCTACAATGTGATGTCAGGAAGTTATGGGAAGAGGCGTATGCGAAGTTGTCGGATGAGGATAAAGCAAGGATTGTCCTTGTTTATGTCACACCATCTGGCGAGGGTTTGAAGGTGGTATTTATGGCTGATGTCAATGTGGGAAATCTCATCGACAATCAGATTGATTTTTCTGCTAAGTTGGGGTTGCCACTGGACGAATCGTGTAAGGACGGCTGCCGCGGAGCCTTCATGACAACGGAAGAAGATATCATCCTGCTGGATGAGCGAATCTTCGACTACGAAAATACGGAGTTCGGCGAGAAGTACAATGAAGAGTATCATGCTGGTCATAGCCAGCCCACTCTTCAAATTGAAAATGGAGAATTGAAAATTGAAAATTTGGCTGCCGCCCCAGAAAACTCTCAACTTTCACCTTTCAACTCTCAACTTGAATACCACGGTGTTCCATACTCCAAGATAGTTGAGGCTTGGCTGGGTGACAAGAAGGTGAAACAGGGCGACAGGCACCACACATCGCTGATATTGGCTGACCACCTCAGGTATATCACGGATAACGACCCTGTGCTGATAGAACGGATTTTGCGTGAGACGCCTTTTGTAAAGGATATCATTAAGGAACGCAATGAGAATGTCGCTCAGACGGTGGAGAGTGCTCAGGGTTATGAATTCCTTAAAGGCATACCCAAAAGGATGCAGGATGCCCTGAAAGCTGCTGGTGCTACGGAATCGTCTCAGACATCTGACGCCAGCCCTCAGACATCTACTGAGGATATCTACGACCAGTTGCCATTGGGGCAGTGGGGCGAGGAGTTGCTGCAGATGGCAGAATACTATCCTTGTATGAAAGAGCTGTTTATGAATGGGCATCCTTATAAACTGCCCGCGGTTCTGTTCTCGTCGGCGGCGTTGTTAGGCACGCTGATGACTCGTGCTTACTATCATTACTGGTATGATCCCGAAATCATCAGAAGACTGAACTACTGCGTGTTTATTATCGGCGACCCAGGTTCTGGTAAGAACATCGTCGAGCAATTCTACAAGAAGATTGCAGACCCGATGATTCAAGCCGACCAATGCCTTATTGATGCGGTGAACCGCTACAAAGACGGCAGAACGGAACGTGCCACTTCTACCAAGGCCCAAAAGGCCGAAGCCCTGAAAAAGCCAGTAGTTGGCATTCGTATTCACCCAGCCCGCACAGCAACAGGTGAGTTTATCCGCCACATGTTGTCGGCGGTAGAGACAATAGAGGGAAAGCCGATGAACCTCCACATGTTCAGTTTTGACTCGGAACTGGATAACGTCACCAAGAACAACAAGGGTGGCGACTGGAAGGACCGAGAGGTACTGGAACTGAAGTGTTTCCACAACGAGCAGGACGGACAGATGTATGCCAATACTGAGAGCATCACGGGTATGTTCAATGTGTATTGGAACTTTATCTACACTGGTACGCCGTATGCTCTGCACCGCAAGGTAAACCAAAGGAACTTCGGTACTGGCATGAGCACCCGACTGGCTTGCATTCCGCTACCCGACAAGGGTGTGGCAGCGCGATACCAAAAGGTTGACCCGAATGCCAACGAGGCACTGCGTGAGTGGGCTTACCGTCTGGATAGGGTAGAGGGAGAAATCCCCATCGAACCTCTCAACGACGAGACCTACGACTGGCAGTCAAGCCATCTGGAGATTGCGGAATTCAACGGCGACAAAGCGGATAGAATGTTGCTGAAGCGAATACCATACTACGGCATAGGCATCTCGCTGCCATTTATCTTGATGAGACATTGGGATGAGTGGCAGGAATCGAAGACTCTAAGTATAGATGACATAGACAAACGACTCTGTCGATTAGTTATGGAAATCCAGTACAAATGCCAGCAGTTTTTTTTCGGTGAGATGGCATTCAACTACTTTGCCGACCAGAACAAGGAGTTCGTGGTACGTCGCAGGTCATCTCGCTATGATGAGTGTTACAGGAAACTGCCTGATGAGTTTAAGACTATGCAGTTTAAGGATTGCTTTCAATTAAGCGACGCAGCTTCCTCAAGATCCCTCAAGCGATTTCAGGATGATGGTATCATTGAGAGAGTTGGTTATGGTATTTACCGGAAAGTACTCAAGGAACTTCCGTAAATTCTCTTCTGGAAAAGTGGATAGGTTTTCCACTTTTCCACTTTTCCACTTGTAACATTTAGGGTTTTGAGATTTGAGATTTAAAAATTTGGATTTAAGAATTAAAGTTTATGACACCAAGAGGATTAAGAAATTGCAATCCACTGAATATCCGCAGAAGTAAGGATCAGTGGAAGGGCCTGCGAGCCCAACAGACAGATGCAAGCTTTGCACAGTTTGAAACGATGGAATATGGTTGGCGTGCCGCCTTCGTGCTGCTCACGCGGACTTACTATCACAAGTACCGTCTCTATACCATCAGGGACATCGTAACCCGATGGGCGCCCGAGGCAGACCATAACGATACGGCGGCGTATATCGCCAATGTGTCGAAGCTCACCGGCATAGGTCCTGACGAGCCACTCGGCATACCGTCGGAGCGTCCCGCCCGCTGGATGATGCTTGGCGCCGCTATGGCGGTGCAGGAAAACGGCACCATCAACCTAGATTACTTCGCCATGCTCCGAGGATGGAACCTTGTAGGTGAAAGGTGAAGGCTGCGAGTAAGCGAGAGGAGAGCCAAGTTCGCTTGAGCTCTCCCGAGCGTGAGCAGACTAGACCGTAAGTCAAGGGTGAAAGGTGAAGGGTCCTGAAGGGGTTAAATAACCAAGCGTAGGGGCTTGTCCCTATGATGACCGCAGGTCAAAATCGAAGCGCGCTGACTCAGAAATGGGTTGGTGCGCTATTTTTATTCACTTTTATCCAAAACGCTACGATGAGACAAATAGAAAAGTTTTGGGGCAAAAATGAGACATATACGAAAATTCTTACAAGCTTTCTTACACGCCGTGTACAATTTGTTATGTTTCTTACATCCATTTGTAAGATTCTTACATCTACTTGTAATGAATATTACATCCATTTGTAATGAGCGTGTACAATTTGTTATGTACTTTTTCAAAAAAAAGAAGTACTTTCGCGCCGAAATTTAAAATAAGTATAAAAAAAATGGAAAGACCCATACAACTTTACATCTTATGCGGATGTCTGGCCGCAGGAGCCGTTTGGTTTCTGTGGTGCTGCTGGCGAATCATCCAGAAAGGCAAAAACGAGAAATAATATATATATAATAAGGTATAACAATTTAAAAAGTATCAAATCAATGAGAAAACTAAAGAGAATCTTTCTGGCGCGGACAGCCATGACGCTGCTTCTCGCTATGCTCACCACCATTGGAGCATGGGCAGAAAATGTGAACCTCACCGAGGACACTGAAGAAGAAGTAGGAACGGCTGCACGCTGGTATGTGAACATGCCATCGGGCGGCAAGGGCTGGTATGACAAAGCCTGCAAAACCCTGACACTCGCCGATGACAACATCACATCCTTCAAGGTGTACGACGACGGCGGCAAGAGCAGTAACTACAGCGACAACTGCTATAGCCAGCTCACTATCACCGCCCCCACGGGCTACATTCTGAAGCTCTCGGGTAGCATCACGACACAGTATTTTCAAGACTATATGTTCGTCTATGACAACAGTGAAGCCAGCGGCACGACGTTGCTCGCCGGAGTGTACAGCGCCAGCAGCGGCGCCAAGACCAACATCGCCACTGTCTATAGCAGCGGCCAGAGCATGACGATCTACTTCTACTCCAACGAAAACAACAACTACGCTGGCCTCGACCTGACCGTGACGCTCGTCACCGCCACATCGTACAACGTCAACATCAGCACCGCCACGGGCGGCACAGTTACGGCCAACCCCACATCGACCACGATGAACCAGACCGTTACCCTGACCGCCACGCCTGCAAGCGGTTATGTGCTCAACAACATCACCGCCACCGACGGCAACAATGCCGTGGTCGCGACGGGCGGCACATGGTACAACAACATCGTTACGTTCCGGATGCCCCAATCCGACGTCACCGTCACCTCTACATTCAACAACGACCTGACTGCCAACAGCCTCTCCGTCAACATACCCAAGACCGGCCACGAGACAATCACCATCCCCTCGGGCGTACAGTCGTTCAAGGTCTATGACGACGGCGGCCCCAACGGCAACGCCAGTGGAAACTGCTATGGCACTCTCACCCTGACCGCCCCCGACGGCTACGTGCTGTATCTTTCGGGCAGCGTCACGACGATGGATGGTGGATATGACTATCTGCGCGTCTATGACAACAGTGAAGCCAGCGGCACGAAGTTGATCGACGCAGTGCACAGCCCCAGCGACGGCACTCCGACCGCCATTACCCCCGTCACCAGCACAGGCAAGAACATGACACTGTACTTCACGACCCATGACTACTCCCATTACGCCGGCCTTGACCTCACCGTGACGGTTCTTGTTCCCACCATAAAGAACAGCGTCACCGTCAACAATCCCGCCAAAGGCGGCACCATGACGGCCAGCCCCACGTCGGCCGAGGAAAACGAGACCGTCACCCTGACCGCCTCGCCCGCCAACGGCTATGTGCTCAACAACATCAGCGTCGTAGATGTTAACAGCAACCCCATCGCCATGACATGGGACGGTATGTTCTTTAACACCGCCACGTTCAAGATGCCCGCATCCGCCGTTACCGTCACCCCGACATTCACCAACGATCTGACTGTCAACAGCCTCTTCGTCAACATGCCTAAAACGGGCGAAAGAACGGCCACCATCCCCATGGGCGTACAGTCGTTCAAGGTCTATGACGACGGCGGCAAGGATGGCGATTACAGTTCCTACTGCGACGGCACCCTCACCCTAACTGCCCCCGAAGGCTGCAGGATACAACTCTCGGGCAGCATCACGACGGAGACGGCGCAAGCTGTCTATGACTATCTGTCCGTCTATGACGGCACAGACAACACCGCCACGGAACTAATCCATCAGAAGTGCAGTCCCACAAGCGGCACCCCGACCGACATCAGCACCGTCTATAGCAGCGGCCAGAGCATGACACTCTATTTCCATTCGTACTACGGCAGCAAATACGCCGGTCTCGACCTCACCGTGAAGGTATACAATCCCACCGGACTATACAGCGTCAACATCAACAACGCCACGGGTGGCACCATGACGGCCACCCCCTCAGGGGCCTTGATGAACGAGACCGTCACCCTGACCGCTACACCCGACGACGGCTTCTTTCTCAGTAGCATCAGCGCAGTAGACGACAACAGCAACGCAGTTGACGTGATGTGGGACGGCTCGTTCAACAACACCGCCACCTTCACCATGCCTAGCATCCCCACCACCGTCACCGTCACCCCGACATTCAACAACACACTGACTGCCGACGGCGGACTCTTTGTCAACATGCCCAAGAAGGACAGCAAGACAATCGACATCCCTAAGGGCGTACAGTCGTTCAAAATATATGACGACGGCGGCAAGGACGGCAATTACAGCGCCGGATGCGGAGGCTACCTCACCCTGACCGCCCCCGAAGGCTACAGGCTGCAGCTCTCAGGCACCATCGCGTCGGAGAATCACCATGACAATCTGAACGTCTGGGACAACAGCACAAACAGCGGCACGAAACTGCTCGACGAAGTGAGCAGCACCAATAGCGGCGACCCGACCACCATCCCCACCGTTACCAGCAGCGGCCGGAACATGACACTCCTTTTTTATGATGATGGCGGTTGGACTAGCGCCGGTCTCGACCTCACTGCAACGCTTGTGCCCATCACCTACACCGTCAGCTTCAACGCCAACGGCGGCTCGGGCGATGCTATGGCCGCACAGAGCTTTACCTATGACAAGGCTCAGAACCTGACAGCCAACAGCTACACCGCCCCCCTGGGCTACACCTTCGCAGGATGGGCCACGACGGCTAACGGCGACGTGGTATATGCCGACGGCGAGAGCGTGAGCAACCTCAAGTCCACGCAGGGAGCAAACCTCGAGTTGTTCGCCAAGTGGACCAAGAACGAGTTTGCCCTGCTCAACGACGACAGCGAGGCAGCCGAGAAGAACTCTACCATCATCAGCAGCTATGCCAACGACGGCAAGGTGTATGAAGTGACACTCAGCGGCCGCACGCTTTGGAAGGACGGAGACTGGAACACACTCGTGCTGCCCTTCAACGTGACACTGGCTGGTAGCCCGCTGGAAGGTGCTACGGCGATGAAACTCGACGGTGACAAGAGCAGTTTTGACAACGGTGTATTGACACTGAACTTCGTAGACGAGAAAGAGGAACTCACTGCCGGCACCCCCTACATCATTAAGTGGGATGGTGACGGTAGCAACAACCTCGTGAACCCAGTATTCACTGGCGTGACCATTGACAAGACAGACCGTAGCGTGTCCAGCGTAGACGGTAGTGTGACCTTCACGGGTAACTACGACTACAGGACCTTCGTCGAAGAGGATAAGAGCATTCTGTTCCTGGGTGAAAAGAACACTTTGTACTGGCCGCAGCCCGGTCTTGACGATGCCAAGGCGAATGTGGTTTATCCCAGCATCGGTGCCTGCCGTGCCTACTTCAAGCTGAACGATGTCGACGCAGGAGATATCCAGAAAACGCGTATGAACTTCGAAGAGGAAACGACGGGAATACAAACCACGAATTACACGAATAAGGCTGACGCCTGGTACACCGTCAATGGCGTGAAACTGGACAAGGAGCCCACGAAGAAGGGAATGTATATCCATAACGGTATCAAGGTCGTGATTAAGTGAGAATAAAGCAGAACGAGCTCATGCTTTATAGAGCGTGAGCGAGCTCGAGCTTTAGCTCCAGGGAAAAAGGTAAAAAAAGTAAAAAGGTAAAAAAAGTAAAAAGGTAAAAACAATGAAAAAGGAATACATGAAGCCTCTGATCGAGGTAGTGAAAGTGAACATGAGTTGCCAGATTCTGACAGGTAGCGATAGAAGTGTAACCGGCGTCGCCGGTAACGGAGGATTCTCCCTCGGCAACGGTAGCAGCAGCGGCGGTCGCAGTCGCGACTGCGATGACTGGGACGAAGAGTAAATTCAGACCAAGACTTTAACCAATCTCAAGCCCACAGGATGCTGTGGGCTTGAATTGATAAAACGAAACACACAATACTTATAAAAAACATGATAAATTTCAGAATCAACCTTCTCGTCATGCTCCTCCTATTTGTGTTCGCGGGAGGCATGGAGGCAAAAGATGAATTAAGCACTCTCCTTGTGTCAAATGGAACATCTTCACAAGGAATGGTTCCCTTCCACGGCTATGCTTTCGACAAGAACTCGAGAAGCCAATATGTAGTTCCCGCTACTGAACTGAAGAATATGGTAGGCGGTGGCATCCATTGTCTCATGTACTTTTGCACGAGCGATAATAGCGGCAAAATGCCAGGAGGCAAAGTCAAAGTGTATATGAAGGAGGTGAACTACACCGCCATGACTGAGTTCGAACCGGTTAGCGACAATGATTTGGTATTCTTTGATTACCTGAAAGCAGATGAAACAGACCCAAATAGCTTGCTCATCACGTTCAACAAGCCCTACCTCTATAAAGGCGGCAACCTGCTGATTTGCTTTGAGAACACACCGACAACAGAGAATACAGTAAAAAAATTCTATGGTAAGAAGACGGATTACGTTACGGGTCTCATGACATATAATATAGGCCAAGAGCCCGGAGAAGCTCACTTCCTCCCCAAGACCGCATTCATATATTACCCCCCAACAACCGCCATCAGGGGCACATTTACCACCCCCGACATTGCTGCACTTGCCTGGTCAGGTCAAAGCGACAGCTATCAGTTGCGCTAC
>Ga0310786_10007060_pt1 | contig 14743 bp, 16 predicted proteins | sample AusTroGonzalo_MG_FD_203881 | JGI IMG/M metagenome (GOLD analysis project Ga0310786, IMG submission 203881) | Bovine rumen microbial communities from tropical cattle in Woodstock, Queensland, Australia - Gonzalo_03 (v2) (version 2) | ecosystem: Host-associated > Mammals > Digestive system >... | reverse complement strand
TTTGGATATAGAAAAATGTCAATTTGTAAACCTACAAATTGACCATGTTGTTGAGATTACTTATAATATATGTAAGAAGTTGTTTGGCTAATTTAATAAGAACTTGCCAAATATTTGTTTTTTTGCCACTTTTTATGTATAATATTTAGCAAGGAGTAAGTATGGTTGCGCTTGATGACTATGAAAAACAAATTGACAATATAAAATACAAAGATGAAACTTATTCTGCACGTGATAATGGTGCTGTTATGCGTCATCCTAAAAATCCTGAGAGACCAAGAAAATTAGATAATATTTGGTCTTTTGGCAAACAGAATTTAAAAACGGGATATATGGAAATTTCTGGTGAACGCGTCCATAGGATTGTTGCCACTGGTTTTTTAGGAGAAGCTCCAAGTAAAGAGCATTTAGTGGATCATATAGATACAAATAGAGCAAATAATAGACCAGAAAATCTAAGGTGGGTTACAAAACTTGAAAACATACTATTAAATGAAGCAACTCGTAAACGGATTGCTTATGTTTGTGGAAGTGTTGAAAACTTTTTATCTGATCCAGCTAAATACAGAGATGAATTAAAAGAGCCCAACTTAGCTTGGATGTGTACTGTATCAAAGGAAGAAGCCAAAAATTGTTTAAATCGTTTAAAAGAGTGGGCAAAACTTGATGACTATAAAAGTAAGGGCGGTAAAATCGACAAATGGATTTTTAAACCAATAAGTGATAATAATAATTTTAATCATTTTGAAAATTATGTAGATTTTTATTCTAATGAAGATGATCAATCATTAACAAAAAATGCAAAACAAGATTGGTCGACTCCAACCAAATTCCCTTGCTGCCCTGAGACACTATCAGGAACACCTCTAAAAGATTACTATAATAATTTGAAAGAAGGCGCTATTTTTGGTGAAAATCGTTATACGCAATACAAAGTATTAAAAAAAGCATTCTGCGAATCTTTTATAGTTGTGCTAACTGAAGATCAGCAAGAAAATCCAATTAAGCCTTGGTGTGTAAACAAAATTACTTTTGAAAACAATTATTTTTATCATTCAGTAATTAAAACTTGCTTTGATTATAATGGTGCAGAAAAATACTTTACTGTTGAGCAAGGCTTAGAATGGAATGGCCCAGATTCCATTGATGATTATTGTTAAGGACTGAAAATTCACCCAAACCATAAAATCTCGTAAAAGTTCACCATTTGTTCACCGTGGATTTGAAAGGATTTGATTAAAAGATAGAAAAGTTAACCTTTTTGCTTGAAATAATAGTCAATTTTGATTATTCTTTCATAAGAATTGAGATTTTTAAAGTTATGGTGTGCACAATCAGACTCGAACTTTGCTCCTAAGCACTATTGATGTTCAAATCCACTACGCAATAGTAAATTACCAAGCGAAAAATTATTTTAGGATGCAATGCATATGAATTTTAAAAATCATTGTGTTTTTTCTATTGATATTGATTGGTTGTTTTGCCTAATTAAAAGATTGCCGTGACACACGGGGGAGATTCTTGCTGAGATCTTTGTTTTTATGAATTTGTTGCTCGAGCTTATAAGTTTGTTTAATGTTTTGTTGTTTGTATAGCCATCATTAGTTAAAAATCCTAACTTTTTTATTCCGTTTATCGAAAGGGTGTAAAGTATGGAAACTTTTGATTGTTTTAAAAGTTTCCTGTTTTTTTTGTTGTCTTTGTATTCAATCTCATAAGCGGTTGCTACGCTATCGCAATGCAAAGAAGGAGCCGAGTCCGTGATGGTTGTTCCGCAACAATTAGAGTTGAATGTGTTTTTGATTATGGTTTTGTGCCCTTGAAGCAATTTACAACATTTATTGTGCAAAACGCAAGCTCCAAAAGTGCTGAGAAATTCTAGGTCGTTGTAATTTATTTCCGACAGCGAATTAGAGCGTTTTTCTATATCATCTTTTGAAGGATAGACTCCGTCAACATCGGTCCAGTTTTCATAAACGCTATTATCTATTGCTTTTGTGCAAATTGCTCCGGTTATATCTGATCCGCCACGGCTCATAACTTTGATTTTGCCCAAAGGGCCAGAGCCGTAAAACCCAGGAACAAGTATTTTTTGATGTTTTTTTTGCGCTTTTTTGATATTTTGATAACTTTTTCCCTTAATCATTCCGTTTTTGTTGAATTTTATGAGTTTTGCGCTGTCAACAAATTTTATGTTTAAATATTCCGCCATAATTTTTCCCATAAGGTATTCTCCGCGAGAAAAAAGATAAGATTTGTTTTTGAAAATCTTATATCTCAATTTGATTTTTGAAAACTCTTTGTTTAAGTTTACGTTTACGTTAAGTATGTTGCAGATTTCTTTGAATCTTTTTTCTATCAATTCAAAATTTTTCTCGAAATTGTTTTTATCAGTATGGGCTTCAATCAACAAGTCCGTAATTTTTTTGTCTTGTGGAAATCTTTTTCCTGGGGCGGAAACGACGATGATCTTTCTGTTCTCATCTTTCATTATTTCTTTTACTTTCTCGAGCCCGTCTTTTGTCGCGACGCTTGTTCCGCCGAATTTACAAACTATACTTTCCATAGTATTTATTATTCAGCAGCGCTTTATAGTGTGAAAAAAATGGGCAAAGCCCATTTGTTTAAATATTGTATAAATTTTTGCTTGAAAAGATTGGCTCACTTGTGATATATATGCCCAATTTTTTCAAGGTTTGTTCTTCTTCGCTGTCCAAGATGCAAGACGAGTGTGCTTCAAGCCCGTTTAGTTTTGGAATTTCTTGAAGTGCTCTTTTTGCGAGAGGATTTACAGAGCTTGAGATTGAAAGTGCAATTAGGGTGTCTTTTAAACTCAATTGGCCCTTTCTTATTTTCAAAACGTCTTGTTTCATTTTGCACAATGGTTCTAGAATTTGAGGAGGAAGAAGTTCCATAGAATCGTCAATCCTTGCAAAGGTTTTCAAAGCATTTAATATGACGGCGGAGCTTGCGGAAAGAAGATCTTTGCTTTTTCCATATATGAACCCTTCTTTTTCCAGATCGATTCCAACAATAGATGTGTCAAGTGCATTTGCTATGTTTCGAACGCCTTTGATAACGCTTCTGTCTTCAAGACTTATCCCCATCTGGCTCATCAGCATTTCAATTCTGGCGGCGGTATCTTTTGTGCCCTGGCCTTGCTTTATATCTACAAGTGCTTTTTGGTAACGTCTGATGACTTCCATTTCGCTTGCGTGACGAACTTTTTGGTCATCGTTTATGCAAAAGCCAATCATATTTACGCCCATATCTGTTGGAGATTGATAAAGTTTTGGATCGCCCGTTATTTTTGTTAAAATGTGGTGAATAACAGGGAAACATTCAAGATCTCGGTTGTAGTTTACTGCGATTTTTCCATAAGCGTTCAAGTGGAAACTATCGATCATATTTATATCTTTTAGGTCTGCAGTTGCCGCTTCATATGCAATGTTTGTCGGGTGCTTAACATCCAAATTCCAAACAGGGAATGTCTCGTATTTTGCATAGCCCGCTTTTACTCCGTGCTTATATTCGTGATAAAGTTGACTTAAGCAGGTTGCAAGTTTTCCGCTTCCTGGACCTGGGGCGGTGACAACAACAAGAGGTTTTGTCGTTTCTATATATGGGTTTGCACCATAGCCATCGTCGCTTACAATTTTTTCTACATCTGATGGATAGCCGAGAGTTGGAGAATGGAAATATACTTTTTCGCCACGAGCCATAAGTTTGTCGGCGAATGCCTTTGCTCCTGCTTGTCCTGTGTAAAGTGTAACGACGATTGAGCTTACGTAAAGCCCGATTGAGCGCAAATTGTCTATTTGTCGAAGAACCTCGGCATCGTATGTTATTGCATAATCTGCTCTGATTTTATGCTTTTCAATATGGTTTGCGCTGATAACAAAAATGATTTCAAGTTTGTCTTTCAACTTTTTAAGAATTTCGATTTTTACGCCCGCTTCAAAACCAGGGAGCACGCGGGAAGCGTGCAGGTCATCAAACAGTTTTCCACCAAATTCCATATATAGTTTGTTGGAAAATTTGTTAACCCTTTTTAAAATTTCCTCACTTTGCATTTTTATATACTTTTCATTGTCAAAACCTTTCATTTTATCTCCTTTTAATTTTAGACAACTTCGACGTTTATGTATATGGTTGTGTTTATTTCATTAAACTGAATTTCCAGTATGCCGTTTGCAGATGTTTGAACAGAATATTTGTTGAAAGCATATTCGGCATTTAGTTCACCTGGATTGACAAAGTTTCCTTGATATCCCTCGCCAACTCTTTCGTTTTGATGATTGTAGAAAGAGATGCAAAAAGTTGTTTTTGTGTTGCTATGAACTGTTATTGTTGAACCGTCTATTGTGCAGTCGTCTTCCGAAGTTATTGTAAAGTTTGCAGTGATTGTAATTTGACAAGTTTTTATTATTTCATTTTTGTATGAAACGCTTATTTCAACGCTTCCGCACTTGTTTGTGGTGATTGTGCCGTTATCGTTTATGGTCGCGACAGTGGGATCTGAAGAAGTGTAATAGAATGTAGGTGTTCCTTTATCTATTGTTGGGGCAAAGTTTGCATTGTCTCCAAAATATATACCCAAAGAATTTTCGTAATCGAAGTGAAAAGATGGGGTTTCTGCAACAACTTTTACCAAAACTGAACGATAATATGTTGTGTTTCCGTGTTTTATTTCAACGTCTAGATAAGTTTTGCCAATTTTTATAGCATAAATTATGTTGTTTTCAACTCTTGCGATGCTTGAGTCTTTGATTGAGAAGTTGACATTGCACTCATCCGAAGATTCATATTCAATTTCTTTGTGTGAATTGGCCTCTAAGCTTATTTCCGAAATTTTGAATATAAAGCCAGAATTGTCATTATTTGAAACGACAACGCCGATGGCAGTGGATAGGGCGACGACAAGAATGGCCACAACAACAAAAACCCATTTTTTCATGAGTTTAGTATACAGTTTTTTTGTTAATAATGCAAACGAAATGTTTAAGTTTGTCGAAATTTGTATAAAATTAAACGTCGAACAATTCTTTTTCCATAACGATGAAGTTTTCGTCGTTGACAAAAATGCTTTTCAAGGGCTTGAACCCCAAATGTTTGAAGATTTCAAAAGCATTGACGTTGTTTTTATTGACGGCCAAAACCATTTTTTCAAAGCCGTGAGATTTTGCCCTTTGCTTTAGGTTTGAAAACATTAAACTGAAGTATCCCTTGTTTCTGAATGGTTTTTCAATGTAGCAGTTTTTTAACAGACAAGAATTTGGAAGGTTGACCAATTGTTTTTCGTAAGCAAACTCTTGTTTTTTTCGTTTGTCTTTATAAACTAATATTCCACATCCTATATTGATATTGTTTTTGAAAATGCAAAGATAATCCATCTCAACATTTCGTTTATTGAAAAGCCCGATTTCAAAAGAGAGGTGTTTTATTATGTCTCTTTCAAAAAGCTTGTTTCCCAAATTTTTGTAGTTGTTTTCAATGTCTGAAATTGTTATTTGTTTGATATCTAAATCTTCCATTTTGACATTTTCTCCCGTTATATTAATCCTGCTTTTTCTGCTTTAAATCTCAGCGCTTCTGAAATTATTGCGATAAGTTCGCAATTTGTTGGTTTGATTGTGCAATCTTGGTTTTCAAGTCCAAAAATTGAATGCAGTGATTTGAAACCTGTTTTGAGGTATGCTTGATCTGTCGCGTGTCTCATACTTCTTTCGACAACCGCCCCGCTTACCGCATACAAACGTCCAACTTCTGGGTATAATATCCTCGTAACTTTTTTGATGTAGTTTGGGTTTTCAACGACTTTGACCACACAGTGTTGAAGATATTTGAACCCCTGCAAATTCGCGGGAATTCCCAACTTAATAAAAATCTTTGTTGCTTCTTCTTTTGTAAACAATTCCAGTTTTGTCATATGTTTTCCTTTTTCCTCAGAGATGTTTTTTGATAATTAATAATACCACATCTGTTTCGAAAAAGAAAGCATTTTGTAAAAAAACATTTAAAATTGAAATAATTTTGTAAAAAAATAACGCTTTTTACAACACAAAAGTGCGTAACATTGCAAAAATGTTTCAAAATAAAGGGAAGACGCATATATAGAAACAGGAGGCAAAATGTTTAAAGGTTGTTGCACGGCCTTGGTAACTCCGTTTGACAAAGACAACAGAGTGAACTTTAAGGCGTTAGAAAAGATCATTGAAGACCAAATCAAAAGAGGGGTGTCCGCACTTTTGCTTTTGGGAACAACGGGGGAAAGTCCAACCTTGAGTTTTGGAGAAAAAATTAGCGTAGTAAAATTTGCTGTTGACGTCGTTCGCCATCGTGTTCCTGTTATTGCGGGAGCGGGAAGCAATGACACAATGAAGGTTATTGAATTTGGAAACGCATACAAAAATTTGGGGGCAGATGCAATTTTAGTCGTTGCACCTTATTATAACAAGGCGACACAAGAGGGGTTGTTTTTGCATTATAAGACAATAGCAGAAAATGTGAATTGTCCTATATACATATATAATGTGCCTTCAAGAACAGGCATCAATGTGAGCGCGGACACGATTGTTAAATTAAGTTCGATTTCCAATATTTATGGGGTTAAACAGGCGAGTGGAGATATGAATGAATTGATGGACATAAAAAGTGGCTGTCGGGAAAATTTTTCTATATATTCTGGAGAAGATGCTTTGTCATATCTTATGTTGACAGTTGGGGCAAAAGGCACAATAAGTGTTGCAAGCAATTTGTTTCCCCAATATGTGCAGTCATTATGTGACAATTTTTTTGAAGGGAAACACGAAAAAAGTTTGGAAATGCAACTTAAATTGAATCCACTTGTCAAAGAGTTGTTTAGTGAGGTCAATCCGATTCCGGTAAAGCACGGAATGAATTATATTGGCTATGATGTTGGCAAACCAAGGCTTCCACTAACGGAAATGAAAGACACAAAAAAACTGGAAGAAGAAATTGAAAGATTAAAATAAAAAACCCTTATGAAAATCATAAGAGTCATTAAATTTCTTTTTCAAAAACAAAGTTTGCAGTTGCACCCTTAATACTTTTTGAAAGTTTAGACAACAATGAAGGGTTGTCTTTGTCGAGCGAGAATACAAGGTAAATTTTGTTGTTGTATTTTTTTGATGAAATATATTCGGCTTGCAAGTTTTGAATAATATTATTTTCGCTTTCGTCTATGTTTTCGGGAACACATATTTCAAGTCTTAACTTATAACCATTTTTTTGGCAAAAATGTTTTCCGGATGGAGAATAAGACATCCTTATTTTTTTCAAACCATTTTGTTTTGCCAATCCTTCGACCTCTTTAAGAAGTTCATTTGCAATCCCGTTGTTTCTGTATTTGTTGTTCACACATAAAACGGGAATAAAAAGCATTTCAGGATCGATTTGTGATACTGAAGAAATCACAAACCCCAAAGTTATTTTTGAATATTCGCAACAGAATTGAAAACCAGAATTTCTCTTGACGTTTTCAATCATTAGATTATAAACTTCGTGAAGAGGCGGAAAATTGATATCTCCATTCACTAAATCTTCTTTTATTATTTCGGATAAAGACGCAAAGAGGTCCTTTACCATACTTTCATTTTTTATTTTTCTGAATTTCAACTTTATCATATATAATCATTCTAGCACAAAAAGATTTTTTTTCAAAGCGATTTTGATAATATATTGATTTGACTTAGAATAAAAACGTATGATATAATGTGCGTATAGCATAGGAGGAAAGGTGAAAAACAAATGTCAAAATTGTGGCGCACCAATAGACGTGGAAAAAAGAGTGTGTCCATATTGTGGCAGTAAGTATGAAAAGGAAGTTGAACCGAAGAAAGTTGAGGGTTCAAAAGAAAAGACAGTTGAAAAGAATGCTGACGATATGGATGGATGTCTTAGAACAATATTGACACTTGGACTCATTTCTATGTTTATGGGCAATCATCGCGGCCCACGACCACCTAGGTTTCCTAGGCATTAAAAGTTAAAGGAGAAAATATGGGAATTTTTGGAATAAAAAGACAATTGCTTTCAGTTATTGAGTGGAAAGACAATTCGAAAGACATAATTGTGTATAGGTATCCTCTCACAAACAGGGACGAAATTATGAATAGTTCAACACTTATTGTGAGAGAATCACAAGTTGCTGTTTTTGTGCACAAAGGAGAGATTGCTGATGTTTTTGGACCAGGGACATATAAACTTGACACAGAAAATATCCCTTTCCTTACAAAATTATTATCTTTGCCAACGGGTTTCAACTCAAGAATAAAGGCGGAGGTATATTTTGTCAACACAAAGCAGTTTATAGGACAAAAGTGGGGAACACAAAATCCTATTATGATGAGAGATAACGATTTTGGACTTGTTAGGCTTAGAGGATATGGTGTTTTTTCTTTCAAAGTTGAAGATGCAAAAGTGTTTATGAAAGAAGTTTTTGGAACGAACGAAGTTTTCAGCACACAAGATGTTTGTGCCCAAATCAAGCCATTGCTTATCCAAGGAATAACAGATGCTGTTGCAGAGAGCAAAATTTCAGCACTAGATCTTGCTGCAAACTACAAGGAATTTTCAAAACTTATTGTGAAAGAAGCAAAGCCTGAATTTAAAGAACTCGGACTTAAACTCGTAAGTGTTGTTGTTGAAAACATGTCTCTTCCAGATGAAGTTGAAAAAGCCCTTGACGAAAGATCAAAATTGGGAGTATTGGAAAGCAAAGTTGGAACTTACACAAAGTTGAAAGCATCAGATGCTATTGGAGAAGCTGCAAAAAACCCAAGTGGTGGAAATCTTGCGGGACTTGGTGTTGGACTTGGTGCTGGTGGAGCGGTTGGAGGACTTTTTGCGGACAGTTTGCAAAAAGCAAAAGATGAAGAAAAAATTGAAACAAGAAAATGCATAAAGTGTGGTGCAGAAATTTCACAAAAAGTTAAGTTTTGCCCAGAGTGCGGCGCAAGTCAAGTTGAAACCTGTCCAAAATGCAAACAACCGGTTCAAAAAGGAGCGAAATTTTGTCCAAACTGTGGAAACGCATTGTTAAAAATGATCAAGTGTCCAAAGTGCGGAGTTGATTGCAAAGAAGGAGCAAAGTTTTGTCCTGAATGTGGAACAAAATTAGATTAAGAGAGGGAATATGAGTAAGAGAGAAAATATGTATCAAGAAATGCGCTATGGCAAAAAAGCGTTAATCGTAGTTGGAATTATTGTCACAATTTTAAGTTTAGGTGCTTTTGTTGGAGGAATCTTCTTAATAGTTCGTGGCTCAATGAACCCAGGTGGTGCGTGGGAGATTATTTGGCGGGTTGTTTTTGGTGCTATTGTTGTTATTTTTGGAGCAATATTCTTTTGCATTGGAGTGGCAATGCTTGCGATCACGAAAAGTATGATCAACACAACCGGCGGAAGCGTTGCTGATGGAAACAGAGCAATTGGAACAGTCAACGTGACAAAATGCCCAAAATGTGGAACAAAATTAGAAAAAGGAGCAAAATTTTGCAAGAAATGTGGAGAAAAGCAGGAAGTTGGAAAGTGTCCAAACTGTGGGCTTCCACTTTCAAAAGATTCAAAATTTTGTGAGAATTGTGGAAAGGAGATAGAAATTTCAGAATGAAAAGATTGCTTACAGGACTTCAGCCAACAGGTATCATACATATTGGCAATTATATTGGTGCAATAAAACAGATGAGAGAGAATCAAGGAAAATTTGATTCATATCTTTTTGTTGCTGATTTGCACTCAATCACAATCCCACAAGATTCTCAAAAACTTAAGAGCAACATAAAGAGCCTTATAGCTCTATACTTGGCGTGTGGAATGTCCCCAGAAAAAAACACGATATATCTTCAATCAGACATTGAATACATTCCTTGTATAAGCTGGATGCTTGAATGCAACACATATTATGGCGAACTTTCCAGAATGACGCAGTTCAAAGACAAGAGCCAAAAAAATCAAAACTTTTCTGCAGGACTTTTGACATATCCAATTCTTATGGCTGCAGATATTTTGGCTGTTGATGCAGACTATATTCCAGTTGGGAAAGATCAGAAACAGCACGTTGAACTTGCAAGAGATATTGCGGTCAGATTTAACAACAAATTTGGACAAACATTTGTTGTGCCAGAGCCACTAATCAATGCAACAGGAATGAAAATTATGGATTTGCAGGACCCATCAAAGAAGATGGCGAAGTCCAGTGAAAATCAAAAAGGCGTTGTAAACCTTTTGGATGACGAAAAAACCATAAGAAAAAAGATTATGTCTGCTACGACCGACAGCGAAACGAGCGTCAAATATGATCCACAAAACAAACCGGGGATATCAAATCTTATTGTGATCTATGCATCGTTTACGGGAAAGACGAAAGAGGAAATTGAAAAAGAATTTGAAGGCGCAAATTATGGGACTTTCAAAACAAAAGTTGCAGACGTTGTTGTTCAAGAACTTTTGGAAATTCAAAGAAAGTATGAGGAATATATTAACGGCGATCTAATAGACAAAATCCTTGACGACGGGAAAAAGAAACTTCTTGAAATCACCCGCAAGAAGTATGTAGATATGAAGCAAAAACTTGGAACGACAAGATAAAAAACAAGAAAAGAACCGCAAAAAGCGGTTCTTTTTTATTACCCTATTGACATAGTGTTTCTTTTCTAATATAATATAGGCGAAAAAGGAGAAGGGGTGTATGCTAAAAGTTAATTTTTTATCAAAAACGGTTTTCGAGCAATTTATCCATTCGGTTGATCCAGTTTGTGAAATATTAAAAATTGCAGAAGTTCAAAACAAAGATAAGGAAACTCAAATCCATGCATTTTGTTCGGAAAACCCATATAAAGTTGCGAGCTTAGAAGTAAAATATTTGTGGATATTTTCAAACGACAACGCAAACAAAATATATTCCTGCAAAATCACAAATGGGAAAAAGAGCAGAAAGTATTCAGATGAATTCAATGCCTTTGTTGAGAAAAATTGTGCAATGATGTCTGAAGATGTTAGGAGTAAGAGCTAAAACAAAAAAACGAACTTATGGTTCGTCTTTTTTTTCTTTTGGAGTGATTCGAATTTTCTTTTTGCTTATTCCCAGCAAAATCAGGATAACTCCGACTGATGCAATTATTGCGGTTAAGGCAACAATCAGTGCTGGGCTTATGCCGTAAGGAGTTATGTCTGTTGTTCGTACATAGCCAACTTCAATTCTTCCGTTATATGAGAATTTTATTGCTGTGAATTCGCTTTTTCTGTTGTATCCGCTGTAGATGTAAACAGCCGTGCTTTCTTTCAACACAACCGCTTCGCCACCACTTAAGAGGGGAACAGAAGAATCGGTTATTGTGAAGATTTGTGTGTCTTTTGCAACTTTAGCATTGTATGAAAAGATCAACTCTTGATCGTCCGTTAGTTCGGCAATGTTGTCTTTGTAAACATAACCATTGTAAGTCACGTCTTCATACTTGAAGCTTGCGTAATAGAAATTGTTTGAGAGTTCGTCATCTAAAAGGGTTATCATTTCACCTTTGTGAATTATGAAGTTATATTTTGCCGAATCGAAATTTGCGTCTTCATACATATATGCGTAGTTTGAAACAACTGGCAATTTTGTGCCAATTGGATAACTTGCCATACTTGCAAAAATAAGTCCTAGAGCCAAAAGAAATTTCATAATTATATTATCTATGATTTTTCATTTTTTGTCAAGGGAATGTTTTGTTTTATTGTTTTTCTTCTTTTTTAATTCTTTTTGAAAATGTGGGTATGGACAAATGCAAACCACGAAAAATTGAATACTTAGTATTTTATGAAAAATTGAATAATAAAAACTGGAAGAAAATAGAATATTATGTGAGATTAAAATTTTTTGTTTTAAGTAAGAAAGCCATAAGCATTTTTGTTTGTTTTATTTTGTGCCTGCTTGGAGTGATATTATATTTTTCTTCCAGCAAACAAACTTTTCAACCAGTTGCAAATGTTATTGTTATTGATGCAGGTCACGGCGGACAAGATGGTGGCGCGGTTGGGAGGACAGGGGTGACAGAAAGTTTTTTAAATTTGCAATATGCAAAAGAACTGAAAAAACTTTGTCAAAATGCTGGTTTCAATGTTGTGATGACAAGAATTGATATGTCTGGATTATATTCACCGCTTGCACAAAACAAGAAGAAGTCTGAAATGGAAAAACGAAAATCTATTATTGACAGCAGTGATGCAAGATGCGTTGTCAGTCTTCATATGAACAGTTTTCCAAGTTCGTCAACAAGGGGTGCACAAGTGTTTTACAGGGCGGGAAGTGAAAGTGGAAAGGCTTTTGCAACTTGCGTGCAAAACAAACTCACAAACGAAATCGATTTTTCGAAAAAAGAGTGCTCTGCAGGCGATTATTTCTCAACTGCACGGATAAACCCGCAATTTTGGTGGAATGTGGTTTTTTATCCAATCAAGAAGAAGAAACCCTTCTCTGTGACGAAGCTTACAGATCAAAATTTTGCAATGCTCTTTTGAAAGGGATAATAAATTTCTTTGAAATGTGAAAATCATTTTGATATTTGAGATCTTTATGATAAAATGTTGTCAAGGAGAAAACTATGTTAATTATTATGTCAGGTCCATCCGGATCAGGGAAAAACGCAGTTATCAATGCTCTTTTGAAAGAGTTTAATAACATTGAAATTATGAAAAGTTGCACAACAAGAAAAATGAGGAGGGGGACAAAAGACGACAACTATTTTTATCTTTCTCAAAAAGAATTTGAAGAGAGAAAAAATAGTGGTGACTTTTTTGAAACGGAAATGGTGCACGAAGGACTTTGGTATGGCGTTTTGAATGAATCTCTTGAAAATGTGATAAAAGGGGACAAGATATACATAAAAGACATTGACGTCAATGGAACTCAAAAAATCGCTGATTATCTTGTTGGAAAGGCACGAGTGGTTAAGATTTTTCTTGATGCTCCTGATGACGTTTTGGTTGACAGACTTCAAAAGCGCGGAGAGGATGATGAAAGCATCATAACAAGACAGTCAAGGTTTGCTTATGAAAGAAGTTTTAAAGACAAATATGATCTTGTTGTGAACAACATTGTTTTTGACACAACGGTCAAGATAATAAAAAAATATATCGAAGAGCGAAAACTCGCACAAATTTGACAAAAACACCTTGTTTTCTCCAAGGTGTTTTTTTTAATATGTTTTATTCTCATAATGAGGTCATTATGAGTAAGAAATATTTGTATCCAATTGAATTTTTGATTTTGTTTATCGTGTTCTTTGTTTTATCTCACGCCAGCATAAACAATTTGATTTTTCCATTTGCAATAGGTTGTGCTTTTGCATTGGTTTTTTGTGGTATAAAGGTGTGGCTAGTTATTCCGAGTTATGCTCTTTCAATTTTGCTTTTTAATTTTTCCACGGGAAGTGTCATTTCAACAGCTTCTGTCATATTTTTTTTGATTTTGCCATTTGTTGTTCACAAATTATCAAAAAAAACAATAAAAATTTGGATTATGTGTGTGTTTTTGGGCTTGAGCCAGGCCTTTAAGATGATTTTTATTGATTTTACAATAACCGAAGTTGTGTTCATTGTTTTATCGATATTGGTCAGTGAATTGTTTTTTGTTGCATTAATCAAAGTTTTTAACTGTGTAAAAACACGATCTTGGATGACAAGGTTTACTAATGCCGAATTTGTGTGTGCAAGTTTTCTTATTGTCGTTCTTTCAGATGGTCTTTCAGTTTTTGCTATTGGTAAATTTGAAATTGTTAAACTTTTTGTCGCGTTGCTGATTTTGACTTCTTGTTGTGTTTTTAAAAGAGATAAGGTTGTTTTGCTTGGAAGTTTGCTTGCTTTTGGAACAATTTTGTCATCCGGGAACACAATTTTGGTCGCCCCAATTTTAATTTGGTCGCTTTGTGTTATGATTTTCAAAACAAACAACAAAATATTGTCTTCACTTGCGATTGTGGTTGCTGAAGGGGCTTGTGGATATTTGTTGAACTTGTATTATTCTTTTGGTATTGTTGAATTTCTTCCAGTTTTAATTTCTTCTGCTTTTATGGTTGTTGTGCCAAACAAGTTTTTTGATAAAATAAAGATGATCGCCGAATCACAAAATGCGAGAATTGCGCTTAAAGGAATGTATAACCAAGGGAAAGAACTTATTGGACGAAGGCTTGAAAGTTTGTCAAATGTGTTTTATGAAATGAATTTGGTTTTCAAAGCGATGTTAAAAAAATCTCTTTCTGAAGAAGATGTAAAAGTCATTTTATACAAAGAAGTGAAAAAGAAGGTGTGTGAAAACTGCCCCGAAAAAGCAAGATGCCACAGAACGTTTTATGAAGACACTTCAAGTTCTTTTGACGAAATGATTTCAATTGCATTTAAAAAGGGGAAAATTTCGCTATTAGACGTTCCGTCATTTTTAAATTCTAGATGCAACAAAGTAAATCAAATTATTCCAGCGATAAATTCACTTTGCGTGCAATATAAAAAATACAGCGAAATTATGGGTTCGCTTGATGTGAGTAAACTTCTTATCGCTGATCAACTTTATGGAATATCGAATGTGATAAAAAATCTTTCAAAAGAAATTGCAATTAATGTTTCTTTTGACAACGTGCGAGAAGAAAAAATAAAGGAAGAACTTTGTTTCAATAATATAATTTGCACAGATGCGATTGTGTATGACAAAGATATTCACACAAAAGAGGTTTCCATTGTTGTTCGA
>Ga0310786_10007059_pt1 | contig 14743 bp, 10 predicted proteins | sample AusTroGonzalo_MG_FD_203881 | JGI IMG/M metagenome (GOLD analysis project Ga0310786, IMG submission 203881) | Bovine rumen microbial communities from tropical cattle in Woodstock, Queensland, Australia - Gonzalo_03 (v2) (version 2) | ecosystem: Host-associated > Mammals > Digestive system >... | reverse complement strand
TCTTCTCCTCGAGCATACCGTCAATCTTCTTGATGTATTTATCATGAAGTTTCTGGCACTGCTCTTCGGCATCCTTCTCTACATCCTCGGGCACACCGTCTTTCACGCTCTTCTTCAGCTTCTCGATGGCGTTACGACGAGCGTTGCGGACACTCACCTTTGCCGATTCAGCCTCTTTAGCGCACTGTTTGGTCAATTCTTTACGGCGTTCTTCTGTCAGTACAGGGATACCCAGTCTCAGCTGCTCACCATTGTTTTCCGGCATGATGCCTACCGATGAGTCGATGATGGCTTTCTCGATCACCTTCAGCATGTTCTTGTCCCATGGTTTGATGATGATGGAACGTGCATCGGGAGTTGTGAGCGATGCCACGTTGTTCAGCGGCATCATTGACCCGTAAGAGTCTACGCGGATTCCGTCGAGGATATGCACGTTAGCACGTCCGGCACGGATGCGGCTTAATTTCTCCTCAAGATTCATGGCTGCCATCTCCATATCTTCCTCGGCAGCATTGAGGTACACTTTTACGTCTTCCATAAATAATAGTATAGCGTGAAGCGTGAAGCGTGAAGAGATGGTACTCAGCAGACAGATTCACGATCACTATTGTTTGTTTTGTTAATAAATGAATATAATCCTGATATTATTTTGGCAGTTTCTTCAATATAAATTCTTTCTTCAGCTAACTCTTGGTCTGATATATACTTTAAGTCGTTTGCCAATTGTAATTGACATAAAACTTCCATCAATGAGCCATAAGAATACTCGATGAATTGTAACTTTGCATTCTTTGTTTTACGGCTCATTCCCTCAGCAATATTTGACGGAACAGAAATGACTGCTCTGTGAATCTGATCGCAAAGAGCGTTACGCTCAGAAGATGGGAAGTTCGCTACGAGTTTATATACTCTCCGAACCAAAGCCCGAGCGTAATTATAAGCCTTTAAATTTTCAAATGCAAAACTTTCCATATTCTCTATCTCTTCACTCTTCACTCTCCACTCTTCACTCTTCACTTTAATATGGTGCAGCCTTCGCATGGCTTCAACTGTTTGAAGAAGTCGTTGCCCTTGTCGTCCACGAGGATGAAGGCTGGGAAGTCTTCGACCTGAATCTTCCAGATGGCTTCCATGCCAAGTTCCGGATATTCCACACATTCGATGCTCTTGATGCTACTCTGTGAGAGAACGGCTGCCACACCTCCGATCGTACCGAGATAGAATCCACCGTGCTTCTTGCAGGCATCGGTCACTTGCTGGGTGCGGTTGCCCTTCGCAATCATCACCAGACTGGCACCGTTGGCCTGGAACTCATCTACGTATGGATCCATGCGGTTGGCGGTCGTTGGTCCCATTGAGCCGCAAGGATAGCCTTCTGGAGTCTTAGCAGGTCCAGCGTAGAGCACAGGGTAGTCCTTGAAGTACTGAGGCATTCCTTCGCCTGCATCCAGGCGAGCTTTCAGCTTGGCATGAGCGATATCACGAGCTACAATGATGGTTCCCTTAAGGTTCACACGGGTAGACACCGGATATTTCGTCAATTCGGCGCGAACGGCATCGATGCCCTTGTCGAGGTCGATTTCAATTCCCTTCGTTCCCTCTCCCGGCTTGCGGTATGCTTCAGGAATCAGCTCGGTTGGGTTGTCATCCATCTTCTCCAACCAGATACCATCCTTGTTGATTTTTGCCTTGATATTGCGGTCGGCACTACAGCTCACACCCATACCGATGGGGCAGCTGGCACCGTGACGTGGCAGACGGATGACGCGGATGTCGTGAGCCAGATACTTGCCGCCGAACTGTGCGCCCAGACCAATCTTGAACGCTTCCTTCAGCAGTTTCTGCTCCAGGTCGATGTCGCGGAATGCACGTCCCGTCTCATCACCTGTGGTTGGCAGGTTGTCGTAGTATTTGATGCTGGCCAGCTTCACGGTTAAGAGGTTCTTCTCGGCCGATGTGCCGCCGATGACGAATGCAATATGGTATGGCGGACAAGCGGCTGTACCAAGGTGCTTCATCTCCTCTACCAAGAACGGCAGCAGCGTACCTTCGTTCTGAATCGTGGCTTTAGTCATGGGATAGAAGTAGGTCTTGTTGGCCGAACCACCACCTTTGGCTACCATCACAAACCGATATTCTGCACCCTCAACGGCCTCAATGTCAATCTGTGCCGGCAAGTTGCACTTCGTGTTCACCTCGTTGTACATGTCGAGCGGAGCATTCTGACTGTAGCGCAGGTTATCCTGTGTATAGGTGTTGAACACACCGCGGCTCAGTGCCTCCTCGTCCTCAAATCCTGTCCACACCTGCTGGCCCTTCTCACCGTGGATGATGGCCGTACCGGTGTCCTGACAGAAGGGGAGCACACCCTTGCATGCCACCTCGGCATTGCGTAGGAACTGCAGGGCAACATACTTGTCGTTCTCCGATGCCTCGGGGTCTCTCAGCACCTTTGCCACCTGCTCATTGTGCTCGCGACGCAGCATGAATTCCACGTCGTGGAACGCTTGCTGAGCCAACAGCGTCAGTGCTTCCTTAGATACTTTCACGATTTCGTGACCTTCGAATTCACTCACCGTCACGCCCTCCTTCGTCAGCAGACGATATTCGGTCGTGTCTTTGCCCACCTGAAACATCGGGGCGTACTTGAAGTCTGGATTCATCTTATTTTCTATTTTAACAATTTACTATCTCTACACATCTCTCCCCCAAGGGAGTCGGAGGGGGCTTCTTTTCACTCTCCACTCATTTCCACCGCAAAAGTACGAAATAATTATGAATTATGCACGATGAAATACGAATTATTTGCGAAAAGGGCCGAAAAAAAACCGAAAACAACCCCTCTCTGCCGTTTGCAGATAGAGAGGGGCCACCATGAATCATGAACCAGCTATTGGTCATAGACGCCACGCTCTACTCTCCCTCTTGCCATGCTCTCTCCCAGCTCTCGCTCCTCTCTAACAATCCTCAAACAATTCTCAAAAGATCCTCAAACCGTTCGTTCATTTCCCGTCAATTCATCTCTAATCTCCCTCTATGTTTTGCCCATTATTTGTTCGTCTCTTGTTCAATAGATGTTCAATCAATCATTGAACATCTATTGAACATCTATTGAACATCTAATGAACAAGAGATAGAGAAGCGCATGCGACACGCGCAAGTCCGACAGGCGGATCCCTTGTTTATGCATAGAGATGCCCATGAGTGTGCTTTGGGTATCCCATGAGAGGGGAATGAGAGGCTCATGAGCAGGCCATGACGGAAAGATAACAAATAAGCGAGAGCAATGCCCTCGCTTATCCTGTTGTTACTTAATATCTTTCTGAAATATCTCTACTTCCCACTCTCTACTTCTCAACCTGATAGATGACAAATGTCTTGGCTGGCACTGTCAGGTCGTAAGTAGGAGCTGTTAGGGTAACGGAAGAGGTCTTCGGCTCGTACTTGTGAGGCTCGTCGAGGGTGTTTTCGCCATCCATGTTGTCGGCATGGAACGTGATGAGCTTGGCAGCGTGATTGCCTTTCCATCCCTTGAAGTTGAGCGTCACGGGCTGTGCTTGGTTGCCTGTATTGACAATCTTCACGTTGTAGCATCCGGCCTTGCTGTCGTAGTTAGCACTGGCGAAGAGTCCATCTTGGTCGCTGTTGCCTGCTACGGGTTTGCCGTTCATCAGGAGCGAAACGACGTTGGTTCCCTTGGTGGTGGAATACATCTGCTGCACCTGATAAGAGCAGGAGCGGAACGAACGGAGGTTGTCGTACCAAATCATGTCGGGACGCCACTGCCAACCCTCTACATGGGCGAACAGTGGTGCGTAGGTGGCCATTTCGACCACGTCGGCATTGCGCTCGACGCCAGTGAGGAATGCAGCCTCTAAGAGGGCTGCATTGAAATGGTTCCACTTCTTACCGCTGCCATGACAGGCATATTCGCCGGCAAAGACCTTCGAGCCTTTGCGTGGGTAGTTGTCGTAGCGGTTGCCGCTGGCAAGGAACCAGCGTTCGGGACGGTAGAAGTGCTCGTCGACGAGGTCAGCACCGATCTTGCGCATCTCAGGCCATAGGAAGTCGAAGTCTGCTCCCTCGCTGTTAGGCCCCGACGTACCGATAATCTTGATATTTGGATACTGCTTGCGAACCTGATCAACGAACGGCTGCAGGTGGTCGATATAGGTCTGTCCCCACTGCTCGTTACCAATAGCCACGAACTTGAGGTTGAACGGAGCGGGGTGTCCCATGTCGGCACGAAGCTTCGCCCACTGGTTCTTGTCGGGGTCGCCGTTGGCAAACTCAATCAGGTCGAGTACATCGTCGATATAGGGTTGCAGCTCGTCTACAGGAACGTGTGCCGACTCCGAACTGTTCTGGAACTGACAAGCCAGACCCACACTTACTACAGGCAGAGGCTCTGCACCAATTTCCTCGGACAGCTGGAAGTACTCGAAGAAGCCCAGTCCGTAGCTCTGGAAGTAATCGGGGAAGTAGCGGCTGGTGAACGTATAGTGCCAGCGGTTCTCGTTCAGCGGACGGTTCTCGACTGGACCCACTGAGTTCTTCCACTGATAGCGGGTAGGGATGTCGGTACCCTCGACGATACATCCGCCCGGGAAGCGGAACACACCTGGATGCAGGTCTTCCAACGCTTTTGCGAGATCCATACGCATACCGTTCTCATGTCCCTGATAGGTCTTCACTGGGAAGAGGCTGACGTGCTCCACGTCGGTCGTCACCTTCGAATCACCCCACACGCGGAGATGAGCCTTTGCAAACGTTCTGCTTGGTTTCAGGATAGCTGTATATTTCTTCCATTCTCTGCCGCTGACGTCTACACTTCCGTTACAAAGTTTCTGGTCGTCGCTCATCGTGGCATTCTCGACGATGTCAATCCACAGTTTAGCAGAGCCGCCATCTGGTACACGTGCCCAAACGGAGAAGCGATATTCCTCGCCTGCCTTCACACCCATACCGAAGAAGCCGTGGTTCTCAATCATGGTGTGCTTGTCGTTGTGTCCCGACGGAGCCAAGCGTACGTAGTGAGGGTTCTTGGCGAACGGGCCGTCGTCCTTCAGGCTGACCTTGCCCGAGATGTCCCAGCCGGTATAAGGGTTGGGGAATTCGAACGAGCGGTTCTTCACCAGTTCGGCATACAGACCACCGTCGGCAGCATAGTTGATATCCTCGAAGAAGATTCCGTACATGGTTGACTGAATAGGTGCCCCCAACTTCTTGGGAGTGATGATAAATTCATGGTTCTGGGCATTCATTCCCAGCGAGCTGAGCGCCAAAGCGCAAGCCATTGTTAGCTTAGTTACTTTCATACCTTATTTTTATGTGTTAGTAAAATGATGAACGATTAAAACTATATTAGATGTTTCTTTTTGTTCCTATTCAAAGACGAATTCCTCGAGGGTACAGATTGACTTGTCCTTGGCGTCGGAATGGAATACGAAATAGATGGCATGTTTGCCAGAGAGGATTGCTGGGTCGGTGAGGGGGAATGTTGACTCTGTACACACTTGTGGGAAAGTCTCATACAGTTCGATGGTACCGACGAGCTTACCGCCTTGCGAGGTCCAAGGACGATCGGCCATGATGTCAATAGTGCCCCGAACACCTTCTGGAATGAATCGTAGACAGAGTTTCGATGGCGTTGAGGTGAAGTTGAAGTACTTGTAGCCTACGATGGAGCCATCGGTGTTATTGACGATAGGGTTGGTGTTGTTGCGCAGGTCGTAAGGGGCATCAAACTTATCGTCTGTGCCATACGTGGCTGCGGGGTAGGAACCGAAGAAGGTGTTGTTTGGCCATTCGTGGATGGCAGGTTTCGGACCAGTGTACCAGCAGGCGATGCCGGCAGAGTGGCGCTCGAATGGATTGAGACCATCGAGTGCAAAGCCATTGGAGTTGTATTCGCCTTCAGAGATGGCAACCTTACCACCTGGACCTTCTTCTACCTCAACGGTGATAGGTGCTACCATAGCCTGACGGGCATACTCGTCGGTACCTGTCTGGCGATGATAGAAGACGTACCACTGTCCATTGATTTCGCAGATAGAGCCGTGGGTGTTACCATCGATACATGCAGAAGCAATCGTATCGCCCTGCTCATTAATTTCACGACCACGTGCATCGATAATGGTACCTCCGTAAGTCCAAGGTCCCAATGGGTTGTCGCTATACGCGTAGGCAAGGGTGTAGTTGGAGATAGGAAGACCGAACTCGCCATCTTTGGTGAAGCGGCTATAGATAAACACATATTTATCCTTAATCTTGCGGATAGACGAAGCCTCGAAGAAACTGAATATACCATCGTCATAGCGTCCGGAAACCATATTCTCCACAATCTTCGTGCCTGGCTTCACTGTAGCCATCGTTGCTGGGTCTAACTCTGCTGCATAGGAGTGCTCGAATCCCCAGTAGCCATATACACGACCATCGTCGTCGACAAAGACTGCAGGGTCGAAGGCAAGGACTCCATCAGTCACGTTGGGGTTGTCTTTGTTCCAGTTGCATACCTCGAACGGGCCATCAGGACGGTTGCTCTTGGCAATCATACCATTGCGACCACCTGCTTGGTTGTTGGGGTAGAGGTAGTAGGTCTTGGTGCCATCTGCGCCAACCACCAATGTCACATCGGGCGCATAGAGAACATCGCCCAAACCATTGAAATTGGGTTCGCCTTTGCCATTCTTGTCAACAGAGAAGATGATGCCGTCGTAGCGCCAACGGTCCAGACTATCGACAGGAGCCGACCACACCACCTGGTCTCGTCCACAGTATTCCGTGATGAGGTTATCGTGTGATCCATAGATATATACACGATACTTTCCTGGATTGTCAGGGTCTTCGAAAACGTAGGGTTCGCCATCGGGGATGTGCTCCCATAATGGAAGGAAGGGGTTTCCCTGAGTTGAGAAGCCTCCTCCTTTAAGGGGAGAGTTGTTAGTACATGCAGTCATGATTGTAAGGCAGCAAGCGGCTGCGAAGAGGATTGATTGTTTCATACTAATTCTATTTTTTGTATTTCTGCTTTCCCGTCATTGAATGCTATCGTCACCTTGAACGATACGTAGTCGCTATAGATATAAAGCGGTATGATGTCGCCGTTCTTTGGCTCGTAGTCGAATTGTAGACGGATGTTGCTGCCTGCCAAATAGTTTTCCTTTGGCAACATGGCATTGTCTTTGTCTTTCAGTTGATGAAGCGAGAAAACAGGGTCGATGAGGCTGAGAACACGTGGCAGCTCTATCTTGAGTTTCTTGTCGTCGCCTTTCCAGATGTCTGTGACGCTGTCCCAGAGGCTCTTGTCGCCCTTCTTGATGTTGCTGTAAATCTTAATGCCTGAACTAATGGTCGACAGCAGCGATTCGGCAGTGACATTGAAAGCACCAAGGAATTCCTCGCGTCGAGTCTGGTTCTGCTTCTTAGCTTTCTCGCTGGCTTTCGATGCTTCGTATGCACGTACATACTTATAATCCACATTGTCAATCCAGCAAATCTTATCGTCTGTCATTGCGATGGCACGGATGTGTGTGATATCGTCATACTTTTTGTCCTCGTAGGTGAGTTTCACAACGCCCACCTCCGTCTTGTCATGATGTTTGATGATATTGATTGACGGACATTTCACCACATCGTATTCATCCTTGTACATATCGGTATAGTGCAGACAGAGGAAGATGCGTACATTCTCCAAGTCAACATCACTACGGTTGTTGATGATGACCTTCACCTCATCGTCGTTCTTGCTGACAAGCCAGTCGGTGGTTGGTTCGACGCTGACATCGATGAACGACTGCTCCATCAACAACTGCTTGAAGATGCTGTACATATTTTCCTCGCAGTATTGCATGTCGCTGAGCAGACAATCATAGACTCCTTGGTTGCCTCGACGATAGAAGTGGTTGAAAATCTCTTCTTTGCTCTCATCGAGATCACCCTGCTGGGCATAATATTTTGCCTTCAGGAGGTTGGGACTGAACATACCATAGCCCTCCATCGTCGAGCGATAGAGCTTCAGCAGATATTTACCTTCGCTCGATTTGTTGAGATAAGAGCGGTTCTTATATGAATCGAGCAAGTCTGTCAGTGCTGCAGCCTGACGAGGATACTCTACACTGGCCTGGTCGAGATACGACATTGCTTTCGATTCGTTGCCTTCCTTCAGACTAATCAATCCTTTCAGCACCAATGCAGGCGCACTGCGATTGGGATAGAGTTCGGTGTAGTCTTCCAAGATGGCGTAAGCCTCAGTGAGAAGCTTGTCGTTGGGATTATCTTCTGGCAATGAGTCTCGTTCAATGTCGGATGGTTGCAAAACATTCTGTGGTGCCTTTGTGTCTGCCATCTGAATCAATGCCAACGACTTCAGCAGCATCGCCTCACGATTCGTAGGATACTTGTCGAGCACCTTCTGCACTGCGTTATAGGCATCTTTGGTGCGTCCGGCATAAATATCAAGATAGGCTTTGTCGCGATCCAAGCAGAGCTTGTCCCATTCGTTCATATACTTGAAATATATCGGTGCATAATCTGCCAGATAGTCGATGTACGACATACGCACCTCTTCGATTTCCTTCTTCAGCGACTCTTTTAACTTCTGATCCTTTTCGTACTGCTCAAAAGCTGCTGTCTTGGCTTCTGCAAGGTTTTTGTTGATACCTACTGCCGAGAAAGGGTCACCCGAGAAGATGGTGGAGATAACCGCAATCGGATTGGCATTCTCGGCAAAGTTTGTAGCTCCGCTGGTGGCACTACGAGCTAGCATCCAGATGTTGTCCAACTCATCGTATTGCTTTTGCAGTTCGAACATCCTCTGCAAGATTGGCAGCAACTTCTTTTTGGACTCCAGAACCTCTGCAGGTACTTTGCTGTAATCTTGCTTAGCCATATATTCCAAGAAACTGAAGAAGTCGTCCGATTGATTCTGAGCCACTTCCAACCCATTGAGCAGACGCACCGTCTCCTCGATGTCGTACGCAGGTTCGGTCGGTTTGTTCAGTGCCTCAAACGCTGGTTTGAACTCTTCAGAAGGAGTATATGTTTCCAAGTCTATTTTGCTCTCTTTGTCGGAACAACTATACCAGATCCATCCTCCGGCACCTAACAATAAGATGACTAAGATGATAATGGTAGCGATGAGACCTTTGTTTGATTTCTTGTTTTCCATAAGCTGTTATGATTTGGAAGTCCTAATACTACGAATTATGAAATAGAGACCTACAAGAATGAATGGGATGCTGAGTAGCTGGCCCATGTCGAGCATCATTTCTTTCTCGAAGTCCACCTGTTCCTTCTTGATGAACTCAATGAAGAAACGGAAGGCGAAGATGAGTGTGAGACACATACCAAAATACAAGCCTGTACCCACTTTGGCGTTTTGAACATATTTCCGACTACGTAACCAATACACCATCACCAGCAACACGAAAATCAGCAAATAGGCTAATGCTTCATAGAGCTGGGCTGGATGACGAGGTACAATGGCTCCATCGACCATCGCATCATTGGTATGAAACAGGAATGCCCAAGGTACATCTGTAGGGCGGCCGATGATTTCTGAGTTCATCAAATTACCCAGACGGATGCAGCAAGCTGTCAGCGGAGTGGCAATACATACATTGTCGAGTACCGTCAGGAATTTCACTTTGCAACGTCGTGAATAAATCAGCATTGCCAGGAAACAGCCGATAGCACCTCCATGACTAGCCAGACCTGCATAGCCGTGATATTTCCAACTGCCATCGGGCAGAATCTTCACAGGCAGGAACATTTCAATCACTCCTTGGACACTACCAAGATAATAATCAGGTTCGTAGAACAGACAATGACCTAAACGAGCACCAATCAGGATGCCCAAGAAGCAATAGAGGAATAGCGGATCGAACTTCTCAGAAGGGATGTCTTGGTGTTTGTACAGTTTCCTTACAATGAAATAGGCTGTAATCAAGCCAATGGCCCACAGCAGTGCGTACCATCTGACACTAAACGAACCGATCTGAAATGCCTCAAAATGAGGTTGCCAATCAATAAAAGCTAAAATATGATTCATAATTGATTGAACAATGCTGTTATACGTTAAATCTGAAGTGCATGATGTCGCCGTCCTGCACTAAATAATCCTTACCTTCTACACCCAGTTTACCTGCCTCGCGCACTGCTGCCTCCGAGCCGTATTTGATATAGTCGTCGTACTTGATGACCTCGGCACGGATGAATCCTTTCTCGAAGTCGGTGTGAATCACACCAGCACATTGAGGTGCTTTCCAACCGCGACGAAATGTCCAGGCCTTAACTTCCATCGGACCTGCTGTGATGAAAGTCTGCAGGTTGAGTAAGGAATAAATAGCTTTGATAAGGCGATTACAACCGCTTTCCTCCAACCCCATGTCTTCCAAGAACATCTGCTTTTCCTCGTAGCTCTCGAGTTCAGCAATGTCGGCCTCGGTCTGGGCTGAGATAATCAGCAGTTGTGCTTCCTCGTCCTTGATGGCTTCACGTACAGCCTCCACATAGCTGTTGCCTGTTTTGGCACTTTGGTCGTCTACGTTGCACACATACAATACAGGTTTGGTGGTCAGTAAGAACATCTGTTTTGCTACTGCCTCCTCGTCGGCGTTCTCCAATTCCACCACACGTGCACTCTTACCTTGTTCCAATGCTTCCTTATAGCGGAGCAACAATCCCAGTTCCACTTTTGCCATCTTGTCACCACCGACATTTGCTTGTTTCTCCACACGTTTGATGCGAGTCTCGACCGTCTCAAGGTCTTTTAACTGAAGCTCTGTATCGATGACCTCTTTATCTCTCACGGGGTTTACACTGCCGTCTACATGTACAATGTTACCATTGTCGAAACAACGCAACACATGGATGATGGCGTCGCATTCACGAATATTTCCTAAGAACTGATTACCCAGACCTTCACCTTTGCTGGCGCCCTTCACCAATCCTGCGATATCCACGATGTCACATGTGGCTGGAACGATTCGGCCTGGGTGAACAATCTCTGCGAGTTTTGTGAGCCGTTCGTCTGGAACTGATATTTGTCCCATCTGTGCATCAATCGTACAAAACGGGAAGTTTGCTGCCTGCGCTTTGGCGCTCGACAGACAATTGAAAAGTGTCGACTTACCTACATTGGGCAGTCCAACTATACCTGCTTTTAATGCCATATCTTTAATTTTTTCACTGCAAAATTACAAAATAATTCATAATTGACAGCAAAAAAAACATAATTTTTTATTATTCTCTTCACTCTTCACTCTTCACTCTTCACTTTTTTTACTACCTTTGCAACGAGAAATGAGAAAAAGACAATGAAACGAACTGACAATTTTGATTGGAAAGGCTCATATCGTGCGATTACTTCCGAGCTGCCATCCGGACAGTCGCGTCCAGTGATTGGTATCACTGGCAACTTGGGTACTCAATTGTGTACTTTAGCAGAAGGTTATTATCGTTCGGTGCTATTAGCAGGAGGCATACCTGTCATCATTCCGCCTTATGAGCAGACTGATATTCTTGCAGACCAGCTCGAAGGTCTCGACGGCCTTATCTTCAGTGGCGGGGGCGACATCAATCCGCTGTATCTGGGTGAAGAACCTGTTCGTGAGCTACATGGCGTGACCCCGGTGAGAGATGCCCAGGAACTATTGTTGGCCCGACTGGCTTATGACCGTCAAATACCTATGCTAGGTATCTGTAAAGGCATCCAGATTATCGCTGCAGCATTGGGTGGTCAACTCTATCAGGACATCAACACACAGGTAGAGGGAATCAGTGTGAAGCATAGTCAGGACTTGGATCGCGGTACAGCTTCACATACCGTAACGATTGAGCCAGACACCTTGTTATATCATGTCTTTGCAGAAGCAAAGGGTTGTCTTCATGTCAATTCATTCCATCATCAGGCAGTCAAGCAGGTGCCTGAAGGTTTTCGGATAAGTGCCATGAGTCCCGATGGGGTGATTGAGGCCATTGAATCAACCACCTTCAAGTCAATCATTGGCGTTCAGTGGCATCCTGAATGCTTCTGTCTGAATGGTGATGAGTGTATGCTGCCTTTGTTCCGATGGCTGACTGCTGAGGCTGAATCGTTCCGCAAAGCAAAACGTCTGCACAATCAGATTCTGTCGCTTGACTCACACTGCGACACACCAATGTTCTTCGATCAGGATATCAACTTCCAAAGTCGAGACCCAAAGATACTGGTTGACCTGCACAAGATGACAGAAGGGCATCTCGATGCCAGCATCATGGTAGCCTATTTGAAACAAGAAGGTCGAGATGATGCATCTCTGCTAGCTGCCACAAAGAAGGCAGACAGGATTCTGGACGAGATTGAGCAGATGGTGGCCAAAAGCCCCGATTTCATTGGCATTGCCAAGACACCAGCCGACCTGTACCAGAATAAACAGGCAGGCCGTAAGTCAATCATGTTGGGTATCGAAAACGGCTATGCCATTGGTAAGGACCTGAGCAATGTTGAACGATTCCGCGGTCGTGGAGTGGTTTACATGACACTTTGCCATAATGGTGATAATGATATCTGTGACTCAGCCAAGGGGAATAATGAACATGGAGGTGTGAGTGCATTTGGCGAGAAAGTCATTCAGGAAATGAATCGTGTGGGCATGATGGTCGACCTCTCTCATGCCAGCGAGAAGAGTTTCTATGATGCCATCGACATCAGCCGTTTGCCCATCGTTTGCAGCCACTCTTCAGCTCGAGCCTTGTGCGACCATCCACGCGACCTGACGGACGACCAATTGCGTCGATTGGCTCAGAGTGGAGGCGTGGCTCAAGTAACCTTCTACGATGGATTTCTGAAGAAAGAAGGTGGGGCAACCATCATCGATGCCATCAACCACCTGAATCACATGGTGGATGTGATGGGTATCGAACATGTTGGTATCGGTACCGACTTTGATGGCGATGGAGGTGTGACAGGACTGGCTTCTGCAAGCGAACTCATCAACTTCACTCGTCAGTTGCTCCAAAAACGCTATAGTAATCATGATATCGAACTCATCTGGGGAGCCAATTTCCTCAGAGTGATGAGAGATAATGCAAAAATGCAACAATTATAAAATGTAATAATTAAAAATGCAAAATGTGAGATTGCAAATGAAACAGAATAATTTTTTAATTTCTAAATTCTTTAATTTTTACATTCTGACAGCAGCTGTGCTGCTCCTATTGGCAGCATGTAATAACACGCCCAATCCAGTAGAAACAGTTTACGAACAGCAGTCGCCCGACTTCAATGCCGACAGCGCCTATCTTTATATTGCTGAACAATGTGCCTTTGGCCCTCGTGTAATGAATTCAGAGGCTCATGATGCATGTGCAGCCTATATTGCTGCGAAGTTTGAGTCATTTGGCGCTCAGGTAGTCAATCAGGATGCTGAGGGCACACTGTATGATGGCACCAAGGTGCAGATGCGTAATATCGTGGCATCCTATAACCTCAACAATCCTGTACGATTGATGATTTGCTCACATTGGGATTCTCGCCCTTGGGCTGATCACGATGCGAATGCCGACAATCATCGCACCCCTATCGATGGAGCCAACGATGGAGCCAGCGGTGTGGCAGTGATGATGGAGATAGCTCGTCAGATTCAACTCTCAATGGTCAATGGTCAGTCTTCAATGGTCAATGGTCAATGTTCAATGGTCAATGTTGGTGTCGACTTCATCTGTTTCGATGCAGAAGATTGTGGTACACCAGAGTGGGACGACCGTGGTGAGGACAACTCATGGACTTGGTGCATAGGTTCGCAATACTGGGCAGGAAAACACCACACAGATGGATACACAGCGCGCTATGGTATTCTCCTCGATATGGTAGGTGGCAACAATTGTGTGTTCGAGAAGGAAGCCTATTCGATGGCATACGCTCCCAGTGTGGTGGATAAAGTGTGGTCGAAAGCCATCCGTTTGGGTTATGGTGATTTGTTCAAGAATACAAATGGAGGAGGTGTCACCGACGATCATGTGCAAGTCAACATGTCAGGCATCCCTTGTATCGACATCATTGCTCGCGATGCCAACGACAACACTTTCTGTAAGACTTGGCATACCAAAAACGATAATGTAGGCAATATCAACAAACAAACTCTCAAAGCGGTGGGACAAACCGTGATGGAAGTAATCTATACAGAGAGATGAAAAATGTAAGAATTAAAGAATGAAAAAAAGCAAAAATTATGAATTATGAATTATGAATTATGAATTGACTATAGAAGAACTACAGCAGGAAGTCATCGATGAATTCAGCGGTTTTGATGACTGGATGGATAAGTACCAGTTACTGATTGACCTTGGAAGTGAGCAGGAGCCACTGCCTGAGCAATATAAAACTCCCCAGAACCTGATTGATGGATGCCAGAGTCGGGTGTGGTTGCAGGCAGACTATATCGATGGAAAAGTACATTTTCAGGCAGAGAGCGATGCACTCATCGTGAAGGGTATCGTCACCTTATTAATACGCGTATTGTCCGACCATACGCCTGATGAGATACTCACAGCCGACCTCCATTTCATCAATGATATCGGATTGACCGAACACCTATCGCCAACACGTTCAAATGGCCTTCTGGCTATGTTGAAACAGATGAAACTCTATGCGATGGCATTTAAGGCAAGTAGCCCCAAAGGGGCTATAGAGGTGGCACAATAATATCGCGCCTCGGCATCTGTTTGTGTTACAAAGCCCCAAAGGGGCGATATAATAAAG
>Ga0310786_10007057_pt1 | contig 14745 bp, 11 predicted proteins | sample AusTroGonzalo_MG_FD_203881 | JGI IMG/M metagenome (GOLD analysis project Ga0310786, IMG submission 203881) | Bovine rumen microbial communities from tropical cattle in Woodstock, Queensland, Australia - Gonzalo_03 (v2) (version 2) | ecosystem: Host-associated > Mammals > Digestive system >... | reverse complement strand
ATCCCTATGCCACTCAGTTGGCTGCCGGCGAATGGGCCTATCAGGGCGAGATTGGCTATAACTTCAAGCGCAAGACAGTACTGGGTGGCAAGTATGGCATGAACGTCAAGCTGAACTACTCATATGTGCGTGCCATCCAGGATGCCTGGCTCAAGTGGGGCGATGCCACCTACTATCAAGACCTGAACATCCAGTTGTCGCGCCGACTGACCGGCGACATCAAGCTCAACCTCATGTACATGAACCAGCGCTACAACAAGACCGTTGTCGAAGGTGAGGGTGACATGATTCACTCTAACATCTTCGTGGCCGACGCCATGTTCCAATTGGCACGCACCACCAAGTTGCGCACTGAGTTGCAGTACCTCTCCACCCGCCAGGACCAGAAAGACTGGGCCTTTGCCCTGGCCGAGCTCTCGCTGGCTCCCCACTGGATGATTACTGCTAGCGACATGTGGAACCACGGCGACACCAAGACGCATTACTATCAGGGCCAGTTGACCTACAACCTCGACTCACATCGCATCCAACTGGGCTACGGTCGCACGCGCGCCGGCTACAACTGCTCTGGAGGCGTCTGCCGCTATGTGCCTGCCACCAAAGGTTTCACCCTTTCGTACAACTATAATTTCTAAGCAAACATGAAAACTAAGATATTTCTTTCAAGTCTCCTCTGCCTCCTCTTTGCAGCCTGCGACCATATCGACGAGAACGACCGTCTCATCTATGTTGAGCCAGAAAGCGTGAAACGCTGCGTCCTGCTGGAGGACTTCACTGGCCAGAAGTGCGTCAACTGTCCCAGAGGCACAGAGGTCATCGAGCAGTTACAGGAAACCTATCCAGACAACGTCATTGCCGTGGGCATCCACAGCGGTCCCTTGGGATTCAAAGGCAATGCCACCACCCTTGGACTGGCCACCGACCTGGGCGACGAGTACTATAACCACTGGTCACTGGAATATCAGCCTGTGGGTCTCATCAACCGTCATGGTGCTGTGAACTATACCGACTGGATGACCAAGGTTATTGATGAGATAAAAAAGCCTTCAACCGTTGATATGAGTCTTGCCGCCACCCTCAAAGAAGGCCATATCACCATCAACGTCACAGAGACGAGTCTTGGCGCGTTGTACAACGGCAAACTGCAGGTATGGATACTCGAAGACAGTATCGTTGCCATGCAGACACGTCACGACCCCATCGACGATGACAACGTGACCATCAACGACAAGAACTATATCCACAACCACGTACTGTGCGATGCCGTCAACGGCCACTGGGGCGAGGAACTGAGTCTTGATGCCGACAAGTCGAAGACACAGACCTACACCTACGCCATTCCCTCCGACGGCAAATGGAACCCTGCCCACCTCAGCATCGTGGCTTTCGTCTATAACGACAACGGCGTGGAACAAGCTATTAAGACAAAGATCAATTATTAATAACACCAACATTTATGAAGAAGTTTTTTACTTTACTTTTCTGTTCATTGTGGATGACCGCGACGGTTTCCGCACAGGGTAACAACACCGGCTATGCCTTCGCCGACAAGGAAGGCAACGTCTTCACAGAAAGCACACTGACCTGCACCACCTTTGAAGACGACGGATGGGGCACCATCATGATACCTTCCAACCTCTACATCAAGAATGTGGATGCCGATGCCAACACAACCGTTGCCATCCAGGCCAACATCACCAAGATTGACAACGGCGACGTGCAGCTCTGCTTCCCCGTCAACTGCACCTCATACAGCAGTTCTGGTGTGAAGTCAAAGACAGAAAGTGCAACGATTGCTCAAGGTGAAGTAAAAAGTCTCCAGACAGAATGGTTGCCTGCCGAGCAGGGCGAGTGTACTGTGGTCTATACAGCCATTGTCTATAACGGTCCTTTCGAGAAAGGCTCATTCGCTATCACCGTCAACTATCAATACAACACCACTGGCATCGCTAATGCCCGCATCGCCAACGCCACCTCAAAGTCGGCCTACGACCTCGCTGGTCGCCGTCTGTTGCAGGGCAAGCGCGGACTGAGTATCGTTCGCATGGCCGATGGCACCATTCGCAAGGTAGTCAGATAACAAAGCAATAGGATAACAACCAATATCAAATCTTCATTTATCATTATGAGAAAGTTTCTACTGTTTGCAGTAGCGACACTATTGTCGTTTACAACCGCTGTGTCTCAACCGCGAGTAACCAATCAAACAAATCAGCTTCCAGCCCATAAGGCTGTCAACCTGAAGGCCATGAAGGCTAAGCCACAGGCAAAGAGCAATGCCCTGCAGTCCAGCCGTCGAGCAGGCTCTGTCATCACCACTCAGCCCGAAGGCACCTACTATAATATGGTATATACCACCGACTACTATGGCTACAGTCTTTTCGGTCTCTACAGCGGCACACACGACTGTGCACTCAGTGAGGTGGTCGAGGGCACTGACGGCAACCTTTACCTGCACAACATTGTCAGCGAACTCTACACTGACAACGGTTATTGGGTAAAAGCCGAGAAGGTGGCAGGCAAGGCCGATACCTATGTCATCCACAAGCAGCCCATCTATATCGACTACTACTATGGTGCTGAATATAACATCACAAAGATGAAGATTACAGCCGATGGCGATGTCATTCCTGATGGCAATGGTGACATCACCCTCACCTGGAAGAACCAAAAGGTGGTTATCAACGATATGTTTGGTGCCGCTGAAGCAGAAAGCGATGGCTGGTCGGGCTGTCTCAACTGGAATGCATCCATGACACCCCTCACCGCCACAGCCATCACCGAACTTCCTGCTGATGTCCAGGCCATTGATGCCAGCATGATCTACTACGACCTTCTTCCCTCGGAAAGTGGCAATAAGATGGGCACCATGGTCCAGATGGCCTTCAACGGCAATGATGTATACCTGCATGTCACCGACGAGTTTGACAGTTGGATCAAGGGAACCATTAATGGTAACACCGTGACCTTCCCCACCAAGCAATACATTGGCAGTTCGCTGACCTACAACCTACATGTCTTCCTCGCTGCCTGCGATGACGACTACACCATTCTCGACAATATAACATTCACCTACGACGCTACCACCAAGACACTCACCAACAGCGATACCTATCTGGTGGTGAACGGTGGACTGAACAGGATCTACTATCTCAACATCTATGGTGCACCCACTATCGCACCATACGTTGACGCAGCACACACACCACTGCCCGTAGGCAACTTCTCTGGCTCGAACTATATCCGCAACTACGGCTATGGTTATCTGGACTTCGACGCGCCCACCTTCGATGCTGATGGCAACTTCCTCGACCCCAACAAGATGTACTACCGTGTGTTCCTGGGCACCGACTATGATGCCGACAAGAACACCTGCAACACCATCAAGCCCTTTGTCTTCACACCCGAGTCATATGTCGAGTTCTCAGAGAACACCACCGACATTCCCTTTACACTCAGTGGCAGCAACTTCTGGACAAACGGCGCCTCGCTCGAGTTCGTTTATTATTTCAACCGTGCCTGCTGGATTGGCATTCAGTCTGTTTATCGCGGCGGTGGTCAGGAGAACGTATCAGAGATCAGCTGGTATGGCGAGCACAACGGCATCACTGGCGAGGAGTATTATGTTCCCTACATTGAGAATCCCAGTGTCTTTACCAGTTCACTCTCCGATGGCGAGATGATCATCAAGGCAGGCGACCCTGTCACAGGAAAGGTGTTCAGCTCGAACGGTTCAAAGAGCGAAACCTATGATGTGGCTATCAAGGTCGTTGGCGACGACCAGTATCATGGTGCCAAACTGACTGGCAAGAAGGTGACTGGCATCAGCATTCCCTTCTTCAGCGTGGAAGGCATCTCAAATGCCAAGGCATGGTTGAGCACCAGTCTCAAACTGAACGACGACGGCACCTTTACGCCCGACGTTTTCAACAAAGACTTTACCCCAGCAGCACAAGGTTTTACCACCGTTCGTTTCAACCAAGGTTATGACATTCCTGAGGATGGTCTCTACATTGGCTACACCGTCACTGCCGACCCAGACTCAGAGCCTATTCTCTTGTCAAGCAACAGTAGCACAGGAGCCTTCCTTCTGCATTCTGACAACATCTATGCCACTGGCTGGACCGATCAGGCCAACGTAGAAGGCAACCTCGCCATGGAGGTGATTGTCAGCGGTTGCGAGGCTCACGCTGCCGAGATAGAGATTATCGACAATATCTATGCCAAGGTCAACGAGTCGTCAAAGGCGAAGATACAAGTAGCCAACTACGGAACCAAGGGCCTCAGCAACATCAGTTACGACTATAGCCTCACCACCGATGGCAACGAGATTAAGAACAGCGCCACCCTCGACAACCTGAACTTAAAACCCGTCTTTGGTGGATTCCGCAGCCTCAAGGTCGACGTGCCCGCTGCACCAGCAAAAGGTGTGTATACCTTCCTTGCCGACGTCAAGAAGGCCAACGGCGAGAACAATGGCATCGACGACACCGAAGGACGCTGCAACGTCACCGTTGTCGATTTCCTGCCCATCAAGCGTCCCCTGCTCGAGGAATATACTGGCACATGGTGCGGCTATTGCCCACGTGGTTATGTGGCCCTTGAGAAAATGGCACAGCTCTACCCGGAAGACTTTGTGGCTCTGTCATATCACAATGCCGACCCAATGGAGGTGATGACATCATACGAATTCCCCAGCGTGGTTGAGGGCTTCCCTGCTGCTTATCTCGACCGCGACATGCAGATTGACGCCTACTATGGCAATACCAATGTCGACTTCGGCATTGAGCAGACATGGAAAGAGCGTCGCGAGGAGTTTGCTCCTGCCGACATCGACGTAGAGGCTGCCTGGAGCGAAGACGGCAATACTATCAACATCAAAACCCGCGTATCGTTTGCCGCAGCCTTGGAGCATCCTGCCATCAGCTATGCCGTGGTGGCCGACGGACTGACAGGCACTGGCGACAGTTGGGCACAGAGCAACTACTACAGCGAGCAAGCCTATGGCACCCCCAAGTACATGAGTCAGTTCTACAACGGTGAGAGTCACGTTGAGGGATTGGTATTCAACGATGTCATTGTGGCCGCTGCCGAGCGCGTAGAAGGCAGTCTGCCCGAGGTCGTTGAGGCAGGCAAGACCTACGAGCATCAGTTCTCGTTCGATGCCAACGCTATCATGAACACCAGCGGCGAGCCCGTTATCCAAGACAAAAACAAGGTGAAGATCGTTGCATCACTCCTTGGCTGGTCGACTGTTGCCAACGCCAACAAGTGCCACGTCACAGGTGCCACCAACAGCGGCATCACAGATCGTGCCACCTATCAGGAACCCATCAAGACTGTCTACCACGACCTCTCTGGCCGCCAGGTACTGATACCCTCTAACGGAACTTATCTGAAGACCGTCTACTATAAGGACGGAACCAACCATACAAATAAAGTCATTATCAAATAATCATTAATTCTTCACAACATGAAAAGGTTTCTACTTTTCGCAGCAACATGTCTGCTTTCACTGGGCATCCAGGCCCAGAACGGCTCCCAGCAAAACTGGTGGGGCTATGTCAATAACGACACAAACAAGACTGGTTTGGGTGTCAGAGCAGCCGACACCTATCACTGTGCCATCTTCATCCCTGGCAACCATGCCGTGGCCGCTGGCAAGACCATCAAGGCCGTACGCTTTGGCCTGGTAGCTCAGAATGCCACCGACACCAAGGTATGGCTGGCATCCAGTCTGCCCTCAACCATCAACGAGAGCAACACCCTGCAGATTGTCAACGTATCAGACAGTAAGATTGGAAGCGACAATATCGAGGTAGACCTCACACCCTATGCCATCCCTGAAGGGGGCGTCTATGTAGGCTACACATTCACCATCACCAAGGCCAGCACACAGAACGACCAGTATCCCATCCTGACTACTGGCAGCGATGCGCCCAATGCCCTGATTATCAAGACCGACCAGGCCGTAACACAATGGTCTGACATGAACGGCCAGGGCTTCGGTAGCCTCTTCTTGCAGGTTCTGCTCGAAGGCGAGTTTGCTGACAACACAGCCACAGCAGCCGACTTCGGTCCCCTCTATACAGTCCTGGGTGAATCAACAACAGCCAATGTGGCCATTACGAATGCAGGTGGCACAGCTCTTAGCAGCATCGACTATACCATCACCACCGATGGTGTGCCCAGTGCCGAGCAGCATGTGAACCTCACTGCACCCATCCAGTTCAACGCCACAGGAACAATCTCTATCACTATTCCTGCCGATGCAACAGCAGGCTCTAAGGTTAAGACATTCAATATCACCAAGGTAAACGGCAATGCCAACACCAAAGCCGATGTAGGTGCGAAGTTCACGCTCTACACCCTGCCTGAGTTCGTCAACCGCAATGTCGTTGTCGAAGAGTTCACTGGCACCGCCTGTGGCTGGTGTCCTCGTGGTCTCGTTGGCATGGAGAACCTGCGCAAGGCCTATGGCGACCGTTTCGTAGGCATCGGTCTGCACCAGTACAACAGCAGCGACGCCATGTATATCACCCCCAATGCCTATGCACCTATTAGTTTCGAAGGTGCCCCCTCATGCCGCATCAACCGTGGCGAGGAGATTGACCCCTACTATGGCACCAACGAGAGCATCCTCGACGACTTTGCCGCCGCAATGGCCGTCCCTGCACTGGCTAAGGTCAACGTAAGTGGTACTGCCGATGCCGACCTGACCACCGTTGAAGCCAAAGCTGAGGTAGAGGCCCTGATTGACAACTCGAAGTACACCCTGGAGTTTGTGGTTATCGGCGACGGACTCACAGGCACTGGCTCTGCATGGAACCAGGCCAACAACTATTATCAGTATAGTAGTAGTCAGCTGCCTGCCGACCTCTCTATGTTTGGCACTGGCGGCAAGTATGGCAAGAGCACCGTTACTGGTTGGGTATTCAACGATGTAGCCCTCTGCAGTTCATATGTCGGTGGCAGCAACAAGGCACCCGCTCTAGGCACCCTGGCTGCTGGCGAGAAGAAAGAGGTGGAGTACACCCTCACCCTGCCTGTCAAGACCACACTGAAGAACGCCCTGCAGAGTGACCAACTGTATGTCATCGCCCTGGTTGTCGACCAGAACAAGAAGATTGCCAACGCCGCCAAGACCAAGATTCAGGTGGCCGAGCCTTCTGGCATCGAGACCATCGAGAACACTGCTTCTCTGGTAGAAGGCTTCTATACACTCGACGGCAAGCGCCTCTCTACTCCTGTCAAGGGTATGAACGTCATCAAGATGAGCAACGGCACCACTCGCAAGGTTGTGATTCGCTAATGCGCACTTAAACACCATCATAGAGTCCCCGTCTGCAATCACAGACGGGGACTTTTTGTTTTCGTGTCGCTTCGTTAAAAAAAACTAAATCATGATAGGCCAAAATTGACATCTGGGAACGAAAGCATGTCTGATAGATAGGACTATAAATATTTCACCAAATGACAAAGCTTCTAATAACCATGTTTTTTGCGTTCTGTGCCGCCATGATGCAAGGCAAGAACGATGTTGAGATGATCACCATCAACGTTGACACACCCCTCAACGCCCAGCGTAAGGTGACGGCCCACATGAAGGCCGGCCAGTACGACGGCCCCATCGGCATTAAGTTGCGAGGCAACAGCTCGCTGTCGTTCAACCAGAAGAAATACACCATTGAACTGCGCGACGACGATGGCAACGAGGTGGATGCACCCCTGATGGGCATGCCAGCCCACAGCGACTGGGTGTTGCTGGCGCCCTATAATGACGTATCGGCAGTACGCGACCCCTTGGCCTTCCAACTGTGGCGCGACATGGGTCACTGGGGGCCACGCACACGCATGGTGGAACTCACGCTCAACGGCGAGTATCGCGGCATCTATATCCTCTCGGAGGCCATCAAGCGAGGGGAGCAGCGTGTAAACATCAGTAAGTTGAAGAAGAGCGACACCAAGGGGCGCGACGTCACCGGCGGCTACCTGCTGCGCATCGACACATTCAACGAGGACGATGCCACCTTCACATCGAAGGTGCCAGGCATTGGCGACGGCATCATGACCAGTCAGATCACATGGTCGTGCATTTATCCCAAGAAAAAGAACCTGCAGCAAGAGCAGATGGACTATATCCAGAGCTTCATTGACACTGTGGAGCAGGTCATCCAGTCAGACTATTTTGCCGACCCAAAACGAGGCTATGCACGCTATATCGATGTGGCGTCGTTCGTCGACTATTTCATCCACACAGAACTGAGTCTGAATGCCGATGGCTATAAGCGGAGCGCCTATTTCTATAAGGAGAAGATGCACGCCGACGGCACTGGCGGCAAGTTGGTGGCAGGTCCCGTGTGGGACTACAACCTGGCTTATGGCAACTGCAACTTCTGCAACGCCAACAACATCGAGGCCTGGTGCTTCGAGGGTGGCAACACCAACCCCACCCCAGCCTTCTGGCAGCGCCTGTTGCAGGATCCAGCCTTTCGCAAGGCCGTCAAGGTGCGCTATCAGGCGCTCAGGAAATCAGTGTTGAGCAACAAAGCCATCAACGCCTATATCGACCGTCATGCCAAACTGCTGGCTCCCTGCCTCGACCACCATTTCGAGACATACCCTGAGCTTTTGGGCACCAACGACCAAAGCGCCCCTGGAGGCTTTGGAGGGTTCGCTGGCTTTGGCGGGTTCCCACCCATGGGTGAAATGCCACAAATGGGTCAGTTTCCACCTATGGGTGAGATGCCACAGATGGGACAATTCCAAATGGCCCAGTTCCCTGGCTTTGGTGGAGGCAATATAATCAGTTGGTTTGCAGCCTATCGCGTGCAGTCGTATGATGAAGAGATAAAAGTACTGAAGCAATGGCTGGCCGACCGTCTGTCGTTCCTCGACCGCAATATCGCCCGCTTCGACAAAGACTGGCAGCCACGCATCCAGGAACCCAAGGAAATCAAAGCGCCACAGTTTGGCGGCTTTGGAGGTGGTTTTGGAGGCGGCTTCGGCGGCTTTGGATTTTAATTTATTTGAAAAAAGTTCCGAAAAATTGCAATAATTCTTCAACTTGTGTGTATCTATAAGTAGAAGACAAAGTCAAAATGGAACAAGAAACCAAGGACCTGATTCACGATCTTCGGCAGCACCAGCCTGCTGCCTGTCAACAGCTGTTTACGACCTACGGCCCTGCCGTGTATCGTATGATACAACGCATTGTGCCGTGTCGTGAAGATGCTGAAGAGGTCTATCAGGATGTATTTGTCAAGGCCCTAAACAGCATCGAAAGGTTTTCTCCCCATCAGGCATCGCTTGCCACATGGCTTAAAAGCATTGCCTATCACGAGTCGCTCAACTTTGTCAGAGGCAAGAAGCCCACCATTGTCTATATGGATGACACTCGCCTAGACATTGACGCAATGGAGGAGCCTGACGAAGCACCACAGAACGAGCAGACCATCCAACAGTTGGAACAGGCCCTGACTGAGTTGCCGCCACACGAACAGACCGTGGTGAGCATGTTCTATTACGACGAGATGAGTCTCGCCGACATTGCCTTTGTCATTGGATCCAATCCCTCTACTGTCGGCTCGCAACTGAGTCGGATACGCAAAAAGCTCTACAGAATCATTAAAACAAGATGAAGAATGAACAACATCCGTAACGATAAGAACCTGCAGGAGGCCGTCAGCCGACACGAACAGCAGTTGGCACCCATGCCTGCCGACCTGAACGAGCGACTGATGAACAACCTGTCGCTGGCGCCCGCTGGCGCAAAGAGACAGCAGGCGCATCCTCGCCTGCATGCATGGAGACGATGGAGTGCAGGACTTGCTGCGGCCATTGCAGCCAGTTTCCTTCTGATGTGGCTGTTCAAGTTTTCGCAGACGTCGTCCAACGAAGCACCTCTCTTGGCACAGCAGACAGAGACGGAGTCAGCGACGGCTCTCTCAGCCCCTGCAGCTGAGGAACCACAGACAGAGATGACGGTCGGCGCGAAGCCTGAACAGCTCCTTGCAGACAACCAGATAGAGGCAGAACCCCAGACCGTTGAGTCTGTGACAACAGACGACACAAAAAGTCCACGCCCCAACGGTCGTCCGCAAGCCATTCCTGACATCGCGTCGCCCCAGGGTGAACGCTTCCTGGCCTCCACATCCAATACGGTCACCTTCAGAAACAGCCATGACGGCCTCGCCACCACTGCTGCTTCTGAAGAAAGCGAGGACGACGGTCTGGACCTGGCTGTTGCCAAGGAAAAAGGCTGGATGCCAGAAGGCTGGACAGACTTGAAGAGCTGGAGTAATGGCCAAAAGCTTTCTCGCGCTCTGACTGACAAGGAAAGGAAAGCATTGGCCGTGGCCGATGCCGTCAAAGACAAGCACTGGCACATTGACATCACCTCGATGAACACCATGCGTTATGGCTCGCGAACCGTTTCCACCGACTTCTTCCTGGAACTCCGTGGCGACACCCTGCGCAGCTATCTGCCCTATCTGGGACAGGCCCAGGTAGCCACCTCGCTGTCGCCCACAATGGGTCTGAACTTCGAGAAAACCGTCAGACAATACAAGGAGAGTCGTCCTAAGGACAAGTACACACAGATAGATATTGATGTGAGGACCAAGGAGGACACCTATCACTACACCATCGACATCTACGACTCTGGCGATGCCTATATCCGTGTGCGTTCGCTGAATCGCGACCCCATCAGCTTTGACGGAACACTAACAATCAAATAAACCTATGAAAAAGAGTCTTACCATTATTGTGCTGGTACTCATGGCCAGCCTCGCCACAGCCAAGAACGGCAACGGCATCGTCAAGCAGTCGAAAGGGAGCATCACCTTCACTGTCGACAAGAATCTCTCGCCCGTCGAAGATGATAATATGGAAACTTACCAAAGAAGAGGATCTGATGCTGCTTACGTCATTTTCGCTGATGAAGGTATTGATGATGATATCCAGGCCGTGATTGCCAAAAGCTTTTCTGACGACGAGGAGTTCTGCACTTTTAAAGGTAAGGACGTGTTCTTCCAAACCGTTGTGCGAGCCTATGCCGAGCACCGTCCGCTGGTCCTCTCACCCGATATGGTCTGGGTGCTCATCAGTCAGGGCTTTGCACGCTATGTGAACGCCCATCCTGAGGAGATGCGCGACAAGCTGGTGAGTCATTCAGACAAGTTGGACCTGGTGGTGCAGTCTGACAAGGAATTGCTCTCAGAGGATGCCAACTGGGAGAAGATGATGGCCGACTTCACTGCACAGATCAAGGAATGCACCAAGGGCGACATTGCTAAGACCATTACGGCCGACTTCTCGACGACTGGTATCACAGAGCGTATCACCTCTCAGATCACGCTGATGGAGACCATGAAGAGCTATTTCGACTATGTAATTCATTATATGGGTTGTGGCATTCCCAACATCACACTCACAGGCACACCCAAAGACTGGAAGAGCGTAGTGAAGAAGACACAGCGACTGGGAACCTATGCCCTCAGCGAATGGACTGCTACGCTCGTTCCCATCCTGACAGAGTTTGTCAAGGCGTCCGAGGGAAAGCCCAACCAGTCTTTCTGGCAGAAGATGGTGAAGAAAGAACGTGCAGACAAGTTCTCTGATGGCGGATGTAGCAAACTCAATCCGACAGAACTGGATGGCTGGATTCTCAAGCTCTTCCCTGACGAGAATGGACAGACGCTCGACCAGGTTCCTTGCACACACGAAATGCCGTCAGAACGCGTGTATGTCGATTTCAGATACCAGATACTCAATCCTGGCTATGACAATATCTGTGCCGAGTTTCCTCTGCAACTCGTAGCAGGCTTCATTGGAACAGAGGTGGACACCCTGACGCATGCGCTCACACCCAAGATGGGATGGCTGGTGCGACAGATGGCAGACGACGATAGCATTGTGAAGAAGTTGCAGGAGATAGACAACAAGAAATTCTCCGATGGCATCGACTTGCGTGTGAACAGAGTGCCTGTACTACTATCTAAACTGCCCCACATCAAGAAACTGACGCTCACCTTCACTTCTAAAGTGACGCTGCCAGAATGGTTCTATGGTCTGAAGATTGACAAACTGACCATCATTGGACAGGTGACTGATGAGACAACAGATGCCATCGTTAAACATTTCCCTCAGGCCATCATTAGAGATAAGAATTGGAAACTTATATATGATCCACAAATTAAACCAAATCACTAACTATTTTAAAACAACCATTATGAAAAGACTTTCTACAGTAGCACTATGTCTGCTTGTCACCATGTCGACAATGGCGCAGACTGAGAATCCACGTGGCATCTACAAGATGATGACACTCATCGGCAGACAGGGCGAGATCAAGGCGCCCTTCGACCAGTACAAGATCTGCACTGACAGCATGACGCTGATGCTCAACGTTTACGTCGATAAAGACGGCAATGATTACTTCAGCATTCAGAAGACCGACAAGACCACACTCAACTATACTGGTGCACTGCCCAAGGACGATAACGACAAGACCACCCGTGTGTATGACAGCAATGCTGAGCGCTTTACCATGGCTTGGTGGAGTCGCGACAAGAATCACTTGTTTTTCCCAGAGAATGGCTGGTGCGTCGAGAAATACGAAGCCAACAAGTATTCGAAGGGTGGTCGACTGGCATTCGAGGCGCTGACCAGTGTGCTTGCCGTCGACAAGAAAAATCCGTTGCTGGGCACTTGGCATGTGCTGGGTTTGTTGGAAGAGCTGAAGGGCGCCAAGAAGCAGTTGAAGGCCTTACGCGAAAAGGAAGAGAAACGGGCCAGAGTTCGAGGTAATCACGATTTCTTCATCTTTACGCCCCAGAGCATTGTGCCCATCAGCGTGTCGTTGCATCAAAGTGACGGTGCCATGCAGGAGTGTGAGTATCCCAACAAGAACACCATTCACCTTAACAACGGCCTCGAATGGCACTTCAAGTGGCTGTCGAAGGATGTCATCGCCTTCGAGCGCCAGCAGAAAAACGGCGTCGATTGGCAGATATGTGAGCGCGTTGTCGACGGCATCCCCATGCTCAACCGTATTGCCAGCAAGTATAAATAGAATGAAGGGACGGTTCTATTGGTTGAAAAATGATTAGTTGAACCGTCCCTTGATTATTTCAGCAATTCTATTAGCTTTGAACGTCCTTCCAATACCTGCTCTTTAAAGATGGGATAATCTTCGTAGGCAAACAATATTGTCTGATCCTCCTGATGGTTCAGGAACTTCTTTAGAACGGACTTTGAAGCTTCGTCATCACCTAGTAATGTATAGCAGGTGGCCTGACTCAAGCACTGAGTCGCATCGTTAGGATTCTTTTTATATTCGTCGATTGCCTTGTGCAGCAATACTGAATACCTGTCCATGTCATTCTGCAGATAAGCACCAATTGCCTCGTACTCCAAACGTCTCGCATCATTTTCCGGCAATAGTCGCATTGCCAGTCCCTGGTTATGATAGGCATCTTTTACTCTTCCTATACCAGCTAATAAGTTGACCTTTTGCTGATAAAGCATGAAAAGAACGTTCGTGTCTTTCTCCAAACGAATCATACTATCACACTTCGCAATGTCTTTCAATACAGCTATCGAATCTTCTGCAGACAGACAAGCCTCTACATTTCCTTCTGTCACCATACAAGAATCCAACTGACGTTCACCTCTGTTCACATCAGTATTTTTGCAACTTGCTAAGAAGAAGAGTGTCAATAATGACCCTAACAGCAGGATTCCTCCATAATATATTTTCATTTTATACAGATTTTCATCAATTCATCACATGCATTTTCTATATCAGCAAAAGCTTCAGGAGACGAAATGTCCAACCCTATTTTTTCCCCAAGAATACATCTCAAACATTTCCTTAGTTCATCCTTTGATTGTAAACTCGATTTTATTAAATCAACGTAATTGATATACTCATCTTTTGCAATATCCTCAGGAACGTCTATTGGATTCCATTTTGTAAGAAATGACAGAATTGCCTGTTTCGTTTCTATTTCCATCCACAATGTTTCAAAAACAGCTTTATCTATGTACTGAATGTCAAAGTAATCTTCGTAATTTTGAAGAGTAAAGTCATTGTCCACCCAGTATCCGAGATTCTTTTGGAAAGGACCTAAGACAATAACATGCCCATCCTTATCCAAACCTATTTCACGGTTGGTATAATCATTCTCCTCGTCATACTCAATAAACCATGTTTCGACATCATCGTATTTGGTGTCGAAATCAGGATTGGCCTTGGGAATAAACTTCTCCAAAAGCCATACAAGTATCTTTTCGAGAGCAGAGGTTTTAGAACTCTCCATTCCCTCTTCTGAGGGCATTTTAAACTTCAGGTACTTCATAATCCCCCATCAGACTTTTTCCATTCCATAGCAAGATTTGTAAGACGGTACTTCTGATCTGGCCTTTTGGGTTGATTGGGATATTTACGTTCTATACTGCCGTCTGCAAGCGCAGGAGTAATATAACTGTCCTGAATGGTTTTACGTCTTACGATGCCACATAAATTCATAATCTCTTGTACACCAATATACTCGCTGCTCATTACGGAAATCAATTTTTCTACTTGGGCGGTACTTGGGCGGTACTTGGGCGGCACTTGGGCGGCACTTGGGCGGTCGAACTCATTTTCTGAAGTCCACTCTGCCATCAAAGTAGCCTTTAGAATGAAGGCATCGGCATGGAATGATGGGATAGCGCAACCTTTTGTTTCCAACTCATTAC
>Ga0310786_10007055_pt1 | contig 14746 bp, 13 predicted proteins | sample AusTroGonzalo_MG_FD_203881 | JGI IMG/M metagenome (GOLD analysis project Ga0310786, IMG submission 203881) | Bovine rumen microbial communities from tropical cattle in Woodstock, Queensland, Australia - Gonzalo_03 (v2) (version 2) | ecosystem: Host-associated > Mammals > Digestive system >... | reverse complement strand
GCTGGACGATACGCTTATGGGTGTTGGTCTTTTTACGGTTGACCAGCAGATTGCCGCGCCGTTGTCCGATCCAAATTACTGGTGTATAGACGCGGAAGTCGATTTGCCGGGCGTGTCAAACGGATGGAATATAGCCAGCTGGAAAAATAACGGTTATGCAGGCGGCGTTATTGATTTTCTTAATGCGCCGTCGGCCAGGAACTTCAGTACGGATATCCGTTCAATCGCGACGAAGCTTGTAAGGTGGGACAATACGAACATATACTATAATGTCGGTAATACAACGAACCCTGACATATTTACCACGGTAAAGGTCCCCGGGAACGCGATAATCGTGCCGAGCCGTACGGAACCGGTATCGTATAGATCTAGTGCGGTGACAGGTTACGTAAGCGACTATGTCGTCGGCGAACCAACATATATAGACGCGGTAAATAACGGGCATAACAAGGAGTTCGGTTATACTGTAGTCGATAATGATACGACAATAAGCAACCGTGCAGTACCTGGATCATACGAGGGTAACAAGAAGCTGACGACTTATCCGTATTTCGGTTCCGATATAGAGATAATACCGACCGTGTCTACGCAGGAGAACAGTCCGTTCATGACCGGTTATTCTGCGATTAAAATCGAATATGACCCGGTACCGGAATTCGGCAACATATTGGACAAGAACCAGCAAGGCGCGCTCGAACTGGTTGTCGACAAGGTAGAGATAACGATGCAGGCCGAGGCGTTCGATTACGCGCCGTTTACGACAGTTCCCGCGACGAAGGAAATTATAGACAGGGATTACAAGCTCAGGGTACATGTCGCCAAGGGTAACAGGCCTGTCGGTTGGTATGATATGCAGGATATTGACGGGACCGGCGGAGGCGATGTAACCGGCGGTTTGACGGAACTGTCGCATATATTCGAAGAAGAGGACCGCCCGCAGGTATTGACATTTTTCGATAACGTATCGTTCGGCGAACGTTACGGTTGGGTATTCTATATCAATTACACGGAAAACGATGCCCCGTACGTCAAGTCGAAGTACATATTCTGCTATATCCCGTTCGATTATAACAGGCCGTATAATATCGCCACGACTGAGGGTCTTTCGCCTCCGAATTTCCCGTTCATGATCGGGTATATGGTAGGTACGAATAGGACGAGCCATCTTAATGGATTGGATCCTGAAGAAATCGCTACGTGGTGGCGTAAACCGAAGGCGTTGAAGAAAAGCTCGCTCGTGATAACACCGTATATCGAGTATTACAGGGGTAAGACGGTCGACGGTGAAGCGATATATGAACTGGAGAAGCCGACATTGTCATATTCTTCAATGTCCGCGTATAAATGGGATTTGGACACGACGGATCAGACGTATAAATTCATCGACGCGAACGATAACTTTACGCTCGATCCCGCCCAGGCGGCAACAGCATATAAGGTAAGCGACGAAAAACTCAATATTACCATCGCCGGATATGAAATGTATATAACCGGTACTAATGTTAATAACGCATTGAGGACTTATTGGGAAAATCTCATAAACGATACGACGACTAATACGAACCAGTCGGATTTGCGCAGCGAGACGGAATACCGTTTCGACGTAAATGATTTAAGCCGAAATAGACCGTATGAGAATATAGCTAATTTGGATAATCTGCCGTATGATCCTAATATGGGTAAATTCAGGAATTGGCTTGAACCGTCATATACTGATATTGTAGCCGGTATCAATGTAGGTACTGGAAATAATAAAGGACCGGATAATATATATAATTACAATAATTCTGATTATTTAGATCAAAGTATAGATCCAATACAATGTGGATATAAGTTTAAATGGGCATCTACTAATATAGCTGGTACACAAAAATTGGTAAAGGCTACTTTGTTCAAATACACGTATACCAAAACTATTGCATCTGCGGATTACGGGGTACCGCCTATACATGTAGATTTCGACTATATGAAGGGTAAAGCCGGATTCTGGTATACAAATGAATTTGTAGATAATGATAATGCGTATTATAATGATAGCATTAAATATAATTCTAATATATACAATATCGGTATTACGCCGAATGAAAGTTGTATATTACGTAAATTAATTGATGAGCGTACAGGTTTTACTGTATCCGGATTTTCAGCTGACGATTTCGCCGGGCTGTATATAACGGACAGCAAGAACTTGCCGGTGATGTATATAGATACGAGTCTCGGGAAATGCGAGGACGGCACGTCCTGGTCATATTCCGGAATACCTGCCGCATCTGGAAAAAAGAATTACGGTTTGTTCCTGGAGGTGAATTCCGATGAGTAGCCTTGTATTCAATTCATACCTAAAGCAGCTGAATTCTACCGAGGGCGATTTCTATAACCCGAACTATTTCGACGTGTGGCTGTATACGAAGACGGAATCGTTCAAGGGAAAGAATACGCCGGATCTTACGGTGGCGGATCCCGTATTCGAGAAGGACTATATGGTATATCTCGGCAATCTCGGCAACATGGCCGTGCAGAGTGTCGACGACAGCGGGATGTATTCGGTCTCGTCGTACCAGTCGTTGTTCGACATACCGGTGTCCGCGTACCTGTTTTCGAAACCGGATTGTCCGCAGGCGTCGTATCTGAAGAACGACATAGAATATTCGTCATACGACTATTCCGTGACGGCTCGCAGGATGATTAAGCCGGCGGACGGCTGTTACATCCCGACGGCGACACCGGGCATAGGGGCCGACTGGGCCGAGCGTTCGGCGTATTTCGTGTCAGAGTACAATTTCGCGGACAGTTATACCGGCAGCGAATATAACGTATTCGACGGCCCGAAGGAACGGCTTGTCGAAAAGAATATAGCGATGAATACGGACAACGTATCGCTCAGCGGCAATATACACAACAATATTGCCGGGTCGTTGCTGATAACGAGGTATGTCGGGCAGAGAATTTATGATATATCGGCCGATAGGCTCCGTTCCGACCCGTCGGCCTGGCAGTCGTGTTCGGCCGAATATATAGCCACGTCGGCTACCCCGTTGAATCCGGAAGAGAGTATCCCGTGCATGTACATGGAACTCCCGATGACGTACAAGCTCAGCAATGCGGTCGTAAATATACAGTGGTCAGAGAACGGGTTGTTTACGTTTAGATAAGTTATGTCTATATATTCGAAGAAATATACGCAGGGTTATTTCGTGCCCAAGCATCCGGAGAAGTGTGTGAACCTTCATCCGGAAAAATCGCAGTACGGCATAGTGAAAGAGATAAAGTCGACGGATACTTGTACGTATCGTAGTAGCTGGGAACTGAAATTCATGCGGTTTTGCGACAAGTACGATTCTGTATTGGAATGGGGTTCAGAAGTTCTGGAAATTCCGTATATAAGCGAGGTAGACGGTAAGCAACACAAGTACGTTACGGATTTTTATTTCGTATGCCGTGACAAGAACAAGAGTATCGTGAAATATATTCTCGAGGTAAAACCGAAATGTCAGATTGCCGTCCTTAACGAGCATAATGAGATTGTGTATCCGGATCCTCCGAAAAACCGTACACAGAAATCTATCAGGAACTGGCAGGAACGTTGCAATGTCCTGCGCATAAATAATTCCAAATGGACGTATGCCAGGAAATGGTGTAAGGACCATGGTTATATATTCAAGGTGCTTTCTGAAGAAGAAATCGGAATATATCAATAATATATAATAATGTTAAAAAATTTTTGCTATATTTAAATGTATGGATACGTTTAAAAGTTTGAAAGATGAGTTCAACCTTGACGAAGTGGAAGAGAAGGCCAAAGAGAGCATAGCGAAGGCCGACGAAAAGGTTGAGGAGGTCCGCGAAGGAATAAAGACTCAGAAATATACCCTCGAGGACAAGGAATACATTATCTCGGAATTGCAGGATCTTATAGCTTCAGACAGGGAAGTCATGGAGTCGTTGAAGGACATGATTGTCAACGGTGCCGGTAATCCGGGCATATATGCCGTGTACGCGACCCTTTCTAAGTCCGTACGAGAGAACGTCGCAAAGTTGAGCGATGTCGAGAAGGAAATCACGGATTACCAGGTTACCGAGTCCAACGAGGAATACCGTGAGCGCGTATTCGCGTCGAAGGAACGTCTTGCCGAGAAGAAGCTTACGACGAAGAATCCGGCGGTTCCCGGACAGTTGACGCAGAACAATACCTATATATTCAATCCGAAAGAACAGTTTGAGATTATGAAGAATACAAAAATTGAACCTATCGCGGTAGAACCGCCTTCTTTTGATTTATCGTAAGGGAATTGACGATGTTGTTTTCGATTTATTACAAGATTGAACACAGGAACGAATTCCTGGAAAAGTATTTTGACAAGGTACTTAAACAGTTTGACGACATGGAACGTGTCAATTCGGTCGAACGTCTGACGGATTTGATGGAATTGATGGTAAAAATGCTTATAAATCAGGATAAATACGGTTTATATAACCTATTGACGAAGAAAAACTCGAAGAATGTACGGCTTTTCTTCAATTATTTGACGTGCTCTAATATACGTAGTATAAATAAAGAGATAGTAAAGTCAAGAATAAAAGAAATTTTTAATTAGAGGTAAGTTAATGAAGAACCTTAAAGACATGCTCGACAGTGCGGTCGAACCGATAAATCTGAGTATCGGTCAGAGTTTCGACAACTTTTTGACCGAAGACGCGGATTACGAGCCTGTTACCGTTATTAGCGAGGCGGATGATCCGTTTGGCGGTGACGATACGGCCGGCGGCGGCGATGATGCCGGTGGCGGTGATGATCTCGGCGGCGGTGACGACGCGGGTGGAGACGATCCGTTCGGTGGTGATGCCGGTGGCGGAGACGACCCGTTTGGCGGTCCTGGCGGAGGCGCAGGTGGTCCGGGCAAACCGGCCGGCGGAAGCGATTCCGGTGACGGCGAGAACGGTGACGGTACCGCGCCTGGTGCGGTTGACCTGGACTCCCATGAGGACGATCCTGAATTCAACCAGGGCGTAAGCGACCCGTCCGATATTACCCTGTCCGACGTACCGGGTGCGAAGTCGATGTTCGATATCGACAAGATAATGAAGACTGTCGCGTCCGTTATCCAGACACTCAGCGAAGATCAGCTTCTCGAAATAGAAAAGGTCAAGGCCTGTATAGAATTGATTTTCAACGGCAAGCTGTTGAATCCGGAAGATCTTGAGTTCAACAATATCAAGAACGCGATTTTCCTCGTAAAGAAGATTGCAGCGAAGCTCGACACGAAGGCCAAGGCGTATTTCAACAGGAAACTGAAGGAACCGCTTATCAAGAAACGTGACCAGATTAAACAGGATATCGCTACCAAGAAGGGAGACCTGAACGATACGCGAGACCTGCTCACGAAACTGGATACGGAAGTTTAAAATAAAAAACCGGCGAATCGCCGGTTTTATTTTTATATCGATTTATGCTTAGACGGTTTCCGTTTCTTCGGGAACCGTTTCTTCTACGGGTTCCTGTACCTGTTCAGGTTCGGTCTCGGCGACCGGTTCTTCCTGTACTTCGGCCGGTGCCTGTTCGGCTTTCGCCTTGTTCGCCTTCAGCATCTTGATGAATTCAAGGTATTCGCGTTCGAACGCGTCATTGTTGAAAGCCGGCTTTTTCGTTCCACCGCCGCGGACGATTCGCTTACCAAAGCGCTTCTCGATTCTGTTGTTGATAATCGGCTCGGGAATTTCCGGCTTAATGAGTTTGAGGTGCTCGCGGTCCTGTTCCGTATACTGTATACTTTCGTTCTGTTTGTAGCGGTCGACGAAACGGCGCTGCAGGTTGCGTTTGAACATCTGGTAATTTGAATTGACTTGTCTTGCCATAATTTATATCCTTTTAAGTTTTAATTATTTATAGAAAAGCGACAAGAAAAATCAACTGTCTTTAACAGTTGATTGCTTCATAGCGGCGCTGTCCTTTATATGGCACAGTGACGATTCCGGCACGTTGTATATGATATATCCCGCCGGGTTCGACTTGTCGCCCTTTTCGATGCGTAGTGTATACAGGTTTACGCCGTTTATCGGGTCGACCTGCTCCATTATCTTGTAGAGGCACTTGTCGTTCGGGATATTGCTCATTACCGTTTCTCCGACGGTATATGGCTTGTATACCGGGTCGGCCTCGTACGTGGGTTCGTCCTGTGTGTCGCCGCTGACGGATTTGGCCTGCTTCACGCCGTTGGTGAGTTTTCGTATGACCCATTCGGGACACGTTTTCGCCTTGACGATATCGCGGATGGTTTCCATCAAGATATTTAACTGTTGTGTCTTTATGTCCATAATCGGTTATTTGAGTTTTTTCTTTTTCTTTCTGCGTTTCCTGATCTGTCTCAACCAGTATTCCGGGTGGTGTGCGTCCGGGACACCCTTGTAGTTCGGGTTCCTGGAATACGGCGAGCGGGTGAACAACGGGCCGAGCCTTGCCGGGGCGACGCCTATGCAGTCTCCCCCGTGGGGTATCCCCTGGTCCGCGCCGCACGGCGCCCCTACGCCTATGCTGAAATCTTCGTCGAGAATCGCGTAGCCGTTTTCTTCAAGTATTTCGAGTGCTTCGTCTAGTGTCATGATATAAACCTGTATTAGTAGGCGTCGTATTCACGCCAGGAAGACTTGTAGAATTCTTCCCTTGTCTTCGTAAATTTCTTGCCGTTAATTTCCATAGTGACCATGTTCCCGACGGCCTCGGTTACTGTGACCTTGACCGGACAGCATTCCTTTATCTCCTTTATGTGTGTCCAGTATTTGGCGCCCGTGACTATGTTGAACCCGTACTTCTCGTATTCACGCAAGTTTCTCTTTTCGCATTCGGGGCAGTAGGGATAAGGAGGCGGAGGAGGGTACATGTACATGGTTATTTCCTCAGGATTTGGTCCAGTTCACTGTTGAGCCTGCGTATGATATACTGCTTGGACAACATCTGCGTATTAGTAAGGCAGTTCTGGAGTCGTATGTTGTTGAATATACCGTTGAGCCAGTTTACCGACATGAGACACGACATACGCGGCTTGAGCCATTCCCTAAGCTTGAACATCAGCAGGTCGAGATTGGAGATGGCTTCGTTTTCTATTTTCGTCTTCGGGTTCCTGATGAGCTTGCCGTTCTGGTTTATCAGGCCGAGCTTGTAGGCCTTCGTCTTGGTCGGGATGGTCGTGATGCTTTTCAGGAATATGTATACGAGGATATTGTCAATCGTACGGTCGTGTGTAGAAAAGTCGATTTTCTTGTGCTTGATTTTCAGCTCACTGATTTTTTCCCTGGATTCCGTCAGGATGCCTCCGGCTTCCATATAGTCGGAGATCGTCTCGGCGTTGTTGACCAGTCTGCGTAGGCCGTTTACCGGGTTCTCGTCGTCGAGCGAGCCGAAAAATCTTTCCCACAGTTTTTCCATACATTATTTATAACCTGTCATAAATATGGTATGACTTACACATGCAGGATATGCGGGTTTTCTACCGACGACCCGAACGAGATAGCACAGCACATAAAGAAGCTGCACAATATGGCATTGCAGGACTATTACGACAGGTTCGTGAAGAAACCAGGCGAAGGGCAGTGCAAGGTATGCGGCAAGCCGACGACGTACAGGTCCATCGTGCAAGGTTACGCGGAATACTGCTCGCCGAGCTGTGCGAAAAAGGCGACGTACTGGAAAAACGAACCGGTCGAATTGACATGCGCCATTTGCGGAGCGGTCCTCAAGGGTACGAATAATGCGCATGTTTCCGCGGTAATGAGGAAACACTTGAAACGCGAGCACAAGATATACGAGCCGCGCATATATTACGACCGTTTCGTGAAGAAGGAAAACGAGGGTAAATGCCCGGTATGTGGGAAGGAAACTAAGTTCAACGGGCTCATGTCCGGGTACGAACAGTATTGCGGCTCGTCATGTTACCAGAAGCAACTAAAGACGGATAAGTCCGCTCCCAATACGAAGTTGCACCTGCTGATGAAATTCAAGGAAAGGGCGAAGGAAACGGTAGAGAAGATAAAGGAAAAGTACGTGAATTTTCTGAAGAACGACAAGCGTATCGGGTGGTCGGACAACAGGACGGATCCCGTCACGCACGTAAACTATAAGGATACGAGGGTCGTGGAAACGGTAGACGGAGACAAGGTCGAGGTAAAGACGGAAATTTCGTGCTCTACGCAGCGTGATCCGTGGACTGGAAACCAGGTGAGCTACAGGCCGAGATACGAGGAATGTAGACAGAATGTACGGTTCGACGAGATAATCGAGGACGATGCGTCGCTCGATGAAACCGAGTGGTGCCAGTAACGTTATAAATAATATAAAAATAAGGTTTTTGACTATATGGCTGAAGAAAAGATAGAATCGAAGTTTATATTCACAGATGAGGGCCGTAGACATTTGGTTTCGCAGGAAGGCGGCGTAAGGTTCGCGGTCCTCGGCGGCGTGCTTGTCCAGGGCCTGAAGCAGGTTGACAAGGATTCTGTCTGGGAAACATACAGGAATTTCACATATGACGACCTTGTCGCCGGTAGTTTCAACGGTAACAGTTTCGTCGTCGGCATGAGGGGTGTTTCCTATACCACGCTCGAGTCCGGTAACGGGGCGACTGAACCGGCCGATTCCGACAAGTACGAAGCCGCGCTCGCCGATATTACTAACCATCTGTACGGCACTTTCTATATGCCGAACCGTCAGTTGACTTCCGATACCGGTTCCAGTTACGGTACTTACGAGTTTTCTTACGACAAGACCCAGTTCAACTGGGACATGAACAGCGACGTCTCATTCGGGTTCGTCGTCTTGCTCGGCAAGCAGTACGCTGAGACCGATGATGCGGTATTCAACGTGAACGAGACACAGAAACCGGTTGTCGTGGGTATAGGCCAGCTGAGCGGCGTTAAGGACGAGGATACCGGCGTATTCGAAGGCGGTATCATGTTCCTCAAGGACCAGGTGAAGCATACTGTCTGTACTTTGCAGATACGTTTTACCGTTACAGATACCGACCACGACGCTACCGAGGTCGTAGCCGATGCCGAATTTATCGACGCCAGCAAGAAATTTTCTATAGTCAACGATGGCTTGAGCACTGACAACGGTCAGGCTGTAAGCAAGGGCATATTTACGAATGCCGGTTTCAAGTTCGTCGATTCTGAAAACCCCGAAGAGGTGGCTAACACGGTAGAGAACAACCTGGGATTCGAAGTCAACGGTATACCTGGTTCTATCGCGACACAGAGGACAGTTATGGTAGCAGATCCGTATAATGCGGCGATCCCGATTGAAAACCAGTGGAACGCCGCCGCGCAGGTCCATATTATCAACAAGAAAGACAACAGTTCCGACGACGTGAAGTACAAGGAACAGATTGTATTGACATCGCTCGAGGAACCTGAAACGGGAAGTTACGAGGACGGCGAGCTCAAGGGCTATTGTGCCGGTATGATGCTTCGCGGTACGGGCGATACGACAGAAAACGGCGTAGAGGCCCCGATATTCAGGCTCGACGCCGTTCCCGAATACGATGCTTACACGGTCGATATTTTTGGCGTGGAAAACAGCGCATATGACGTAGGTAACGCCGACAAGTTCCTGTTCTCCCAGAGGAATGCTTCGCTTTCCCCGAACAATATAATGGAACATGGTTATAATGTCGTTATCAATTCTAACGATAACGGGCTCAGCGCCGGTAACGCGAACAATACGTTGATTAAGTCTAACGATAATATATTGAATGCCAGCGTTAAGGGTAATCTCCTGGTCGGTGCTTCGAATAACAAGATAGTTGGCTATTCCTATAACAATACGCTGTTCGCGACGTCTGGTAACTTGTGCGGCAATACGACGACGAACAATATAATAATCGGTGGCCGCGATAACTTCGCCGCCGCGGCCGGTTCTTCCGGTTGTATGTATATCGGCGGTATCGGTCTCAAGGGCGGTTATACCGACCAGGTCGTATTCGGCAAGTACAATGCCAGGAACGACGAGGCAGCTATCATAGTGGGTGCTGGTGACGACAACGAACACCGTCGTAACGCGCTCGAGTTCTATACGCAGAATAATACGCTTATCATAAACGACAATAACAATGACCCGTCTGTCATCCTTAACAATACTGGTATAGATGCCAATAGAATTAACGGTACGGTAGTAAACGCGACAGATAAGGTATGGCTTCGTGACAATACGTCCCCGTCGACCAAAGTATTCGGCGAATTGTATTTCCAGGATGCCGATACACCGACATTGCTTGTCAGTAATAACGACAGTACGACGACTATCGAGCCCGGTAAGGTCATTACCAATAAGACTATAATGTATAGTTTGAGTAAGGATCAGACTGAAATTGAAAATGGTACAGCAGTATTTCGTAAGGTAGATGAAAACGGTGATACTATTACGCATAATGATATATTTGTTAGTTGCAAACTTGAAGATAATAAGATAATTAGCGATGCAGCTGTAATTTCCAATCCTGGTGAATTGGACTTAATGTATTATTATGTAAATACTACAAGTGAATTAGACCATAACGGTAAGAAGCTTAATGTAAACGTTAACGGCCTGACCTGGTATGATTATGTGACTGACCCTGCAAGAAATCCGGATCAGAAACTGATATGGGATGAAGTCGCTACGCTTACGCCGGAAAAGATTAATAAGTACGACCAGTTTATTGGCGGTAATGCAGGTGGAAATAAGGTAAGGGCTGATATATTCATTGTGAAATATGATGCAGATTCTGGAATAAGTTACGATAACTGGAAAACAAATATTGATTATTTTGAAGGTACACCCGAACAGGAAAGCTGGTTTAAATCAATATTTGAAACAACGCCGCCGTTTATGTTCATTTATCAAAATACTAGCTATTCTGCAAGTAACTGGGGTATTGTTCCTGAAGGGAGCAATTTATTAGACCTTGAACATCATTCGGAAACACATAAGGTATATTATACAGTAATACCTGAAAATTTGGGTATTTCAGAATTAGAATTAAATGTATTTATGCGTAATAATCAAAGTGATGTTGATTTTGATTTCATATGGGTACCATTTGCAGAATCAGCAAATAGAAAGCCAAAAATAAATTTAAATTTGTATTTTGGTAAAAATACAGATTATACAAAGTCTATCTATTATTATAAGAATTATGCTTATATGGGATATGATGTACAATATATTGATGATGAATTAGTAGATGGTAAGATTAATGAATTTACTTGTATACCAGCGGTAGGTACACTCGATGGTCCAACAACATCGACAGCACGGTGGGGTTGGTACCCAGTTAAATAAAATAAAACCGGTATTTAATACCGGTTTATTTTTTATTATATAAAATTTCTAGTTTTGCGAATAGCGGACGTTTATCTTGTTCTGTAAACAAGCACGTTCCATATCCGTACTGAAATTGGTTATATTGTTGTTATTGTCAAGTATCGAGTCACAGATACCGGGCTTTACCTTGGCATAGATGTCCATGATAAGGTTTGTCGCGCATTGCCAGGTATTGCTGTCGATATCTGTCGCAATCGCGGTATCGTCCGTATATTTCGTTATATTATAGTAGGACAGTATCTTAGGGACGAAGAAGTTCCAGAACGAGTTCTCGGAAAGGGTATTCTCATCCTGCTGGATCAAGTGACCTTTACGCATGATTTCTTCATCGCGCGTGATTTCGTCGACAGTCGTGACCGTATACGGCAGGTTGATTGCCCTTGCTGCGTCATTTGTACCGTAAAGCCCCTCTTTTAACCATTCGTTAAGATCATACTGGATACTGACGATTGTATCGGTCGGGAGACCGTATTCTTCGACCTTGTATATGGAGAAGTTGGTCGATGAATAGAAATCGTTGGTAGTCGGCAGTTTGATGGTAAACGATATGACACCGTTCTTGACAGAGGTTCCGCTAGGGATCAACGCGGGATTGTAGTCGACGCGGCTTTCCATATAACGGAAGTGCGCATCGGTCGCATGCTGCGGCAGCATACCGACGGAACCTTCAGGCTGCAGCGCTATCGGGCAGAGACTAATATAGTTATCGTCGGAAGACACGTCGCACGTGAATTCGTAAGACTTCGTTGTTTCGGAGAAGTAGGTGGACGATGGGTCGTTGATCTTGTCGAGGAATGTAATCTCGATGGTTATATTACGGTTTTCGAACATGCCCGGGCTGAGTATGTTGCCGTTCTGGTCGAGTTTCGGAATCCTGAGTTCGTTCCACCAGCCGAGGCCGTACGCGTTGCCGATTCCTTCGTCTGGATCGTTATAGAGCGCTGCGGTCTTTATGTACGACTCGAGCGTCTTGTTCTGCATCATCTCGAAGTCGGAAAGCTTGCTCGCGGACAGGACGTACTTCTGGACAGGCGACTGCACGATATCGGAAATCTTGAAGTCGATGTCGGTTGATACTGTGGCCGGGTGTTCGTTATATAGCTTGATAATTTCAGATTTATAGATCTTTTTGTGTTTCGGTACGCGTTCGTCGAGATACTGGTATACCTTGTTCTTCATCTCGTTCGTGTAGGCTTCGATATCGGTAAGCGGCTTGACGTAGACCGTACCTACAGCGTCGAAATACTGTACGTACGGAGGCAGAGACATCAATACGGAGTTGATCTCCGTGTTATGGGCGCAGTTCAGGTTGATAAGCCTTATATTCTTGAGCCATTGTTCGTCGGCTTCCTTTATGTACTGCTTGTTGTAATAGCTTTCGTATGAATACAGCATCTTTACGTAGTCGCACAGGTGGTCGAGGTACTTGTCGCCGTAAAGCGAGAAAGTATCCGTAGTACCCGAATCGAGTTCCGTAAGGACGTTCCTTATGGTCCAGTTGCCTTTCGGGTTCTTGACGTACAGGTGCCCCATGAGGCAGTAGAAGATGTTGTTCTGACAGAGCGGGTGGAGAACGTTTATGGTATCTTCGATATCGTGTTGTCCGAATACCATGGCCGTCTGCACGGTCATCGGGCTCGTGAGACCGCGGAAGTACGACATGAAGTCGTCCCTGGTAATCAGCTTGCCGCGGGACGAAAAATACGCAGGGGCGTTGATCTTCATGCTTGCCTGGCTCTCGAAATCCTCGCCGCCGTAAATATCGGAATTGACGATAAACTGTATGTTGTTCGTGAGGCTGACCACGCTGCCGTCGACACATGCGTTAATCTGGTTGTTGTGCGACATAACGGCGCCCTTAACGCCGGTGGTGTTACATTCCTTACCCTTTGTCGTAAGGTACTTTATGTAGAGGTTATCCTTGTACGTCTTGAGACCGATGTCGGCGATGTTCGGTTCTGAACTGAACGTCACGCGTACGGTCTTGTCGGGGTTAGTGTCGACAAGGCAAATCTTGAACGGTTCCTCTGGCGTCTTGCCGGCGAGATTGACGATGTCGTCGTTGAGGTAGATAGACTGGGTCTCGATAGTATAGAGATTCTCCTCATTCATCGCGGTTTCTTCGTCGGGTCCGATACCTACCTTACACCAGCTGATTTCCGGCATGTAGACATTTTCCTGGTAGGCGTACGGGTCGCGCTTACCGTACCAGTTCGAGAAGTTTATATCGTCCACGTCGTAGAACTGACACGGTTCACCGATTTTCCTGAGGTTTGCCGTACCGAGGATTTCTATAGTTTTCTGTTCCGCCTGGAAGCACTTGATAGGGGTCGTTTCCGTCGTATTGTAATAGCTTATGCCGGCGAGCGGGCTGTATTCGGCGGCTTCCTGCGGCACGGCGAAAGAAAGATCCTTGTACCAGTCTGACGATTCGCCGTTGGCAATATCTTCCGCGGTGAACACGTAGCTGTACCCCGTATCGAGAATATACGGGTTTCCGTTGAACGTAAGCTTCGTAGTGTCGCGGTTGAAGAACACTTCGGTGCCCGCCTTTATCTCTTTCGGGAGGGGTCCTTTTATGCGGATAACGAGTTCACACCTCGCGGGAACCGGACGGCGTGGGTTATATCCGAGATTTTTACAATGCTTTATTATGCTCGAGTCGAGACGGGCCGTACTTATAAAGCCTTCTTCGGCGGTTCTCTGGATATAGAAGTTAGTCATATCCGTAACGGCCGCAATCATTTCCATGAACATGCCGTAAATCGTCGACGAGCCTATGTTCTTGAAGCGTTCGTCAGATGCGAGTCTGGCTTTGAAGTCCTGGAGCAGTTGATTGTATGTAACGTTTAGATAGTTAAGCATTCAAGACCTTTTCAATTTTTATATTATTTATAATTTTTGCGATTATGCATGTCCGTAAAACGAAAGGTATTGTATTGATATTATAAATAATGAAAGAAAATATAGGACAATATCCGTGAATCTTAATTACTTAAATCCATTCAGTTCAGATTTTCTGAAGGCACCGCCCGACCATAGCGATGTAAGGGCGCACGAGGCGGCGCGCAATACATACGGTAAGATTGAAGATACCATAGACTGGAACGCGTTCTACAATGCATACGGTTATGACGATCCGGCTTCGCCGTACGATGCCACGCATATCGCGTTCGACCAGATATTCGTGAACAAGTACCAGAAGATAAGCTGGTACAGGTCGATGAGTATGTACAGCTTGGTCGCGAAGGCGATTAACATCATCACGGACGAAGCTGTTTGCCCGGATCACCAGGGTAACGTGGCAATGTTCGATATCGAGGAACCGTACAAGTCGAAATTCACTTCGACGGAATTCTCCACGTTGAAGATGGAATTCGATTATATTATTACTTG
>Ga0310786_10007054_pt1 | contig 14747 bp, 17 predicted proteins | sample AusTroGonzalo_MG_FD_203881 | JGI IMG/M metagenome (GOLD analysis project Ga0310786, IMG submission 203881) | Bovine rumen microbial communities from tropical cattle in Woodstock, Queensland, Australia - Gonzalo_03 (v2) (version 2) | ecosystem: Host-associated > Mammals > Digestive system >... | reverse complement strand
GGGCATTGCCAAGCAGATAGGCGACCGCTATGGAGTGGACAACCGTAAGGCAGCCTCCATTCTCGACACCTTCTCGTGTGCAGTACAAGGCTTGATACCATACGGTGCTCAACTGCTGATGGCGGCAGGACTGGCAGCACTGAATCCCATCAGCATCATGCCCTACCTCTATTATCCCATAGCCATCGGCGTGACTGCCCTGCTCTCTATATTATTCAGGTACCCACGACGCTATTCATAACGTTCAAAACTCAAAGAAACATGGATATTATCATTAGGAATTTACTCAGGCTGGTGAACAGTGACTCCACGGAAGAACGGGAACCGATGGAACCCATGACGGAATGGAAATGGCAGCGACTCTATCAGCTGTCACGCGAATTTGGCATTGAGGCTTGGGTAGCCGACGGCATGAGGGCTTATGCCGACGACTTCTTCCTGAACCTCTCTCCCACCCTGCGCCAGCAGATACTGAATACACCAACGGAAAAGAACCCTGAGTCCCTGGAACGTTTTGAACTATTCGTCTATCGTGCCAGCGGACCGTTCAAACGCTTCAGTCGTGAGTCGCTGAAAGCATACGCCCACGACTTCATCCAGACGGTCAAGAATATCGAGGAGTAGGCTTCAACTTCTATTTTTCAATTCTTCAATCCTTCTTCACTTTCTTCATGTTGAGGTCAACGATACGGCCTTCAGGAGACACTCTGGCACTGACCTTGTAGGTGGCCAACCGCTCCTGACTGGGGTCGGTACGGTCGATACGCTGATCGACACTGAACGTCACGGAATATTCCATCTCACCCGTATCAATGTTCTCAATCTTGTCAATCTTCCAGTCGTTGTTCAGCAGGAAATTCATGCTGCTGATGTCCTCAGCCTCGTGTAGTTTCTTCATATATTGAATGACATCGGCCTTGGTTACATCCTGACGATTGAAAAAGGTACGGATGACCGTTCCCAGCGTTGCCAGCAAGCCACTCTCGTCATCTCGGGCCAGGCTATTGAAGTAATTTGTAAAGAGCTGATTAATCATCTGTTCCTCGGCAGGCGACACGATACGGTTTGAAAGCTTGTCGTAATTCATCTTGGCATCGTCGTAGTGCAGCCCATCGTTATGGCTCTCCATGTAGTCTTTATAAGACTCCAGCGTGTTGACATTGGCAGCGGTTATCCAGTCAAGAGAGTCAATAATAACCTTAGCCTCGGTAACGTGGATGCTATTGGGATGCAGCTGTATATACTTCAGCAGGGCTGTCTTCGACTTACTCTGGACGGCATTGCTCCACTCCAGGTCGATAAGTTTCAAGGCTTCGAGATGTGCCTTGATGGAATCACGACGCTCAGGGGCGGCATTGACGTAGATATCGAGGAAGTTCTGCAATACGGCAGGCTCGGAACTACGCATGGCATTCTCGTAGGCATAGAGTTCGTTCTGCTCCTGCGTATGCTGATAGAAATAGTAGCCTACGAACGACACCCCAAGGGCAACGGCGAGAGCTACCGCCAGTATAGTCCATGCTGTCTTGTGGTTCTTGGACTTCGGAGTAGTCTGCTGATCTGCTGTATCATCAGACTGGGACTGCTGGGCAGAGGCTCCCGGCTGCAACGAATGATTAGAATCATCCATACGAGTCACCCGTTCGTGAACGGAGTGCAGACAATTGGGACAAAGGTCCTGATTAGCTAACATTGTACCGCCACAATGGGGACACTTGGTAATATTGCCCGCAATGGCGATGCCACAACTCGGGCAGGTTTCGGCGAGGTCGCTGACCTGATGGCCGCATTCTGGACATTTGATAATCATATCAGGTATTTACTATTTGACTATTTACAATTGATTCATTAGTTCAATGTTTAAACCGTATTTCACGCAAATTGTGATTGCCCATGAATCGACTCTTGTCCACAAAACCGTGGATGCCGGTGATACGCCCCTTGGCGGTGTACTGCCAGAGGGAATAATCGCGGTCGTCGGCCAAAACAGGAGGAATGTCGGTGTACATGGCAATCATGAGTTTGTAATCGTCAACCTTGCCCAACAGGTGCTTGTTGTAGAAGTTGCGGTAGGTGTAAAGCAGCGGTTTCTGGTGATATGCCTCCTCTACCAGATCGAGGAAATAGAAGAGCGAGTCACAGAAGATATCTGTAGGCAGGCCACCCGTACTCTCGATATCAATCATCGGAATGAGGTCCTGTTCACGTGGCAGGCATTGAGACATAAAGTTCTCTAACTGCTTTTTCTGATCGGACTTTGGACGGTAGAAGTGGTAACTGCCAACCTTCAATCCGTTACGGTGAGCCAGCTCAATATTACGTTCGAAAGTAGCGTCAATGCGGTCGCCACCCTCGGTAGCTTTCAGATAGACGTAGGCCATCTTGGTATTGTCGCCGATGGTCTCCCAGAAGACATTGCCTTGGTAGTGGCTGAGATCGATGCCATGGATGTGCGAACAGGTATCCTCACACAGAACCATCACCGCCGCTGCCTTCTCCAAGGTGTCGACAGCCAGTGAGTCTTGTGCGTAAGTACGGCCTGCAAAAAGGGATAATATAGTGATAAAAACTATCAGTTTCTTCATCTTTGCTGAATTTTGACTGCAAAGATACAAATAAATTAAATAATAGACATGAGAAATTGAAGATTATTTCGTACCTTTGCCGAAAATTATCAAGATTATGAAATATTTATTGACACTGATGAGCGTACTGCTAATGTTTGCAGCATGCAACAAGGACGATGACAACAAACCGAATGAGCCAGACTTTACGAAGGTCAAGGCAAAACGAGCCATCATGATCTATATGGCTGGTGAGAATAACATGACCGTTTACTCGGGATTCAGAGCCTTGCAGGAGGATATTGCTGAGATGGTGGAAGGCTCGAAGTCGCTGGCCGACAACCAGCGCGTCTTCCTTTTCGTTGACAGTCTATGCGACAACAAGGAAATGAAGGAGACGCCATACATTGCTGAAGTACATGGTGGAAAAGTATATAGCCGCAAGACGTTTGATACAGACTTTTACTCGTGCGACCCCAACAGATTCAAGGAGGTCATCAGCTGGATGACAGAGAACATCGAGGCCGACGGATACGGACTGGTGCTTTGGGGCCATGCCTGCGGATGGCTGGTCAGTAAAGACACAATAGCCTCGAACCGTGCATACGGCATGGATAGCGGCAAGGACATAGGCCAGTCTAAAGATTTGTGGATGAACATCACACAGATGGCACAGGCATTGAAAGGACTACCTAAGATGGACTTCATCTTTGCCGACTGTTGTAACATGATGAGTGCCGAGGTAGGATATGAGCTGCGCAATGCCACGGACTATCTGATAGGTTCGCCCAGCGAGATTCCCGGCCCCGGAGCACCTTACGACTTGCTGATACCCAGCTTCTTCTACAATGGCAGTAACCTGTACAGGAACATCATTGACACCTACTACAACTATTACACCAAGGCATACAATGAAACGACGGATGGAAGCCTGAACTATCTGAAAGGATATAGTTTGCCTATGGCTGTCATCGAAACCCAATATATGGAGCAGTTGGCACAGAAGACACACGAAGTGATAGCTACCTTTGCTACAAACTACCCTGAAGCAGTGAACGTGAACGGTATACCCTATTATTTACATTACGACTCACCTTCCATGTACGACATGAAGGCTGTCATCACCAAGCAGGCACAAGCTTACGATAGCACGGTCAAGTCTGTCTATGAGCCCATCTATAACGACTGGCTACAAGCTTTTAAACAGGCTGTACCCTATAGCCGTATGTCAATGAGGTGGATGACCATATATTATGATCAAATGTATAGCTATAATTTCTTTGACCAGAATGCTGACTGCGGATGCGTCAGCATGTTTGTCCCACAAAACCTGTCAAACTACTTCTCTGGCGACTTCCAATACAACAAAACGGCTAATCACTTTGGGTGGAACCGCATAGTAGACTGGAGCCGATACGGCTGGTGATGATTACTCTTCGCTCTTTTCGTGGACAATAACCTTTACCTTCGAGATGCGACGTTCCTCCTTGTCGAGAATCTCGAAGGTAAAATTTTGATAGTCTATCTTCTCATGCACCTTGGGGAAGTCACCCTTGATTTCAAGTAGCAGGCCAGCCAGTGTATCGGCATCACCTTCCACCTCCTCAAAGATATCATCGTCGAGTTTCAGAATCTTATAGAAGTCGCTGAGCAAAGTCTTTCCCTCAAACACAAAGGTGTTATTGTTGATGCGCATGTAGTTCTTCTCGTCATCATCGTACTCGTCGTTGATCTCACCCACGATTTCCTCCAGGATGTCTTCCAGGGTGACAATGCCACTGGTCCCTCCAAACTCGTCAACCACAATGGCGATATGTACCTTATTCTCCTGGAACTCACGTAGCAGGTCGTCAATCTTTTTGGTCTCGGGGACAAAATATGGCGGACGGATAAGTGACTGCCAACGGAAACTGTTGCCTTTTGAAAGATGTGGCAACAAGTCTTTGATATAAAGGATGCCACGGATATTGTCACTATTGTCCTGATAGACAGGGATACGCGAGTAGTTATTAGCCACGATGCAGCGCATCACCTCGGCAAACGACGACTTGAAGTCGAGGTCCACCACGTCCTGACGTGAAGTCATGATTTCCTTAGCCGTCTCGTCACCAAAGCGGACGATACCCTCCAACATACGCTGCTCTTCCTTGATGTCTTCCTTGTCGGTCAGTTCTAAGGCCTGTTCCAAGTCGTCCACGCTTAGCACATGGTTTTCCTTCTGCACCAGCTTGCCGGTAAACTTGCCCGAACTGATGAGGATGGATGCAAAAGGATAGAACAACTTACGGAAAAACAGAATAGTACCTGCTGCCCGACGGCAATGGCGGAGCGGATGCTGACCGCTGTACACCTTCGGCATAATCTCACCAAAGAGCAGCAAAAGGAAGGTCAGCAACACGGTCATGCAGATGAACTGCATCCACCATGATGCACCGAAATAGACTGTATGAGCAAAGAAATAGCTGCTAAGCATTACTATGGTAACGTTTACCAGATTGTTCAGAATAAGGATAGTGGCCAGCGTTCGCTCGGAGTCTTCACGAAGCTTCTTAATATTATTGTCGGCCTGAGACTTCTCTTCGTCCAGCTCGCTGAGGTCGGCAGGCGACAACGAGAAGAAAGCAATCTCGGAACCCGAAGCAAAACCAGAGACAAACAACAACATACAGGCCATCACACCTGCTATGATGGCCCCTAAGGATGGTGACAACAGCGTCACTTCACTGAAAACTTGTAGATATTCGTCCATAGACATTATTCACTGGAGACAGGCTTAGGAGACAACAACTCAATATTGTCCGCCCATATCTCCGTCAGGTTGCGCCGCTGCCCCTGCTTATCGTCATAGGTAGTATAGCGGATGCGACCCTCAATATACAGCTTGTCACCCTTATGAACGTACTTCTCCACGATTTCTGCCAGCCGACGCCACAGAATCACATTGTGCCAGTCAGTATGTTCAGGCACTTGCGTACCATTCTGCAACGTATAACCACGCTCTGTTGTGGCCAGACGTACACGGGCAACTGCCACACCCTGCTCAACATAGCGGATTTCGGGGTCTTGTCCGACATTACCAATCAGCATCACTTTATTCATAACAGCAACAAATAAACTTAAAAAATTAACTATAAATTCGTCCGTTCAACTGCTCAACCTTCCTTACACAATCCCAGAAAACGGAACTGGAAATTCTTGCCCTTAGCCGAGGGGAACTGACTGCGAGGGTCAACACACTGACTCAGATGGTCGACGATACGATTGTAACATTCAAGACCGGATTCTGCCTTGCAACAAGCCACAAAGCGGGTGTCACGATATTGGAACTTACCCGTACCCGGCACCAGCAGTACACGCTTAAAATCAAGGATTCCCTCATACCAGCCATAACGAATCTCGTTCAGCTTCACCACGGTCGGCGTGGTGGTCTTCGGAGTATTGGGAACAAGGTGGATGGCTTTCTTCTCCTTGAAGTCATTCATGTTTGCCGCCTCGGTCTTAATAATAATAAAGTATACGCGAGGACGAATCTTATAGCGTTTGGGATAATAGACATCACTGGCAGCGTAATCGCGAATGTCACGCTCCAACATAGGGTTCATCCCTATTTCATCAATACTGGCAAGAAAATCGATAGCATCATCGACATTATTAACCAGAATCTCTCTGTCAAAATATCTTAAATACAAATTCATTATAATGGAATGGGTGGTTTTCAAAATAAAAAAAGAGAGCGGAAAACGGGACTCGGACCCGCGACCCCAACCTTGGCAAGGTTGTGCTCTACCAACTGAGCTATTTCCGCAGATACTGTTAAAAAGATGGTGAAGAGGAGGAGACTCGAACTCCCACGTCGCAATTGACACTACCCCCTCAAAGTAGCGCGTCTACCAATTCCGCCACCTCTCCAACATGTTAAGAACGTGTGAAGAAAAAAGAGTGCCCAGAACAGGACTCGAACCTGCACGCCTCGCGGCACACGCACCTGAAACGTGCGCGTCTACCAATTCCGCCACCTGGGCATTTGTCATTGAACCCAACGCTCAATGCTCTTTTTTGTTCAACATGTTGAGCGGAAAACGGGACTCGGACCCGCGACCCCAACCTTGGCAAGGTTGTGCTCTACCAACTGAGCTATTTCCGCTTGTTCTTCCCTCACTTGAGGACCATCTCTCTCGATTGCGGATGCAAAGGTAATGCTTTTTTCGGAACTGACAAATTTTTTAGCCACTTTTTTTCAAAAAAACTATCAATCCATGCGATTTCTATAATCTTCGTAGCCAAATTCCCGTAAAACGATGAGTTTTCCGTCGCACCTCAGCATACCAATGGCAGGATGAGTGATACCGTTGAACATATTGGTCTTTACTGTTGTATAGTGTATCATATCCTCAAAAATGACTTCTTCTCCCACCTGCAATTCATGGTCAAACTGCCAGTAGCCCATGAAATCACCGCTCAAGCAGCTATTGCCACCAAGACGATATACAAAGTCCCCTAAGTTAGTGGTAAAAGAAGCTCCACGGACATCAGGATTGTACGGCATTTCCAGACAGTCGGGCATGTGACATGTGAAACTGACGTCCAGAATAGCCGTACGGATACCTTTGTCCTCCACAACATCCACCACACTCGCCACCAACGGCCCCGTCTGCCACGCAAAAGCACTGCCTGGTTCAAAGATGACTTTCAGATGCGGATAGCGACGGTGGAAGTCCTCCATCAGACGTACCAGGAGTTCAATATCGTAATCCTTGCGGGTGACAAGATGACCGCCACCGAAGTTGATCCACTCCAGTTGCGGGAACCATCGCGAAAACTTCTCTTCAATATGTGTCAATGTACGTTGAAACACGTCTGCACCGCTCTCACAATGGCAGTGGCAGTGAAAACCGTGAATATCTTCAGGCAAATGTTCTGGCAGTTTGTCCGCCGTTACTCCGAAACGTGTTCCTGGAGCACACGGGTTATACAACATGGTTCCTACTTCCGAATACTCAGGATTTACACGCAAACCGATGGAACAATCCCCTACCCTATGATGAAAACGCTCATATTGCGTCAGCGAGTTGAACGTCAGGTGACTCGAGCAGTGAACTATCTCGTCGAATTCCTCATCTTTGTAGGCTGGTGAATACGTATGCGCCTTGGCACCGAACTCTTCCACAGCCAGACGTGCCTCACCCAACGAACTGGCTGTCGTCGCACCTATATACTCTCTGAATATCGGAAAAGTCTTCCACAATGCAAAAGCCTTGAACGCCAGTATCCATTCAGCATCTGTTCTGCGAGCCACCTCGCGTATCAGTGTCAGGTTCCTGCGCAGTTTCTCTTCTTCAATAATATAAATAGGTGTCTTCACGCTTGTGTCTTGTTTTAGTCGAGACCGAATAAAGTGCGTAGACCACCGTCAACACCTGAGAAGCCCATGAAGGCCAGACTCAACAGACCGGCAGAAAGCATCACAATGGCCATACCGCGCATGCCCTTCGGAATATTGACGAGTTCCAGCTGCTCACGCATACCGGCAAAGACGGTCAGAGCCAATCCGAAACCGATAGCCGTGGAGAAGGCATAGACTACAGACTGCAACAGATTATAGTCCTTCTGGATACAGAGAATAGCCACACCCAACACGGCACAGTTGGTAGTGATGAGCGGCAGGAAAATGCCCAAAGCCTGATAGAGGGCCGGTGACACCTTCTTCAGGATAATCTCTACCATCTGCACCAATGAGGCAATAACCAAAATGAATGCAATGGTTTGCAAGTACTGCAAGCCGTTGGGGTCAAGCACATACTTTTGTACAAGCCACGTTACGATGGTAGCCAGCGTCAGTACAAAGGCCACAGCAGCAGACATGCCCAGTGAGGTATCAATCTTCTTTGACACGCCCAAGAACGGACAGATGCCGAGGAACTGTGACAGGATGATATTATTGACGAATATCGCACTAATGAAAATCAAGATATATTCCATATTCTTTTGTTTTTTCTATGATTTTCTATAATTTCCTAAGATTTCCTAAGTTTATTAACTATAGCAATAAGGAAGCCTAACATAATGAAGGCACCCGGAGGCAGTACAAAAAGCAGGATGTTATAGGTCTCTGGCAGCAACGTAAAACCAAAAACTGAACCAGAACCCAATAGTTCACGACAGATGCCTAACAACGTCAAACCTAACGTGAAGCCCAAACCGATACCAATACCGTCGAAGAGCGATGCCACAGGCGAGTTCTTGGCAGCAAAGGCCTCCGCACGTCCAAGTATCACACAGTTCACCACAATCAAGGGGATAAAGAGTCCAAGGGCTGCGTCGATGTCTGGCAAATAGGCCTTGATGACGAGCTGCAGCATGGTGACAAAGGCAGCAATAACCACGATGAATACGGGAATGCGTACTTTGTCAGGGGTGACACTCTTCAGACATGAAATCACAAAGTTGGTGCAGATGAGCACAGCCATCGTGGCCAGTCCCATTGACATACCGTTCATGGCAGAAGTGGTAGTGGCCAGCGTAGGACACATACCGAGCATCAGGACGAACGTAGGGTTCTCCTTGACGATGCCATTCTTGATGATATTTACGTAATTCATACTTTATTCCTCCTCTTCTTTATCTTCTTTTACTTGCTTCGAAGCACCAGTGGCAGCATCTGCCGGAGTTGTCTTGTAAGCACTATAGGCATTGTTCACAGCGAGCAGGAAGGCGCGGCTGGTAATGGTAGAGGCCGTGATGGCATCCACCTGTCCGCCATCCTTCGAAACGGTGAGAGGTTCTGCTGGTGACTTGCCAATGATGTCACCCTTTTCGCCCTTTTGGAACCACTTGTCAGCCTTGGCGCCAAGTCCAGGGGTCTCTGCATGTTCAAGCAAGGTATACCCCAACACATTTCCTTTAGGATCAAAGCCTACGAGCACCTTCAGATTACCGCCAAAGCCCATCGTGGTGCTCTCAACAGCAGCCCCGAGGTCCTTACCCTGGGCATCCTGAATCTGATAGATAGTATAAACAAGCACTTTACCTTTGGCATCGTTCTGTTTCACCTCGTCAGTTTTTGCAACGACTAAATCGTTGCACGCCATGACAGTTTTAATGCCGTCGGCGAGGGCTTTCTCCTTCTGTTCTGCAATGGGAGTCTCGGTGAGATGGTTTACGTATGCGAGGATACCTCCCATAACGACTGCTACTAACGTGAGTACCAGTACCATATTTGTTAAAGACGATTCTAACTTCTTCATATCTGGTCCTCCTTAGTTTTGGGCAGGCACTTCACCGAAGCGCTTGGGTTTCACGTAGTTGTTAATCAGTGGTGTGAACGCATTCATAATCAGGATGGCAAACGACATACCCTCAGGATAGGCACCCCAGTTTCGGATGACAACCGTCAAGAAACCGATAGCCACACCATAAATGAGCTGACCATTAGCCGTCATCGGCGAAGTGACATAGTCGGTAGCCATGAAGATGGCACCAAGCATCAGACCACCCGTAAGAATAACAGAGATGGGGTCGGCATAAGCAGGATTAGCCAGATGAAGCAGCCCAGCAAAGATGAAGACTGTACCGATAATAGACACAGGAATATGCCAGGTGATAATCTTCTTCCACAGCATATATGCCAAACCCAAGAGCAAAGCCAAGGCGCAAATCTCACCCATGGCTCCAGCACCGTCAGGATGGTTACCAAGGAAGAGGCTCAGCGAGTCGGGCAACTGATCTAACACAGAAGGGTCACCACTCTTGATAGCATCCTTCATAATAGAAAGCGGTGTGGCACCAGTCTCAGCATCAATATAGCCATTTAATCCAAGCTGTCCCTCTTTCGGCCATGTGGTCATCTGGGCAGGAAAGGCCACCAACAGGGCAGCGCGACCTACAAGGGCGGGATTGAAGAGGTTATTGCCCAGACCGCCAAACGTCATCTTACCCACACCAATAGCAAAAATGGCACCGATGATGATGATCCAGATGGGGAGGTTGCTGGGGAGGTTGAAGCCGAGCAACAGACCGGTTAGCACGGCAGAGCCGTCGCAGATGGTTGTCCGCTCGTTCTTAAGCATAAACTTATTAATGGCCCACTCCAAGAGCACGCAGGCCGCAACGCTCGTAGCACACACGATGGCCGAACCAATGCCAAAGAAATAGAACGACACGAGTAACGCAGGCAGTAGGGCAATGATGACGCCGTACATGTTGCGCTCCACAGTATCAGTTCCGTGTGCATGAGGTGAAAGTGATACAATTAATTTTCCCATTTTGTTCTTTGAACTTTGAAGTTTGAACTTTATGATTACTTCTTTTGAGCCGCAGCAGCACGAGCGCGGATGATTCCCATAACGGTAGTCTTGGCCTGACGGATGTTGTCGAGCAACGGACGGTGGGCAGGACACGTGAACTGACACGAGCCACACTCGATACAGCTGACGACATCCTCCTGTTCGGCACGCTCCCAGTTCTTGACGGCAGCAAGCTTAGCCAACAGATAAGGTTCCAAGCCCATCGGACAAGCCGAGACACACTTGGCACAGCGGATACAGGGGTTCGGCTCCTTGCGCACAGCCTCCTCACCGGAGATGATCGTCACAGAGTTCGTTCCCTTGCAGATAGGCACCTCTACACTGGTCAGTGCCTTGCCCATCATGGGACCACCAGCCAGCAACTTGTTGTCGCCTTCAGGCATACCACCACAGGCATCAATCAGGTCCTTCATCGGCGTACCCATACGAACCAGGAAGTTCGAGGGTTTCTGCAGGCGCTTGCCCGTTACGGTGGTGTAGCGCTCAAAGAGCGGCTTGTTCTTCATCACAGCCTCATAGACAGCGTAGGCTGTACCTACGTTCTGCACGATGGCGCCTACGTTAACGGGAATGGCAGGAGGTGCAGGCACCTGACGGCGGATAACGGCATCCACCAACTGTTTCTCACCACCCTGCGGATAGCGCTGCTTCAAAGGGACAACCTCAACGCTGTATTCCGAAGCGCTGAACGCTTCGGCACACTTGCGTGTCAGCAGTTCGATGGCAGGCATCTTATTAGTTTCGATACCGATGTAGCCCTTCGTCACCTTGGCACCCTTCATGAGCAGTTCCAGACCAACGAGAATCTCATCGGCATGTTCCATCATCAGACGGAAGTCGGCAGTGATATAAGGCTCACACTCTACGGCGTTGATGATGACGCACTCGGCTTTAGCCGTTGGCGGCGGACACAATTTGATAAAGGTTGGGAAACAGGCACCGCCCATACCCACGACACCAGCCGCCTTAATACGGTTTACAATCTCCTCAGGTGTCAGCTCAGGATGAGCCTTGACGGTTTCCAACTTGTCCGAGCGGTCAATACTCTCTTCCCACTCATCACCTTCTACATTAATAATAATAACAGGCTTACGATAGCCAGTGGCATCGATGGCGGTGTCAATCTTGAACACCGTGCCGCTTACAGACGAGAAGATAGGAGCTGACACAAAACCGCCAGCCTCGGCAATCAACGTACCAACCTTCACCTTGTCACCCTTAGCCACCACAGGTTTGGCAGGGGCACCGATGTGCTGTGAAAGGGGGAAGATGGCCTGCTTGGGCAGCGCAGCCACCTGTGTCACGGCATCGTTCGACAGCTTATTCTCTTCGGGGTGGATACCACCTATACGGAATGTTCTGATATTCATACTTGTTCCTCCTTTTCTTTAGTGGGTTCAACTTTTTCACCGACAGCAGAACTGTCAGGCACAGGTGCAGCCGCTGCCTCTGGCTTGGGCTTGGGAGCGGGGAAGTTGACAGCGTGGATGGCATTAGTAGGACAGACTGCCACACACTTCTTACAGAGACGGCACTTATTGAAGTCTATGTAAGAGACATTACCCTCAACAGTGATAGCATCGAACTTACACTCCTTCACACACTTACCGCAACCGATACAGGCAGCCTTACACGCCTTCATAGCCACAGGTCCCTTGTCCTTATTGACACAGGACACAAACACTCTCCTACCCTTAGGACCTTTCTTGCGCAGTTCGATAATATTGCGCGGACAAGCCTTTACGCAAGCTCCGCAAGCCACACACTTCTCATCGTCAACTTCAGGAAGGCCGGTCTCAGGATTGATGTGAATGGCATCGAACTGACAAGCCGCCGCACAGTCGCCACAGCCCAGACACCCGAAGCCACAGGCCGTCTCGCCGGCACCACATGCATTCATGGCAGCACAGGTGCGCAGGCCACTGTACTCAGCAATCTTCGGACGATGCTCACACGTTCCGTTACAACGCACAACGGCAACCATCGGTTCACCGTTGGCAACAGCCATACCCAAGAGGTCGGCCACCTTGCCCATCACTTCCTGTCCGCCAACGGGACACATTAGCCCGTCGAGGCTACCGGCATCAGCCCCCTTGACAAGGGCATCGGCCAAGCCACCACATCCAGCAAATCCGCAACCTCCGCAATTAGCACCCGGCAACTGTTCCGTCACCTGAGCAATACGCGGGTCTTCATAGACGGCGAATTTCTTGGAGCAGACATACAGTACCAAAGCCGCTATCAGTCCGATAGCTCCCAGTACCAATACTGCAATCAACATAAAATTCATTGTTTCTTAAATATTTGTTTTAGTTTGTTATTCTATAGCAAAGGCCAACTGCTCACGCATCCTGTCACGAAGAAGCCACAATAATATATAATAAGGTATAAGGGCCGCCAGTCCGCTCAACGCAGCAGTACCCTCATGGTCCGTCAGCCAAAGGACAAGCACTAACACGGTCACCAACACCACAAAAGGCAGGCCAAAGCCCCACAGCAACGCTTTGGCAGCCACCTGTCCAGAGGTCGTCACCGTCACCGGCTGTCCGACAGTCAGGTTCTTTGCGGCTGAACCGCAAAGCACGTCAACGATTTTCTCCTTCGATTCGGCGGCATTACAGTAGCCCGCTACTTTGCAGGCGGCACATGCAGAAGTCTGGACGATGCGAACCTTCACACAATCGCCCTCAATGCCCTCTATAATCCCAGAATGACTTATTTTAGTACTCATTAATTTTGCAATCTCGAGTTTGTATTGCAAAGGTACTAAGAAAATAAGAATTAAGAATTAAGAATTAAGAATTTTTTGAAAAAAAAGTCGTAATCGTTTGCAGTTTCCCTTTCTTTTTCTTACTTTTGTCCCGTCTAAACGAAATTAACGATGAAAGCAACAGAACAGACATTGCAGCAAGTGGAACGTGCCCTGCGCAAAGTGGCCGACAAATTCCCCCCCAACGAAGAGGCATCCATTCTTACCGACATTCACATCCGCGTAACTCAGGAGACGGGTGAATTGACGGTATTTGACGACGACGAACAGGAAATCACCCGTTGCGTCATAGAGCAATGGATTGACAACAAAGACGACTCTTTCTATGAGGACGTCACCAACACATTGCGCTCCGTTCTGAACAAGCACAAGAAAAAGGTAGAACAGATGTCGATTCTGAAGCCTTACTCTTTCGTTCTGGAAGATGACGACATGGAAAACATTGCAGAACTCTATGTCGTCGACGACGATACTGTCATCATCGACGAAGAACTCATGGCTGGATTAGACAAAGACCTTGACGACTTCCTGGATCAGTTACTGAAAGAAGAATAGTTGCCTGCTACCATTAATCTTCTATGGGTGAAGACACATCCTCTCCCTTCATAATCTTTTCTATCTCATCCTCCACACCAGCGGCATTCCCCCGTTTGATTTCCTCAGGAATGACAATGAGGTCTTCATCAGCAAAGTTCTCTTTTGCCTCTGTATCTGCAACATCGTTCTTCTGCGCCGTATCAAGTGCGACACGTGCCTGAGGCATGCGCTTGCTATGGTCATGACGGACTTCACAGGCACAGAGCGCCATCAACACAATCAATACTAATAACAACTTTTTCATAAGTAACTCCTTTTGTTATGTTTTTATCGTAGTTTCAACTGATCGCCAACCTGCGGGACATAGTTGGGCGAAAGACTATTCATCTTGTACAGATACTTGACCCTGATACCGTAAGCTTGCGAGATGTCATACATGGACTCGCCAGCCCTGACCACATGCCTCCTGTCTGCAAAATCCTTAGGAGCCTTGCGGGATTTCTTTTCTAACCATACCACACTACCCTCCTGCAGCCGTGCGTCTTGTACATTCTCATTGTAACGTGCCAGTTT
>Ga0310786_10007053_pt1 | contig 14747 bp, 6 predicted proteins | sample AusTroGonzalo_MG_FD_203881 | JGI IMG/M metagenome (GOLD analysis project Ga0310786, IMG submission 203881) | Bovine rumen microbial communities from tropical cattle in Woodstock, Queensland, Australia - Gonzalo_03 (v2) (version 2) | ecosystem: Host-associated > Mammals > Digestive system >... | reverse complement strand
CGCCAGGCGCTCTCCGAAGGCGCGAGCGCAGAGTCCGTGGCAAGCGCAGGCGAATCGGCCTCAAGAGGCATTTCCGTCGCAAGCGGCGTTTCGGCCTCAAGCGTCAACCAGGTGGGCGAGGCAAACGAAATCTCTTCGGGCGGCAGAGTCGGCGCCGTGGCGCTTCCGGGGGCGGGGGTAAGGGCCGCCGGGCCTTCAGGCGGCTCATCCGGCGCCACCGGAGGGCTCTCGGCCGGGCTGAGCCTGAAGGACACGCAGAGCCTCATCGACCGGGCAAGCGGCGAGGACCGGACGGCAAGCTCCGAATCCTCCAGCCGGGCCTACAGCCAGGTCAAGAGCGCCGCCGACCGAATCGCACGCACGCATTCGGACGAATCGGTGCGAAGCGCCGCAAGAAGCTTCTCCGCAGCCCTCACGCAAAACCGCAGTGCCGCGCGCGAGAAAATCCTCTCGCAGAGCACCTCCCAGACGGCCGCAAACAGCGTGTCGGAAAACCGCTCGGGCGCAGTGACGACGACGGTTGACGCGGGCGTACAGGTGCTCGGCGCCGCCCTGAGCCGCTACGGCTCGCCCGAGGCGGCGCTCGAGGCGATGTACAGCAGGAAGGGCCGGATGGATCTGGCCTTGGATGCCGTCAGCGGGAGCGAATCAGCCCTTCAGATCACGGACGCCGTCGGCCCCGGGGGCATGAGGGACGTGCGGCAGATGAACGCCGAGTACTTCGCGGACCGCACGGGTGAGGTCGAGCGGGCTGCGGCAGCCCAGGGAAAGTCCGTGCGCACGGAGGGTTCCCGCGCCCTTGCCGCGATGCCCGATCCCGGCGCGTACGGCCCGGATCCGCGGCGCGGGGAGCGCCTGGCCGCGCGCAGGGAGGAGGCCGGAGGCAGGGCCGCCCGGGGGCTGGCCGGCATTTCCGAAGAAAGCGCCCTGCAGCGCGGCATCCTGATGGTCGCGCGCGAAGCGTGGCGTGCGGAAAACGCCGACAAGAACTTCGCGGCACGCAATGCATTCCTGTTTGGCGCGGGCTACCGGAGCACCTCCGAGATCGCCTCGGGCCTGAAGGACATGGCGGACAAAAACCCCGTTCTGCGCACCGAGCTTGCGCGCGTGGGCTCGGGCACGGTCGGCCTGGGCGACGCCGTCTTCAGGCGTCTTGCCACGGCAGCCAGGCTGGAGCACGACGCCGGCACCTACCGATAGGAGAACAGCATGGCCAAGCACATGAAGACCTTTGACGAATTCAAGGCTTTCGCCCTGAGCCGCGGCTACACCGTGATTCTTTCGCCCTCGGACCTTGGCGCGGGCCCGGGGGCCGTCGCAGAAGCGCTCGGGGAGGGGTTCGCGGGCGTCTACCTGCAGCTCCGCACCAAGGGCCAGCTCTACGTCGGACAGGCCGAGGACGTCGCCCGCCGGCAGAAGCAGCATGAGCGCAGCGGCGTGCGCCTCATGGCCTTCGCCGCCAAGCCGGTCGCCGACCGAATCGAGCGGGACCGCACCGAGTCGCGGGAGATCTGGCAGACGGGCCTTGCCGGCTACGCCACGGACAACGTGCAGCTCTCGGACCAGAAGCGGCAGGGAGAGCCGCTCACCGAGGACTATCTCGACCGGCGGCTCGGATACATGCTTGCCGCAGCGTGCCCGGACGGCAGGGGAGCCCGCTTCGGCGCGGCGCTTGAGGGCGAAGAGGGGGACGGACTGCGGCTGCTGCTCTCCCGGCCGGAGTTCCTCGAGGCGATCTTCGTGGTTTCGCTTTACTGCAGCATCGCGGTGATGCCCCCTGCCGATGAGCAGTACGGCAGGCGCTGGGGGGCGGAGCTCCTTTCCGAAGGGACGGTGACCGGCCCCTGGCTGCAGGTGCGGATCCGCTCGTGCGAAGTGCTCCGGGTCGATCTCGTGCGGGGGCTCACGCGCAGCCTCGAGCCCAGGTACTTCTTCTCCGACATCGTGGATGAAGCAGCCGAGGATGATCCTCCGCCCGCGACACTCGAAGAGGCGCTCGATGTGCTGGCCGAAGCGGGCTGGCGGCAGAAGCTGCTTTTCGGGGCGGCAAAACGCGAGCAGGAGCATCTCGTGGCAACGCCGCCGTTCTCAAGGCTCATTCCGCTCGCCTGCATCCGATGACGTTTTCTTTGAACGGCGGCACTTTTCAAACACCTGGAAAAGCGAACATTGGAGACCAAAAAGCGAACATTGAGCAGGAAAAAGCGAACATTGACGCCGCCTTCACTGCCAAAACCGCTTCATGGCACAGAAGGGATTCATCGAGCCGGTCGCGGGCCAGGGAAGGGGCAGGTACAGATTCAGGCCATATAAGGCGAGCTCGGAAAATTAACGCCTGAATTTCCAGCGTCTTTTGCTCTAATCGCCCGCATTTACCCGATTTCCCGAAAAAACCGATTGTTTTGGCCGGAGAACCGCTCCATCTACTGAGCCTGATCAAACCTTGAGGATATGTCTTACAGGGTTTCCCCTATACTAGGCGATTATGCTATCAGGACAAGGGAGCTCGAACAGGCTCCTTTCCAAGTCAGGATTGCTTTTTAAATATAAGTAGGGGACGTATATGGACGGTTATGTAATGATAGGTCTCAAACTGCTCGGCTCGCTTGCCATGCTCATGTACGGCATGAAGGTGATGAGCGAAGCGCTGCAGAAGATGGCGGGTCCTCAGCTGCGCCATGTCCTGGGTACGATGACCACGAACAGATTCACATCTGTGCTTGCGGGAACCTTCGTCACGGCAACGGTGCAGTCCTCGACGGCCACGACGGTGATGACGGTGTCGTTTGTGAACGCAGGGCTTCTCACCCTGGCTCAGGCAATCGGCATCATCATGGGCGCCAACATCGGTACGACGCTCACCGCATGGATCATGTCAGCCGGCTTTTCATTCAACATCACCAATGTTGTCTGGCCGGCTTTCTTTTTGGGCATCATCCTGATCTACAGCAAGAAGCGCCGCTACATCGGCGACTTCCTGTTCGGCATCTCGTTCCTGCTGCTCGGCCTGGGCACGCTGCGCGCCACGGGCGTGAGCATGAACCTCGGCGAGAACACGGTTCTTCTGAACTTCTTCACGTCGTTTGATCCGGCAGCCTTCTCGACGACGGTCCTGTTCCTGCTGATCGGCGGCGTCCTCACGTTCTGCGTGCAGTCCTCGGCAGCCGTGATGGCGATCACGATGATCCTCTGCGCGAGCGGCGTGCTGCCCATCTACCAGGGCATCGCGCTCGTGATGGGCGAGAACATCGGCACGACCGTCACCTCGAACATCGCAGCCCTCGGCGCCAACGTGAATGCACGGCGTGCGGCCTTCGCGCACCTGTTCTTCAACGTGTTCGGCGTGATCTGGATGCTCGTCGTGTTCCATCCGTTCGTTGACGCGGCCTGCCACGTGGTGGGCTACGACCCGACGATGACCCGCGGAAGCGTCCCCCAGGAAGCGTTCCTGGCGAACGCCTCGCTGCTCAGCTTCGTTCTTGCAGCCTTCCACACGGGCTTCAACCTCATCAACACGGCGATTCTCATCTGGTTCATTCCGCAGCTTGAGAAGTACGTCTGCCCGCTCATCAAGCCCGGGAAGCAGGACGAAGCCAAGTCCGCCTCCGGCCTGCATCTGCAGTTCCTTGAAAGCGGCATCATGAAGACGCCCGAAATCGCAGTGCTGCAGGGTCAGAAGGCGATCATCGTCTTCGCCAAGCACGTTCTTTCGACCTTCGGTCTTGTCCGTGAACTCGCCGACCTGTCGATGAAGCCCGCGCACGAACAGTTCTACAAGCTGAACGACCGGATCATCGAGTTCGAACAGGTCTCGGACAACATGGAGTATGAGATCGCCAAGTACCTGAGCCAGGCTTCGGACGCCCACATGTCCGACGTCGCCAAGGTCAGGGTCCGCGCCATGCTCCGCGAGATCGACGAACTCGAGAGTATTGGCGACGCCTGCAACAACATCGCCCGTACGCTCAAGTTCAAGCAGGAGCGCGACGAGACCTTCACTGAAAAGCAGATGAAGGGCCTCAATGAGCTCATGGACATGCTCGAAGAAAACCTGAAGCGCATGATCCAGGCGCTTGAAACCGGCGAGGATGCCCTTTGGGACGAAGCGGTCGCGCTCGAAGCGAAGATCGACGCCTTGCGCACCAAGCTCAAGGAAAGGACCGAAGAGGAGGCCGACCGCCAGAAGTACTCCTACGCCGCCGCTTCCATGTATTCGTACATCGTGAGCGAGTGCGAGCGTCTTGGCGACTACGTGATGAACGTGTTCGAAGCCAAGCTCGACCACAGGGAGAAGAATCTGGCGATCTAGGAATCGCCTTCGGAGCCGCCGCGGGATCTCTCCTGCGGCAGGAACGCCCGCCGGTCCCCCGGATCAGCGGGCGTTTTTCCTGGGAGGCTTCCTCGCGTCAAGCGCACATTTCCCGCTGGCGACAGAACCGCTGGCATTCGTCATGCCGCAATCCCGGGGCGTGGCGCAGCGCAGGGAGCGCATCAGTCGATCAGCTTGTCCAGGTGGCTCCTGGAGACGACAAAACCGTCCGCATCGGCCGACAGTGCGCCGCAGCGGTGCCACTTGGCGACGATTCTTTCGATGGTTTTGACCGTGCTGTGCATCACGTAGCTCATCTCGGCGTAGGTCAGCCGCAGCGGAATGTGCAGCATGTCGCCCTCGGTGCGGCACGGCAGGCTCCTTGAGAGCGATTCAAACAGATGCGCCAGGCGCTGCTCGGCCTCGCAGGAGAACATGCACATGAATGCGCCGTAGTCGGAGGCGACGCAGTCAATGCAGTACTTGTGAAAGAGCTCGCTCAGGCCCTCGCGCTCCAGAGCCTGCCGGAACGCCTCCAGGCGGCAGATCCAAACGTCCGAGTCCCGCAGGATCAGAAGCTTTTCGCACCGGTTGTCGATGCCCAGATACCCGCTGTAGTTCAGGATCCGTCCGGGCAGCACCAGGCTGATGGTGTGGGGCCGGGCCGGATCCTTCATCTCGTAGGTCTGCCCGATCAGTCCGCTTTGCGTGAGGATGATGTTGCGTCCGTCGCCCTGGGCGTTTTTTGCCTGCAGGACGCTGCCCTTGGCCAGAGTGTAGAAAAAACCCTCCCTGCGGCACAGGCCTGCGAGCCTGTCATCGGCCTTGGGGATCAGCCAGGGAGTTGTTTCGTAGTAAAGGGGCATCGCGGAATCCTTGCTGCAGGACTGTTCTGTTCGTGGATGCAATCTATTAAGGATAGCTGATTGAGACCGGCCGGACAACCGACACGTGGGGGAGGAAAACGTACCGGCGCAGCCGTCACATGACGGGCAGGGGGCAGGCCCTGCTCCTTCAAAATTCCGCTCACCGGAACCGGGGCGGGCAAGCAGACGCCGCCAGTCAGAAAGTTCCCGGACACCAGACTATCCATTGGAGGATCACGATGAAAAAACTCTCCCTGATCATGGCCGCGACGCTCATGGCTTTTTCCGCGCAGGGCTTTGCCGCAACCGAATACACGGCTGACCTTGTGATCGTCGGCGCCGGCACCGCCGGACTGCCCGCCGCCGCCCGCGCCGCCGAGCTCGGCGTCAAGACCATCACGATCGAAAAGACGGGCCTCATCGGCGGCCAGCTGCACGTCATCGAAGGCACCTATGCGGTCGGCACCCCGCTGCAGAGGAAGGAAATGGTCGGACTCACCACCGAAAAATCCTTCGAGCAGACCATGAACTACGCCGTCTGGCGCGCCGATCCCGCCCTTGTCAAGCGCATCGTCGACAGCTCGGCCTCCAAGATCAAGTGGCTCATGGACAACGGCGTCGCGATGAAGGGCTTGATCACCGATACGGTCGACGGCAACCGCGTCTACCACACCTATCAGAACCACTTCCCCGGCCAGCAGGCTGTCGGCGCCCTGATGAAGGTCGTCAACGAGAAGGGCGGCAAGGTGCTCACGGACACCGCCGGCAAGAAGCTGATCACCAACCAAAAGGGTGAAGTGACCGGCATCATCGCACAGAGCCGCAAGGACGGCGAGATCCGCATCAACGCCAAGGCCGTTCTGCTTGCCGCCGGCTCCATGTCGCACAATGCCGAGCTGATGGCCCGGTTCAATCCCAAGCTGCTCGTGAACGGCAAGCCCATGCAGTCCATCGCCCTGCCGGGCAACACCGGTGACGGCGTGAAGATGGGCCTTGAGGTTGGCGCCGCGGTGGACAACACCGACATCGTGATCGGCGAGTCGATCGTTCCGACCAACACGGACTATGCCGAGCTGCACATCGACCCGAAGATGCTCGACGCCTACATGATCCTCAAGGCGCAGACGCTCTGGGTCAACACCAAGGGCCAGCGCTTCATGGACGAAAGCCGCTCGGCCGACTTCACGACGGTGCTCAACGCCATCCACCGCCACGGCAACCAGGCCTTCGTGATCATGGACGATGCCAAGCGACAGGATCTGATGAACGGCAAGGGCTCGGATACCAACTACTTCACGCTCTACGACACGGGCCGCAAGGTCGTGCACTTTGACAAGGTCGTCGCCGACGGACAGAAGCGCGGCTACGCATTCAAGGCCAACACAATCAAGGAGCTGGCCATGCAGATGGGCGTCGATCCCGACACGCTGCAGGCCACGTACGACCGCTACAACGCCCTGGCCAAGAGCGGCACGGACACCGACTTCGGCAAGAAGACCAATCTGTACCCGCTGCTGAAGGCTCCCTTCTACGCCTTCAAGGGTGACGGCTGGATCTGCGACATGACCGGCGGTCTGCTGATCAACAGCAAGGCCCAGGTCATCAGCACCAAGGGCACGCCGATCAAGGGCCTGTACGCGGCCGGTTCCATGGCTGGCGGCATGTACGGCACGGAATATCCGTACATCAACCCGGGCTTTGCCAGCGCCACCGCCATCGCGACCGGACACTTCGCGGTCGAGGATGTTGCTGAAAAGCTCAAGCAGAGCAAGTAAGCGCCAGCTTCACGTTCTGATCCCCCCCCAACCAACTCAAGACCTGCCCGGACGGCCCTTTCTTCAGTCGATTTGGGCAGGTCTCTTTTTTCCCGGCACGCGCCTGAAGCGGGCTGTCGGGGACGAGGTCTTTCGCAATGACTAGCAAATTCATCAAGGCGCTTCCGGCTCTCCTGGGCATCGCGGCCGCCCTTCCTGTGAGCGCAGCCCAGGTCGAGCTGTACGGCATCATCGACATGGGCCTGCGCATGCGCATGCACGACAAGATCGACGGCGTCAAGCAGGCGGGCACATCCGTCGGCATGCAGACCGGCCAGTTCTATCCGAACATGTTCGCCCTGAAGGGCTCCGAGCGGCTCGATTCGGGACTCACCGTCAGCTTTTCCCTGGAAAACCGGTTCAACAGCGATACGGGCACGTTCGCCGAAAGCGGGCGGTTCTTCGACAACCAGGCCCTGCTCATGATATCGGGCGAGAAATGGACCGCCGCCGCGGGCCGCATGGAAGGCATTTCCTCGACCATGGGCGAGTTCGACATGGCTGCGCCGATGGATCCGTTCGAAGGCGGCTGGGAGGAGGCGGGCGGCTACAACGTGTTCGCCAACATCGGGCTTTCCGCGAACAACGCGCTCGCGCTGCGCGTCAAGCCTGCAGAGGGGCTCACGGTCACCGGGGCCTATTCGCTCTCGCAGCGGGACTCTGAGGCGAGCCGCTACGGCGACAATCCCCACTACATGGCTCTGGGCACGCTGTATCAGGCCGGAGCGCTCATGCTGAGCGCCACCTACGAGAGCGTGAGCAAGGACAAGCTCGAGGCAGGGGAGCGCACCGACCATGTCTTCAAGGTCAGCGCGAACTACGACTTCGGCCCCGCGCGCGTGTTCGGCGCCTATCAGCGCACAAGGGCGCACAAGTGGTTCGGCCAGTATGTGAGCGCGGACAGCTACATGCTCGGCCTGACCGCCCCCGTGGCAGGAGGCCTGCTGCGCACGTCCGTGCAGATGCTTGACGGCGGCAGGACCCAGGTCGGCGGCAGGACGTTCTCGCCGCAGCGCCTTGTCGCCGCAGTGGGCTACACCTACGAGCTGAGCAAGCGCACGATCCTCTGGTCGACCGTTTCGGCCTCCAGGGGCAGGAAGTCGCTGCACCGCAATTCGAGCGGCTCGTACGCGATGGCCGATTCCGACTCGCGCCAGGAGGCAAACCGCAGGATGCTGAGCGTCGGCGTGACGCACATGTTCTAAACCGGCGGCCAGGCCGAGCAGGTCTTCGAGGGCCAGACAGTTGCGTTTGCCCACTGACGCACGAAAAGCGGATGGCTATACGTGCCTTTGTTGACGGCCGCCTCAGAAGGCAGGGCGGTGCTGGGGCGCTGATGGAAAATATTCGCGCACTGAATGCATCTCTGAGGCGGCTTTCCCTGGCAGGGAAGGCCGCCGCTGCCGCATCCCGGAGACTCTTCCAGTCCGCATCGGGACTCCGTCCATAAGCAACAATGCTTACTATTTCACGCTAGAACCTTATAATGGTCTAGCCTGCTGCTTCAGGACGGGCTCCGTGACCTCAACCTTTCGATAACCTGCGGCGCCCATCCCGGAATCTTCCCGGCCGCAAGAGGACACAATCACCATCCTCTCAGCCTTGCGGTTGCATCGGGACTCGCGGAACAGCGGCTGCAGAGAGGAGGAGGGAGGAATGTCCATCCATTCGATTCGCACCAAGATCACCGCGATGGCGCTGGCCGTCATCTTGTTTTCGATGGCCATCGGCACCGTCTTCGGCGTGATCGCCATTCGCGACATCGGCAGGCAGAACGCCGACCAGATGCTCCTGCAGCTGGCCGAGACCGGACAGAAAAACCTGAACCACTACTTCGAGGGCGTTGAGCGGGCCGTCGAGAAGGTCGCCGCCTACGTGCAGGCGGATCTCAACCGGCAGGACGAAAGGGATCTGCACGAGCATCTGAACGACGTCCGGAGTGTCTTTCAGAAGCTTGCCTACCGCACCTATGGCGTGCTCACTTATTACTACCGCATCGATCCCTCTGTTTCAAAGACCGCCAAGGGCTTCTGGTACACCAACCTCGACGGCGAAGAGTTCCGCGAGCATGAGGTGACCGACATTTCGCTCTACGACGTGAACGACACCTCCAAGCTCGTCTGGTTCACGGTTCCGAGGGCAAGCGGCAAGCCGGTCTGGCTGCCTCCCTACATCACCGACAACCTCGACGTGCGAGTCATTTCCTACAACATCCCGGTCTACCAGCACGGAATCTTCATCGGCGTGATCGGCATCGAGATCGACTATTCCCGCATGGCCGCCGAGATCGACAGCATCTCGCTCTTTGAAAACGGCTACGCCTTTTTGAACGACGCAAGGGGCAGGCTCATCTACCACCCGCGCATCGACGTCACCACGCTCGACAAGCCCGTGCCGATTCCGAGCGCCTTCCTCTCCACCAAGAAGCGGCATGTGCGCTACACATTCGAAGGATCCGACAGGCAGGCCGCGTGGGTGCCGCTCAGAAACGGAACCCGCATCGTCGTGACGGTTCCGGTCGAGGAAATCAGCGCGGTGTGGCAGCAGTGGGTCTACAAGATCATTGCCTTTTTCTCGGTGCTCCTCTTTGGCTCCTTCGTTCTCGTCATGGCCTTCGTCGGCCGGCTCACGAGACCGCTCCGCGAGCTGACCAGGGCGGCCGAGCAGCTGGGCGAGGGCAACTACGACGTGTCGCTTCCCTACGACAGCAAGGACGAAGTGGGCAAGCTCACGGCCACTTTCAAGAAGGTCTCCGCCAAGCTCAAGACTCAAATCAGCAACCTCAACGACCTGGCGTACGCCGACGCGCTGACTTCGCTCCACAACAAGGGCGCGTTCGACCTCATGCTCAAGGACATTCAGGAGAAGATCAAGGATTCCAGCGGGCCGCTTGAATTTGCCGTCTGCATCTTCGACTGCAACCGGCTCAAGCAGATCAATGACAGCCACGGACACGCCAAGGGCAACGTCTACCTGAAGGAAACCTCCGCGGCGATCTGCGAAGTCTTTGACCACAGCCCGATCTTCCGCATCGGCGGTGATGAATTCGCCGCCCTGCTGCTCAACCGGGACTTCAGGAAAAGGGAGGAGCTGCTGCGTCGGTTCGATGAAAAATGCCGCGAGAAACGAGAGAGCGAAACAGAGCCCTGGAGAAGAATCGAGGTCGCCCGCGGCATGGCGGTCTACGATCCGAACGAAGACCGGTCCGTGAGCGACGTGGTGCGCCGCGCCGACAAGCTCATGTACGAGAACAAGTGGGAGAGCAAGCAAAAGCGCTCCGAGGCGCAGCAGTAGATCCTCAAGATTGAACTTCGCGAGAGAGAGAAGCCTTGAGGCGGCATCCCGGTGAGGGGAGGCCGCCTCAAATTGCATCAGCAGGCACAGCAAAAGAGACGTCTGCCCTGCGCCTGCGCCCGGAGCTCTCAAACTGAAAACGCCGCCAGCGGCGCGGGACTGCTGGCGGCGGTGGGGGACTTGCCGGATCAACCGGTCCGGAAACCCCCGCTTTTATTTGGCAAGGTCGTTTTCGAACTCCTCGGTCGCGTGCTTGCCGAGTCCCTCCATGGTTGTGGACATGTAGTTGTACCACTCGCCATAGCCCATCGCCATGCCGATCATGTCGAACTTGCCCATGCCGAGCTTGCTGCCGAAGTCCTTGGCCTGCTCCATCGAGCCGATGTTGCTGTTCACCGTGCGGAGCGTTTCGGTCACAAGATTCGTTGTCGGCGTGAGATCGGCCGTGCCCGGCTTGTTCATCTTGTTGCCCTCGGGGAAGGCCTCGACCCACTCCTTGCCGGTGGCGGCCATGCGCGTCTTGATTTCGCCGACGATCTCACCGCGGATGCGCAGCAGATCCTTGCCGAGCTCGGTCTGGCCGAACTGCCTGACGATTTCCACGGCCTGATTGTGCAGTTCCAGATCCTCGCCCTGCAGTTGCTTCGGTTCGTTGCCGACAATGCCCCCGTCCTTGTAGAGCGTCAGCTCAGCCTTGACGTATTCATCATAGACCTTCGGATCGATCTGGTTCTTGACGGCAAGGAACTCCTGGTGCTTGGCAAAGAGCTCGGGATCCTGCTCGGGGCTCTTCAAGTAGTTGCCGATCTGACCCTGGTGCAATTTTTCCAGCGACATGCCGATCTCGGGCTTGGAGGGGCGGTTTTTCCAAAGCTCGTCGGTGGGCAGGCCGAAGCCCTGCAGCACCAGCACATTGGCGGCGCGCTGCGCCTGCTGGGCCGTGTTGTAGGCCTTGAGGTTCTTCGTGGCTTCATCCTTGATGGCCTGGTAGGCCGCCGGATCCTCGCCCTCCTGAGGTCCTCGACTGGAGTCAAGCGCCCACTGATCGAGCTGCTGCTGGGTGGGATTCTGGTTGTACTCGAAGGCCTCGATTGTTTCCTTCATGGAGTTTCCCTGGAGGGGGGTGTTGTGGTTGATCATATTGGTGATCCCCCCGCCCACTACATCAAGAGCCCCAGAGACGGTATACAGTCTGGTTTCCTTGGCAAGCGCCTTGACGCCGGCAAGCAGCGCATCGAGGTCGGTCATGGCGCCGTTCAGGCGCATCTGGCTTTGCGCGAAGTTCATGAGCGGTCCGGGAATGGCGATGCCTTCGCGCTGCAGGTGCGTGAGCAGCACCGTCATGCGGTCGCCCATTTCAGTGGCGTTGCCGCGCAGGAGGATCGGCCGGATCACATCGTTCTTCAAATGCGCTTCCTGCGCCTCGAACTTGGCGAGTTCGCCAGGCGGCAGCAGCGTCTTGAGGCCCGAAACGAACATGTCCATCGTCTTGCGGTCAACGAGCGCCTTGTCCGCCTCGTCGATGTCGTGCTCGTACACGCCGCCGAACACGCACGCCACATTGACCTTGAAGATCGCGTCCGTCTGCTTCTTGTCAAGCGACGTGGCGTTGCCGAAGTCGATCATCGTGACCTTCGAGACGCTCTGCGGGTCGTTCGGGTCCTTCGGCTGGACCATCATGTTGCCCGCATGCAGGTCGCCGTGGAAAAAGCCCTGTTCCGAGAAGATCGCCTTGTTCAGCCACTTGTTGGCAACGGCTCCCAGGCTCTTGTTGACGTCGTGGAGCTCCTGGTACATGGCCCGCAGCTCCTTCTTGTACTCGAGCAGCTCGGCAAAGGTCGTGGGCGTTTTGGAGCGCAGCTCCTCGAGCTTGACCTTCATGTTCGCAAAGTACACGTCCATGGACTGGCCCGGAGCGAGCTTCATGATCATGGCGTTGGCGCTCGGAGCGACTCCGTCGACAAGGCCCACGGTGTCCACGCGGTTGCCGTTCACGCCGTCGTTGTAGACCTGGACGCCCTTCTGGATGTTGTCAGCCTCAAGCCTCAGGTCAAACTCCTTCTGGTACTGGTCGTACAGGCCGAGGTAGCTTTCCTTCATGCCGGGAATGCCTTCGGCGGCGAGCTTGAAGTGCTCGACCTCGCGCTCGGTTCTCACCTTCACGTCCGGACGGATGATCTTCACCGCGGCCGTGTAGGGCTGCTGGTTGGGATCGCTGGGCGTGACGGTGACAAGGAACGCCTGGGCAACGGAGGCCGCGCCGAGCGCCTTGTCGATCTTGATGTTGCTGATGGTGCCGCCCGAGTTCTGCACGATCTGCATGAGCTGGGCCTGCACGAACGCGGGCTCGATCGGCGCGAGGTTGCTCTTCATGTCCTCGAGCGCGGTGCGGAAGTCCGGATCGATGCCGGGCATGTTGAAGTTCTGCAGCAGCTTGTGCAGGAGCGGACCGCCGCCCTTGAGCATGGCGCCGAGCTGCGCGGTCTCCGAGACGCCGCTCGTGGAGTAGCGCACGAGCGCCGCGAGCATCGATCGCTTGTCGATCTGCCGGCCGGCATTGATCTGCTCGGCCGTCTTGATCTGATCGGGCGTGGCGTTTGGCGGCAGCTTCACGTCACCCGAGAAGTAGCTCGTGAGAACGTTCTTCGTGAACATGCCCATGCCGGGCTTGTCAAAGTCCTCGGCCTCGTTGGCGATCTGCGCGAGGCTCGGGCGGAAGTCGTAGCCGAGGTCCTTCGCCTGGCGGAAGATATCGGCGCATTCCTTGGCAAAGTTCGAGGCGTACTGAGGTCCGTCCTGAGGCTGGTTCTCGGGCTGCCGGGCGAGAGCTTTGATCATCTTATCGATCTGCTCGGCAGGCAGGTAATCGAGCATCTGATCGTTTGTGAGATTGTTGAAGCAGTCATCAAAAACCTGTTTGCCGTCGGCGCTGAACCAACTGCCAGGGACCTTGCCGCTCATGTTGAGGATCAAATTCAGCGGAGCGAAGAGTGACTTGGTCCAGGTGCCTGACTGGACGGCGTAGGGGAGTTTGTCGTCTTCACTAGCCTCAAGGGAGTCCCGGGTGGCGAGTGCCAGATCCTTGACGGCGATGAAAATCTCCTTCATCACGCCGGCAAGCTGCTGGGCGCGCTCGGGAGACCCTTCGGGAGCCGTCACCTTCTGAGCGTACAGCGCCGCAATGTCAATGTCCCATGCGTTGCCCTTCTGGGCCGCTTCCGCCTTGGCCTGCTTGATGCCCTGGATCGAGGACTCGAGCTTGGTGTTCAGAATTTGCTGCTGGTCCTTGGCGAGCGTGTCGATCGCGGCCTCCAGAGCGCGGTCGGCCTGCGTGAACACTTCCATCTTCACCTGCCGCATGGCCGCTTCCAGGCGGTTGGCGTCAACCTTGCCGTCCTTAAGGTCGGGCAGGGGAGCGGCCTGTCCGGGCTGGGCGAGGCGATCGCTGCGGTAGATCTCGATGCAGGCGTCGGCGATCTGGTTGAGGGCGCCCTGAACGGCGGCGCGCATGTTGCCGGGGAGCGAGCCGAGGGGCAGCTCCTGGCCGGCAAGCCTGGCCTGGACGAGCAGCGCGACGGCGTCCTTGTGCGCGAGCAGCGTCTGGCGGATGCGGTTGCCGCCCTGGCCCTGGTTGGTTTCATACAGGCGCGAGTCGGCGGGCATGAAGAGGTCCGCGACGAGGTTGTGGATCTTCTTCTGCTCGGCCGTCATGCCGGCCTGGGGATCGCGCGAGCGCACGTTGATGCGCGAAATGTCGACCTTCTGTTCAACCTGCTCGGGGCTGTTCTCAAGGATTTCCTGAATCTGGAGGATTTCCTTGGACGCCTCGGGCGAATTGATGATGTCAAGGCGTGAAAGGGGATTGTTCTTGACAATGTCGGCGATGTTTCTCTTGGCGGCGTTGACGTTCTTGTAGCCGCCTTCAAGAGCCTTCATCGCAACCTGGCGCAGGCCGTTCAGTCCGAGGCCCTTGAGGTCGTCGGGAGTGAGCCCGAACTTGAGCTCAAGCGCCTTTTCATAGACCTCGCGGCCAAGCGGAGACTTGGTCGAGGCGTTGGCGGCGCTGATGATGACCGAGAGGTTCGCAAGCGCGAGCTCCTGGGGCTTGGCACCCTTCTTGGCCACTCCGAGGTCAACGTTGCCGTACAGGTCGGTGTGCGTCATCAGGTCAACGGCCAGGTTGTTGGCAAGGCCGAGCTTGACGTCATCAACCGGAACCTTCTGCTCGGAAGAGCCGTCGATCGAGACGAAGAACGAGCCGAAGTTGTCGCGTCGCACTTCAAGAATGGAGTCGCCCACGGAAAAGCCCATCGTGCTCTCCTCGCCGGGCGGCAGGAACATGAGCGCGGTGGAGAGCTTCACGGCGGCCTTGGCAAGGTCAAGCTTCATCGCGGGCGAGGCCTGATTGGTGATCGGATCGACGATCGTCATCTTCGAGGGCACCTTCTTGCCGCTGATGAGGTC
>Ga0310786_10007052_pt1 | contig 14748 bp, 16 predicted proteins | sample AusTroGonzalo_MG_FD_203881 | JGI IMG/M metagenome (GOLD analysis project Ga0310786, IMG submission 203881) | Bovine rumen microbial communities from tropical cattle in Woodstock, Queensland, Australia - Gonzalo_03 (v2) (version 2) | ecosystem: Host-associated > Mammals > Digestive system >... | reverse complement strand
TTCGAATGGTTCGAGCATCGCGGTGTCAAGCTCACCACCCAGGACGACCATTGCGTCTTCCCCCAGTCGCAAGACTCCCACACCATCATCGATCTCTTTCTTCGCGAGGCCCATCGTTTGGGCATCACCGTCAAGACCGGCCACAAGGTGCACAGTCTCAGCGAGCTCTTCCCCTACGACTTCGTAGCCGTCACCATTGGCGGCAAGCCCAAGGCCGACGGTCTCTTCTGGCTCCAGCAGCCCATCGAGCAGCCCGTGCCCTCGCTGTTCACCTTCACCATCGACGATTCCCAGTTGCGAAGCCTCATGGGCACCGTGGTCCAGGCCTCAGCCATGATTCCCGGCACCAAGTTGCGCGCCAGCGGTCCCCTGCTCATCACCCACTGGGGTATGAGTGGTCCCTGCATCCTGCGCCTCAGCAGCTATGCCGCCCGTCTGCTCAGCGAGTCGTCCTATCGGCAGCCCCTCTCCATCAACTGGACAACATTAAAAGAAAACGAGGTACAACAACAGTTAACAGCCTTCTGCCGTCAGTACGCCCAGAAGCAGCTCACCACCGTTAGTCCCTTCGACCTCCCCCAGCGCCTGTGGACCTATCTCACAGAAAGAGCCCTTTCTGGCCGGGCCCATGCCCCGTGGGGCAGCCTCAACCAGAAAGAGCTCAACCGACTCACCAACACCCTCGTCAACGACACCTACCAGATTGCCGGTCGTGCGCCCTTTAAGGACGAGTTCGTCACCTGCGGTGGCGTATCGCTGTCCGCCGTCAATCCAGCCACACTCGAGAGTCGCACCCACCCCCATCTATATTTTGCAGGCGAGGTGCTCGACATCGACGGCGTCACAGGCGGATTCAATTTCCAAGCCGCCTGGACCACCGCCCATGCCGTGGCCGTTGCCATCACTGCGCAATGCAACTCGTAACGCCCAGCGACGTAGCAATTGCCGACAAGATAGCCATCAAGGTTTGGAAGGCAAACCTCCACATTTCCTTATTCTTCATCTTAAATCCTTTCTTTTTTTAATTGGTTAATAAATTTAGTCGCCATTGGCAGGAGTCTCGCCGCCGTTAGTGCCTGTCTCCTCCTTCTTGGGGTTAGGATTCACATAATCCGTATCCTCCTCCAGTCGGCAGTCCTTCACCATCTCGTTCACACGACGTCCGTCAACGGTCACATGTGTCTCAGGCTGATACAGCACGTGCACATTCTTCACATGCGTTCTCACCGAGAAATTCTCAGGCTTGTCGGCGCCCAGTGTAGACATGCCCAACTTAAAGTTACCCAGGTAAGGGATGTTCACACGATAAGAGCCCTGCAGCAAGTCACGCACGGTGGGTCCCAGTTCACTCAGCACTGCCAGGATATCGGCGCGCTTCACCGTACAGTTGTCCTGCATCTTGGTGGCCAGTTCCTCAATGCCAACTGTGCCCTTGATCACTACGCGGCCATACCACTTGCAATAAGCCTTCGACTCCATGTTCTTGTTCTGATACTTCTGATAAATCAACTTCATAATACTTTTTGTGTTTTAAATGGTTATTAATAAATGTTTTTTGTTGTTTTTGCGTCGTTGGATCCTTTCGACGGTGCAAAGGTACAACATTGCCGAAGCAAAATCAAGCATGATGGGGGTACACATGTGGGGATATCACTTCAGCAGCTTTGTTTTCATGCTTCTGCGGTTGCGTCTTGAGGCCGTTTCCACCACATACGACACGTGAATCCAGCAGCACTCATTGTCCATCACCCGTTCCACCAGCAGCTGGTCAAACACCAGGTGCTCCTGCGCATAGCATGCCATCTTATAAGCCTGCACTTTGCTCGAGCAGTGAATGTCGGCCGCCTCGCCCTTGGTGTGCTGCGAGTTCTTCACCCCACCCACGGCCTTGTTCAGGGCCTCACAACGGTATCCACTCGTTATCCGTATCACGCCAAAGCGTTGGCGCAGCGGTTCCAGCACATTCACGCACAGAGCCCTCAGGCATTCCACCACCTCGGGTGTTGGCATATTCACAATTTTCAGTCGCATGGCTGTGGCCGACTGCACCATTTCGCGAAGCGTAAAATGCTCCGTCAGTTTCTCATTCAAGTTCATTTGTGTTTCCATGATTCTTTAATACTTATTTATTAATTGTTATTTGTGTTGTTGGCGCCTTTCAACGGTGCAAAGGTACAACATCTCCCCTGCCCCACCAACCCCCTTTGGGGTACGAATCAGGGTACATAGCGCCATGACCCACCATTTGTCTAAATTGCTTATACACAGACGTATAAAAAATGTGAAAACATCACTTAGTTTCATCGTCTTTAAAGTCTTTTTACTTATCTTTGCCATATGAAAAGAATCAACTGTTTCCTCATCCTCATCCTAGGCCTTGTCCTGCAAGGCTGCCAAGACCATCAGCAAATGTTGACCCAGCTAGAAGAACTGGAACGACAGAACCTGGCCGACTCCCTCATGACCAACGATACACTGGCCATCGCCCTCTGTGACTATTTCGACAGCCACATCGGAGAAACCGTTGGGTTGCCTTCAGGCAAGTATATTCTCAATTATTATACAGGAGATACTCTTATCAAAACTTCAAAACTTTTAAAATGAGAATTTGGTTGTTTATAACATTTCTTATGTCCACAATGATGTCTAGTGCTCAGGTGCTGGACAAAGTAATTGTTGTCAACAACAGTTACGAAGTAATGACAGAACACACATTTGTTGATGGCGATTCTCTGAAATTTAGCGTAATATGTGATGATGTTGTAAACCATAATTTTGAATGGGAAGCTTGTATTGAAATACAAGACAACAGTTTTATGTCGCTAACTAAAAGACATGTTACCAGCAACAGTTTTGGCTTCTCTGTATCTCCGTCTTTGTTTACGCAAAGTAACATAAAACGCATTGAATTCCAAAATGATTCATGCATATATTATCATACTAAAGTGTTTTTATACGAAGACGCGGTTGTATTAGATAGCCTATCACTGCATATTAATGTGTTGCCATCCAAGCCCAAATTTGTCAGATTGTCTCTCGATGGTATTTTCAATTATGAAGACTGTTGCTATAATGAGTTAGCAGAACTACGTGTGTCTTTCACCTCAAATTCAATGGATCAGTGTTACCTGGCACAGATTAGAAGCACTGAGGATAGCTTATATTTAAATCAGATTCCGAATCATTATGTGTTGACATATATTCCTGTAACAAGTGTAGAAGAAGCTTACTATCATTCAATCCAATATAAAAATGCAGATTGGGGTCAATTTTACCAAATAATTAGTCAAAACAAATACGGAAGTGTTGTTTCGGAAGAGATAATTCAAACCACAGATTTAATTGAAGATATCAGTATTCGAGATGCAGTTGAACATTATTACACACCAACATTTATAAAGAATGTGCATCCTGAGACATTGGCTCGTTGTATTTCATATAAGAATGGAGTCCTATATAAAACTGGAAGTGAGGGATCTGTTTTTTCTATAAGTATATACGATTCAAAAGGACAACAGGTCATATCCTCTTTAATTTCAGATCTTTTGGACATCTCTTTTTTGCCTAAAGGCATATATGTAATTAAATGTATCGATATAAATAAAGATAGCGAAATCACATTTAAAATGTCAATATAATGAAAAAAGTTTTACTCTTGTTGTTGCAAACATTATTAACGGCATCAATGTTTGCACAAAATTACACAGAGACAGAGTCTTATGCTGTTGATGAGTACATTGAAAAATGTACTGACATTCCCGTTGTACGCCAAATTAATGGAGGCACAGTATTTAATGTTACATATGAGCCAGAAGAACTTTGGGATAACTCGATGAAGGGTGCATAGCACCATGACCCACCGTTTGTCTAAATTGCTTATACATAGACGTATAAAAAAATGTGAAAACATCACCTGGTTTCAATGTCGTTAAAATCTTTTTACTTATCTTTGCCATATGAACAGATTCAACTACATACTCCTTTTCCTCCTGTGCTTCGCTTCAATAGGTTGCGAAGAACGTCAAGAATATCGTGATGCATTGTCTCGTGCAGAGGCACTGATGGAAACTAATCCTGATTCAGCCCTTGTTGTCTTAGACAGCCTTAGCGCATATTCGTCCGATTTCAATCGCCATTTCAACATGCAGTATCAGCTTCAACTGACCAATGCCCGCATGAAATCAGGCATTTTGTTCACCACGGACTCCCTTACTCTTTCATTGATTAATTATTTTGATTCCCATGGCACAGACGACGAGCGTGCATTAGCCTATTATATATATGGTTGTTCCTTGGTCGACTTAGGTCAGGCGCCTGAAGCACTTCAAGCATATTACACTGCATTAGAATCTATTGACACCACCCAAACCAATTGCAATTACAATCTGCTCAAAGGAATATATGGCCAGATGTCTCTCATTTTTGATGCTCAGAATCTACCACAAGACGAGATATGGGCATTGGATCATTATATCGAGAATGTTAAAAGGACTTCTGACAGCATTGATATCTATTTAGCGGAATATAGGATGACCGCCCCATACTTCCTACTCAATGAGATAGATTCCATTCTTGATATCACGCAGGACTTATTTAAATCCCTTAAGCGAATTGGTGCTAACAAGGACGCAGCCATCATTATGGGAGCTACCATTCCCTTATATTTGGAAAGAGGAGATTTGAATAAAGCCAGAGAATCAGTACGTGTTTATGAGGAAGAATCTGGCCTATTCGAATCAAACGGAAAAATTGCTAATGGATATGAGGGGTACTATGTCTTTAAAGGTGATTACGAATTGGCAATAAATCATCTTGACTCTGCTGAAATGTATTATCGCAAAGCCATTCAATATGATTACCTGCCAGGGGCATATAAAGGTTTGCTGGGAGTCTATCGAAAAAGAAACTATGCCGACTCCATATACCATTTCTCTTTATTGCTCGAGGCTGCTCAAAATACCCTTCACAACCAGATGCGAACCACAGCCATTCATCAAATGTCTGCTCTCTATAATTATAATAGGAGTCAGAAGGAAGCCGAGCAAGAACGCGAGAAATCACGCATACTCAAGATGTCCATAGTGCTTGTGATTATTCTTTTTGTATTTCTCCTTATCTTACTTCAATGGTTATATTTAAGAAATCAAAGGAAGAAAAAACGTGAACTTGCCAAACTAAATAGAAGACTTCAAAGGGCAGCCACAGCCCATTCAGAGATATCTGCAGAACTGCAAATGCTCAAGGATAAAGATTACGATAGAATCATTGCAGAGAAAGAAAGCAAGGAGTGCGCGTTGAAAGATGAAATAGAAAAACTGAATACAACAATAAATAATTATCAGCAAACTAAGACAAAAGAGCCTGTTGACAATCTAGATGCGTTCCTCAGCAGCGATATTGCCATATTGATAACAAAGAAAGCCGATTCAAAAACAGAAAAACCCCATATCACAGACAGGCAATGGAGTCTTTTGCAAAGTCAATTCTGCAAAAGTCTTCCAGCAATGAATAAGGCCTTCACTGAAGGAAAGTCGTTATCAGAATTACAAAAGAAATCTTGTATTCTTATCCTTCTTGGCATTCCTGATGCCACAATAAGAATGATGTTAGATTGTTCAAAATCTGTTTTTTCAGATGCAAAGTTGCATTCTAACGTCAAATTATTTGGACAAAACAATGCTCGTTCTCTCAGAAACAACCTTTTAGACGGTCTAAAATCAACTTGACGAATTTTAACGTAAAATTTTTGTAACGCCCTGAAAATCAAGATGGTTTTCAGGGCATTCTTCTATTTTTGACGAACTTTGACGAACTTAATTTTCTACAGAAATTTGGTTTAAATAATATTTTAGTTTACTTTTGCGGTCAAGATAATTAAAAACCCAAAAATGAAACAGAAACTAATTATTATTATCAGTTTGCTTTTAATGGCATCATTTAATGGTCTGGCTCAAACTTCGTCTGAACCGAATAAGAAAACGGTGGAGTTAAAAGTAAAGCCTTCTACCCCAATCATCGTCACTCAGCCAATTAAGCGAAGTCCAGTAATGGCTCCTTCATTGAGCTTAGAGGATTATACATTATATTTCAATACATCTTGTGATGGTTGTGTCCTGCAATTGGTCAATGAAGATGGAGATATAGAATATGGTATCATTATTCCTGAAGATACAGAAACCATAAGCCTGCCTCTCTATTTGGAAGGAGAATATGAACTCCAAATCATTCGTGGTAACTACTGCTTCTATGGTTATATAGAACTATAAAGATTGTTTTTGCTTAGAACAAGGATAAAATTAGTTCAAGAGCTTAACTAAAAACCATATTGACCAAATCCGTTTAACATGAATGAACGTTTGAGAAAAATCGTTGATTATTTACTCATATCTAGTCCATATATACATGACATAGGTCTGTTTCATGGCAAGATGGGAGTAGTCATCGCTTTATATCTGTATTCAGCGAAATATCGTGATGAACTGATTTCGGACTACGCATGGGACCTCCTTCAGCATATATATGACAATATAAATTCTAATATGCCCATTGGTTTGGAATACGGATTGGCAGGAATTGGCTACGGTACCACAATTCTATATAAGCATGGTCTTGTAGATTGCGACCTAAACTCCATATTAGTAGATGTCGACTCCAAGATCATGGAACATGACCCAAGACGAATAAAAGACATGTCCATTAGATCTGGCGTTGAAGGTTTGATGCAGTATATTGCTTTGCGCAAAAGCACAGGCGAACCATTTGAGACGTTTGATGCACAATATCTCACAGAATTATATACTACCGCTTCACCCATTGTTTCTGTTTTCCAGGACAAAAGTATTATGAGTATTCTGAATGCTCCTACATTTTCTATTGAAGAATATACAGAGAAACCGCTTGGCATAGATGGAGGAAGCGCTTATTATATTTTAAAAGACATATTGACATGAATACACGAGTGTTCATATTCAACAATGCAAGTCGAGCAGCCAATTATGGTATCGGCACATACGTTAGGCAGTTGTCTGACGGATTGGCGGCTATGCCAAACATTAAGGTGTCTTTCGTTGAAATGTATGCCGACACTAAAGAATTCGCTATCTCAGAAGATGAGAGGGGCATGTTTCATTATCGCATACCTTCTTTATCATCCAACATTGAAAGTGAGGTTTATTGTCGTAGCATTTTTTATCTTATTGCAAGAAATATCGAAGTTGATAAAAACGACAGGCTGGTATTTCAGTTTAACTATTTTCAACACCGCCCATTGGCATCCATGCTCAAGGACAGATATCCGTATAGCAGAATCATTTTAACTGTTCACTACTTTGGCTGGTGTTTTGAGCTAAAAGGCAACATCACGAAAATGAGAAAGATTATTGCCAAGGGGTATGAGGCAAAAGATGATACAGAACGATGCGTCATCTCAAGTTTCGACGATGAAAAAACTTTTCTTCATCTTGCTGACGAGGTATTTGTGCTATCAAGACAAACAAAGACGATTCTCGCAAAAGATTACGAGGTATCTGAAGATAAGACACATCTTGTATACAACGGTATGGGTAATCACGTTTGTTGCAAGTTGAACCCTCATCATAGCAAAAAGTGCAGAAAAGATGTACAACGCAACATCCTATATGTTGGCCGACTGGATGAGATAAAAGGACTAAAATATTTAATAAGCGCATTTGAAGAGATTGCCAAAAAGCACCTAGATACACATCTTGTAATAGTAGGAGACGGAGATTTCCAACCTTATTTAGCGCAAGGAAGAAAACTGAAGGGACGTATAACTTTCCTTGGCAGGATGCAGAACGATGAGGTAGACGAGGTCTATAAATCTGCCTATATTGGTGTTATGCCATCGTTTCACGAGCAATGCAGTTATACAGCTATCGAAATGATGCGTCATGGAATTCCTATTATCGGTACAGACTCCACAGGACTTTCAGAAATGCTTGATGCCACACCACAATTGCGAGTTCATATTGATGAAGACTCTTTTAGTGAGGAGGCTTTTGTGACACAGATAGTTCAGCGAATGGACCTTCTACTATCTGATGACAATGCCTTTTGTGAAGCATCTGACGCAGTGTGCAATCAATACGAAAAAAGATACAAGATCTCATCCATGACGAATGGTATACAGCAAGCCGTTCTGACATCATTTAATAGAAAGAATTATACGGTATCTCCAGACTATTATAAGCACATTGACTCCCACATGATGCAACTGATTAATCAACGTCCAGACATAGAGACCGAGTTCTTCGGGATGAGTGGTATTGGTGTTTACTTATGGTGGCGAATCAAAAGCTTGACTAATAATACGAAAAAAGAATTCCATCAAACCATGTTGCAGGAATACCTTATTTATTTCATAGATTGGTTGGGCCAGGCAGCTTTCTTATCCTCTCTGCCAGAAGAAATGATTGCAGCCCTTGGAGATATGTACAACCACGGATTCTATAAAACAAAGGTGAGAGCAATATTGAATGGATTACAGTCTGAGATAAAAATGGATAATATTCTGCTTCCCACAGAAGAAGAAATAATAAATAACGGCTTACGGATATGCAATTGCAAAGTATAAACAATAAGATAAAGCCATACGACAGGCCAGACTTATCAAAGCTTCTAACAATCGTCATGCCCATACGCATTGAAAGTGAAGAAAGAGAAGCCAATCTTAAGGCTGTACTGCAGCATGTCTGTGGTATAGGATGCCGTGTCATCTTGCTGGAGGCAGATGCACAATCTGCATTTAAAGACAAGAACGATATACCGCAAAGTATAGAACATAAGTTCGTAACAGACAGTTCTCCCGTTTTTCATCGAACCAAATATATCAATGCACTACTCAATGAAACCAACACCGAGATTGTTGCTGTTTGGGATGCAGATATTCTCATAGCCTATCATCAGGTATATGAAGCCGTAAATAATATTATGAAGGGGTGCACTATTGCCTATCCATATAACGGCGAATATGTTATGCTTTCGGAAAAGGATTCCAATGCTGCAAGACGGTTTTTTGATATAGAAAACCTAAAGAGTCTTAAGCTAAAATCCATTTTTGGACGTCCGTTCTGTGGTGGCGTATTCCTCGTCCATAGGGAGCGATATCTCCAGTGTGGAGGCGAAAACGAACACTTCACAGGCTGGGGACCTGAGGATGCAGAACGTTTGCGTAGGGTGACTATTCTTGGACATCGTGTAGAATGGACAAAGGAAGGTCAAGCATATCATCTGAACCATTCTCGAGGCAAGAACTCAAATTTCTACTCAGAAGAAGATGCCATCAAGTTACGAAAGGAACTTGTCAAGGTGTGTAGCATGGAAAAAGAAGAATTACTGAACTATATTAATACGTGGAACTAATTAGAAAAAACTATGGCAAATATTATTGAAGACATATTGAATTATTTAGAGATCCGACATACAAAACATTTCGTCAACAAGCTCTATAATGAACATCCACATAATACGGATATGTATGGACTCAAAGATATGTTGAATGTATATAACATAGAAAGTGTTGGAGTTGATATTAAGGATAAGGATAAAGCAAATATGGTATTTCCTTCCATCTATCATGTTGACAATGCCTTTGTTCTTGCATTAGAATGCAACAATGAAAGAGTGTCATTAATTGAAAATGGAAAGAAAACATCAATGGACTTAAATTTCTTTAAGAACATATGGGACGGTAAAACTCTGGTTATTACATCCACGGGTAATGCAAAAGAAGATAACTATTTGTATAATTTGGGTTTTGAATGGACAACTAGATTATCTTGGTTTGGTCTCGTTTTTATTCCATTCGTCTTTATGATTATCCCGTTTCTATATAATCCACTTGTGAAATTGTATTCTTGCATTCCTCTGCTTTTATTGGATGTCATTGGGTGTATATTGTGTTATTTGCTTCTAGATAAAAAGAATAAAGATAACGCTATTAGCGATAGATTCTGTTCCATGATAACTGAAAAAGGATGCGATGCAGTATTATCGTCGAATCATTCTACAATACTTTATTTCTATTCGTGGAGTGAAATCGGTTTTGCGTATTTTCTTGCTAATGCAATGATTATTTCTCTTACTCCTCAATTTATGCCAGGTCTCCTTTTTATTAATTACATTGCGATGGCATACGGCGTTTGGAGTATCTGGTATCAATCTGTAAAAGTTAAGAAGTGGTGTACCTTATGTTTATCTGTTCAACTTGTCTTATGGATGCAGGGACTATATAGCACCGTTCTTTATTTCTATGGTGTATTGTCACTTACCGATTCTTTGCTATCTCTACCTATTGTGACAATTTTCATTGTATTTGCAGTAATAATTGTGCATTTTGTAGCAAAAACGTCTTCTGATAAATTTATTATAACATCCACAGTACAGAAATTAAAGAAGTTCCAAGTTAATAATGATATTTTCAAGGCAGTATATTCAAAAGAAACGAAATATTCAGATGCTTCTGACATATCTTCAGTATTCTTTGGAAATAAAGACTCCAATTATCAGGTAACGATAGTTTCCAATCCGAATTGCTCACATTGCAGGGACTTGCATCGCAAAATAGAGCCATTATTACGAAAAGAAAAATTGCGAATAGGAATTCGTTTCGTATTTTTATCATTTGGCTCCCAATATGATGACGCATGTAAACTGTTGATTGCTGCAAAGAAACAACTAGGAAAAACAGATTCATTAAATCTATATTCTGATTGGTTTAAGAAAATGCCAAGTCATTATGAGGATTTTTTGATTCCATATGACGTTAACATTAATTGCGAAGATGTCATAAATGAATTCGACCGACATAAACAGTGGACATTAGAAAATAATATCCATGTGAGCCCATTTATTCTTGTTAATGGTCATGTCTTACCAGATATTTATAAAATAGAAGATTTAGAAGAAATGGATGAAATATGATATAATTTATATCCGTGGAGCTTTAAATGTCATGGACTCCATGACTAGGAAGTAGCTAATCTTAGTATATACATGACTATAACAAAAAAATATTAATAATTATGAAAAAGCTTAAAAAATTCATTGTGAATGAGAACGCGTATGTCTTATCATCAGAAGAAATGCGCATGATTAGCGGTGGCAGTAACGTAAAGTGTCGAGAAGGAGGCTGTTATTTAATTGGCACAAATGACAAAGATCATCAAGGATATTGTATTCAATATAATAATAGCTGTGCATGTAAACTTAATAATGGCGAAATAGTAAAACCCAAATATGATATAAATAATGCATGCATAGAATCTGCATAAAATTAATAAAATAACTAAGAAAAACTTAAGCTGTGTTTCATATTTGGTCATTGTGAATGGACATATATTGAAACACAGCTATCAAGGATTTATAACCTCATCCAATAAATGAAAGCAAAAATCTATCTCTTTGTTCTTCTTGCTATTTTAACATCATGGGGAACTTCTGTAAAGGCTCAACGTGATAGCCTACGGATAACCTCAAGTGAAATTCGCGATGATTTTACGAACGTTTATATTAATACAGGCAAGGCTTATCTTCTAACCCATGACAGCGTACTGGTTGATAGTACTGATTTTTATTATACTGGACGATATGGGGCGTTCATTTTTCGAGCTGAAAGAAGCAAACTTGGGCGTTCATTTATTATCAAAACTACAAGCCCTGACTACGAACCATCATATAACAGCTATTCACTGAAATACAAAACAAAGCAGAGTTTGTATAATTTGCCCACAATCTTCATGAAGCGCAAAACATCATTCGGCATGCAGCATATAGGTGAAGTTGTTGTTACGGCCACCAAAGTGAAGATGTATTATCGAGGAGATACTTTAGTATATAATGCAGATGCTTTTAATGTGGCTGATGGCAGCATGCTGGACGCATTGATTAAGCAGATGCCTGGCGTCGAGCTGAATAAACAGGGCGAGATTTTTGTGAATGGCAGGAAGGTGGAAAACCTGTTGCTGAATGGCAAGGACTTCTTTCGTGGAAACAACAAGATTATGCTTGATAATCTGCCCTATTATACTGTGAAAGAGGTCAAGGTGTACGAGCAGACAACAGAAAAGGCGATAGCTTTAAATGATACGCATGCTGACAAGGATTTTGTGATGGACGTAAACCTGAAGCGTGAATATAGTAGAGGCTATGTAGCTAACATGGAAGTTGGCGCAGGAACAGAAAACCTCTATTTGGCTCGACTGTTTGGTTTGATGTTCAGCGATGCATCTCGTTTTGCCATTGTAGGTGGATCCAACAACCTGAATATGGGAGCCTATACCATAGATGGCTATGCTAATCGTTTTGGCGACAGGGATGGGCGCACAGACACTAAGCTCCTGACTGCAGAACTTATGATTGATAAGAAAAACAAGATGAATGTGCTAACGGCCGAACTGAACAGAAGGAAGACGGAGCAAGGTTCTGATGTCTATGAGGAAACATTCCACAATACGAATAGCACCTTTAGCACCACGCAAGATTCATATTTAAACAGAAATCTGGGAGCGTCACTCACCAACAAGTATACTCTAAAGAAACCCTTATGGCTGGAAAGTGTCACCCGATTACATATTAATAACAAAAAGGATAATAGCGAAGAACGCTATTACGAATCAGAAACAGACACCAGGGCGCAAGGCCTTACTGTGCTCGACTCCCTTTTCTCGCTTGGAGTGGCTCTCAACGACCCTTTAATGATGAGTGCCCGTAAGCGTAGCATGAATGCCAAGACAAAAGAGTATGGCGTCTCACAGACCTTTAATGTATCAAAGAGTCTTTTTACTACAGACATTCTTGACTTTAGCGCTGGTGCTGACTACACCAAAAAGACCCTTGAAACGAATCGCTTCAACAGATATCTGTCGTGGCGTTCTGGACAGAGTCTGACTGATATTTTGGAAACAGTTGACCATCCCAATACCCATGCCAGTGCCAAGGCTGATGTCACCTTAAAGAATTCGCGTTTGCTCTATGACACGCAAATAGAATTACATGCTGCCTATCAGTTTACTTACGACAAAGATAAGGAATGGATTACCAATGAGACATCACAAGCTGTCGATAACGAAAACAGTTACAAGAGGCGGATAAACGAAAATAGGTATCAGGTAAGTCTGAGATATCATTATGATCATATTGTAAATACATCGAGACAAACAAAAGTCAACATTCTGTTACCTGTTTCCTTCATTCATCGTAACACGGGTTATAAGCGCCATACTTTAGATACCTGTTTGACACAGAAACCATTATTCTTTGAACCATCAGTGTTATTTTCTTATGAACAATGGAAGAATGAATATCGCTTAGTGGATTGGGGCTTTTCTGTTTCATCATCTCTGAAACAAAGCCTTCCTGATGCCTCTCAGTTGATAACCCTTCCTTTAACCTCTGATAAGATTAACATCTATCAGGGTAATGCGCATTTGAAGTCGCCCACTGTTTGGGAATCTCAATTGAATTGGTATCTTCCAATAAACAGAGATATGGAAGAGTTTTTTCAGCAATTGACATATACCAGATATTTCAACCAGATTGTTTCAACATTCCATTATGATTCTGGAGTTTATACACATATGCCAGACAATGTCAACGGAACATGGAAACTATCTTTTTTAAGTGCCTCAAGCCACAATTTTAAGATTAGGAAAAGGAATTTTTATTTTGATTGGAAAGTTAAGAGTAGCTTTAGGCGTATGAAGAACTTTGTTGCAGACGGCGTTACTGGTCTGTCACAAGAAATTAATAACGACGAAGTGGATGTTTCTGTACCACTGTACCTTTCTTCTACAATCAACAAAAGACTATGGGCCAGTATCAGCACAAGCATAGACTGGAGAAAGTCATTGAGAGACAACGGGGGCGTCGCAGATCGCGAGGTGACCGATTTCCACAGTGAACTTGAAGCAGAATTAAAACTGTTCGCAGACATAAGCCTTAAAACGGATTGCGATTTTATTAAGCGTAATGGCTACGCAGATAATAGTCTGAATAAATGGAATTGCCTATGGGATGTAACATTATCTAAGTCTATCTTGAAAAACAAGGTTGGACTAACACTCAGGGCCATCGACATCCTTCACCAATACAAGAGCCTGACATATGTTATCAACGAGCGTGGCATTCGTGAAACTCACGCCATTGCCCTCCCATCATACTGGCTTTTCACTGTAACGTATAAGTTCAACAAACAGCCTGCAAAGAAATAATGAAGAAATCCTTTCCATTTTTTCGCCAGCGAGAATCTGCAGATTGTGGTCCGTCGTGTCTTCGAATGATCTCTAATTATTACGGTAGAGACTATTCTTCTGAGATGCTTCGCAAACATTCCTTTATATCAAGGGAAGGGGTGTCTATGCTGGGCATTAGTGACGCAGCAGATTATATTGGTTTTAAGACGCTAGGGGCTATGATTTCGTTTGAACAGTTAGCAAATGAAGTCGTATTTCCTTGTATTCTTCATTGGAATCAGAACCATTTTGTGGTTTGTTACGATATCAAGAAAAGATGGCGTGGTGGTTATAGAATATACATTGCCGATCCTGCTCATCAGAAGATGACATATAATGAAGAGGACTTCAAAAAATGCTGGATAAGCACCAAAAGAGGAGGGAATGAATGTGGTGCTGTTCTCTTAATAGAACCGGGAGTCGATTTTGGTAAACGAGAGGATGAAATACAGATGTCCAAGAAGAGTATTACATCTTTTCTGAAATATTTCTTTCCTTA
>Ga0310786_10007050_pt1 | contig 14750 bp, 14 predicted proteins | sample AusTroGonzalo_MG_FD_203881 | JGI IMG/M metagenome (GOLD analysis project Ga0310786, IMG submission 203881) | Bovine rumen microbial communities from tropical cattle in Woodstock, Queensland, Australia - Gonzalo_03 (v2) (version 2) | ecosystem: Host-associated > Mammals > Digestive system >... | reverse complement strand
TGGCGCGCTGGAAGGCGGGAGAGTTCAACTGCGACATCCCCTGCATCGTGTCGAACCATGAGGATCTGCGCTATGTGGCTGACCAGTTCGGCATCCCCTACTACGTGTGGAGCATCAAGAAGGACCACTCGAACAAGGAAGAGGTGGAGAAGGCGGAGATGGACCTGCTGAAGAAGGAGGACATCTCGTTTATCGTGCTGGCGCGCTATATGCAGATTATCTCCGACGAGATGATCGCCGAGTACCCGCACCACATCATCAACATCCACCACTCGTTCCTACCCGCCTTCATCGGTGCGAAGCCCTATCATCAGGCCTACGAGCGCGGTGTGAAGATCATCGGTGCCACAAGCCACTATGTGACGGCAGAGCTCGACGCTGGCCCCATCATCGAACAGGACGTGACGCGCATCACGCATAAGGATACACCAGACAGTCTGGTGCTGAAGGGTAAGGACCTGGAGAAGATCGTGCTCTCGCACGCCGTCTCGAAGCATATCCAGCGCAAGATCCTGACGTATAAAAATAAGACTATTATTTTCAGTTAGGCTTCTCTTTAACTTCATAAATATGAACGTTGCAATAGTCAAATATAACGCGGGGAATGTCTATTCGGTGGTGAATGCACTGCGACGGATGGGCATCGAACCGTTGCTGACGGATGACGCTGAGGCGCTGAAGAAGGCTGACTGTGTGCTGTTCCCGGGACAGGGCCATGCAGGAGAGGCGATGGACTACCTGAGGGCCAGACGGCTCGACGAGGTGATCCGCGACCTGAAGCAGCCCGTGTTCGGCATCTGCGTAGGTCAGCAACTGCTCTGCAAGCACTCCGAGGAGGGCGACACCGACTGTATCGGTATCTTCGACGCTGAGGTTAAACGCTTCCTGCCGAAGAGTCATGAGGAAAAGGTGCCCTGCATGGGTTGGAACAACCTCTACGACACCCGTTCACCGCTGATGGAGGGCATCGAAGGAGGCTACGTCTACTTCGTGCACAGTTACTATGTGCCCATTTGCAAAGAGACCATTGCGACGGCAGACTATATCCTGCCCTACTCTGCCTCGATGCACAAGGACAACTTCTACACCTGCCAGTTCCACCCCGAGAAGAGCGGAAAGGTGGGAGAGAAAATTCTGGAGAACTTTCTCCAATTGACAATTGATAATGGATAATTGATCATGAAGATAGAACTGATTCCCGCCATAGATATCATCGGAGGCCAATGCGTCAGACTGACCAAGGGTGACTATGACCAGAAGACCGTATACAGCGACTCGCCCGCCACGATGGCGAAAGAGTTCGAGGCCCTAGGCTTCCAGCGTCTGCACGTGGTGGATCTCGACGGTGCGAAGTCTAAGCATATCGTGAACGATGCCGTGCTGAAAGCCATTACCACCGAGACGAAGCTGACGGTGGACTTCGGTGGTGGCATCAAGACCGACGAGGACATTGAGAAGGCTTTTGCCTCAGGTGCGGCGATGGTTACCATCGGTTCCATTGCCGTCACACAGCCCGAACTGTTTATGGGTTGGCTGGAAAAATATGGTGCTGAACGTATCATCCTCGGTGCCGATGTCAGGCATGGGAAAATCAGCATCAACGGCTGGAAAGAAGATTCTTGTGAGGATCTGTTACCTTTCCTTAGGAAATATGTGGACGCAGGTGTGAAGAATGTACTCTGCACGGAGATCTCGAAAGACGGTACCCTTGCAGGTCCCGCCATCGACCTCTACCGGCGCATCATGGAGGCATATCCCGAACTGCACCTCATCGCCAGCGGCGGTGTGTCATCTAAAGAAGATATCGAGGCCCTCGACGCAGCGGGCATCCCTGCTGTCGTCTTTGGCAAGGCCATCTACGAAGGGCGGATTGACCTCAAAACATTGAAAATTGAAAATTGAAGATTGAACTTTTGGAGCAGCGAGGGCCGAATGATGCTCGCATCAATTAGGCCGAGTCATGACAAAAGTCAACGAAGTTAAAATTGAAAGAATGGGTTTAGCAAAACGAATCATACCCTGTCTGGATGTCAAGGACGGTGAGACCGTCAAAGGCACAAACTTCGTAAACCTGCGGAGTGCGGGCGATCCTGTGGAACTGGGCAAGGCCTATAGTGAGCAGGGCGCCGACGAATTATGCTTCCTCGATATCACCGCTTCGTTCGAGGGCCGCAAGACTTTCACGGAGATGGTGACAAGGGTGGCTCAGGAGATCAATATCCCGTTTACCGTTGGCGGTGGCATCAACGAACTGGCCGACGTGGAGCGATTGCTGTATGCTGGTGCCGACAAGGTGAGCGTGAACAGTGCCGCCATCCGCCGACCAGAACTGATCAACGAGATCACCAGTCGTTTCGGCAGTCAGGTGTGTGTCTGTGCCATCGATGCCCGTCTAGACGAAGACGGCTGGCACTGTTATCTGAAGGGTGGTCGTGAGCGTACGGAGCGCGGACTCTTCGAGTGGGCTCATGAGGCGCAGGAGCGCGGTGCGGGAGAAATCCTCTTCACCTCGATGAATCACGACGGTGTGAAGGAGGGTTATGCCAACGAGGCTCTGCGCGAACTAGCCGACAACCTCTCCATCCCCATCATCGCCAGCGGCGGTGCAGGCTGTAAGGAGCATTTCCGCGATACGTTCATCGAAGGACACTCCGACGCGGCCCTTGCAGCCAGTGTGTTCCACTTCGGTGAGATACCCATTCCGGAACTGAAACAATACCTTCGCAGCGAAGGCATCAACGTTAGAATATAAAATAAAGAATATAGAAATGAAGATTGATTTTGAGAAAGGCGGCGGGCTGGTGCCGGCCATCATACAGGATGCAGAGACGAAGAACGTGCTGATGCTCGGCTACATGAACGAGGAGGCCTACCAGAAGACCCTCGACACGAAGAAGGTGACCTTCTGGAGCCGTAGCCGTAACTGTCTGTGGACAAAGGGCGAGACAAGCGGCAACTTCCTGCATCTGGTGGACATCATGGTGGACTGCGACAACGACACGCTGTTGGTGAAGGCCCGTCCCGACGGTCCTACCTGTCACACGGGCACCGACACCTGCTGGGGCGAGGAGAACAAGCAGAATCCCCTACTCTTCCTCACGGAGTTGCAGGACTTCATCAACCTGCGCCACGAGGAGATGCCCGAGGGTAGTTACACCACGAAGCTCTTCAAGGATGGTGTGAAGCGTATCGCACAGAAAGTCGGCGAAGAGTCGTTGGAGGCTGTCATCGAAGCCTGCACGGGCAACAATGAGCAACTGACCTACGAGGCTGCCGACATGCTCTATCACCTGATCGTGCTGCTGGCCGCCAAAGGTATGCGCATTGAGGATCTGGCCGAAGAGCTGCACCGTCGTCATGATCCTGAATGGGACAAGAAACGTCGCGAGGCAAAAGCAGCAGGCAAGATGAAATAGTTTAGAGTTTAAAGTTTTGAGTTTATAGATGATTACATCATAGGCTGAGAGTTATGGCATTAATAAAATATAAGAACGCGAATATCTACCAGCGACACGGTATCTGTGTGCTGAAGAATGTGAACCTTGAGGTTGACGAAGGACAGTTCATCTACCTCATCGGTCGCGTAGGTTCAGGTAAGACCACGTTGATGCGTACCCTCTACTGTGAACTGGAGATGGATGAGGCCGACGAGGCAATGGTGCTCGGACACGACCTGCTGACCATCCGTCAGAAAGAGATCCCCGCCCTCAGAAGAGAGATGGGTGTCGTGTTTCAGGACTTCCAGTTGCTGGCCGACCGTTCGGTCTACAAGAACCTGGAGTTCGTGCTGAAGGCCACAGGCTGGAAGAAAGGCGACGGCATCGAGGATCGCATCGCCGAAGTGCTGAAGGCCGTAGGCATGGAAAACAAGGGCAACAGCATGCCCTATGAACTCTCCGGCGGTGAACAGCAGCGTGTGGCCATCGCTCGCGCTATCCTGAACAAGCCGAAGCTCATCCTCGCCGACGAGCCCACGGGCAACCTCGACCCCGAGACCTCTACGCACATCATCAACCTGCTGTTTGAAATCTGCAAAACAGGAACGGCCGTCGTGATGTCGACACACAATCTGCCGATGATCAAGGAGAATCCTAGCATCATCTACCGCTGTCAGGACGAACGGATGGAGGACATCACCAACGACTTCCACCAGCTGGTGATCGTTGACGATACGCCCGACACCGACGAGATCACCGTGCGCTACTCCGAGAGAATGGAAATATGATAAAGGTGAAAAAGTGAAAAGGTGAAAAATTAAAATATAGCAAGCTTATGAAAGTGATGAAATTCGGCGGTACGTCCGTCGGCACACCCCAGAGAATGAAAGAGGTGACACAGCTGGTCACCAAGTCAGGAGAACCCGTATTCGTCGTGCTCTCAGCTATGTCGGGTACCACCAACTCACTGGTGGAGATCTCAGACTACCTCTACAAGAAGAACCCCGATGGTGCCAATGAGGTGATCAACCGTCTGGAGCAGAAGTACGCCAAGCATGTCGACGAGCTCTACAGCAAGGAAGAGACCAAGGCTGTCACAAAGGAGTTCCTGCGCGGAGAGTTCGACTTCCTGCGCTCGTTCACCAAGGAGCTGTTCACCAGCTTCGAGGAGAAGAGCATCGTGGCACAGGGAGAGATTATCTCGACCAACATGGTGGTGAACTACATGAAGGAGCAGGGCATCAATGCCGTGCTGCTGAACGCCCTCGACTTTATGCGCACCGACAAGAATGCCGAACCCGATCCCGTGTATATCCGCGAGAAGCTGAAACCCATTATGGCCGAGAACGAGGGTGTACAGGTATTCCTCACACAGGGATTCATCTGTCGTAACGCCTATGGTGAGATCGACAACCTGCAGCGCGGTGGTTCCGACTATACGGCCTCACTCATCGGCGAGGCCATCAATGCCGAGGAAATCCAGATCTGGACCGACATCGACGGTATGCACAACAACGACCCGCGTGTGGTCGACAAGACCGAGCCCGTACACCAGCTGCACTTCGAGGAGGCCGCCGAATTGGCTTACTTCGGAGCGAAGATCCTGCACCCCACCTGTATCCAGCCTGCCAAGTACGCCGGCATCCCCGTGCGTCTGCTGAACACGATGGATCCCGATGCCGAGGGCACAACTATCTCGAACAAGACCGAATACGGCAAGATCAAGGCCATCGCTGCTAAGGACAACATCACGGCCATCAAGATCAAGTCGAGCCGCATGCTTCTGGCTACAGGCTTCCTGCGTAAGGTGTTCGAGATTTTCGAGAGCTATCAGACGAGTATCGATATGATCTGTACTTCCGAGGTGGGTGTCTCGATGAGTATCGACAACTCGGCCCATCTGGGAGAGATCGTCGACGAGCTGAAGAAATACGGCACGGTGACCGTCGATACGAACATGTGTATCGTCTGTGTGGTAGGTGACCTCGACTGGTCGAACATCGGCTTCGAGACTCTTGCCCTCGACGCACTGAAAGATATCCCCGTGCGTATGGTCAGCTACGGAGGCTCGAACTATAACATCTCCTTCCTCATCCGTGAGGAGGACAAGAAGCGTGCTCTCCAGAACTTGAGCAACACCATCTTTTACAAGAAGTAAAAAGGTAGAATAACAGCACAACACTAAAAAATGGCAAAAGGAGTTTTTCCTATAGACAAACTGCAGTCGATAGAGACGCCGTTCTACTACTACGACGCAGAACTGCTTCGACAGACGCTGCGTAGCATCAACGAGGAGGCTGGCAAGCATGAAGGCTTCACGGTGCACTACGCCGTCAAGGCCAACGCCAATCCCAAGATCCTGCGCATTATCCGTGAGGCAGGCCTGGGTGCCGACTGCGTCAGCGGCGGTGAGATCGAGGCTTCGGTCAAGGCGGGCTTCCCCTCATCGAAAATCGTTTTCGCCGGCGTGGGCAAGAGCGACTGGGAAATCAACATCGGGCTCGACAATAATATCTTCTGCTTCAACGTGGAGAGTATCCCCGAGTTGGAAGTCATCAACGAACTGGCCGCCGCCAAAGGTAAGGTAGCCCCTGTGGCCTTCCGACTGAATCCGAATGTCGGGGCCCACACCCATGCAAACATCACCACCGGACTGGCTGAGAACAAGTTCGGTATCGCCATGAGTGACATGATCAAGGTGATCGGTGAGGCTGAACGGCTGAACAACGTACGTTTCGTGGGTCTGCACTTCCATATCGGTTCGCAGATTCTCGACATGAGCGACTTCGAAGCCCTCTGTAACCGCGTCAACGAACTGCAGAACGAACTCGAAAGTCACCGCATCCGTGTGGAGCATATCAACGTGGGTGGCGGACTGGGTGTAGACTACGCCCACCCCAACCGTGTGGCCATTCCCGATTTCAAGGCCTACTTCGACACCTACGCCAAGAAACTCAAGCTGCGCCCGGGACAGACATTGCACTTCGAACTGGGTCGCGCCGTTGTAGCACAATGTGGTAGTCTTATTACGCGTACCTTATATATTAAAGAAGGTGCCCTGAAGAAATTCGCCATCGTCGACGCAGGTTTTACCGATCTCATCCGTCCGGCTCTCTATCAAGCCTATCACAAGATTGAGAACATCACCAGCGACGAGCCGATGGAAGCATACGATGTGGTAGGTCCTATCTGTGAGTCGACCGATGTGTTCGCCAAGCAGATCGATTTGAATAAAGCGAAGCGCGGCGACCTGCTGGCCATCCGCTCTGCCGGTGCCTACGGTGAGATTATGGCATCGCAGTATAACTGCAGGAAACTGCCAAAAGGATATATGAGCGATGAATAAGTTCTCCGTCATCATGACCGTCTGCGACCAGGGGCCAGAGCTGGAAGCCAAGCTGCCTGCGTTTCTCACCCAGGAGTATGAGCCTGGCTATGAGGTCATCGTCGTCGATGAGTCTTCAACGGATGATACATCTGAAGTTCTGAAACTGTTCAAGAACGACTACGAGCATCTTTATTCCACCTTCCTGCCCAAGCCGAGTGCGCAGATTTGTCATCGTAAGTTAGCCTTTAATATCGGCATTAAAGCGTCTAATTATGAGTACATTATCATGACTAAGATATCGTCGCCGCCAGCCAATACGGACGTCATTAAGGCGATGGCGGAAGTACTCGACCCCAATGCGCAGCTTACTCTCGGTTATGTGACCAAAAAGCATATCCGTCTGCAGCCATTCGACACCATCGCCGAAGCAGAAGGACATATCCTCCGCTTGGAGCGACGGATAACCAAAGTGCGTGAACGGCAGTACGGCAACTACGCCTGGGGACGTTATGATTTCATCATTATAAAGAAAGACTGTACGCTCGAACTGCTGAAGCTCTTCGAACAGAAACTCTCTACAGGACAGCTCTTTGGCATCCGTCTCGGCATCCTGTGGAAAAATCTCTGTCGTCGTTCGTCTACAACCCTGCTCGTGACAGAATAGCGGTCAGCCGCCCATAGAAGAAAGCTTATGAAAGTCCTATACCTCTATCCGAAATCCGATGTGCTCATCAGCCAGCATGTATCGATGCTGACCGACGGACTGCGGCAGAGTGCAGAGATACGAACCGCCGACAGCGTGAGCACCCTGAAGAAAGCGGTACAGGAACAAAAGCCCGATATCATCCATAGTCACGGCCTTCCCTCGGTGACTGCGGCAAGAGCCGTTTTCTCGGCACTGAACCGAGGGGCACGGCTGGTGCTCACCCTACACGGCCAACTGGAGCCCTGGGCCGAAGACCGTCAGCACAACCTCGCTGCCGTCTATTGGCAGAAAGAGTTCGTACGCAGGGCCTATGCCGTCATCCTGCTCGGACGACTTGAGCGTACAAACTTCTCCAAACTCAAGTGGAACACTCGCACGGAGGAGATCCATAACGCTGTCACCACCAACACCATCAGTCCGCAAGACATGAGCACCGCCACCTTCGCCGTCTATCAGAAGGTGCTCGACTCCAACACCTTGGCACTGATGGACGAATCGACCCAACACATGTTGAGTGCCATCATCAAGGTAGGTATCATGGGCGACCGTCGTTGGGCAACCGTATTGCCCTCCGGCAACATCAGCTGGCGACAACTGCTGCTCTATGCCGAGCACGAGAACATACGCAACTACGTGGACTATGGCATCAGTCTGCTCGGCTGTAACGTGCCCGCCATCGACACCACACGCATTGCCGCCTATTTCCCCGACGGCTACACCACCCCACGGCCTATTCGTGAACTCATAGGCGAGTATCAGGGTAAGGAAACCGATTACCTGCTCCGTATCATCACGCAGATACGTCAGCAGCCGCTGTTGCTGCATCTCATAGAACTCACCCGAGAACTCTACCGCGACACCGTTGACGACGATCGTCTCGCCGAGGTACTTGAGGAAAAGAAGCTCTCCAACTATGCCCGTTCGCTGATACAGGTGCTTAGTGAGCAGACAAGTCTCGATGAGGGCTATATGCCACTGCCACCTGCCGATAATAGGCTGACCCGACAAATCAGACAACAACTGACCAATCATTTAAAAATATGAATACAAGTCATTCCTTCGATAATCCTACCGACATGCACTATCTGCAGCTGCTGTCACAGTCGTTCCCCAATATCGCCGAGGCCTCGACGGAGATCATCAACCTCGAAGCCATCATGAACCTGCCGAAGGGTACGGAACACTTCCTCGCTGACATCCACGGTGAGAGTGAGGCTTTCCAGCATGTGCTGAAGAACGCCTCCGGTAATATCAAGCGAAAGGTGAACGAACTTTTCGGCAATAACATCCGCGAGTCAGAGAAGAAGGAACTCTGTACGCTGATATACTATCCCGAGCAGAAACTCGAACTCATCAAGGCCCGTGAGACGGACCTTGAAGACTGGTACCGCATCACTATCCACCAACTGGTGAAGGTGTGTCGCGATGTCTCGTCGAAATACACCCGTTCCAAGGTGCGTAAGTCGTTGCCTCAGGACTTCAGTTACATTATCGAGGAACTGCTTCACGAGAGTCTCGGCGACAACGATAAGGCCGCCTATGTCAATGTCATCGTCGATACAATCATCTCCACGGGGCGCGCCGATGACTTCATTACAGCCATCTGTAATGTCATCCAGCGCCTGGCCATCGACCAACTGCATATCCTCGGTGACATCTACGACCGCGGCCCAGGTGCCCATAAGATCATGGACACGCTGCGACAGTACCACTCCTGGGACATCCAGTGGGGCAATCATGACATTCTGTGGATGGGCGCCTCTGCCGGCAACGATGCCTGTATCTGTAATGTGCTGCGCCTCTGTCTGCGTTATGCTAACCTCGCCACCATCGAGGAATATGGCATCAATCTCGTGCCGCTGGCAACCTTCGCCATCGACACCTACGGCGACGATCCCTGCGAGGAGTTCATCCCGAAGGTGCTCGACGAGAGTCAGCAGATGGACGAGAAGACACTCCTGCTGACGGCCCGCATGCACAAGGCCATCGCCGTCATACAGTTCAAGGAGGAAGCCGCTATCTTCCACCGTCATCCCGAGTGGCAGATGGAGGACCGCTGTCTGTTCGAGCGTGTCGACAGCGAGCGCGGCGTCTGCACCATCGACGGCAAAGATTATGAGATGAAGGACAGTCACTTCCCCACGCTGTCTCCAAACTCCTGCGTCCTGACTCCAGAAGAAGCTGCCCTCATGCAGAAGCTCCATCACTCTTTCCGCATCAGCGAGAAACTTCACAAGCATATCCGAACACTGCTCTCTCACGGTTGCATGTACACTATTACCAACTCCAACCTCCTGTTCCACGCCAGTTGTCCGCTCAACGACGACGGCACACTCAAGGAGGTCGAAATCTATCCAGGCAAGAAATACAGCGGCAAAGATCTCATGCACAACATCGGTATGATGATCCGTGCGGCCTTCGCCTCTGGCGTCGACAAGGATCTGCAGGTGTTTCCTCGCGACTATGCCCGCGACTACTTCCTCTACCTCTGGTGCGGCAAGGACTCCCCATTATTCGACAAGTCGAAGATGGCTACCTTCGAGCGTTATTTCCTCAAGGATAAGGATACCTACAAAGAAGAAAAAGGCAACTATTTCAAGCTGCGCGACTCGGCTGAGGTGTGCGACCGCATCCTCGATGCTTTTGAAGTTCGCGGTGACAACCGCCATATCATCAATGGCCACGTGCCCGTGCATGCCTCTAAGGGTGAGAATCCCATCAAGGCCAGTGGTCGCCTGATGGTGATCGATGGTGGTTTCTCTGAAGCCTATCACAACGAGACTGGCATCGCTGGCTATACCCTCGTTTATCACTCCCGTGGTTTCCAACTCGTACAGCACGAGCCTTTCACCTCGGCCCACGACGCCATCGTCCGAGAGACCGACATCAAGTCCACCACCCAGATTGTGGAGATGTCAGCCCACCGCATGCGAGTGGCCGATACCGACAAGGGCGAAGAGCTCCGCACTCAGGTCGCTGACCTGAAAAAGCTCCTCTATGCTTACCGTCACGGTATCCTCAAAGAGAAACGTAGTTAATGACCACCGTTTTAAACCAGTCCTTGAGCCAACCTTTGTACTGATTTTGCGAATCGGCAACCAATAGCAGCACCTGTCGCCCGTCTTCCATCTTTGGACCGGCGCAGATGCCTTCGTAGTTGGCAAAGCTGCGCTGCGTCACGTTAATATGAGTACGGAACTCCGTGAGCAGTTGCTTCTGTAGAAGATCGCCCGGCTGCTGTTGTAATGGGTTGACCACATAGAGCTTCACGTGGACGAACGATCCGATTCTGTTTGATGTCCGTCGTATCTCACGCTCCAGGATGACCAGGCTGCCATTATCGAGTGCCGCCATGCCACTGACACCCAGTGTGCTTCTCCCCTTTTTCCCTCTCACAGCCGTCGAGTCAGTCTTGTACCAGTATTGTTCGGCAGGCTGCAGATCGTCGCCGAAGCTCTGCAGTCGCAGCATGTTCGGAATCTTCTTCTTGATGTTTGGTTTCTCGCCGTCAACCTTGAGTGTGTTCTCAGATGTGGTCCAGAAACGGTGAGTGTTAGCGTTGTAGGTCAGAGCCTCGAAACCGCTATTGTCGTAAGCCGATGCAAACACTTCGGGGATGGCTAACTTACGTCCCGTCAGTTGTCCGTCCAGACTGTATTCCAGTATTTGCCCGTCGTCCTCACCGCTGACGAACACTGTGTTCGTCTGTGGCACATAACAGATACCCTCCTCGTCGCGATTAGGCAGACCGTTGGTCATATAACTGTCCGCACGCACCTCGATGATGTCGCCAGTGATACTGTCGGTACAAATGGTCATCAGATGGAATCCAGCTGTGGCCGACTTATCGTTGACAACGGCGTAGCGGTCACCGCCCAACCAGGTGATGCCACTGTAATTACCGGCAGGCACCGATTGGGGGAAATGATGCTGTTTGTTCAGCGTTATCTGCTGGGCCGTCGCTTGAAGGCCTACTTCCAGCAAAAATAATAATAAGACATTTCTTATCATTCCGACCTGACTAGTTTGAGACAAAGAACCGAAGTGGTTTGAGGGGTAATGCGATAGCGATGGTCGACACGAAGGCCGACAAGCCAAAGGATATCTCCCTTGGCATCGGTAACAACTAACTGTCTGCGTTTCTCCAAGACAGATCGTTTGCAGTCTGTTAAGAAGTCGCTCACCAGTTTGTGTCCTTCCATGCCAAAGGGACAAAACGAGTCGCCAGATTGTATAGGACGGACAGTCAGAGGGAACGAAATCTTTTCTTTATCTAATGTAGCGCAATTATCTAATTTAGAAATAGATATATCATCTGTAAACTTTACTTTCAAACTAAGATTATCCGTAAGACGGTAGTTCCCAGACTCGGGAATCACATGCGGTTTGATGGGGGCACTGACAGGTTCAACGACAAGACGGTCACGGTCGATAACAAGGGTATGAGTAGAGGACTCGAACACCCGACCAGACTCTCCATCAAGATGGGTAATAATCTGTTCCATCTGACTTCGGTTAAAGCCGAAAGGCGTAAGCCATTCGTGAAGAAAGCAAAGGGGAGATGGGGAAGCCATTAATTCATGAATAGGCAGCGTCGTGTCAGTATTGATGTCCCATGCGCTATTGTAAACTTTCTCTGCCTCAGAGAGATAATACGCAGAACGAGCGATATTATCTGAAGCACCTGGGGAGAGTCGTTCCATAAGAGGGATCAACTGCAGACGCACTTTGTTACGCAGCACTTCAGCTTGCAGGTTGGTGGAGTCGGTGACATAGACTTGTCCGATGGAATGGAGATATTCCTCAATCTCCTGACGACTGACACCCAACAGTGGACGAACGATATAACCATTACAGGGCCGGATGCCAGTCAGTCCGTGGATGCCAGCTCCTCGCAAAAGGTTCATAAGCAAGGTCTCCACCGCATCATCACGATGATGGGCCACGCAGACAGTCTCGGCTCCAATATCTTCGTGTAATTGACGGAAATAACCATAACGCAGATCACGGGCTGCCATCTCAATACTTACTTGATGAAGTGCAGCGTATGATGCTGTGTCAAAATGAATTAAGTGAAGTGGAACATGAAGTGTATTGCAGAGATTCTTGACGAATTGTTCGTCACGATCGCTCTCCTCGCCCCGCAGATGGAAGTTGCAGTGAGCAGCCTCAATATGATAACCCAAATCGCATAGAATACGCAACAAAGCCACACTATCAGCCCCGCCACTGAGTGCCACGACATGAAGACCGTCATGGAACAGAAGCTGATGCTTCGCGATGAAATCGGTGACTTTATTCAACATAGAGCACGAGCCCCTTGAGGTATTCGCCCTCGGGGTGGTAGATATTGATGGGATGGTCGGCTGGCTGGTGCAACTGATGGAGGATACGCACCTGACGACCTGCTTGGGCTGCCGCCGTGAAGACAGCGTTGCGGAAGTGATCCTTCGTAACCACCTGTGAACAGCTGAAGGTGAAGAGGATCCCACCAGGTTGGATCTTCTGCAACGCCTTCTGATTCAGGCGGGTATACCCTTTCAAGGCATTGTGCAACGCCCCACGGTGCTTGGCAAAGGCCGGCGGGTCGAGGATAATCAGATCATATTGGCTACCTGCCTGTTCGAGGTAACGGAAAGCATCCTCACAGTATGCCTGATGGCGTGCGTCACCAGGGAAGTTCAGCTCCACGTTGCGGTTGGTAAGTTCGATGGCCTTGGCACTGCTGTCGACAGAATGAACGAGCTCCGCCCCACCCCGCATAGCATAAAACGAGAATCCACCGGTATAACAGAACATATTGAGTACCCGTCTGCCTTTGGCGAAACGTTCAAGCAGCAGACGGTTATCGCGCTGGTCGACGAAGAATCCTGTTTTCTGTCCGCGCAGCCAGTCGACATAGAACAGCAAACCGTTTTCCATCGCCGTATTGTCTTCACTGCCACCATAGATAAAGTAACTCAGCGTACCGTCATCGGCCAGACTGGGTTCATCGTTACGCATCTTTCCGGGGAGTGTGGTCTCACTTTTGTAGTAGACATGGGTGACACGGCCATCCATCACCTTGACAAGCTGTCGGGCGATAGCCTCGCGGCAGAGGTGCATGCCGACACTATGTGCCTGCATGACAGCCGTCTGACCATACACATCGATGACCAGTCCTGGCAGAAGGTCGCCTTCGCCATGCACAAGGCGATAGGTGTTGTTTTGCGGATTGTCGGCCAGACCGACGGTCTGACGCACATGTAGTGCCGACGACAACCGTTTGCTCCAGAACGAATCATCGATGGATTCGTCAGAGAACGAGAGCACCCGGACGGCGATGGACCCCATCTGATAGTGTCCGACAGCGATGAAATCACCCTGGCTATTAACAACACGCACCACTTCGCCTTCTTCTATACCCTTGTCAACATGCTGGATAGCCCCAGAGAACACCCAGGGATGAAAGCGGAGCAGACTCTCCTCCTTACCTCTTTTAAGATAGACTTGTCTCATCATGACTTTCTTTTTCGGTCGGCTGTACCACCAGTTCGTAATCGCCAGTAGTCAGCAGCCGTTTCACTTCATTATAAATTCGAACACATGCCCAAGCATCGATGGCGGCATACTCCATCTGACTCTCTTTCAGATCGCGACGCTCCCAGTTGGAGAGGCGTTCAGACTTGCTGATACGCTCTCCGAAGAGGTTGGCATAGATCTTCACCAAACTCTGGTCCTCGATGCCTAACTCACGCACCATATCCTGCAGTTCGATGAAATGGCCCTTTTCGAATTGTCCCAACTCACGCAAGGAGAGTATGTCGTTGTTCCATGCGAGCCCCACCTTCGTCACTTCCTTATCGCCCAAAAGACGAACAACAGCCGGACAGAGTCCGATCATATTCAGTCGGAAGAGATAGCAGTCGGTACGTGTAGACACCTGAAGTAGTGCACAGCGATAGCGTTTGCCTTTCTCGAAAGCAGGGCGCGTCTCAGTATCGAAGCCGAGGATGGGCTGTGACAGCAGATAGTCGACAACATGTTCAGCCTCGGTGGGTGATGTCACGACATAGATCTTACCAAAGAAATCAACCCGCTTCAGGTCTGAAATCATGGCCTTATCGACCTTGTTATATATCAACTTTTTCATTTCTTGGTGCAAAATTACAAAAAAAACATCATTTTATGATGAAATCTAAGTTTTTTCAACTACTTTTGCATCAAAATAGCGAAAAGAGACTTTATATGGCAAAGAAAAAGAAGGAAAAAAAGACGCAAAAGAGTTCCTCGCTGTCGA
>Ga0310786_10007049_pt1 | contig 14750 bp, 20 predicted proteins | sample AusTroGonzalo_MG_FD_203881 | JGI IMG/M metagenome (GOLD analysis project Ga0310786, IMG submission 203881) | Bovine rumen microbial communities from tropical cattle in Woodstock, Queensland, Australia - Gonzalo_03 (v2) (version 2) | ecosystem: Host-associated > Mammals > Digestive system >... | reverse complement strand
GAACCTCATCGGCGCGAACCTCAGAGGCGCGGACCTCAGAGACGCGAACCTCAGAGACGCGAACCTCATCGGCGCGAACTTCATCGGCGCGAACCTCATCGGCGCGAACCTCAGAGGCGCGAACTTCATCGGCGCGAACCTCAGAGGCGCGGACCTCAGAGACGCGAACCTCAGAGACGCGAACCTCAGAGGCGCGGACCTCAGAGACGCGAACCTCAGAGACGCGAACCTCATCGGCGCGAACTTCATCGGCGCGAAAAACATCCCTTATATACCAATGTCGTGCCCATCAGACGGTGATTTTACGGGATGGAAGAAGGTAGGAGACAAACTTATAAGACTGTTAATCCCAGCAGACGCTAAAAGATGCTCTGCAACAACAATGAAATGCCGTTGCGAGAAAGCAAAGGTTGTCGCAATTACAAGTCTCGACGAAGGAGAATGCTATGAAGAAGTCACTAATTGCAATTATGTCGAAACTATCTACAGAGTTGGAGAAATGGTTTATCCTGACAGTTACGACGACAACAGATGGAATGAATGTTCACACGGAATTCATTTTTTTATCAACAAACAAGACGCCATCAATTATTTATAACCTTATAAATCAATTATTTATAACCTTATAAATCAATCAATTATGAAAAAAGAGAATCACGAACAGGAAATCAGAACCACCCGCGTTGGCGGGTTCGGAGGCAGTGACGCCGCCATGCTGGTTGCCATCGCCGAACGCATCACCAGCGGCCAGCCGCTGACAACGACGCAGAAGCACCGTATCAGAGTGGCTAAGGGATTTGAAACCCCGCCGCCGCCGTTCACATCTCCGGAAATCGAGGCAGGCCGCGCTTTCGAAAACGAGGTGGCGGCGGAAATCGAAAGCAAAGGATGGACGCGCGAGGTATACTGCTCGCCGAAACCAAACCAAATGGACGAGCCTGTCAACTTCAGGATCTTCGCTCACGCCGACTTTATGTCTTTGGATTCCGATTGGGTCAAGGAGTGCAAATGGTCGCGCAAATTTGACCTCAATGGTCTGCAGAAGGAATACCGTTGGCAGCTGCAGTGGTACTACATGCTGGGAGCAGACGGCGTGTCCCTCGTCTCCGACACCGCCGACGGCCGCGCAGTGAGCGACATCAAACGCAACGCCAAAGACGTGGAGACGCTGCGCAATGCCGTGGCCGTGCTGGATGCAGCTTGGCACGACCTCGACCTCACCATCACCGAGAAGAGCTGCGACGAGCTGCCGCCGACGGTCGCCGCGCTGATTGCCGAAATTGAGGCAGTCACAAAGACTATGACGCAAGAGGAAGAGACGCTTAAGGCCAAGAAAGCTGAGCTGCTGGCCTATATGGAAAAATGTGAACTCAACAGGGTGTGGAGTGACTCAGCCTCGGTAACCTATACCGCGCCGTCTTCCTCTGTCGCTTTCGACGCCAAGAAGTTCGAAAAAGACCATGCCGACCTCTTCGCCGCTTACAGAACGAAATTAACCAAGAAAGAGGGTTATCTGACCGTAAAAATCAACAAAAACGAAGAATAATAATCACATCAAAAACTTGAATTATGAAAAAACAACAGAAAATCATCGAATTGAGAACAGCGGCGAAACTCAAGGTCGCCGAAATCGAAACCAAAATTGCCTTCGCACGCAGCGATGAGGCGGCCGAGCGAGCCGGCCTGATGTGGAGACGTGCGGAAGCGTTGGAAGGCCTCAAGGCTGAAAGCACGGAGCGTTACGACGTGCTGGCCTCGTACCGCGCAAAACTCGCGGACGTGAACAAAAAATATGAATCTACAGTTGCGAAACACAAAGCCGAAATCATGAAGATAAAGAGCGAGTGCGAGCGTGAATGCGCCGCCGCCGAGGATGACCCGGAGCCCGAAACCGAGACCGAAAACGACGTGACAGTAAAAGGTTTTCAGCAGCAGGAGACGGTCTATGTTGACGGCTCAGAACATTCCGCCCGAATTGTGGCGCGGCGGATGATAAACAAAATGCCACACGTTCAAAAGGGCGGATCTTTGAGCGTGATGGTTGTGAGGGACACTTATGGAAATAAACAAGAGTACTTCGTCAGCGTGAGTTACGGCAAAAAACTTAACCGCGTTAACGAAATATTCGCGCCTGGACGCCACACGGCGGAATTCGAGGCAGAGTTCATGGAGAAAGTCCGCAATCTGTCCGACGAAAAGCCGGAAAGCGGCAACAGCCACGTGGCCGAGCCGATGGCGCGCGCATTGGACGCCGTTTTCTGCGGCAACCCCGTGGAGCAGGTTGACAACCTCATCTCAGACACAATCAAAGACGGAAAGGAGGGTGGCAATGAGTAACGCGAAAGTAATCAAGATTGCGGCGGAACGAGTGTACCAGCTTGCGCCCTACCAGACGGTCAGACTGTCGGTCGAGGTAGAAGTACCCGACACGATGCTATCCGACGACATCGCCCTGCGCGGCACGTACCTCGATTGCATCCGCCGCATGGACGCCAGCTACGGCGACATCGTAAATCATTATAATTCACAAAATCAAAATCGTTAAAATTATGGCAGAATTGAAATTAACACAAAGCCTCACTGGATGGTTCGACGTGAAAGTTTACAACGAGCGCATCCCCCGCGAAAACTGGAAAATCAAAGGCGAAGACGACAACATTGCCTTCACGGTTACTTTGTCAACGACAGACCCGCAGTCATTGCAGTTTGTAAATCACGGGAAACCCCATGCGGACGCAAACGGAAACCCCCGTTTGCGCGTGACCTTCAAAATCGGAGCACGCTGCCGATGGTTCGACGCCAACGCCAACCCCGTCACCAAGCCCTCGAACATCTACCTCGACGGCAAACAGTTTGAATGTGTCATCCAGTACAACGAGCTGGCTGGCGACCCTGCCAACCCGAAATCGCCGCGCGGCTACTGGGTAAACGCCATCCAGTTCCGCGAGGTGGTGACAAACCCGTTTGCCGCCATGCCCGGCGCGGCTCCCATACCGCCGCAACCCGCCGCCGTTCCGCAGCAGCAACAGCAGCAGCAGCAGCAATATCAGCAGCAGCCGCAGCAACAGTACCAGCAGCCGCAATATCAGCAGCAGCAGATGTCGGCACCGATGCCTCCGATGTTTGAAAAATATAAAGACAATGACGATCTTCCCTACTAATCCCCGCCGCCATGACAAAGTTATATAACATACTCAAGAGCCACGGCGTGACACTGTACGCCGTGGCAAAGGCTGGCAGCTGGAGCTGGCAGCAGGTGGCCGCGTGGGTCAAGGGTTCACGCACCATGCAGGTGGCTACGTTCCTTGAATTGAAGCAAGTCCTGACGGACAACTTCGGAATTGAAATCGAAATCACCGACTTAGAGGAGGAGGAAAGTGATGAGCAGCAATAATTATAAATGGAGTTTGCGCAAAGGCGGCAAAAAGGAACGCTGCCCGCAATGCGGAAAGCTGAGGTTCGTGCCCTTCGTGCTGACCGCCGACCCGACCGTCAAGGCGGGCGAGGAGTACGGACGCTGCGACCGCGAGCAGTCGTGCGGATACTTCCGTTATCCGGGTGGAGATGTAAAGGTTGACAGCGACCGCGAGTACACGCCGGAACTGCCGAAAGAGCCGATACTACTGCCTCGACAAAGCACAATGGGAGTCGTTGTAGGCCAAAACACGCTATTATCTGCATACTCCAACATTATGGGTATGTTCGGGCAACATGGTTTAATAGACTGGATGAGGTTACGCGATACGATGATGGCGTACGAATGCGGAACAGGCGCGCATGGTGAATGTGTTTATTATCAATGGGACGGCGAATATGTAAGAACAGCAAAGGCGATACTATACGGAAAGGACGGACACCGCATCAAGAGAGAAGACGGTGGGTTGCCCGTGTTCTGGCTGCACAAAACACCGTCATTGCGAAAACTTACGGCAGGCCGCGAATTGAAACAGTGCTTCTTCGGCCAGCACCTGCTTACACGCTATCCGAATGCGAAGGTGTATGTTGTGGAGGCCGAAAAAACGGCCGTCATGATGGCCGCTACTGACAGCAAGCCAATGAAAGAGCGTATATGGCTGGCCTGCGGCGGCTCCCAGATGCTCAAAGGGGCTATCGACCTGATGCCGCTGATGGGGCGCGACGTGACGCTTATCCCCGACGACGGCCAGTACTGGAATTGGCGGCGCACGGCGGAGGCTTACGGCTGGCGGTGCATCGACATCGAGCCGCTTAAAAAACGCCACCACCTTCCCGACGGTTGCGATATTTGGGACGTCACGGAACTATTGCTAATCAACAATAAAGAGCCTTATGAACTATGAAGAAAAATACGGAGACATCACCAGCACAAGCATGCAGCCGTGCGCGCTGGTGGCCGACGTCCTGAAACAGATGCCGCCCGACGTGGAGCCTCTTTTGGCAGACATAGACTTTTCGACCGCCGAAGAGCTGACGGAAGCCTATTCGCGAGCGTGGCACGCCGTGGCGGGTGATAAATACCTTAACAGCAAGGACACGCAGCGTGACTTCCCTCTGGCGCGTATTGTCTACAAACGCGCCAACTCCATCTGCTCCGCCGCTGAATCGGTCAAAAAACTCAAGGCCGCCGCCGACGGGATGTGGATCAGGAACTTTGAGAAGATTGAAATCAAAAAGCGCAGAAACGCGGTTTTTTCGGGCGAAAAATCCGCGGCGGAATATTTATCCGCTAAAAACGAAATCATGCGAATTTACCGTTTTTCCGCCCTTGATATGGAATATCTGAGATACTTCGTCTGTCAGTCGCGCAAAGACGACCCCGACCCAGCTCTGTGCAGGTCGCTCTACATGTGGAGCTCGGAAAAAATGACGGGCAAAACCACCGTCGCCCGCATCGTGGCTGGAATCCTCAACGGACTAATGACGTGGCGGGACATCCAGCGCGCGCAAATAATGTCCGACATCCCGACGGAATTGCAATTTGAACGCTTCGCCCGCCCCAAGGGCACGCGCTACGCCTGCGTGGTGATGGATGAGGCGTTCACGGGCGGCAAATCGACCGCTAAATATTACGGCAAGTTCAAGGCCGCGCTTACGTCTGATTCCTGCCAAGTTGAGGTCAAGAACGGCGAGCGTTTCGACGTGCCTTGCTGGCGCAACTACATATTCACCAGCAACGACGACATATCAACCATCGTGGCCGACGAGAGCGAGCGGCGGATATTCGTCATTCAGATGCAACGGCCGGAACAGACCGACTATGAGAGGCTTGTGGAATTGTGGCGCGATTACATTGTCAACGCGCCCGAGGAGCCCGACACGGCCAAATGGTACCGCGACACAATGCCCCAAGTGAAGGGCGAGGCCGGTGTCACGATAGACGACCTCGTGAGCGCGTTCACGTCGCCCGATTTTCTGTCGGAGCTGGAACGCTACGAAGCGGAGTGCAACCTGCGCGTGCAGTCGGCGTTGGCTAACGGTATGCAGGCCGTGAGCGTCAACCGCTATCAAGTCAGCTTCCCGCGTTTCTTCTCCAACTTCATCACCGCCTCGTTCGACGTGCGCAAGAACCCGAACCTCGTCAAAGAGGCTGTTGTCAGGGCTTTCGGCGAACCCAGAAGCAGCGGCAACCGCAAATATTACAATGTCAAGGATTTGAAAAACGCGCTTGAGGGCGACCTAAAGGAGAACAACGAGCAGCCAGCGTTGGATTACGCGCAAGACGATGAAATGGAATTACCTTATTAACAAACAATTAAAATTCAAACAATTATGGAAAAAGAAGAAACCTACATGGAAGAAATTAAAACTCGTTTTGAAAAAATGAGAGAACTGCGTAAAGAGGCGTATGATTTAGAATCCTTACTGTTCAACGCAGAAGATAGAATCAACCGCGCAAAGGAATGCTTAGACAATATCGAGCTTTTCACTAACACGCTACAAAAGACAAACACCGGTTGCGGGTGGGATGTCGTTGTCTGTGTTCAGGACGGAAAAATTATCGCAGGCAATGACTTCCACGAATTATACAGATACAAAATGTCGAATATAGACGATCTAATGAATATTATTGAAGACAGGTTGTACAAGGAGCTTAAAGACTCCCTTTACTATGTTCGAGAGAGCAAAAAAGAAATTAAAAAAGTAACAGAATAATGGAACTCCGATCCTACCAAAAGAGAATAGCCAACTGGCTCTGCCAGCACCCGCGCGCCTGCCTGTCGGTGGGCATGGGGCTGGGCAAGACCGCCGCCGTGCTGCACTTCCTCGACTACACGCGCCGCCTCTACCCTGCAGCCACAACGCTCATCGTAGCGCCTAAGCGCGTGGCCGAGACTGTGTGGATGCAGGAGGCGGAAAAATGGCAGCTTTGGAAGCTACTCGCCAACATGCAGCTGGTGACGGCGAAAAACAAGCAGGACGCGCAAAGCAGCGCGCCCGTCAAGATTGTGAGCCGTGATAATGTCAAACTTTTCGAGGGCATGACGTTTGACATCCTCGTCATTGACGAGCTTACCTCTTTCAAGAACATGAAGAGCCAGCGCACGAAGTTTATAATGAAAATCAACGCCAACCGCCGCATCGGGCTGACGGGAACCTTCGCACCAAACGGGATGCTGGACGTTTACGCCCAACTCGCAGCACTTGGTATTGCAAGCATGGAGGAGCGCGATTATTACGCGTGGCGCGGAAGATGGTTCACAAACATCAACCAAGGGCGCGCCGTGGCTTTCCCGCGCTGGGTGCCGCGCGCCGGCTACACACCCGAGGCAATGATTGCCGACTATGCCGCCGACATCATCACCCTGACAACAGACGATTACTTGAAGCTTCCCGCCATGATGGAGGAGACACTTCCCGTCGAGCTATGCAAGGAAGAGCGGAAAGCGTATGACGACCTCGTAGCAACGCTGCACTTCGAGCTTCCCGACAGCCCCGAGGACTTCACCGTCGACGAGAAGGCGAGATTCGCGAAGATTCAGACCCTTTGCAGCGGTTTCGTCTATGACAACGAACACGACATCAGCCCAGACGGCGTGGTGCGCATCAATGGAGGCGGCTCCAAGATTGCCGCGGCGGTGGAGTTCTGCCGAACGGCGGCGGCGGAGGGCGAGTCGGTTCTGCTGTTCTACCAGTACCGCGAAACGGCGATATGGCTTGGCGAGGAACTAAAGACGGCAGGGTTAAGGTTTGCCAGCGTCAAAGGCTCGTCTAACCAGTGGCTGATAGACTGGAACAACGGAGACCTTGACGTGCTGGTCGCAAATCCCGCCAGCGCGGGGCACGGCCTCAACCTGCAACACGGCGGTCACATCGTGCTGTGGATGGAGCTTACTTACAACTACGAGTATTTTGCGCAGGCCAACGCCCGCCTGCACCGCACAGGGCAGACCAAGCCCGTGCAGGTGTACTACCTCATTGCCAAGGATACGGTAGACGAGGGCGTGCTGCTGGCTCTCAGGAAAAAGGACAAAACAAACAAGCGGGTGGAGGCCGCCACAAAATGAAACACGTCACAATCCCCACAACCACACTCGGAGGCGCGAAAAATCTCACTCCCGACCAGCGCAACCTGCTCATCATCTTGGAGGACGTCACCCTGCGCTTCGTCGGCTTTGAGACCTTTGCATTGTCGCGGCTGCCCGAACTAAAAGCCAACACCCTCGCCCGCTCATACTGCTCCGATGTGCAAGAAATAATCCGCAAGAGAATGATGGAAATCCGGCGAGGATGGGGAGAAGACCGCGCCGACGGCTACGAGGACAGGCTAGAGGAAACCGTCGCCGCCTGCACCCCGGAACTCAACCGCCTGCGCCATGAAATCCGAGCCGCGCTCGTGCAAAAAGTGCGATATCAGGACATCAACCGCGCCATGAACATCGCCACGGCTTCCAGGCTGGTTGACTGCTGCTCGCGGTGCCATGAATGGATCACGGGCAAGAAACAGCGTTATGCCGAGGCACGCTACGCGCTTGGGATGGTTGACAGCCTGCTGCAATGCGGCCTGCTCAACGACGGCAGACTGCCAGACATGGAGGAGGCGCAGTCGGCATTTGCGCGGCTATTCGACGCCCTTTGCACCGCCGTTTTGGATAAATTCACTGAAAAACAAACTAAAAGCGTATGATAAAAGACGGAAAACCGATATTAGATGCCTGCTGTGGATCGAGAATGTTTTGGTTCGACAAAGATAATCCATTTGTAGATTTTCAAGACATAAGAGACGAAGTCTGCGAACTGTCTGACGGTCAACTTTGCATTGTGAAACCGAATATCATTGGAGACTTTACTTCCATGGCCATGGATGACAAAAGTTATAAGATGGTAGTATGGGATCCTCCTCATCTGGTATGGGCTGGGGAAAAATCAAACTTATATAAAAGGTACGGAAAATTGGATGATTGGAGAACGGATCTGAGGAAAGGATTTCAAGAGTGCATGAGAGTATTAGACGATTACGGGGTGCTGATTTTCAAATGGTCAGACGTACAACTGAAAGTAAAGACTGTTATAAAAGCAATTGGACAAGTTCCGTTGTTCGGCCACAAAACAAGCCGACACTGTATTTGGATGGTTTATATGAAGATTCCAGAGTGTAAATAACAAAAAAAAAAAAAACTAAATCGTATGGAAAAAGAAAGAAAAATCATCGCGCCGGAAGGGTGCGAAATTGAAAAAATGGAACTGGTTGACGGCGTGGCCGTCGTCACGTTCAAAGAGAAAGAGATGGAACTGCCGAAATCGTGGGGGGAGTTTGAAAAGTTGAATCCTATAAAAGTTGAATATGTAACTTATGATAGCGGCGAAATTGCATACGAAAAGCAAGTTGCGAAAAGATATTTAACAAGTTTACTGTCCGATAGTGCCACCGCCGAGGCTGTCCTTGCATTGATGAAACTTATCCTGCTGAGAAACTGCTACAACGGCGACTGGGTGCCGGACTGGACTAAAAATTATAAGTATGTTATCGAAATTGCAAAAGATGGTTTTATTAGCGGCTATCGTCAAAATACCCCGACAATTCTTTACTTCAAAACCAAAGAACTGCGCGACGAGTTCCTGCGCTACTTCCGCCCGCTCATCGAGAAACTCAAACCGCTGTACGGAATCGTGGAAGGAGGCGAGGCATGAAAGAACCAAAATTTGAAAACGGCGGGTGGGTGAATCCCGAAACAATCCAAAAACTAACAGAAAAATTGCCGAAAAACACAAATGAATTTGTAAAGGCATTACGAGAGATAGACGGTGTTATGAAAGAAAAGGAAATCGAAAAGCAATGCGTGCAGATTGCGAGGCGGCACGGATGGGACTGTTGGAAAAACGAGAACAACGGCAACAAGGGCATCCCCGACTATTCGTTCCTGAAGGGCGGGCGGTTCGTCATGGTGGAGTTCAAACGCTCCGCCACCGCCCGCATCCGCCCCGAGCAGCTGACGTGGGCGGCGCGGCACCCCGAAAACGTCTACTTTTGCCACGACATCGAAACATTCACTAAAATTTTAGGATTATGAAAATAATCAAAACAAGACAACATAAAGTAAAACAAAAGAGATTCCGCTGCGATTGGTGCAATTCGGTTTTTATCGCAGACGAGACGGAGTACAAAATCCACAAATCCGAGACTTTCAATTACACCGCTTATGTGGCAGAATGCCCCGTATGCGGACGCGAAGCCATTAAATTGCCGCTGTTTTAACAAACCTTATAAATTATAAATTATCGATTATGAAGAAAGGACAGACATCTCCGCCGTGGAGCGGCGCGGAGTTGAGGTTCCTGCGCGAGAATTACACCGAACACACCGCCGCGTGGATAGGCAGGAGATTAGGCCGCAGCACGCAGGCCGTCCTAAGACAAGCAAGAAGAATAGGCCTGTCGAAGAAGCGCGGCCGACCGTGCAAAGGCTCAGGGTACGTGAAATTCAATAGAAACAGAAAAAAGAAAGGAGGCGACAAATGAGCCGACAGTTATCATCCACCGACTACGACGGTTTCTGCGAGAAGTTCAAACCGAAGAAGACCACCGACGACTGCTACACGCCGCCAGCCGTCTACGAGTCCGTGCTGGAATACGTGAACCGCAACGTCTCACCGCTCGAAGTCCGCGAGGTCGTGCGCCCATTCTGGCCGGGCGGTGACTACGAGCGGCACGAGTACCCGCCCGGCTGCATCGTCATCGACAACCCGCCGTTCTCAATCACGTCGCAGATCGTGCGGTTCTATATCCGCCACGGCATTGACTTCTTTTTATTTTGCGACGGCCTGACCTGCATGAACATGTCCGCCGTCCCGCAGGTCGCGTTCCACATCGTCAAAACCAGCGTTACATTTGAGAACGGTGCGCAGGTAAATATTTCTTTCGTCACCAACGTCCGCCCGAATGGCGAGCGCATTGTGCTTGCTGGGGAATTGGAAGCCTCGCTGCGCGTCGCCTGCAAGCAGCCGAGCAAGGAGAAAAAGAAACTTGTGTACCCGCCCGAGGTCGTCAGCGGCGCGCTGCTGAAAAAGTACGTCAGCCTCGGGCGCAACTTCACCATCACCGACAGCCAATCCGCTCCCATCGCGCGTCACGAGGCGCCGTTTGGCGGCGGCTTCATGGTGACGACCGAGGTTTCACAAGAGTTAGAGCGGGAGCGGGAGCGGGAGCGGGTGCGGGAGCGGCTGACCGAACGCAGACCTATGTCACCCGCGTTCCACGAGATGCTCCGCCGCCTCAACGATTCCGCGCCGCCGTTCAAAATTACACCGTAATCGCGTTTCAGTGTGTAAAAATTATTATAATTATCGGATTTGCCTCGGTGAATCCGATAATTTTAACCCGCTGGGCTTCAATAGGTTGTATTATTATTATTATAATTATTATAATTATTATATATATTTATATGTTATACGCGGTTTTAAAAATGAAAGAAAGTTGGAAAAAAATTCGATTTTTATAATAATCTACTAATTTAAACCTCAACACGCTGAAATCCAATGCGTTGAGGTTTATTATAAAACTAACCAGGCGGTGATTTTTATAATAATTTTCGTTCGTGGTGATTAATTTGGATATTTGGCGCGGGAAAAGTGTATTTTTGCACTGTCTCTAAAGTAGAGGAAAATAGAGAGAAATGAAATTTGAAAAAGGACGTACCAAAACAGGAGGGCGCAAGAAAGGCACACCGAATGCTGTGACAGCTAACGTGCAGAAGGGTATCGCCGAAATCGTGAACGGAAATATAGACAAACTCCGTGAAGACTTGGAGACAATGACCCCGCAGGAGCGCGTGGCAGCTATTGCTAAACTGCTGCCGTATGTGGTGCCTCGTAAAGTGGAGGCCGACATCACCGAGACCACTATGACACCGGAGGATGCAGCCGCAGCGTTCATGGCTATGACTGACTGACACGATGAACTTCCCGCTATACATACGAAACCGTTGGCCGCAAATAGTGTCCGAGCGTCCGCCGCTGATTGATGTCGCGCGTGAGATGGAATCATTCATGACGAACGGCAAGACAGGCGACGTATTGAATTTGTCCATGCCTACACGATTCGGGAAATCATTATTAGCTACTTCTTTGACGGCTTGGTTGTTGCTCCGCGATCCAAACACGCGTATATTGCGTGCCAGTTACTCCGCAGACCTCGCTGAAATGTTCGGTGTGCAGGTTCGCGGGCTGTACGAGAAATCGTGCGAAGACTTCAACATAACCATCCCGCATATTGAAGGGACGCGCGGGCGATGGAGCATCGGATACCGCAAGCAACCGAACCATGCTGGTGTCGGCATCGCGGGCGGCATCACTGGTTTCGGCTTTGACATCGCCATCATTGACGACACCGCAAAGAACATGCTGGAGGCTACCTCCGCCGCATACTCCCGCCAGCTGCAAGTGTTCAAAGAATCCGTGTTGCTTGGCCGTTTGGAGGGGCGGCGGAAGATTCTGAATGTCGGCACGCGCTGGACGGTCAACGACTGGTTCTCGATGTGGCCGGACGCAGAAACTTACGTGCTGCCCGCGATGGTGGACGGCAAGAGCTGCTGCGAGGCGTGGAAGACCACGGCAGAGCTGGAGCTGGAGCGGTCGCGCGTGTCGGATTCCGTCTGGAACGCGCAGTATATGCAGGCACCGACAGAGACGGGGCGCGTTCGTCTGTTCGAGGGTTGGCAGCCGCCGACGGTGAAAGCCGACGAGATTCCCGACGGTGTTCCGCACGTAATCTTGATAGACCCGGCAACCGACTACGGCAAAGACTTCTTTGTGATGGGCGACTACATGTTTCAGGGCGGCATGATGTATCTTTGCGACATGTTTGCAGAACAGGCGGCAAGCCCGGAACGCGCAGCGGAATGGCTCAAAAAACGAAACTACAATGTAGCTTGGATTGAGTGCAACGGTGTCGGCTCGTCGGTGATGGATAAAATGAGAAAAGCAGGCTGCCGGAACATGGCGGGATTTTCCACCAATTCCGACAAATACTCCCGCGCCTACGTGCAGGCGGAGGCGATAAAGAACTACACGCGCATCGTCGAGGGCTGCAACCCGAACGCGGTGTCGGAACTTGTAAGAGAGGCGGACGTCTTCCCCATTGAAGGCGACGAGATACACGACGATCTGCTTGATAACTTGGTTATGGCTTACGAAAGAATTTACAAAATATGACAGACGAAGAAAAAAAATTGATGCTAAGCACCGCCCGAAGCTGGGTGGGCTATCTTGAAAAACAGGAGCGCGAATATTCGGTGTACGAGGAACGCACCAGCCTCTCAGGGCTGAACAACTGGACGCGATTCGGCAGGCTGGCGGATATTGTGCTGTACTGCGTTGACCGCCGCGTGAAAGACGGCTACGCATGGTGCGCCATGTTTATTCTTGCCGTCCTCTACGAGACCAAGGCGGGGCGTCAGGATTGCAGCGTTCCGGCTGGCACAATGCCGGTGAACAACGCCGCGCGGCAATGGGTTGCGGACGTGGTGAACGGCGGCACCCCGCTGACTTGGCACGCGGGCGTTGCGGCGTGGCTTCAATCATACCGTCACCGCTATGCCACGAGCGACAAACCGCACGCGGGCGACTTCGTAGTATATCTTAAAGACGGCAAGCCTTACCATATTGGAATCGTGGAAGAGGTGAACGAAGACGGGACATTCACCACCATCGAGGGTAACACCAGCGCAACAGGCAGCAACGTTGAGCCGAACGGCGGGGCGGTGGCGCGCAAGACGCGCCGCGTGAAAAACGTCGTGTTTCTCTGTAACTGATTTTGTTGTATCTTTGCGACAGTACAAAAGAGATGAAAGTAAATCTGTTTGGATATTCGATTGAGCTGAGGCGGACAACGGAGTTCTACAACCCCGTTGTTCACCGCGAGGGCTTCTACGGTTTCGACCTTGACGGCTTCGGAACCCGCGAGCGTCTGCCATTTGCCGACGGCGAAATGAAGTCCGTGTTGTTGATGATCACCAACCGCATGGCAAACGCCGAATGGCACGCCGCAGAGGGCGACCCCACGCAGGAGGGCGGCTACGAGCTTCTGACGGTTTCAGCACTATTCAACATGATAGAGCGTTATGCGCTGCTCATTGTTTGGCGGATGTTCCGGGACGGCTTCTGTGATTTCGACGCTGAAACCCTTTTGCCGCTTGGCGTCAAAGACAGACGCGCGGACAATTCCGAGAAACGCGATGGATACGTGGAGCGCACGGTGAGGGTTTACGACGATGTGTACCTCAACACCGACAAAACCCGCGCCTCGTTGCTGGCTCCAGCACTCTCCATGCTCGACACTGTGAACAACGCCGACCTCAACCTCATTGACAATTACGGTGCCATGGGTCTGCTCTCTCCTGAAAACAGCGCGCGCGCGGACGGGTTTATTGACGATGAGGAATACAAGAAACTGCAAGAGGACTACCACAAAGTCCACGGCGTGAAGTTCGGACGCTGGGCTTTGATGATTACTAAGCAGGCGGTCAAGTACCAGCCAATAGAACTACCCATCAAGGCCTTGGAACTTGGTGCAAAACGCAAAGCAGCTGTCGCTTCCATCTTGCAGGCCCTTGACATTCCCAAGGAGCTGCACGCCCTATTCGAGACCGCCAAATTTTTGAACATGCAGGAGGCGGAACGCTCTATGTACTCCAGCTGCGTCACTCACTGGTGCGACGTGATGGTGCGCGTGATGACCGACGTTTACAACCGCCACCGCCTATACTCTGAGACACGGCTCCCCGACAACGAGTTCTGGTTTGACTTCGTCGGCGTTCCTGCTTTGCAGGAGGCGCAGGCGGCAGAGGCAAGGCGCACGCAGGAAACTATCGACTATTTGTTCACGCTCCTTGGCAAAGAACTTTCGGCGGACAAAAAAGAATACATCGAAAAGAGAATCAACGACCTGATAGAAACGATATAGACATGAAAAAGAAACTGTATATCAAAAACTTCACGACGCTGACGTCCTACGATGGCGGGCAGCGTTTCAAGGTTATACGTGACGAAAAAGGAGAGGAGTTGGGTATCGAGGTTTCCGGCGTCCTCACCACCTTTGACGTGCCGAACGAGAACGGAACGGAGTTCACAAAAGAGAGCTACGACAAATTCGTGGATGAGTACTTTATCGCGCACTCCGTCAACGTGCCGCTTGTGCTGTACCACAACGACACTGACCCGCGCACGGTGGCGGGCATCGTCAAGAAGCTGACGAAGACCAAAGACGGCGTGGAGCTGGTCGGATGGATTCCGCGCACGGCGTACTACTACAACCTTATCAAATCTCAGATTGCCGAG
>Ga0310786_10007048_pt1 | contig 14752 bp, 7 predicted proteins | sample AusTroGonzalo_MG_FD_203881 | JGI IMG/M metagenome (GOLD analysis project Ga0310786, IMG submission 203881) | Bovine rumen microbial communities from tropical cattle in Woodstock, Queensland, Australia - Gonzalo_03 (v2) (version 2) | ecosystem: Host-associated > Mammals > Digestive system >... | reverse complement strand
AGGTCGTTGATTTGTTTTTTTGTTGTTTCCGGATCTGCTCCACCAGTACCGGGATCAGATTGAGGCGTGACTTGCATTTCACTTCGAGCAATCCTGTATACTTGATGAAATCGTACAGCACCTCGCTTCCCCAGGTTTTTACGGCCAGGTCGATGGTCTCCTTTGTGATCTCCGGCAGGGCCAGGAGCATGCTTAACATGAATGTCTTCTGGCTGACAGCAACGGAGTCCAAAAGGAATCGGTGCGTTTCATATTCATTTCTGCTGCGCAGGAATTCCTCGATTGCAGGCAGGATGATGCTGGCCGCGCATATTTGTGCGAATTGTTTCGCATCCGGTGCATGTGTCGAAATTCCGTTCCCGACATAATATTCATAGTACGGACCATCCGTCACGCTCCGGAACGTCCTTGCATAGTAGAAAAAGAAGAACTCCTGGAGCACGTCCGCCGCCAGCGAAATCTGGAGATCCGGCATGGATGCGGCAGCCGCACGGCACACTTCCCCCCGGTAGATTTTGTTCCAGATGGTGTACGGAATCCGACGCAATGAATAACAGTCGTACAGAATATTGACCCCCTCGGACGTCCACTCTTTTGACGTGAGGAGCTTCTTCCAGATAAAACCGTCCGTGCCGGGCGGTACGTTGACTTTGACGTTGAACTGCAGGATATCCACATCATATTCCCGGATCAGCCGAACGGCGTTTTCGCACGCCCCCTGCAGAAGCCGGTCGTCCGCATCCACGAACATCACATATTCCCCTGTTGATGCACGAATCCCCAAATTCTCAGCTGGCACGATCCCGATGTTCTCTTCGAGCTGCCTGACACGGATGCGCCCGTCACGTTCCGCCCATCGTTTCAGGATCTCCCCGGTCCCGTCCGTCGATCCGTCGTTGACGCACAGCACCTCGATCTCACGCAGTGACTGCGTCAGCACGGATTTCAGACACCGTGCCAGCGTGGCTTCGGCGTTGTATGCCGGGATGATGATGCTTACTGTTGGCTTCATGGGGGGGGATGATCCTAGTTGGCAGGTTGACCGACCGAGATGATGATTCCCTCGGCGGAAGTCAGAGTATCATTCTGTTTCTTATTTCGGTCCACCAGCATCGTGATGAGTTTACAGCGCGACTCGCACTTGACGTCGAGCAATCCCGTTGCCTTGAGAAAGTCGTAAATGACCTCGCTTCCCCAGTTTTTTACGGTCAGGTCGATGGTCTCCTTCGTGATCTCCGGCAGGACCAGGAGTTTGTTCACCACGTCCGATTTTATGATCGTCCCGATGGATTCCAGTAGGAACCGGTTTTTGTCCAGCGCATGCTCCCGCCGTAGGAATCCCTCGATCGCGGGCAGGATCGCCGAACTCGTACACAGGTCCACGAACTGTTTTTCGTCCGGCGTGCGCGTCGAAATGCCGTTTCCAAACGAATACTCGTAGTACGGTCCATCCGTCACGCTCCGGCTCGTCCTTGCATAGTACAAAAAGAAAAAAGCCAGATACAAGTCCGCGAACTGCCGAATGCTGAGATCCGGCATAGACACTATTGCTGCCCGGCACAGGTCCCCGCGGAAGATTTTATTTGCAATATTGTGCGAGAACCGGTGAAGCGCAAAGCAGTCGTACAGGATGTTGACCCCCTCGGATGTCATCGATTGCTGCCGGATGAGCTTCTTGAATCCGGAAATGTCGATGCCGGGCTGAGCCGAGATCTTGATCCCGAACTGGAGCACGTCCACGCCGTATTCCTCGATCATCCGCGCCAGTTTCTCGCATGCTCCGGGAAGCAGCACGTCGTCCGAATCCACGAACATCACATACTTGCCTTTTGCGTTCAGCAAACCGAGCTTGGTCGCGATCACGGTCCCGTAGTTCTTCTCAAACGAATAAACATGGAGCCGGGCCTCATGTGCCACGAACTGCTTCAGGATCTCCACACTTCCGTCCGTCGATCCGTCGTTGATGCAGATCACTTCGATCTCGCGCAGTGACTGAGTCAGCACGGATTTCAGACACCGTGCCAGCGTTGCCTCGGCGTTATAGATCGGGATGATGATGGATATGATGGGGGGCATATGGCTGTGTATCCTTTACTGCGTTTGCAGATATCCTTCTATGACGGTTCGAAGATCGTTTCCTTCCAGCACCGTCAGCAATGCCCGCGGCGGGTACTTCCTCGTGATCCTTTCCGTGAACTGCCGGATGCGGTTTGCCAGACGGGCTTTCATGTCGTCCGGCAATGACTTTGTATTGAGCGTATACCAGTAGAACATCGACCGGTAGCACTGCGCGAAATACTGTGCCGGGCTCAGTTCCACGATCTCATCGTGTTCGTTTTCACTGCGCCCCAAAGCCAGCACGCAGGCCAGCGGCAGTTCCTCACCCGCCGGATAGTTCCATTCGTTCTTCCCCTCCCGACAGGCGCTCCATGTCGGCATCCGCCGGATATAGATCTGGTCTCTCTCGCTGAAATCCAGCAGAGCCATGTCGTCGGAAATACATTTCCCTCCTTGGGCACGCCATCGGGACGAAGCCGTGCTTTTCCCCATTCCGCTTTCTCCGAACAGCAACACCGCACCACGTTCCGTCTCCAGCGCGGAGCAATGCACCAAAATGACATCCCTTCCTTTGAGCAGTGCGTTCATCGACCCCCAGATCAATGACATCTGCCACACGTAGTGCCGATAAAACGTCGTTCGCTGAGGTTCCTTCCGCCATCCCGCGATCAGGACATGGCTCCAGTCCTCCGCAAACGCGATCTCCGTCAGGGCCGTCTTCCACATCGTATGACGTCCCGCGGGCAGGGCATCCGCGGAAATCAGTTCCGTGTCCATGGTCTCCGGCTTCCCTTCATCCACGGGAAGGCTCAGCAGATTTCCCATCCTGTCCAGATCGTAATTCCTTTCCGGGGCAGGAGTACACAAAACGATCTGTCCGCCGTTATGAAGCGGGATTGTCAGTTGTCGATTTTGCATAAGGGACACGAGTTTGGATGGGGCTGGAGTGGGGAATACGTCTCGTCTCTTCGGAATGGTTTTTCTGCAGAATAACGATTGTGTAGGAAAAAAATCTGCATCGCGGCGGTTGCCGCCGCGATGCAGAATGTTTCTAAATCCTGCGACAATGCAGATTCAGAAATCAGCCCAGTTCTTCTTCCGAAGGATCGCCGGCATGGGGATCGGAATCGCCGCGGACCACACCCGTCGTGACAGGCATGATGTCGAGGATGGCAGGAGCCTCGTAGGGCTCCTGCGCAAGGATTTGCATGTGTTTCATAAGTTCGTGTTATCCTTTCGTTGTTAGGTTAAGTGTTTGTTAAGATCAGGAGAGGGCGGGGGCGGCGATGGATGCAGCCGAGAGACGGAGAGCACCTTCGTCGATGGCCAGCGTGTACTTGAGTTCAGTCGTCGTCAGCGTCCATTCGTCCGTGCCCTTATCGAATCCGGTCACAGTCTTGAAGCTGTTGATGTCGGCGTTGCAGGTACCGAAGAGGTCCCACGTATCGCCGGCTTTCATGGATTCATAGCCGGTGAGGGTCAGCGTGTCGCCGGTGAAGTCATTGTAGAAACCACCGAGAATCGAACCGCCGACGAATTTTTCTTCGTCATTGAGTCCGCCCGCGAAGTTCCAAACACTGACATCGTCCAGTCTGACGACGCTGTTCTCAATCATCGCCTCGGTATCCTTGTCGACGTTGACCGTCTTGAATCCGAGGATTCTGGTGGCATTGATCGAGGAGTCAAAACCGGTGAACGTGAGGGTTCTGTCGCCGACAACGGACGTCTTGTAGGTACGAACATTGTTTTCTTCCTTGACGCTGTCGGAGGAGCAGCCGCCCCAGATGTCCGTTGCGGTGATGGTGTTGGTCGCGGAAGCACCCTTCAGGATCAGTTCCGTCGAGCCGACAACGCCCGCGCCGTAGGAACCGACAAACAGCCCGCCGTCGATGGTGATCGAGGCCTTGGAGACGTCGAGCGTCACGGTGGACTTGCCGGTCACGGCTCCGTTGGCAGCGCCTTCCTTGTTGTTGCCGAAGTTGCCGCCGTAGACATCCTTGGCGAACGAACCGCCGTTGATCGTCAGCTTCGTGTTTTCGACTTCCGCGGACGCCTTGGTGTTGGTGCCCTGGTACAGCAGACCGGCCGCAACGTAGCTGTTGAACGTACCGTCGTTGATCGTCAGGCTGACCGTGGCATCGCGATAGTAGAAAGCACGGCCGGAGGTAACATTGATTCTGTCGCCGGCGACCACGACCTTGTTGTAGGTGCCGCCGTCAACCGTAAGGCTGATGTCACCGCCGAGGGACACAAACTTATCCGTTGTAGCCGTCATAACCTTTCCGCCGTACACGGCGTTGTTATCGAAGCCGCCATTCAGCGTGACGTTCTGGCCGTCATTGATATTCAGATAAACAGCCGTAGCGGCGATTCCATTGCCCGTGAGGATCACGTTGTCAACAAAGCAGGTGGTATCCACGCCCGCAATGGACGCGGTCCACTTGGTACCGGTGACCGCGTCATCGATCGCAGCCTGCGTGGCGACCGTGGCGGAATACTCGTTGGCGGCATCAGGGAGCTGCGTGAGGCCGGTGCCCGCATCATAGCTGAAGTACTTCGCGATGTTCTTAACGGAAACGAAGTCGCCGCTGGCAACGAACTTATCGATCGTCGTGCTCTTGGTCGCGTACTTCTTGGCAACTTCTGCGGAGGCGGCTTTCTTCAGGCCCGTCACATCAATATCGGTGGTGCCGCCGAAGCCGGTGAAGCTCAGGTCGGAGGTGATGTCCGTCTTGATCGTGCCGGTGCCGTCGGCGGTGCCGAGATCGATCTCGGCGTTATCAAGTCCACTGAAGGTGCCGTTGATCGTGCTGGTGGTGACCGTCGCAATCGAACCATCAAGGTCGATCGCGGCGTCGGCAGCCACATTCAGGGTGCTGGCGGTGAACTTCGGCGCATCGACTGCCGCGGTACCGCCGGAGACGTTCACATTGGTGAACCTGACCTGGGTTCCGCGCTTGGAGTCATCGGAGTTTCTCACTTGAACTTCGATGTCCTTGGTCAGGGCCAGGTTGCCGTAGGTTTCGGCGTTGGACACGAACTTGATGGTATCCGTCGACTTGTCAAGGGACGCGACCTCGGTCGCCGTCTCGAACGCGTTGATGCCGAACACATACTTATTATCGCCGAACGTGACGGGTTCAGCGTAGGCCTTGTCATCCCAGGCCAGGTTCACGACGAGCGTCTTCAGGGAGATATCACCGCCGTTGAAGAGGTAGATACCTCTGTTGTCGCCAGTGTTCTGGACCAACACCTGATAGGAGTCGGAGCCGTCTTTGGTCTTCGGGGAGCCAGTGACGGTGATGGAACCGGTGTTGGTGATGTCGCCGGTGATCGACACGATCTGGACCTTGGCGAGCGGATCGATCACCAGACCAGTGGCGTCGATCACGATCTCGCCGCTGTTCGTCAGGGTGCCGTCGATCGTCAGGCAGGCAACGTTCTCGACCGGAGCGGAAGCCTTGACCGTGAGCGTGCCTGCGTTCGTGACATTGACCTTGAAGGTGTTCACGCCAGCGAACGTACCGGCCTTATCAGCTGCGACATTGAGATTGGCGTTGGCGTTGAACCGCACGACAGTCGAATCCGCCAGCGTGCCGCCTTCCATCTTGATGGTGCCGGTGAACATGCCGATATTGAGCTTGCTCGTCTTGGTGCTTTCCGCATCGCTCTTGATGACCTTGACGGTAGCGCTGGTGAGAGCGGCAGCATTGATCGCGGAGTCGTCGAGGATGACGGTACCTTGATCGATGTAAGCATTGATCGTGGAGCCGTTCTCGGCTGTGATCGTGCCGCCGGCGTTGTTGATGTACTGCGCGGCGTTCTGATGGCCCTCGGCAGTCAGGGTGGACGCATTCAGGACGATCGAGCCCTTGTTCGTGGTCGTCGCGTTCCCGATAATCGTGATCGTGGAATTCGTGGCATTGATCGCGCCTTCGTTCGTGATCTTGCCGGCATACTCGGTGGTCTCAGGCGGATTACCTGCAGTCTTGGTGGAACCGACGTTCAGAGCGGCTCCGGCGGTCAGGTTCATCACGACCTTTTCACCGATTCTCACTTCACCCGTGGCGGCGTTCTTATTGTATACGGCCTTGCTGATGTCCTTCTGGCCCGTGACATTCACCTCACCGCCCTTGAAGTTGAGTTCGGCAGCATACTTGATGTTGTCGAGGTTCTCAATCGTGGTGCCGGCAGCGAAGTAGCTGTCGAGGTTCCAAGTCGTTCCTTCGGAGTTCAGGACGGCCTTGTAACCGGTCACAGCACCTTTACCATCCAGGATGTCCAGCTTGGAGAGGTCAAGGTACTCAGTTGTGCTGATCTGGTTGTTGTACGTGAACGCCTGGGCGTTGATCGTGTTGCTCTTCGTGTTCACGACGCCGGACGCAAGGTAGACCATGCTGGTGGTGACTGCGCCGTTGATATCCACATCGTAATCATTGCCGATGCCGTTCTTGTCGGAGGTCGCGGTGTTGATAGCGGCCTTACCGGCATGCAGCCAGATGTACTCATTGGCAGCCGTCGCCAGCTTGCCGTCGGCGCCGACCGAGACGTTACCGAAGATCTTGATTCTGTTGCCGGAATTGATCTCGCCGTTGACGGTGACAGAGCCGGTCGTGCCGTTGTAGTTCAGGTAGACCGTACCGGAATCTTCGTAATCCGCGGCGGTCGTTGCGATCGTGGCGCCATTCACGATCTCGATCTTCTTGCCGGCGGCAGGATTCAGCATGAGGCCTGCATCTTCAGCGATGAAACCGATCGTGGCTTTGTGGCCAGTGCCAGCAGCCTTGATCGTCACATCGCCCTTGAAGCCGGTCGTATCGTAGTACAGCATGCCCTGGTCATTGAGGGTGGTGTCCGCTTCCAGCGTGATCGTGGTGGCCGCCGTCTGATCTTTCGCCGTGCTCAGAGCGCCCTTGAGGTCAAGGAACGCATCGAAGTCGACGACATATCCAGCCGCCTCGGCAGCTTCTGCTGTCGCGAACACATGGAGATCAGTCGTGGTGCCGCTGCTCAGGAAGAGACCATTCTTACCGCCCTGCTGCGTCAGGACCGTGAAGGTCTTGCCGCCGACCTCGACCGTACTGTCCTTAGTCGCGAAGGAATAAGTGCCTCCGTCGACACTGACATAGAGTCCGACCTTGTTGGCATCAACATCAGTGCTCTTTGCGAGGAGGGAGATATTGCCATCGACCAGCGTGATGAACTTCGTGTCCTCTTTGATGTCGGCAGCCTTGATGGAGACGTTGAGCTTGCCGCCCTTGATAGCGAATGCGGCGCCGCTAAGACGGATCTGGTCGGCCGTGGCATCAAGTGCGATCGCGCCGTTGTTCGTAATGTTGGCGGTATCCAGACGGCCATTGACCACGAGGTTGTCGTTGTTGTTCTCGATCGCCGCGTAGATGCCGGTGAGGGTTTCGGAGGTGGCGTTGTTGGAGTTAATCGTGATGGTCGCAGTTTCAGAGGCGACCTTGTTCGCGAAGACGACCTTGGCGGTCTCGCCGGCAGCGTAGATCTGGGTGCCTGCCTTGATGGTGGCGCCGTTCTTGACCGTGATCGTGCCGGTGAGGCCGCCGACCTGCGCGGTCGTCGACACATAGCCGATATTCAGCTTGGATTCGCCGCCGACGGCAAACGTGCCGTTAGTGTTGACGATGTCCATCGTAAGGCTGGAATCATCGAGCGAGAAGTCGCCGGTGTTTGTGAGCTGAGGATTCGTCGTACCAGCCGTCGTGCCGGTGATCGTGGCGTTCACGGCTTCGAACGTGCCGCTGTTCGAGATCTGATTGGAGGAGAGCTCGGAATCGGTGGCATAGAAGCCGCGCTTCACCACAGTCGTGCCGTCCATGACCTTGACGGCCCAGTTGCTGATTTGATCTTCCGCACTGATCAAGGCATTCGTAGCCTTGAACTCTGTGCCGTTGAAAATCCTGGACGTGGTGGTCACGGTCGCATTCGTGAAGCTGGCAGAACCGCCTCTATTATAGATCTGGCCCTTGATTTCGGCATTGCGCGTTTCGTCCGTGCCTTTGACCTCAATCGTGCCGGTCCCTTCGGTGGTCAGCCAGTTGCCGGCCGAGACCGTGGACTTGCCGATCACAATCAGGCTGCCGTAGTTGTTGATCTCGTCGACTGTTTCGACAGAGGAGGCATCAACCTTGATTTCACCTCTGTTCGTGATCGAAACGCCGGCCTTTGCGCCGGTCACGTTGATCTTGGAACCGCCCTGGACGTCGATCTTGGCGCCGACGGCGTTTTCAGCATAGCCGTAAACGTTTAGGTTGGAGGCCACGTCGGTAGTGGAACCGGTCTTCGCGCCGGCCTTCAGGTTGATCTTGCCGGCGTTGGTGAGGATGCCTTTGTTCGCGTCGATGCCGCTGTTCATGCCGACCGTCATCTGGGACGCGGTCAGATTGAGCGTGACCTTGTCGCCGATCCGCGCTTCGCCCTTGTTGGCGTAATCATTGGTAGCAGTTCCTTCGCCCATGACCTTGATCACGCTGCCGTTGGTGAAGTTGAGTTCGCCCGCGAACAGAATGTCATCGATTGGTTTTGCAGTAGCAGGATTGATCGTGGAGCTGAGGCCGGCGCCGAAACCGGTCTTGATGTTCCAGGTCGTTCCGTTGGAGTTCAGGACTGCCTTGTAGGTGTCGCCGTCCTTCACGAATTCATTTTCATCCGTGATATTACGGCCATCAACGCCCGGCGCTTTCACGGCGTCTGCCAGCTGATTGTACACGAAAAAGCTGGTGTCGACCGTAGCGCCGGTCGTGTTCAGTACGCCGGAACCGAAATTGATATAACCAGCGCTCAGCGTACCATTGACAGTCATGGCCGTGGTCGTGGGGTCGATCGCCGCGGCATTCGGGTCAGCAGCGAGTGCCGCAGCCGTCTGTTTGGCGGCTTCCGCACCGGCCTTCACCCAAATGAATTGGTCTTCAGCAGCTGCCAGGGTGCCGTTGATCGTAGTCTTGCCGTAGACTTTGACTCTGTTCCCGGACTGGACAGTGCCGTCGACGATGATCTCGCCCGCCTCTTCGCCGTGGAAGTTGAAGTAGATGGAGCCAGAGTCTTCGCCGGTGCCGCCGGCGGTCGTCTTGAGCATGACGTCTTCGTCGACCTTGAACGTCTTGCCGTCGGCAGGAGTCAGGAAGAGACCGTCACCGTCATTGGCGAACGGAATGTTGAGGATCGTTTCGCCCTCTTCCGGCCAGTCGACACCGGTAGCGCGCGTAATCAGGACATTGCGGTTGAAGGTGGAAGGCGTGCCGCCGTTGTAGAACAGCAGAGACTGCTCCGCGCCAGATTGAATATTATTGTTATCCAGACGGATGGTGGTGGTCGTGTCGGCGGCAGTTTGGGCGTTTGCAGCCTTCAGAGCATCTGCGATGTTGTTGAACGCGTTGAAGCCGATGTAATATTTCTTTCCATCAGCACCCGTGACCTCGTTTCCGAAAGCGGCCGCAGTGTCCCCATAAGATCCGTTCACCGAGATGATGTTTTCCGTACCTTCAGCGATCTTCGCAGCGTAGTAGCTGTTACCAGACTTTCCGATGACGACGCCGACGCCGGAGATGGTCAAATCGGAAGCGACGCTCAGAGCGATGATCTCCTTCGTGCCGCTGAAATCCTTATCAGCCTTGACCACGATGGCGCCTTTGTTATCGCCGGTGCCGAGGACAATGTTATTCACGGTGATGCTGGAAAGAGTGTCGATCGTGAGCGTGTTGTTCACAGTGATCGTAGCCGCCGCTTTGTTAATGGTAACGCCATTAATCGCGGATTCGCCCTTGAACGTGAAGCCGGAGTCGGAGGTGGTGATGGTGCCGTTGGTGACGGTGACGGAGTCGAGGGTCGTGGTGACAGTGAAGGCCGCGTACTCCGGAGTTTCCTCCGTTCCGCCGACTTTCATGTTGGTGATCTTGGCTTTCGCGAGAGAGCCGTCGGTGACGCCGAGATTGCCGCTGTTTTCGATCTTCGCGTCAACGGAGTTGTTACCGAAGAAGCGAACTTTGTTCGTGATTTTCACGGTGCCGTTTGCAGAGGTACCGATATTTGCATTGACCCAGGTGTTGTTCGTGCCCACGCCCTTGAGGTCAATCGCGCCTTCCAGCGTTCCGACCGTAATGTAGTTGGTGTCGCTACCAGAAACGTTGATCGTGCCCTGGTTGACGATCTTTTGGGCGGTCAGGGAGGCATCGTTCAGGTTGAGCACGAAGTTCTCGTTATCGATGAAAACGGTGTCGTCCGCAACGGTTGTGTCGCCGATCTTAATCGAGGAAGCGCCGCCTTTGAACGTGAGGGAACCGCCGTTCAGCGTGAAGGAGTCGGCATTGGTACCGGTGGCGAGCATATTGGATTCAAACGTCCAGGCGCTGCCAGTGGAGATGACATTGACGGGCACGTTGGTCCCATCGTCCACAGGGCCGACCACGAGCGAGTTGGCCGTGACGGTGACGTCGGCAGTCGTGGTGACATTGCCGGAGCTGATGAGGACCGTGGAGGCGTTGAGGTTCGCGTCGACCGCGATCACATCGGCGATCTCGTCGGTGGCGTCGGCCTTGCCGTTGCGGAGCCAGAGGAGCGTGTCGGCGGTGAGCGCGGCGTTGACCGCGGCGTTGCCGTCGATCTGGACTTCGTAGCCGGAGACGGCGCCTTTGATCGTGACGGAGCCCTTCGACGTCTCGCCGTAGCCGAAGACCGCGCTGGCGCCTTCGGTGGCGTTGATCGCGGAGTTGACGATCAGGGTCTTGCCGGCAGCGGCGCCGAGGACCAGGTTCGTGCCTGCGCCCTTGACGTTGATGGCTTCGCCGGAGATCGTGGCATTCGTGCCGAACGTGAACGTCGAGTCGGCGAGGGTGGCGGGCAGAGCTTCCGCAGCAATGGCATCTTCGATCGTGACGGTTGTGGTTGTGCTGCCGACTTTGACGGCTTCCTTCAGGGCGGCGGTGATGCTGCCGAATGCATTGTAGCCGACGAGGTGACCGTCAACGACCGTTCCCGCATCCGTGTAAGTCGACTTGACATACAGATGGGAAGTATCTACCCCGGCCTTGGCGAGGTAGATGCTGTTGTTCAGAGAGAGCTTGGAATAAACATCCCCTTCATTGTTAATGAGAACAATATCATCGACTGCGATATTGCTGTTCGTAACGACCAGGCAGATGTCAGCCGTATAGGAGCCGGCATCGACCTGAAGGGTGCCGGCGCCGGCGATGGTCGCGTTATCAGCCAGGGTGAGGGTACCGGCGGCAACCGTGATGGTGCCGGCGTTGTTGATGGTGGTGCCGGAGAACCTGTTGTTGCCGGAGAAGGTGGCTGTATAACCGCTTCTGACGACGACCTGGCCGCCGGTGACATCGGAAGCCGTCAGGGTGGCGTTCCGAACGGTGAAGCCCTGGTTCGAGGTGTCGCCGGAGGAGGCGAGGTAGCCGCCGATCTTCACGGTGTTCGTGCCGCTTTCGACGACGAAATTGCTGGGCTTTCTGCTGGTAACCTTATCAGCCTCGAGGGTCGCGCCGTTGAGTTCGACTTCGCCGTTGATGGAGAGACGGAGCAGACCGCTATTACCATCTTTTTTGGCCTTAAGCGTCGAGTCAGCAGCGAGCGTCACTTTGCCGTACTTGGTGTCGTCATCGCCGACCACGAAGAGTTCAGCGGTCTCTGTACCCGTGATGGTGAGGTGGTTGTCGTCGATTTCCTTGCCGCTGATACGGACCTCTTTGATCACATTGGTGCCGGCCAGCGTGGTATTGCGGCCGAAATAGACCTTGCCGCCGATGGTGGAGTTCTGCAGGGTAGCGTTGGGATAAACGACGATGTTGGAGGCCTGAGAGGTCACCTTACCGATTTTGATCGTATTGCCAGCGCCTTTAACGAAGAAGCTAAGGCCGGAAGCGATCGTGGCGGTGTCGGCGGTAATGCTGCCGCCATTCAGGGTGACGTTGTTGTTGAACGCGATGTTGCCGGCGGCGATGGAGGCCCCGGACGTCTGCGGGTCCACCGCATAGCCCGTCAGTGTGAGAGCGCCAGTCGTGGCGATGCTGTTCTTCGAGGGGTTCGTCTCTGCATTGTCAGCCTTGATGTCGGTGCCAGCGCCGAAGACGCCGCTGAGTTCAATAGTGCCGGCGCCAACGAATCTGGCATAGATCACACTGGGATCGACGAGGAGTTCTTCGTCATAGTGACCGCCCGTGACCTTGAACGTACCGCTGTTCAGGACATTGTTGGCGGACGTGAACGTGGACTTGCCGATGATGACCGTGCCGGCGTTGACGAAAGAGCCAGTACCATTGTTGTAGATGGCGCCATTCGTCATGGTGAAGGTACCGCTGTTGTCGATGTTGCCGGAGACCGTGGCATTGTTGAGCGCGACAGTGGCCAGGGAGCTGTTCACGAAATTGGCAGCCGTGAAAGTGACGTATTCATCTGCGGCATCGGCTTCGGCCGTGCAGGAAAGATTGATCGTGCCGTTGTTGATGAACTTGCCCTGCTGAGTGACCTCCGTGGTGGTGTACTTGTTCGTCGCATTGGCCGGAGTGAAGACCTCGTTGGTGATATCCCAGACACCGCTGTTGGTGATGATGCCGGCATTCGTCAGGTATGCGCCGCTGAAGACTTTGCCCGTTTCGGTGTCGTTCGTGATCGGGAAGAAGTTGCTAAAAGCGTCCGTTCCGACGGTATAAGTATTGTTGTCATACTCATAGGTTTTACCCGCAGTGGTGAAAGAAGTGTCTACGATGTAATTGTAAGACATGTTTGTTTCCTTCTGTTAGTGTTAGGAAATTATAAGTAAAAGTTGTTTCTTGATTTGAAGTTCATGTTGGTGGACGCGAGGCGTCCCGTGACAGGAAGAGAGTTTGTGACCTCCTTGGTTGAGTTGTGGGAGAACCGGCGCGTTGCGTCGGACGCGGAATGAGAGAGTTGTGCGTAAGCTCCTTTCCTGGTGTTATTATTAGTTGAATAGGTGAAAAGAATATGCGAAAACACAACAGGAACTCTCCGCCCGGCGCAATCGCGCTGGACGAAGGCCTCTTGTTGAGCTTTCGCATAGTTGGTGTTGGTGTTGAGGGGGGCAAGGTATGTCATAGCCGCAGGGTCCTCCCGAACTTGGGGAGAGTGCAAGCACTCGCGAAACCGTGCCGCGATTCGCGACGGCACGGAGACTTATAGGTAGCATAGGAAGAGCGCGCGTGCGTGCGGAACCACGGCGCGGTGACAGTGAGGGTGCAGGCACCCGCGAGGTAGTGCCTTGCTTCGCAACGGCACGTGATGGCGGCGGACAGGACATCTCCAACGAAATCGCCGGACTTCGCGAAGAGAACTAACCCGCCCCCGAAATTGTGCTTGACAACGCTCAGGGAAGCTGCGCCTCCACCGAAGTAGTGCCTTGCTTCGCCACGGCACGTGAGGGAGTCGGTGCCTCCACGGAAGGAGTGTCTTGCTTCGCCAGGGTACGTGAGGGAGTCGGTGCCTCCTCGGAAGGAGTGCCTTGCTTCGCCACGGCACGTGAGGGAGAGAAGGACGCCGTCCTGATTGGCGGCAGTCGGAACAGGAAGAGAGAAACTGGGCGCGTATTCGTGCGCGCGATGCGAAAGGACAGAGAAACCGGGCGCGGAGAACCATCCGTCCCGTTCAAGGGCGGAATACGCGAAATCACCGACGCCGAAAGACGCCCGTGTTTCAAAAGACGCGTTTGCAACAATCATATTGCGCATATCTCCAGGTTCTCTCTGTATATTTCAGCTCAAAACGGCCTCTGCAGCGGCCGGTTCGAGTGTTCGCGAGCGGCTTTATTTTAGTAAACTCGCCCGCATGTTTATATATATTATACTGCAGGAGCTGAAAAAAAGCAAGAGGGAATTGATCTAATTTGACAATTTTTTTGATTTTTTTTGATTAAAACCTAAAAAGATAATCATGAAAGATTCTTTTATGGTTACAAGATCGTGATATTTTTGAATGATCCGAATTGCTGTCATAAGGAAAAATGCGCCGGAGAAGAGCCGATTTGCAGGACGGGGAAACCGTCCGTCATGGCGTGCGGCGTGTGCCGGATCATCAGGATGGCGCGGGAACGGAAGACGCGAAGGACGGTCTCAAGGAAACGCGTTTCGTCCCTGAGCCGTGGTGGTGCAGGGATCCGATCGGCGGCAATCCGCGCGGCTTCCACTTTCGTGATCGCTTCTCCATGTTTGCCCTTCGAGCTTGTTGAGCGGAGCCAAGCACAACATCGTCACTGCTTGCAGTGTGCCCGAACGTAGCCGGGCACAACTGCAGTGAAGGGCTTGCCTTCCTCACATGTTGACGAAGAACTGGAATCCGGGGTAGGCTTCGCCGCCGTGTTCGCAGAGGTCGAGGCCGCGGAGTTCTTCCTCCTCGCTGACGCGGATGCCGGAGATTTTCTTCAGGGCGAAGAAGATCGCGAAGGAGGACACGAAGGAGACAAATCCGACGACGACCGCGCCGAGGAGCTGCACCTTGAACGTGTATTCCGGCACGACGGAGAAGATGCCGACCGCGAGCGTGCCCCAGACGCCGTTCACCAGGTGGACGGAGAGCGCACCGACCGGGTCGTCGAGGTGGAGCCGGTCGAAAAGCACGACCGCGGGGACCACGATGATGCCGGCGATGAGGCCGATGATGACCGCCGAGCCCACGCTCACGCAGTCCGCGCCGGCCGTGATGCCGACCAGTC
>Ga0310786_10007047_pt1 | contig 14754 bp, 12 predicted proteins | sample AusTroGonzalo_MG_FD_203881 | JGI IMG/M metagenome (GOLD analysis project Ga0310786, IMG submission 203881) | Bovine rumen microbial communities from tropical cattle in Woodstock, Queensland, Australia - Gonzalo_03 (v2) (version 2) | ecosystem: Host-associated > Mammals > Digestive system >... | reverse complement strand
GCAACGACGCTCACGGCCTGTAACAGCTCCATACTCGTGACCAAGGTCGCGAATGGTCTTACCCGTTTCATCGAACAGTTCCGTGGGGAATGGTCCGGCACCGACGCGTGTGCAGTAGGCCTTCATAATACCGAAGACATCACCAATCTTGTTAGGACCGATGCCGAGACCCGTGCAGGCTCCGGCACAAATGGTATTGGAAGAAGTCACAAAAGGATAGCTGCCGAAGTCAACGTCAAGCATCGTGCCCTGGGCGCCCTCGCACAAGACACTCTTCCCACTCTTCAGGATGTTGTTGATCTCGTGCTCTGAGTCAACGATTGGGAACTGGCGCAGGTACTCAACACCTTCAAGCCATTTCTTCTCAACATCGGTAATGTCGTATTCGAAATTCAGCGATTTCAGAATAGCCTCGTGACGGGCCTTCGCCTTGGCATATTTCTCAGGGAAGTTCTCGAGGATATCACCCACCCGAAGACCGTTACGACTAACCTTATCAGTGTAGGTGGGACCAATACCCTTGCCGGTGGTACCAACTTTATCCTTACCCTTCTGAGCCTCGTAGGCGGCATCAAGCACACGATGCGTAGGCATAATGAGATGGGCCTTCTTAGAGATATGCAGACGTGAGTGGAGGTCATGACCACTGGCCTCCAGTGCTTTTGCCTCGTCCATAAAAAGGTCTGGGGCGAGTACCACCCCATTGCCGATAATGTTCACCTTACCACCCTGGAAGATTCCCGATGGAATCGAACGCAACACATACTTCTGTCCCTCGAACTCCAGCGTATGACCGGCATTAGGACCACCCTGGAAACGGGCTACCACATCGTACTTGGGGGTCAGCACGTCGACCACCTTACCTTTTCCTTCGTCGCCCCACTGCAAACCGAGCAGGACATCTACTTTTCCATTGTTCATAATCTGTTATTTTGTTTTATCGTTCTTTTCTTGTTTCTTACGTTTGGTAGCCTTGGCCAGACAGGTGCTGCATACGCCATAGACATAGAGTGTAAAGCCATCCTTACGGAAACGTTTCGTCGGCATGTTGTCAACTGCCTTTATGATCTCAGGCGATTTTACCTCAGTGACCTTACCGCACATAGTACATATTTGATGGCAATGGCTCTCACCATATACCTCATACGTCGTGGTGCCCTGGAAACGGTGTCGGATCACAAGGCGCAGTTCCATGAAGAGGTTGAGGGTATTGTAGAGCGTAGCACGGCTGACGTGAAAGTTCATATCTTTGACAAGTTTCTCGCTAAGCTCCTCCAACGTAAAGTGACCATGCACACTATATACCGCTCTAAGGATAGTGTAGCGCTCCGGGGTCTTGCGATGATGATTCATCTCAAGATAGTTGTCCAGGATGCGTTCTGCGTCACTGATCATACTTTTCTTACCCGTAATAGCCATAGTAAACCTGTCGATTTCTTGAAAACCGCACAAAGGTACACATAATCAGTGAGACAGAAGAGAGTTAATTTATAAAAAATCTAAATTAACTGTTTTTATTGCGCTTTTTGCCAGTCGCTGGTATACGAGACCAAGTTCTGCAAACCGTTGCACGCTTGCCATAGCGGCCTTCCTGACAGCGATGCTGTCACCGAGAAGCGCAGCCAGTGCCTGGTCAATGAACTCGTTGATACCCCGCTCGTTAGGCTCCTGACCGTTCATAAAGAGGCGCGAGAGGATATGGAAGCCACAGAGCTGGTAGAGTTCCTTGTCGGAAGCTATCCACGTGTATGCCTTTTCCGGAGCAAAGGGCAGATATTGGTAGAGGTTGAAAGCCGCCTGTTCTGCTATCTCTTGTGTGGGAGTCTGTTCCATCCAGATATCGATGACCTCAGGCAACACCTCGTCAGGTGGCATAATCATCGTAGCCAGGATCTTGCACTCACGGACATTCTCTTTCCACAGAGCAATGGCAAGATCGTAATCCTTGCCGATTTTATCGGCTTTATCACGCAGTCGCGGTAAGGTGGCTCCCCAGTTGAGATGATAGTCGAGACCTTTGTCACGCATGGACTGTGCGACTTTTCCATCCATCATCTGACGGAACGACTGTTTGATCTCTTTAAGTTGCTTTTCTGTATCCAATGTTCAATCTTCAATGTTCAATCAAATAAGTGTGCCGTATTCCGCACTATATCTAAGCATCTGGTGTGCGTAGGACTCACCATAATATAGTTGGATGTCAATAATTTGGCCGTCGTCATCATAGACTGGCAGCATCATAGGATTGATAAAACCCTTGTATGGAGCAAGATTCAGTTTTTGGTAGCGCTCCAGCACCTCCTGATGCAGTTCGGCGTCGATCTTTACGGCATAACGCTCCACCAGTTGACGGGCTGCTTCGTAGTCGCCTTCACTTTTGATGCGTTGTACTTCAGCAAGCAAACGGGCGATAAGACTGCGAAGTTCGTCATAATCAGTGATTTCAACGAAGGTTTTGCCATCGCGACGCACCATCTTAATGACACTACCATTCTCCTGACACCAGTGTGCAATGAGGGCTCTGTTGCGCATGTGGGCCTCCTCTATCTGATTGCCGGGAGTGATACGGATGAGTTGAGTCATCATACCGTTCATCATATAAGTATAGTATTGTGACTTGTAGGCCTCCGTGTCGGGTGTCAGTCCTAATTCCACCAACTTCGGATCAGCGATGTAATAGAGTCCGAAAAGGTCTGCCCTCGCCTCCTCTATTGTATTGCCATAGGCCTTCAGCGCATCGGGATCGACACCAGGCAAAAGACGTCCGCTACCGTGTCCGAGACACTCGTGCAGGTCTGTGTGGAGATTGTCGCACACATCACCATAACGTTCTATTATCTCAAGAGTAGGCCTGTCGATGACAAACTCTTCTTTAAAACCATTACCATGAGCGGCTTTGTTATAAGCATCAGTGATATTACTGATCGTGATACTCTTACTACCATATTGCGCACGTATCCAGTCAGCGTTAGGAAGATTGATGCCAATGGCCGTAGAGGGATATTCGTCGCCTCCGAGCATGGCAGCACAGATAACTCGGGCTGAGACACCCTTGACTACCGGCTTACGGAAACGAGGGTCAATGGGCGAGTGGTCTTCAAACCACTGGGCATTGCTGCTAATTATCTCCGTGCGTTGAGTGGCATCCTTATCTATGTATTCCACAAGTCCTTCCCATGAACCTTTCAATCCTAAGGGATCACCATAGACCTCGATGAATCCGTTGATGAAATCGATCTCACCCTTCTGCTCCTGAAGCCATTCAATACAATATTTATTGAAAGTCAGCAAATCACCTGATTCGTAGTAACTTATCAGAAGATCAATAACATGATGTTGTTTTTCGTTCTCAGCCACTTCTGAGGCTTGGCGAAGCCAGTAGACGATATGGCTGATAGCCTTGGCATAACGACCATTGGCAGACCACACCAGTTCCTTGAGTTCACCATCTTCCTTGACAAGTGTAGAGTTTAGACCGTAGGAAGGAGGCGTTTCTTTCGATACATCGCTGTTTTTTTGCTGTTCGTAAAAAGCCTCGGCCTCAGCCTGAGTGACATTTTCATAGAAATGACAGGCTGAAGTCTGGATGAGGTCTTCACCATCAGCCTTGTTCACACGCTTTGGCTGAACTTGGGGGTCAAAGATCACCGGGAAGAGCTCTTCGCAAAAAGCGTCAATCGTCTCCCCTGCCCTCAATGGCAGACGACTCTCAGCAACCTTTAGCAGTTGTTCACGGAGATACTCAGCTGAGAAATCTGGAATGAACTTCTCGCATCCGTAATGGTGGTGAATGCCGTTGGAGAACCATACCCGTTTCAGATATACCTCTAAAGCCCTGAACTCATCTGTGGTGTGGTCGATAGTCATATCAGTATAAACAGCCTCCAGCATCTTCCGGATGCGGAGGTTATATTTCCCAAACTGGTCGAAAGTGATGTCCCTGCCGTAGAGTGTGGCTTTGGATAAGTAATAAACAAGTTTCTTTTGGCTTACCGACAAATTTTCAAAGCCTGTAAGCCGATATCTGAGCAGTTGCAAGTCAGCAAACCGCTCATTCTGATAATGAAAGTCCAAGGAATGATCAGCCTTTATCATTTGTTTTTCTTCGGACGGCCCTGGCGCTTTACCACCATCGTAGGATGCTGCTGAAGATGTTGCATACGATACTCACGCGGTGTGATTCCCATGACCCGGAAGAATGATGCGTAGAAAGACTGGCGGTTAGAGAAACCCACCATGTCACTGATTTCCTCCATACGAAGACTCTGGTAACGCTTGTCCACAAGGAGAGTCATTGCCTCATCGATGCGGTACTTGTTGACGAAGGAGGTGTAGTTCATGTGGAAGCGTACATTAACGACGGCAGAGATGTAGCGCGTGTTTGTTCCAAGATCTTCAGCTAATTTCTTAGCCGAATAATCCTTGTCGCGATACTTCTTCTGCATGACGATAATGTTCATAATCTTCTCTTGCATGCCATCCATCATCTTGGGGCTTACCAAACTCCTGTAGGCTGCGACTTTTTCCTTCTTTTCTGTAATGTTATACTTACCCATTTTACCCAACGGTTTGTTGATTAATGTGCAAATATACGAAAATATTTGATACGCTACAAGATTTTTTCAAGTTTTTTTCAAGATTTTTGATTATTTTGTATATCCGTACCCTATAGAGAGCATGGTTAAAGAGTCATATTTTTCCACATTATTTATATAAGAAAGCCAAAAATAATCCAAAAAAGCGCCTAAAAATGTCACTTTTTGCTAAAAAGAATGGAAGAAAAGCGGATATGCGGATTTTTTTTTGTACCTTTGCAAAGTAAAATCACCAAAGATGGCAAAAAAGAAGATATTATTCATCAACCAGGAGATATCTCCGTATGTCCCTGACAATTCCTTGTCGCTCATGGGCAAGTCCCTGCCACAGGCAATTCAAGAATGTAGCCACGAGATTCGTACGTTCATGCCCAAATGGGGCACTATCAACGAGCGTCGCGGACAGTTGCACGAAGTGATACGCCTGTCGGGCATGAACCTGATTATCAACGACACCGACCATCCGCTGATTATTAAGGTTGCTACGATCCAGTCTGCCAAGATACAGGTTTATTTCATCGACAATGATGACTACTTCGGCAAGCGTCTGATGGAAAAGGATGAGCAAGGCGAAGATTATACTGATAATGGCGAACGTGCCATATTCTTTGCGCGCGGTGTGCTGGAGACGGTCAAGAAACTCCGTTGGGTCCCTGACATCATACACTGTCAAGGATGGATGAGTGCCATTGTGCCCATGTACGTGAAGACAGCGTATCACGACGAGCCTTCATTCGCAGAGGCAAAGGTCGTCACGTCGCTCTTCTCACAGAAGCAGGACAAGGACCTCGGCGAGGACTTCAAGAAATGTCTTGAATTCCGCGATGCCAACGAGAAAGTTTTGTCCGGTTATAAAGACAATTTTGACCTACTGGAACTCGGCAAGATGGCCATCGACTACAGCGACGGCATTGTCCTGGCAGAGGAGACTGTCAACGATGAACTTCTGGTATATGCCAAAGAAAAGAACATACCTATCCTCAACTACTCAGAACAGGTAGCCACAGAATGTGAAGGCTTCTACGACCAACTCTACCCTACTGAGGAATAAAGCAGAGGATTCAATAAAAAGACACAGATTACAATGAAACCCAAATTTCTGACAGCGATTGCAATCACCGCAATGGCGATAGTTTCTTGCAGCGTAGACACCGATACCATCGGGTCGTCGCTTACCAACGAGACAGACAAACTAGAACCTTCCACCGAATCCTTCAGGGCCTTCTCAAGGTCAGTGCTCGTAGACTCTGTTTACGCACGTAACTACGAAACATACTTCGGAAAGGTGAAAGATCCCGAGACAGGCACGTACGTAAAGACAGAATTCATGGCGCAATTCAATATGCAGGAAGACGTAAAATTGCCGAGTCTGAGTCAGATTCTCTCCAAGGATGAAGAAGGCAGAATACTGGCTGACTCATGCGAGATATGGCTTCTCTTCGACAAGAGTTCAAGCTACGGTGACTCGCTGACACCACTGAAGATGAATATCCTTGAGCTTGACAGGCCGATGAGCGACACTTATACCTATTACAGCAACTACGATCCGAAGGCTGAGGGATACATCAGAGACGGTGGACTCAAGAAGAGTATCGCTTTCAGCATGAACAACCTCACCTATACCGACAGTATCAGGAATCTTACTTCCTATGCCGATATGGTCAGGGTGTCACTATCCGACCCTTATACAGACAAGAATGGGGCCACATACAACAACTATGGCACCTATCTCCTGCGTCATTATTATGAGCATCCTGACTACTTCAAGAACTCCTACTCCTTCATCCACTCCGTCTGTCCGGGATTCTATTTCGAACTGGGCGACGGTCTCGGTTTGATGGCAAAGTTTAAGGAGATGCATCTCAGGACCTATTTCCATTACAAGAACGATACGACGACATACATTTCTTTCCTGGGTTCAGCATCGACTCCTGAAGTACTTCAGACAACAAAAGTGACAAACGACAAAGAAGCCCTCAGACATCTTGTTGACGATGAGAGTTGCACCTATCTGAAGTCTCCCTCGGGCATCTTCACCGAGGTAACTCTTCCTGTGGATGAGATTACACAAAATCATGCTAATGACTCATTGCTCATGGTCAGCATTACCTTCCAGAGAGAGAACAGCAACGTCTCAAACCCCTATCTTCTGGATGCCCCAAGCACTGTCATCATGCTTCCAACGGACAGCCTCAGGACTTTCTTCGAGGAAGAGAAGTCTTATGACTACAATAGCTCTTTCGTGGAAACGCTGAGTAAGAACTGTTATGAGTTCTCAAACATCAGCAACCTCATCACACTGATGAGTAAGAACAAAGCCAAGGGACTTGCCTCCGATCCTGACTGGGTAAGCAAGCACCCCAATTGGAACAAAGTGTTGCTGGTGCCCATCAGTGTCACGACATCGACAACATCATCAGGAACAACCGTAGCTGCTGTGATATCAAACCAAATGGGACTGGTAAGCACCAAACTTGTAGGTGGACCCAATAATCCGATAGAGGTGAAGGTTATCTATGCTAAGTTCAAAAACAATTAAGCTATGGCCGACGGATTCCTGGAGAAGCATCACGAAGACTATGAAGCCCGTAAGACTGAATGGCTTCGAAAGAAAAAGCACTTGCCGAAAGCCGGCAAGAGACAAATAGAGCGACCCGACGATGAGTCGCTCTAATTTATGATATAATCTTAAACTTAGCGAACTTCAGCAACAGTTGTTTTGTGCCCGTATTACGGAACTCTACCGTAGCCTTCATATTCTCACCCGTGCCCTCGATCCTGACTACCGTACCTATGCCGAAGCGCTGATGCTCGATGGTGCTGCCTTCACGGAGATCACTCGGATTGGGATCCGAGGCCATCGGACGAGGAGGTACGGCACGGTTAACGGGACGGAAATTTCTCTTAAAGGTCTCGCCAAACGGATCTACGGGTTTCTCCGGCTGTCTCGGGGCAACGGCTCGGGGTTTGGGATCGGCCTTGAACTGTGTAGCAACAGGATGTGGATTCTGCATCCACTCAGGACTTCTACTACCACCAGAGACACTACCATAGGATCCACCGAAGAATGACTTTCCACCACCCGATTCCGAATGCACATCAAGCAATTCCGGATCGATGTCACGGATAAATCTCGATGGTGTATCATACTCCATACGTCCGTATCGGAAACGGTTTTGAGCGCAAGTCAGTATACAATGCTTCTCGGCTCGCGTGATGGCCACATAAAGCAAACGCCGCTCTTCTTCGAGCTCACGCAAAGAATTGGTACACATCGGACTTGGGAAAATATTCTCTTCGAGTCCCACGACGAACACAGTCGGGAACTCCAGACCCTTCGCCGAATGGATAGTCATCAGCGTCACTTTGTCGTTTGAGTCGCCTTCATCGCTGTCCAGATCAGTGAGTAGTGCCACTTCTTGCAGAAAATCGGGCAGATACACCTGGTCACCCATATCCTCCTCACGGCGACTCTCCACGAAGTCCTGCATACCACTCAGAAACTCCTCAAGGTTTTCCTGTCGCGAGATGTCCTCAGGGTTACGACCTGAATAGATGTCTTTGCTGATGCCGGAATTCATAATGACATCGTGACCTAAAGTATAGGCATCCTCAGTATTCACGCGTCCCATCCAGCCCTCAATAAGATCGCGAAAGGCCTGTATTTTCGTCATCGTACCTTTGCTGACGTCCATCGGGAACAGCACGGGTTCTTTTATTACCTGCCAAAGGCTGACCCCATAGGTCTGTGCCGTCTGGATAATCTTACTGACTGTAGTGTCGCCGATTCCACGAGACGGATAGTTGATGATGCGCTTGAAGGCTTCCTCGTCATAGGGATTTGCTATCAGACGGAAATAGGCTATCACGTCCTTTACCTCTTTGCGCTGGTAGAATGAGAGACCGCCATAGATGCGATACGGAATATTGTCCTTACGCATCTGCTCCTCAAAACTTCGGCTCTGAGAGTTCGTGCGATACAGAATGGCAAAGTCGCACCAGTTACTATGGTCCTGTCTGCGTATGCGACGGATATCCTGACATACGATCATGGCCTCTTCTTTGTCTGAATAGGCAGGTTTTAACTGCAGCTTCTCACCATGCTCGTTCTTAGAGAAGATGTTTTTCGGAATCTGCCGCTCATTGCGACGGATAAGCGAGTTAGCAGCCTGGACGATCAACTGCGTACTGCGATAATTCTGCTCCAGTTTAAAGAGACGTGCATCAGTGTATTGGCTTTGGAAGTTCAGAATGTTGTCGATGTTCGCCCCTCGGAAGGAATAAATACTTTGGGCATCATCACCCACCACACACACCTTCTGGCGTTCTTTGGTCAACTGATAGACGATGGCCTGCTGGGCAAAGTTCGTGTCCTGATACTCGTCGACAAGCACGAAATGGAACTTCTCAACGTATTTTCTTCGGATATCCTCGTGATTCTGGAACAACATCCACGTCTGAACCAACAGATCGTCGAAGTCCATCGCATTCGCCTGCCGACATCTCTCCGCGTACCTTATATATATATTAGTAACCTGCGGTCGTTTCTGATTGGCATCGTCGCGAGCCCAGGCACTCTGCTGATAAGCCTGAGGCAAAAGCAGGTGGTTCTTCGCCATGGAGATACGGTCAGCCACTGAGGATGGCTTGTAGACCTTGTCATCGAGCTGCATCTCCTTGATGATCGTCTTCACCAGTGAGCGGGCATCGCTCTGGTCGTAGATGGTGAAGTTCGGTTGATACCCGATATGCTCTGCCTCTGACCTGAGAATACGTGCAAAGATGCTATGGAATGTTCCCATCTGCAGATATCTGGCTTCTTCATCGCCCACTAATCTGCCTATTCGTTCCTTCATCTCGCGGGCAGCCTTGTTTGTAAACGTCAGGGCAAGTATGTTCCAAGGTCTGATGGGATCATTACCTGGTTCCTTCCCCTTCTCCAACAGCCACGCAATTTTATACGTCAGCACACGCGTCTTGCCCGATCCGGCACCAGCAATCACCAAACTTGCACCGTCGCAGTACTCCACAGCAATACGCTGACTCTCATTCAGTTGACTCAATATTTCGTTGTTCATTTCACCCGATTCTTCTACTTTGCTGCAAATTTAAATAAAATTTCCGAGATTAAATGCCTGTACGAATGAAAACTTTCAAACATATGAGATAATTTTTATATTCATAAATAAACGGATACGTTAATTTATTTAAATTCAGTAGAGGATTATCATCATAATATGGAAAAAATGACTAACTTTGCGTTTTGAAGTTTCAAAAAAATGAAAGAATTATACATATTTGCTGTAAAAAGACTGTCACGGTTATTCTTGGGCGGTGTATTGCTGATGAGCGCCGTGACGGCACATGGGCAGACCGTGGCCCAGGAACTGCTAGAGGACCCAAACCGTGCGGCAGGCAATTTCTATACCCTCCCCACAGGCAAGATGCCCAAGGACACACCTGCACCAAAGGGTAAAAAGCCGTTCTACATCAACCATTATGGATGTTCAGCATCATATTACCGTGAGTCGAGTTCGCTGTACGAGGAGCCTTATGCCGTATTCTGCAAGGCTGACAGCCTGGGCAAACTGACAAAGCTGGGTAAGGATGTGAAGTTGCGCCTGGAGTTACTTTGGCGTGATGCTAAGGGTCGTGTGGGTGAACTCACATCAAAGGGTGCCATACAGAGTCGTGAACTGATTAGCCAGATGGTGATGCGTTTTCCTGAGGCATTTAACTCAACTGGCTATTACAGCGGACGTACCATCGTGCAGAATAACTGTCTGATGACGTTGGAGGAGACGATGGTACAGTTGTCGTCGATGGTGCAGTCTGCTCAACTGAGAATTACAGCTTCACATAAGGAGGACCGGTTTATGGACCCTCAGGATAAGACGCTCGAAGGCCTACGCTGGGATTCTTTGACATTGGCACGCTACGAGCGTTTCCTGGCACTCAACACGGGTAATGCCCGTCTGATGGAGTCGCTCTTCACCGACCAGAATTTCGTAATCAATTCTGTGGATCCAGAGATATTGAGCCGCCAGCTCTTCGTCCTGGCAGGCAGCATCCAGCACACCGACCTCTCCGGCCACGTAACACTCTACGACCTCTTCACCCCGGCAGAGATCATGGGTCACTGGAAGAAACTGAACGCCAAGTACTACATCCAGAACGGTGCTTGCACCCTGAATGGCGGCACACAGCCTTTCATGCAACGCGCCACACTGCGCAATATGATACACATGGGTGACAGTATGCTGAATCGTCCTAACCCCGTGGCACACCTGCGTTACACCAAAGAAGACGTGGTGATGGGATTGGCCTGTCTGATGGAACTCGACAACTGTGGGTTGCAGACCGACAACCTCGACGCCCTTGGCGATATGGGCTGGGTGAACTACCGCATCGCACCCATTGGAGGCAGTATCGCGATGATACACTACCGCAGTGAGAAGGGCGATCCCGACGTGCTGGTGAAGGTGCTGCTGAACGGCAAGGAGGCCCGTCTGCCGATAGAGACCGACTGCGCCCCCTACTACCACTGGGACGACGTCAAGCGCTACTACCTGCGCAAACTCTACCGTTATGAAAATATCCGACTAAATGAGGAGACGAAAGAATGAGCAGATATCCTATTTATAAACAATCAGTGAAAGTGCTGGTGATACTATTCACAATTCACTATTCATTATTCACTGTCAACGCACAGACCGTAAAGGACCTCATCATCAAGAAGCCCACTTACGCATCGTGCAACTACGACATCTATCCCGACAGCGTGCCCGACAACCTGACACCGTCGCCTGCAGGGAAGAAGCCCTTCTATATCTCGCACTACGGCCGCCACGGATCGCGCTATATCAGCAGCCGCAGCGGCTTCGACACCCCATTTAGAATGATCGCCCATGCCGATAGTGTCAACGAACTCACGCCAATAGGAGACCGCGTGTTCGACGAGATGAAGTATATCATGGACGACACCGAGAGCCGGTGGGGCGAACTGACAAGTTACGGCAAGGAGCAGCATCGTAGCATTGCAAGAAGAATGATAGAGCGATTCCCAGAAGTGTTCCGCGGCGACGCGACCGTCCGATGCATCAGCACCATCGTACCCAGATGCATCGAGTCGATGGGCGCTGCCATGGTCGAGATGAAACAGATCAATCCCAAGTTGCGCATCACGATGGAGGCATCCCAGCGCAACCAATGGTATATGAACCACCAGGATCGAAAACTGCGACGGGGATATATGACACCCGAGGCCCAGAAAGCCTACGATGCATATACCGCCAGCCGCATGGGCAACAGCCGGCTGATGGAGCTCATCTTCAAGAATCCCGATATCGTGAAGGAGATCGTCGACGAGGAGTTCTTCAACTATTACCTGATGAAGATGGGACTCTTCCAGCAAAACACGCACCTCAGGGCAAACACCTACCTGCAAGACCTCTTCAATCCCGACAACCTCTACAGCATGTGGCAGATTGACAATGCCCTATGGTATATCCAGCACGGCGCCTGCAAACTCAACGGCGGGAAGCAGCCCACTAGTCAGAGATATCTTTTGCGACAACTCATAGCCGATGCCGACAGCTGCATCAGGCTGGATCGCCCGGGTGCACAGCTGCGCTTCGGCCACGAGACGGTACTGCTGCCGCTGGTATGTCTGATTGGCATCAACGGCTTCGATCTCGCCACTGACAATCTCGACGAACTCGAAGCGAAGGGATGGTGGTGCTCAAGCGTCTTCCCTATGGGAGCAAACCTGCAGTTTATATTCTACCGCAGCAGTCCGAAGGATGCCGACGTGCTTCTGAAGGTGCTCCTGAACGAACAGGAGGCCACATTGCCCGTCGCCACAGACTGCGCACCCTATTACCATTGGAACGACGTACGCAGCTACTGTATGAAAAAGCTGGAGTCGATTACTGGCAAGTGAAGGAGATGGCGGTCATCGTAGTATCGCCGTCGGTGACTTCTACCTGGGCCGTGACAGCCTCAGGCGTCTCCTGAATCTGTCGGAAGGTATAGCGCATCTGAGGATGCTGCCGTGGTGAGATGACAGCGAGGAACTTCACGTTCTTCACGGCCTTGATGGCCAGCTGACGCTGCAGATGATCCTCCAGCAGTTCCTTGGCAATCTGAATGACACATACCCCGGGAGTGATAGGCTCGCCAGGGAAATGAGCCTTGTAGATGGTGTGGTCGGCCTGCAGACGGATGTCGTAGCAGACGAAGCCCTTTCGATCAGACTGACCTTCGATGGTGTATAGGTTATTTCTCAGTATCATTGACAACTACATTTTTCAATTCTATGATGGTACGGTCGCCCTTAGGCTCAACGAGTTCAACCTGATGGACAAGCCACTTGGCGGAGGTGACGCGGAGGATAATGCTGGCAAACATATGCCTCACTTCCTTACGACGGGGAACGAGCGTGGCCACCCACTCCGTCTTCTTCTCGTTCAGAGGAGCAAGCGACACCTGAAAGTCCTTATCGCTGACAAGGCTCTGACCTGACATAATATCCGTCATCAGACGGGCCATCTCCTTGTACATACGGTTGCGACGGATGTCCAACTCACGACTGCCCCGGTGGTCGCTCATCAGCACCTTCTGACCATTGATCTCAAACGTGTGGGCCGTGGGCGTAAGATATTCCCAGCGCAACTGGTAAGGCTGATGGTAGTAGAGGCGGCCGGTAGACACGCCAGCACTATTCAGCAGCTTGGTCTGCTTCGTCTGTACGAAATCACACTTCATGGTCTTCATACCCTTGGCGGCATCGACGATATGCTGACGGGCGGCATTGGCATCCTGTGCATGAGCCGGACCGGCTATCAGCAGACAGCCCGCCACGATGAGCAGCACACCCACCCATTTGGACAACGACACCTGCTCGTGGAAGAACACCACAGCGGCAATCATGCCGATAACGAAACTCATGCTGACCATCGGATAGGCCACGCTGAAGGGAAACACCTTCACGATGTACATCCACAGCAGGGATGCCAGGGCAAAACAGAGACCACAGGCGGCAAACTGCCAGTTGACAAACACGCTGGTCCAGAACGCACGGTTCCAGCCGAAGGGGGCCATCCGCATCAGAGCGAACTTCAGAAGCACCTGGCCGCCAGTAAGCAGGAGGCACTGCAAGATGGTTAGGGGAATTACCTTATACATGGGAGTTTGATCGTTTATAATTACCTTTTCACTTACTCACTTTTCACTTCTTAAGACGATGGCGACAGAGTGGATGGAGGGAAGGCCTGTGACACCCAGACGCTCCATGAGAGAGCGGTAGAGAGGTGTGGTCTCATCGTGACAGCCCACAAGGACAGTCTTGCAACGGCCGCTCATCAGCTGACGACGGGCGTCGCGCAAGGCCCACTCCAGGGATTCGTCGCACTGGGTATAGGTGACGTTGTAGCCATGACAATGAGTACGGATGGCGATGTTGGAGCCAATGGTGTTGTGGGTGCTCTGCATAAAATTCGTGGGACTGAGCATCACCTCACCCTCCTGCTCAATCTGCGTGAGCAGGGTCTCGGTATTCTCCCAACAGCCAAGCGATGTGCCGGTTATGATGGCGTCGGGACAGTCGATGCCTGCCTGACGCAGGGCCTTCAGTGACGAGAGCAGCGAGGCTTTCATCAGCTTACCCATACGACGAGCCTCAAGAGGCTTGACGAAATCGCGGATCTCGGCAAGCTCCTCCTCAGAGCAAATCTCCACACGAGCGAGCTCGCTGATGGAGGAAGAGGACACCCTAGATGCCGGAACAGCCCGACAATCCGGATCCATGGAGAGGAGCAACGAAGAGTCGTTGCCACCAAAACCGAAGGAGTTACAGAGCACATGACGGAGCGACACTTTGTCCTCGCCTAAGGTAGGGATGATACCATCGCTCATCGGCTGCTTCCAACCGAGGTTGGCGGGCAGGAAACCGTGGTGCATAGCCAACAGACAGATGACAGCCTCAATGCTGCCAGAGGCACTGGTGGTATGACCCGTGAACCCCTTTGTGCTAGACACGGGAGGCAGCTCACTGCCAAACACCCGCTGCAAGGCAAAACTCTCACTGAGGTCGTTGTTGGGCGTACCTGTGCCATGGGCATTCACATAGTCGATATCCTCGGGTTTCAGATCTGCCATA
>Ga0310786_10007046_pt1 | contig 14756 bp, 5 predicted proteins | sample AusTroGonzalo_MG_FD_203881 | JGI IMG/M metagenome (GOLD analysis project Ga0310786, IMG submission 203881) | Bovine rumen microbial communities from tropical cattle in Woodstock, Queensland, Australia - Gonzalo_03 (v2) (version 2) | ecosystem: Host-associated > Mammals > Digestive system >... | reverse complement strand
ATGGAGGCGAATGGCAGGCCAACCAGCGGCTGTCGCTTGGCAAGGAGCCTTCCCGCGCCGCGTTTGTGCCGTTCTCGAACGAGACCGACGCGCTAAAGATACTGCCGGAATTCTCGGATCGGCAGGTGTCGCTCGATTCCGAGACGGACTGGAAGTTCCACTGGTCGAAGGATCCGGATTCCCGCCCGGTCGACTTCTGGAAACCGGAATACGACGTCTCTCGCTGGGAGTCGATCAAGGTTCCATGTTCCTGGCAGGCCCACGGCGCAAACGGAAGGGGCGGCTGGGGGACGGCGCTCTATACTAACATCGCCTATCCATTCCAGAAAGACGTGCCAGGCGGATGCCGCGTCATGCTGGAACCGCCGACAAACTACACTGCATACGCGGCGCGCAACCCCGTAGGCAGCTATCGGCGAGACTTCGACCTGCCCCCTGGCTGGGAGGGGGATCGCGTGTTCCTGAAGTTCGACGGCGTCGATTCGTTCTTCTACCTATGGGTCAACGGACGCTACGTCGGCTTCGCCAAGGACAGCCGCTCGCCTGCCGAGTTTGACGTCACGGACTATGTCCGGCCTGGTGGGAACACCGTGGCCCTAGAGGTCTACCGCTATTCCGATGGCTCCTATCTTGAAGACCAGGACATGTTTCGCCTTTCCGGCATCTTCCGCCGCACATGGCTCGTACGCCGCCCTCCGGCGCGCATCCGCGACTTCTTCGTGACGGCGAAGCCGATTGTCGCTGGGGACTTCAACGGCGCGTGGAGTCTTAATGTCAGGGCACAGGGCCAGGGTCGGCGGTGGACGGTTGCGCTCTATTCTTTTGACGACAAGCTTGTCCAGAAGAAGGATGTCGCCTCGCCGCTCTCCAACTCCAACTCTGAACTCCAACTCACCATCTCATCTCCACGCCTCTGGAGCGCCGAGGAGCCGAACTGCTACAAGGTGGTCGTCGGCAACGGATTCGAGTTCGTCTCGACGGTGTTTGGCTTCCGTGTGAGCGAAATCAGGAACGGCCGTTATTTCCTGAACGGGCGGAAGATCAAGCTGAAGGGCGCGAACCGCCACGAGACGCATCCGATGTACGGTCATTGGGTGCCGATGGAGACGCACGAACGCGACATCCGCCAGATGAAGGAAGCGAATTGCAACACGGTCCGCAACTCGCACTATCCGCAAGATGACTACTGGTATTACCTGTGCGACACGAAGGGTCTTTATGTCGTGGACGAGGCGAATGTCGAGTCGCACGGCTACGGCTATGGCGCGGATTCGCTCTCACACCAGCCGTCGTGGCGGAAGGCGACGGTCGACCGCAACCTTTCGATGGTCATGCGCAACCGCAACCATCCGTCCGTCGTCATCTGGAGTCTGGGTAACGAAGCAGGGCCCGGCGAGAACTTCGCCGCGGCGGCTGAGGCCGTCCGCGCGGCGGACAGGACCCGCCCGCTCCACTACGAGCGCGACTGGACGAACGTTGACATGGATGGCCGCCAGTACCCGACCGTGGACTGGGTCAGGTGGAAGGCGGGCGACACGAATGCCGCGAAGCCGTTCTACATTTCCGAGTACGCCCATAACATGGGCAATGCAATGGGTAATCTGAAGGCCTACCAGGACGCCATTGAGTCATCGGACGTCATACTTGGAGCGACCATCTGGGACTGGGTCGACCAGGGGCTCTACAAAGATGAGGACGGCAGGCTCATCCTGGCATTTGGCGGAGACTTCGGGGACTATCCGAACGACGGACAGTTCTGCATGAACGGCTGCATTCTTGCGGATCGCACGCCCGAGCCGGGGTATTATGAGATTCGGCATGTCTTCCAGAACTGGTCGGCCGGACTGTCTGAGGATGGTGAGAAGGTCGTCCTTCGGAACAAGAATTATTTCGTTGATGCGTCCGGCGTGACTTGTCGATGGACGGCGTTCAGCAACGGAGTGGCGTTTTCCGCCGGAACGTTCGATCTCGGCGGCTTGAGACCTCAGTCGTCGTGTGAGCATCCTCTTCCTCCTGCCGTAAGGTCCTTCAACGGCACGGGTGACCTTTCGCTACGCGTCGAGTTCGCGTGTGACGAGACGGTTGAGGCCGATGACCAGATCGATTTTCCCTGGGGCCGGACGGAACCGCTTGGTCCAAGCGGGGGAATGCCGAAGTGTGTGACAACCGGCGATGAATATGCATTTGAGACGATCGCAGGCAGTTTTGCCTTTTCGCGCAAGACGGGTGCGCTTATGTCGATGCGGACGGCAGATGGTCGCGAGTGGCTTCGTGCGCCGGTTACGCTTGACCTTTTCCGTGCACCGAGTTCGAACGAGGTGCGCCCCGCCGAGGGGTGGATGATGCTCGGCCTGCATAACCTGGTTTCGGAACTCGTGTCGTTTTCCGAGCCGAAGCAGGCAGCGGACGGAATATCCTTCACAACTGTTGTCCGTTGGAAGGGTCGCCGTGCCGTCGAGATGAAGGGACACCGTGCGCCAAAGCTCACGTTGAATGACATGGGGCCGGTGACGGCGGACATTGCTTTTCTCGCCGTCACCGAATGGACGGTGCGAAATGACGGAAAACTCGTCCACCACGGAGAGATACGTCCCGATGGCTGCCGTTACGACTTGCCGCGGGTCGGATATCGCTTTACGCTGTCCGCCGTCAATCCGACGGTTGATTATCTCGCTGCCGGCCCGTTCGAGAACTACCGAGACAGGCGTTCGGGTGCGTTCCTCGGCCGTTACACCGCTCGTGCGAATGAATTTTACTTTCCCTATGACCGCAACCAGGACTGCGGCAACCGCGAACAGGCCCGCGCCGTGGCTTTCGCCGACGGATCCGCAAGACTGGCGTTCGCGACTCTCGCGAAGCCGTTTGCCTTTGGCGTGAACCCCTATTCGCCGATGGAACTGCTGACGGTCGTTCATCCGACGGAGTTGCCGGCGCCTTCCAAGACGGAGTTCGGCATCTATGCGGAGACGAGGGGACTCGGCGGTGCGAGTTGCGGGCCGGGTCCGGTGGCCGAAGACGTCATCCGCACGGACCGTGACTACGCGCTTGATTTCGTCATCGGTCCCGACCTCGAACTGAAGGCGTACGAGACTCCGACGACATCGTTGCCACGGACAGAGCGGCAGTCCAAGGCCGTGATGCCTCATGTGGTGGAATGTTCGAGTCGCGAGCCGGGCTCGGGTGAGGCCGAGCATCTCTTCGACGGCGACAACTCGACGAACTGGGAATCGCAATACGGCGAGACTATGGGCGTCTATCCGCACATCGTAACGGTCGACATGGGCGTCGAGACGGAGGCGGTTGCCGTTGCGCTCCTGCCGAGCGTCTGGGGCGAGCGCGGACGCATCAGGGATTTCGCGTTCGAGACGTCTGTGGACGGCAAGAACTGGACGATGCAGGTCGAGGATTCGTTGCCGAAGACGGAAATTGACTTTTTCCGTTTTCCTCTGGCGTGTCCGGGACGCATCCGCTACTGGCGATTGACGGCGAAAAGTGCGCATTACGCGGAGGATCTTGCGACGCTGGCGGAAGTCAGGATAATTGGAAGGTGAGGGAAGGAGTGTCGGTGTGGTCTTCTCCTGTTTGATGCTTATGGTCGTAAGTTGCCTTGTTCCGAATGGAACGGAGGACATGACAAAGCAGTTTCTAGATGCCCTTCGAGAGCTCAATGCGCAGGGCGGCGGCGAGCTGCGTCTTGCGTCCGGTGACTATCATTTCATGTCGCCGGTCAGACGGGACTGGTACGTTTCAAACCACGACAACGACTTGCCACGTGATGTATTCCTGCCGTTGGAAGACATGACGAATGTCACGATCTCTTCGTCGCGCGCTGAGTTCGTATTCCATGGCAACGGGATCGCCCTCGGCGTAACCGGTTCGCGCAATGTCGCGCTCAAGGGGATCGGCGTGGACTACTCCCGCCCATTCAACTCGGAGTGGCATTTCGTCGGCTTTGAGGACGGGTTCCCGATTCTTGAGACCGATCCAAACCGCTTCCCGTTCTCGACGGAGGGCGGCGTTCTGCGTACGGCGGGTGAATGTCACCATGTGGAAGAGAAACTTGCCGTGGTCTTCGGCGGTGACGACCACGAGGTGATTTGCTCCGACTGGGTTTCGGGACGCTGCGAACGGCTTTCGGATTCGCGCATCAAGCTTCAGACGCGGATTGACAAGTGGCGCTATGTGGTGAGGCCCGAAGCGGCAGACACCGTTTTTGTGATGCGGGCCGCTTACCGTCCCGCTCCAGCCGTGTTCGTTTCGCGTACGGGCGGGCTGCTTCTCGAGGATATCATCGTCCGCTCGTCGCCGGGCATGGGCATCATCTGCCAGCTTTCCGAGGACATCACGATCCGAGGGTCTGGGTCGGCGAACTCCAGGACGGCCGGGGCGATGGCGCACGCAGGTTCTGGACGCATCACGTCGCTTCAGGCGGATGCAACGCACTTTTCGAATTGCCGAGGTAAGCTGACGGTCGAGAATTGCACGTTCGAGAGAATGTGCGATGACGCCATCAACGTGCATTCGACGTGTCTGAGAATTAGCAGGATGGAACCTCCCCGCCGCCTTATGGCCAAGTTCGTCCACGGTCAGTCCAGGGGCTTTGAGTTGTTTGCCTCGGGCGAAACGGTTCGATTTATAAAAGCGCAGACGATGGAGCCTGGCGCCAAGGTCGGGATCAGGGCGGCGCGGCTTGTTGATCCGGAGACATATGAGATTGAACTGACAAGGCCGCTGCCTGAGGGCTATGCCACAGGGGATGTGATCGAGAACGCCGATTGGCAGCCCGAGGTTCGTTTCGTCAACAACATCGTCAACCGCAACATCTCGCGCGCAGCTTTGTTTACGACCCCGCATCGTGTTGTCTGCGAGGGCAACCGTTTTGTGCGCGTGGGCGGGGCCGCGGTCAAGCTGTCAGGCGATGCGATGAGCTGGTTCGAAACGGGAGCCTGCCGGGACGTTGTCATCCGGAACAATGCCTTTGAGAACTGCCGTACGCATTACTGTCCGGCCGTTATCGCGGTTGATCCGGAGATTGCCGCGCCCGCCGAACAAAGGGCGCGCTACCATCGCAATGTTCTCGTGGAGGGGAACTTCTTCGAAACGCATGATGTTCCGCTACTGTGGGCCAGAAGCGTCAGTAACCTCGTCTGGCGCAACAATCGCATAGTTCGCAACGATGCATACCGGTCCCTGCACCGCAAGCCGTTCCATGTCGAGCGTTCTGATGATGTCACGATTGACGGGTTGGCGGTCGGATGTCGCTCCGATGCGTCCGTCAGCCCCGAGCATATGCTTATGCTGCTCGCTTCGGGCAACGAGGAGGTGGCAGGCTGCGAGAACGAGATCAACGACCTCGCCGAGGCGCGGGGCGCCCTGCTTCGCTTTGGCAATGCGCAGGGGCGTCTTGAGGTGGCGCTCGAGGATGGACGCTGGGAAGTTGTGCTTCTGGATGAGACGGAGGCGTCGGACGCCTTGCTGAAGACTATTGCCGAACGTGCGCCGCAACTGAAGGTGATTATCCAGACGCGAAAGACCAAAGTCACAGACTGGCCGAAGTACGAAACCATCGCGGTAGGTGACGCGACGGGAAGGGCGCGTGCGGAAATCTGGGCGAGGATGTTATTTCGGGGAAATGGGGCGGCGTACCATGCCCGATGACCGTGATGGTGTCTCCGACGTGCGTTTGCCGGTCTTCGCCGTCAAAGTCGAAATGTCCGGAAATTCGGACAGTGTCGCCGGATTGTGCCTTCGTGCTGATGTTCGAGGAGCAGTCGATGAGAATTTGCAGGGCGCCATTGCCTATTGCGATTGTCCATGGGGTTGTCGCCAGCACAGTCCCCGTCAGCAGGAACGGACGTCGAGAGGTGTGGTCGGCCAGTTTCAGGGTCGCGCAGTCAGCCAGATTCGTTATACAGGATGTGTCCGCCGCGGCAAGCGCGGACGACGCAAACAGAAGAATGGTGGCCAGGCAATTCAAAGCGAACGTATTTTACCATAAAGGGATTTATGCCGCGCCCCCCCATGTGGGGGGTTGCTGGTCATGATGTGTTAAAGTATAATAATGCACACTTAAGAAAGGATAAATCAATGACACTTGCATTCGCTGTTGCCATGCTGTTGGCCGTCACGTCTGGATGGGAGAACGTCGATCCATGTCGACACAACGTTGACATTGCGCCGGAGAAAATGCTGTGGCGAGCCTCGTTGCAGACCCCGGCAGACATTGTTTTCGTAAGGAAAGAGGGGGCGGAGGGATCTGTCAATGTCATTGACGGCGAGTTGAAGATCGAAAAGACGAATGATCGTGGCTATCTGCTCGTCAAGGCCGCTCCGTTCACGATGAAGGAGGGGGTGATGTCGCAGTTCCGCGCTGACGTTAATGTGTCTGCCGCCGTTCCGGACTGTTCCCATGCCTATCTGCGAGCGGATGACGGCAGAGAATGGATCGGCTATCAGACAGGCGTATCGGATGCCGGTTCTCGCCCCACGGTCAACTGTGGTCTTATTCAGCAGCCGGTGGGAATGTACTATCGCAAGAGGTTTACCTACAGGGGCGAGGGCAAGTCCGTTTATCCGATGATTGTCGTTTCGGGAAGTCCTTCCGTTTCGACTTGGAAGAATTGGGCTGCGGACGACCGTAAGGACATTGACGAACTTTTTCTTAAGAAGATCCGTCCGGAGACATGGGCGCGGCGTCCGCGGCCGGAGGATGCCATTGTTTCCCATGAGGAGGTTCTTCGCCAATGCGCCGAGTCGATTGACCATACTGCGAAGCTGGTGACGGAGAATGGCGTCGTCTACCTGACCGTCGACGGGCGCAAGGTGCCACCGGCCGCCTATCATGGGGTTTACCATCACAGTGATTACACTGAAATCACCACCGGGCAGCCGATCACGTCCAAGGGTGTGCCGATTACGATCGCCTGGGTACACGGCGGATCGGGCGATCCGAGCCAGTGCTGCTGGACGCCCGGCGACAGGTACGACGCGAAGAAGGCGGCAGACAGCTTCCGCGAAATGATGCGCGGTGACACAAACGCGCTCTTCATGGTCTGCTACGACTGTAACGCCTATCCTGCGTTCAGCGAGGAGCATCCGGACGAGGTCTACCGCGATGCGAAGGGCAACCCCATCTACGGTGGCCGGGCGTCGTGCACGCCGGGTTATCCGGGCTTCGACCCGAAGACGTCGAAGACATGGCCGTGGATTTCACTGGCGTCGCCGTCTTGGCGCAAGTCGATCAAGCGCAACATCACGGCGTTCGTGAACGAATTGAAGAGGACGGGCCACGCGAAGAAGCTGATCGGCATCCACTTCCTCGGCTACAATGATGGCCAGTTCGGCATGGCCTATCCCGACTATTCGCCGTGCGCAAAGCGGGCGTACGAGGACTATGTCGCGGACAATCCGGGTATCTCGACCAACTACTGGCAGTTTTGCCGCCAACTTACGACGCTCTGCCAGTCCGACTTCGCCAAGGCGTTCAAGCAGGCAATGGGCAAGGACGTCGTCGCCATCCGCTGGGACGACGCGCCATTCGTCGCCGACTACTCGCACGGCACGATGTGCCGCGATCCGGAGGGTATCGACATCACCGTTTCGCAGCCGACCTACTCGGACCGCTGGCCGGGACTTCCCGACGCGCCCTATGTGCCGTGGTCGTCGATGGCGCTGCACAACAAGATGCACTGGTTCGAACTGGACCTGCGCACGTGGTGGATGTATTGTGGCGACAGCCTCGCCGGCAGCGAGGACCACGCCGGTGGTTCGCCGGACGATGCGCACTTCAAGGCGACGCATCGCAAGCTCGTGGGCGAGATGCTGGCGACGCGCAGCGGTTTCTGGTATTACGACATGGGCCGCGGCTGGTTCGCGGGCCCAGAGATCTCGAAGGACATCGGCGAGGTGGTGAAGGTTGCCGATCGCCTCAATTCGAAGAAACCATCCCCCTGGACGAGTGATGTGGCGGTCGTGGTTGACGAGGAGGGGCTTTTCGGTGTCGAGGGCGGCGAGAAGTTCAGTTGGCCGAGCCATCTTTACAACATCTGCCAAAAACAGCTTCGCTACATGTCCGTCGCCGGCATCCCCTACGACTATTATCTCGCCGAGGACGTCATCGCCCGTCCCGAACTCCTGACGAAGAAGAAGGTCGTGGTCTTCGTCTTCTGGCGTCAGTTCGACCAGCGGAGAATCGATGCGATTCAACGTCTTTTCGGACGCGGTCAGACGCATGTGTTCCTCTGTGAGTCCGGTGTGCTCGGCGGACTCAAGGAGGTGTCGGGTTTCGAGGTCGTGTACGAAACGCACAATGCCTTCAGCTTCGTCGTGCGCCCCGAGCCGGGTTTCAGCGAGTCCGTCAGGGGGTCGTTCGAGCAGGAAATGATCCGTGGCACCGGATGGATGGGGAAGAAGAACGGCATTGTGTTGCCGCGCGGACGCCGAGCGTACGTGAAGGAAACGCCTGGAGTCGTCGTCCATGGTCGTTTTGACGACGAGGGTCGCGGGGCTGCGATTGCGGAGCGTCGAGACGGGGAGGCGAGGCGTTGGTACATCGCGGCGCCAGGAGGTCTTTCGCCGGAGATTTTCCAGCGAATCTGCCGTGAGTCGGGTGCTTACCAGCCCCTTGTGAAGCCGGGGCTTATGGTCAACATGAACGGGGACTTCATCTCGCTCAATACCCTAGTCGCAGGGCGCTATGACTTCCGCTTGCCGCGTAGCTGCCGGGTGGTCAACCTCAGGAGCGGCAAGGAGGAGCAATCCTTCGACGGCGTTATGAAGCTCGAGCTTACGGCCGGCGAAACCTGTTGGTTCCTGTTAGAGGATCGTCCATGACGCTCATGGCATCCGGTCGCCGTGAATTCGTTAAATCCGTGCTGGCGCTTGGCGGCGTGGCGGCGTTGGGCGGGTCAAGGGCCGGTGACGGAACGGTTACGGCATCGATCGCCTCTGAGGTCGGTACGCGTTGGTCGGGCTGGCGACCGGGGCATTTCCAGTTTCATTCGATTTATACCGGAGTCGGCGAGTCGTCTTTTCTCATCTATCCCGACGGCACGACGATGCTCCTCGACTGTGGCGACCACGACGCCATCAACCGCGGCGCGCTGGCCGTGCCGGTTCTGCCGAACGGGGAACGCCGCGCCGGCGAGTGGATCGCTCGTTATGTCCAACGGGTCAATCCGGCGAAGACGGAGGTTGACTACATGGTCCTTTCCCATTTCCACGCCGATCATTCCGGCTGCATGGCCCATCACGCCGGAATCAGGGACGGCGTCCCGCTCAGCGGCTTTGGCCATGCGGCGGAGTGGCTGACGTTCAGGCGGGCGGTCGACCGCGGTTACCCGGATTACACGGATCCGTTTCCGTTCCGTTCCGGCGAACGGCTTGGCTCGAAGGAACTCATGGAGCGTGTCTACGGAGCGCTGAAGAAGCGTGACGGGCTGACGGTCGAGGCGGCTCGTCTTGGGGCGGCGGATCAGTATCCGCCGCTCAGGAATCCGTCTTGTTGCACGGACTTTGAAATCCGGAACGTCGCCGTAAACGGCAAGGTCGCCTTGGCAGACGGAACGGTGCGCAATGTGCTGGCGGGCTATCCCCGCGAGCGGTGGCACCACATTCTCGGCGAGAACGGGCTTTCCATCTGCCACCTGATCACCTACGGGAAGTTCCGTCTTCTGACGACCGGTGATTTCTCCGAAACATTGCCGACGCGGGACGGGACGGGGCATCGCATCGAAGACGACCTCGCGGATGCTGTGCCGCGGGTGGATGTTGCGAAGATCCCGCATCATGGGCACAGGAGCATGTCGGCGAAGCTCGCCGCGAAGCTGTCGCCGCGCGTGTGGCTAAGCGGTGTCTGGGATCAGCTGCATAACACGGCGGACACGATGGAACGCATTGACCGCGCCTATGACGGCGAACGCCTTTACTGTCCGGGAATCTTTCCTGCCGAGCGTCGCTGGCAAGACAGGGATGCCCGTTGGATGAGGGACATGGCGCCAGAATGTTACACAGGCGCACATGTTGTCGTTGATGTTCCGAGAGGCGGTGAAGAATATTTGGTCGCGTTTCTGTCGGCCCGCGATGAGTCGATGACTGTCAGGGGGGTGCGTCGTTTTCGGACAGGTAAATGACCCCCCATCTGGGGGGTGGAGGTTTGCAGAGCGTTTTGTTATTCTATTATATAGAAAACTAACTAACAAAAGGGAGATTGCAAAGATGAAGTTAAACGCAGTCATAGTTGCGATGATGTGCGCCTCAAATCTGTTTGCGAAAACCGTGTACGTCGACTGCAAGCTCGGCGACTATTCCCAAGCCGACGGCAAGACGGCGGCGACAGCATACGAAACGCTGCAACAGGCATACAACAGCGCGTCCTCCGGCGACGAGATCGAGGTGGCGCGTGGCGTCTATGACAAGGGCGAGGGTGGCACGGGGCATTGGTGGGGCCAGGCGCGAATCAAGGTCGGTGACAAGACGGTTCGCTTCTATGCGCCGGAAGGTGCTTCCAATACGGTCATCGAGGGCGCGTATGGCGATGACGCGGGCGAGGGAACCGGTTTCGGCTCGGGAGCGCTCAAATGTGTTATTTCCGAGGGTAATAAGCCGGCCATATTCGAGGGTTTCACATTGCGCAAGGGCCGGGTTAACCCCACGAGCACGGGATCGCACGCCTCAAATGTCGGTGGCGCAGTGCATGCGAGTGTCAACGGAACGAGCGATTGGAGAGCTTGGCCCTATTTCGTGGATTGCGTTGTCGAAGATTGCGACGGGGTGGGCGCGAGCGTTGCTTGGGGCGGCACGTTCGTGCGCTGCACGTTTCGTGGCAACAGCCTGACGGGGGCAGTGTCGTCGAACAATTATTTCGCCCGCCATACCAGTTTTCTCAATTGCGTCTTCACGGGGAATATCGGATCGCGCGAAACGCAGTTCCAGGACTGCACGTTGGTCAACAACACTTTGGTCAACAACGGCATGGCGATAAATGTCAATTCGGACAGCCGTGCCTACAACAATCTCTTCGGCTACAACAAGACGACGCTCAACGCCTCGGCGGCTGACGGCAATCTACTGGACGGCGTCAACACGCTGGCGCTGGTCGATCCCTCCTCCGGTGACATCCATTGGCGTAATGGCGCGGCTGAAAGCGTGCTGATCGGCAACGCCCGGTATCTGGGCGACGATTATATTGCGGTAACGGGTGGCGTAACGACGATCGACAAGTACCTTGACATTGAGGACGTCGGGATTCAGCCGTCAGGCACGGTTGCCGCCGGAGCTGTACAGACGGGGGTCGATGCATCGGTTTCGGGCGCCATCGAAATCACGACGCCCGGCATCGTATATGATGGCCGAGAACTCGATGTGGGTGATTACGTCACCACTTCCCGTTGGCCGGAGCTGCTGACGTTCACATTCAATACGAACAACGGAGAACGCGTGGTCAACTATGTGCTTTCCTATGGCGACACCGCAAACAACAAGGTGAGCCCGATGCTGGGTGCGGATGATCCGATCAAGCTGCTGCCGCCGAAGGACGTCTCGAAGGGTGCGCTCAAACTCGGCGTGGGAACAAAGACGTCGCAAGTCGTTTGGACGGATCCGAAGGCGGAGGCCGGTAGCGCGAACGGCACGAAGGAACATCCGTTTACGACCCTTAAGGACGCCATTGAGTCGTTGACCGGTGATGGCGCGGTCATCGTGGCAAAGGCAGGTACGTACGAGCCGGGGCCGAATGACGAGGGCGTCATCAACTGGAGTTGGAATAATACGAACGGCAAGGGCATGATCGTCGTGGCGAGGAATAATGTCCGCATAGTCGGCGAGTCGGGCGCGGCAAGAACGATCCTCAAGGGGCGCAAGGATCTGACAACCCAGGACGGAACCGGCGCCAATGCCGTGTCTGGCGGCGGCAGCACGGCCTCCTACACGGTCTTGCAGGGTTTTACGGTCACGGGGTGCTACGGGTCGTCGGACAATCTGAGCGACCCCTTTTACTCGACGGCGCGAGCTTTGTTCTATACGTATTCGACAGGCTTCGATTTCGTGGATTGCGTAGTCTCAAACAATGTCAGCGCAGGATATGTTCTCTATGGCCGTGCGTTTCGCACGATCGTGCGCGGCAATTCGTCATTCAACGGCGTGATGGGCGACGGCATGACGTTGTGCGCCTGTTCCATTTCCGGCAATACGGTCTCGCGATTTGTCTGGGGACGAGTCATCGGTGGTGACGGCATGGCTTCGTCGAAGACGCGAGTGTATTCCTGCACGGTTGCCGAAAACGTTACGGATCAGGGGTATCCCTATTACTCGCCTGCCTCTACCTACGCAGTGAACACGATCATGACGACGCACGGCGGGACCCTGTATGCCTTGGCCGGTCATTATGGCTGCGTATACGACGGTTTCACGACCTATGAGGACGGTGGTTACCTCAGGGCGGATCCTCAGCTCACGGATCCCGCGAATGGCGATTTGCGCTTGCTGGAGCGTTCTCCCGCCGTCGGCAAGGGCGTGTCGTGCGCGGACGACAACGCCAAGGACTGGCTTGTTTACGCGCCGTGGGACGTCTATGGCAACATGATCGCCATGGACGACAAGGGCAATGTGACGCCGGGCGCCCTTTCTGAAAGGACGCATGCCGTGTACGTGTCGGCTCCGCAGGGCGGCATTGAGGTCGTGGGCGGAAAGATTGGCGTGAATCTAATCAATCCTGAACAGCCACTGGTCATCAGGGCGGCGGCAGGTACACGGCCGGTGGCCGGGCTTGTCGTGAATGGGGTGACGAATCTCTTCGAGACGCTGCCAGACCATCGGTTGTCCATCGCAGAAGCCGCCGAGGTCAGTGCGCTCTACCTTGACCGGTGGTATGCATCGGTTGATGGCTTGGATAGTGCTTTCGGCTATTATCCGTCTTGCGCGAAGTCGCTTCAGGGCGCATTGGCGACGGCTGTCGCGGGTGATACCGTTGTGGCGATGACGGGCACTTATTCGAACGGTACCATGATACAGCCGAATACGACGAGGGCTACGTATACGATTCCGTCGCGTGCGGTAGTCAAGTCTGGCGTCACACTTGTTTCCGAAAGCGGCCGCGACAAGACGATTATCGAAGGCGCGGCTGCAACGGATGGCATCGAGGAGGAGGAGCACGGACTGGGGGCAAACGCCATCCGTTGCGTATATCTTGGGGATGGTGCCAGGATCGTCGGCTTTACGCTCAGAAACGGTCATACGCGCAAGACCACTGATACGGATCCGGCTGCGAGTCAGCAGGCCAGTCCTGAAACGACGGGTGGCGGCGTTTGGGGGGCTGACCGCAATACTTGTGTAGTTGAGGACTGCATTATTCAGGACTGTGCGGCCTACCGTGGCGGCAATGCGTTTGCCGTCACGCTGAGCGGCTGCATCACGGAGCGTGGCAATGCGTCGTACATTGGCGGCGGTCTGAGCGATGGCATCGCCTATAACACGGTTTCCCGAAATAATACGAGGCAGGGGTCCGGTTATCACGCGACTGGGCTTGCCTATATGGCTAAGGTCGAAAGTTGCACGGTGCTGGATCAGCTCAGTCTCAACGATGATGACTCCTCTACCGTGAAGAACACGACATGCAAGGGGACGGTGTGGACATACCGTAGACTGGGGTCGCAGTTCCATAATTGCGTTTTCCAAAAGGGCGCCGTCCAGCCTAAGTCCGAGACGTTTGATGCGGAAACGGATCGCGTGGTGGAAATCGAATCTTCAGAATTCGGCATTGATGACGAAGGCAGGATCTCTCCTGCTTCAAAGTACCTTGTCGACAAGGCGGACGCGACGCTTGACGGGACATGGGCGTCTGATTGCGATGCCTTTGGCGGACAGCGTGTCTACAACGGCGTGCGGGATATCGGCGCTTCGGAGGCCGACTGGCGCGGCACTTATGCCGGGGACTTGCATTGCCATGTTGTCGGGGCGTCGCCTACGGTGACCGAATCGGCCGCCAAGACCATCGAACTGGAGAATGGTTCTTCGATTGTCGTCAATTTGCGTAAGGCCAAGATCGAATACCATTGCGACATCAAGGTGCCGGGCGGTGTACTGACGGTGAAAGCCGGAGAAGATGTGGTCTCCTATACGACGGATCAAACGATCCAAATTACGGTTCCGAGTCAAGATACGTCCGTTACGATGGCGTATTCCGGCGAAGGCGCGGCGGAGCTCGGGCGTTTTGTGTCCACGAGCGGTATGTGCATCATTTACCGATGAGAAATCTCGGACTGCTTTTGCTCGCGTTGGTCGCAGGCGTCGCTGACGCAGGTTCGCTGACCGAGAGGATCGCCCGGAAATACGCCGTCAAGGCGACGGACACGTGGTGTGGCGGAAACCGGACGGTATTCGACTTCCAAGGCCATGAGGCCTGGGTCGTGGAACCGGCGGGTGTGGCGTTATCGGGGAAACCGTGGACGTGGACGATGCAGTGGTGGGGTGCCTTCGTGCCGCGCACGGCCGTACCGCGGCTCATCGCGCAGGGCTACCACCATATCGTTCTCGATATGTTCGATACGCGGGCGAGTGACGCGGCGATGCCGGTCTTCGCCGCCTATCAGAGGTTTCTCGTCGAGGATCTCGGCCTCGCGCCGAAGGCGCTGCTCATTGGCATGAGCTGGGGCGGATTCTTCTCAACGCGCTATGCCGCGACCTATCCGCAGAACGTCGCGCGCATATTCCTCGACTGCCCGCTCCTGAACTTCGACGGATTCTCCCCGTCGGGAACGTGG
>Ga0310786_10007045_pt1 | contig 14760 bp, 11 predicted proteins | sample AusTroGonzalo_MG_FD_203881 | JGI IMG/M metagenome (GOLD analysis project Ga0310786, IMG submission 203881) | Bovine rumen microbial communities from tropical cattle in Woodstock, Queensland, Australia - Gonzalo_03 (v2) (version 2) | ecosystem: Host-associated > Mammals > Digestive system >... | reverse complement strand
GGAAAACAGTTCTCAACTTTGTGAAGAAGAAACTGGTGTTCATCTCTTCCACTCAGATGAACTATTTGGTGGATTTGCTGTATGACTCCAAAATCCGCCCCATTTTGCTGAGAAAGGCCACGGAGAATGCACAGATGCCTTCCTATATGTTATGTAACAAAAAGGTGCAGAAACAGTTTGACATTGAGAAGCGTTCGTCGTTGGTGGTTGGGTTGAGCGATGGCGCACATACAGACATCTTGCGTCGCAGTGCTGGTTTCAGCAATGAGCAGGTGCTCACTAATTACTATCCTGACGGCAAGAAACTCAAGGATATGTTGGATGATTTGCGGAACGACAAAAAACTTGAAGGGATAGAAAAGCCCTATTTCCTCAACATATTCTTGATTGACGATTTTACAGCCAGCGGTAAGAGTTTTGTGCGCTATGATGATCATGCAAAGAAATTCAAAGGGAAGCTCGCCAAGATTATTGATCAGCTCTGTGCGAAGAATATAGAACGAACTGACGAAGAGATAGCTGCTGGTGAGAAGGAAGAGTTGCACCTCAGTTATCTGCTGGATGCCAACCAGCCAGAGATTCATATTGATATCCTGTTTTGCATGGCTACCGAAAAGGCTGTCAGGAATATTTGCAACGGACTCGACGACTTTTTGCAAAAACGTGGTTACAACAAGATTAAGTACCATATTCATGTGGTGCAGAAGTTGGATGAATCGCTGAGTAAGGAGATTGCGGATGACCCTGAATTGATTAAAGTTTTGGAAAAGCCACAATACCTTCATCAGAACCTGAAAGACGACACGGCTTATAAGGTAGGCAGTGTTACAAAACCCTATTTGGGCTTTGATGAATGTGCGTTGCCAGTGGTGTTGTCGCACAACACGCCTAATAATTCGCTGCCCATCCTGTGGCAGGATACAGACAATGACCAAGAGTTTAAAGGATTGTTTCCCCGTATTAGCCGTCATTAATTGACATTATGAACTACAAGAACCCATTTGCCATACGAGCTTCCGAAAGGATTGAAACCGACGAGCGGTTCCTGGAACTGTTTTCAGTGGAGCCTCTGTCTTATCTGGAGGATAACCATGCGAAAGATTCGTTGTGGGGTACGCTGACATACATCCTGAGTTCACCGGGGGCTGGAAAAACAACCCTGCTTCGACTCTTTTCGCCCTCTGTACTGAAACGTGTGACTGCCAAGAGCCACAATGTCATTTTTAAGAAATTGGTGAAGCTTGGCGTAAAGGATAATAACGAGCAGATACAAAAGTGCGGTGTTTATCTCCTGATGGGACGCGACTATGAATTCCTTGAAGATGATGAGTTGTTTGGCCGCAGGGAGCAGCGACGCTATTTCCTATCATTGCTCAATGCACGTATTGTGCTGGCAACCCTCAAAACCTGCATGTCGCTCGCAGGTATCAAATATACGTCACTTCAGGATGTTGTCTATACACCTGAGGAACCAATACCCCAGTTTGGAGAGTTGAAGGAAAGCTACACCGGCAAGGATTTGCTCGACTGGGCAACCCGACAGGAACGAAAGGTGTGTGAGTTTTTGGATAGCTTTGTGGTACCTGCAGATGGCATTGATGGCAACGATGATCTGTTTGCCTTGAATGCCATGAAGGCAGGATGGTTTAGCTATGATGGCAAGCCCCTTTGTGGCGAGTTTGTCTTCCAGATAGACGATGCCCATAAACTCACTGAACATCAGAAGCGTATCATCCGTGGTGAGGTGGCTGAGCGCCGCATCCATGTCACTCTGTGGATTGCAGAGCGTTTGGAAGCGCTGAGTACCGAAGATATTCTGAGCGACAACAATATCCAGGGACGCGATTATCAGGTCATCAAGTTGGAAATGCTTTCCCAGCGTCTGTTCAATCAAATGGCGAAAGGGGTGGCATCCATGCGCTCCAAGGTCTCTTACGATGGTGTGGATCTTTTCACCTATCTGTCCGAGATTTCCACCGAAAACTATAATGCGGTTTATAATGAGGCCAGCAAGAGATACTTTGCCCAACTTGAAAAGTTGGCAAGTTATCCCAATTTCGAGACCTGCGTTAAGGCTATCAGTCTGGAAGACCCCTATGACCGTGCCAAGCATAGCCGTGCTATGTTGATTTATGCATCACGAGAAGACAATGCACCCCGTCTGTTTGAGTATGACTATAAGGAGATGATGGGCATATTGAGCAAGGACTATAACGATTATGCAGAAGAGTTGCTGCCTGGAGAAATTAGCAAGTTGCCGCAGTATTATGGTCAGCAGGCATTGATCGATTTGTCCTCTGGCAATATAGAGCAGTTCCTGAGTATAGCCTCCAAAATGTATGAAATGCTGCTCTCCAAGAAAATTATGGATACGGCTCGCTATGACCTCACGCCTGAAGACCAAGACAAGATTGTGAGCGACTATTGCAAGAACCGTATGGAAGACATCAAGCAGCTGCAACGTGGAAACAAGATATACGCTTTCTTGATGCATTTGATTGAGTACTGTTGTGAGCAGACCTTCAGCCCTAACTATTCCTACCGCACGGTAAGCGGGTTTGCCGTGAAGGAGGAGAACTCTGGGCAGTATGGGCAGGATGGTTTCTGGTTCCAAGACAAGGCTAATGAAGAACTGGCAATTTTGCTCAAAGACTGTTTGGCCAATAATCTGCTGTATAAAGTGCCCCGCACACAAGGCAAGAAAGACCAGAGTTGGGCTGTTTTTTACTTGAATGAATGGCTTTGTGCCTACGCACACTTGCCCCTGCGTCGCGGCGGTTGGCGCAAATTGTCGCTGTATCGCTTGAACCAATGGGCATATTCCGCAAAATAAGAGACTAAGATGAAGTATAGATGGGAATCATACGTTAAATACCACGGAAAGGACGAGTTGGCGAAATTCTGTAAGGAGTTTTATGGCGACAATCCCCAAGTGAAGGTGTTGTTCTTGTTGGGAAAGGGTTTTGATCCCCGCATGAACAATACACTGGCTCTTTTACTAGAAAATGTGAAAGGCCTTCAACTGGATTGCCTCACCTTTGACTTCCCCGACAGTGGCAACCATGCTCAGAACAGGAAACTCTATAAGGATAATGTTAAGGAACTTGAATCCTTGCAGAAAAAATACGGATTCACCCTCACCGAGATTCCGATAGATACCACTCAAAGCTGGGAGAAACGGATTGCCATGATGAGTCGTCAGGTGGCAGAACGCGACTTAAGCCAGTATCGTGATGTGATTCTGGATGTGAGTTCGTTGCCCAGAGCTTTTTACTTCAACATTGCCAAGGCCCTCTTCAACAAGATGAAGAACGACAAGACAAAGAACCTGTTCTTCACCGTGTCTGAGAATGTGGAAATTGACAAAGGCATTGAGACCAATGTGGCTACCGACAATGTGGAAGCCCTTCCTGGTTTCAAGTCTATGCTGAGCGTTGAGGCAATTCTTGACAGAATTTGTATTCTGATAGCCTTGATAGGGGAGCGTCATGTGAAATTGCTGAGAGGTATTTACGACACCTTCAAGCCTTCTGATATGTTTCCGGTGTTGCCGTTCCCATCCAAGAACAGTCCCCGCAGGGCGGATGATCTGATGCAGGAATACCACCAATTCTTTGAGGAGAAGCTTTTCCATGACCCGCTGAGTATTACCTATGCTGACGAACAGAATCCGTTTGAACTCTACCGCATTGTGTCACAGATGATACGTGAACATAAGAAGACATTGAAGCCAATCAGTGAGAACGTTTGTTTTGGCATAGCTCTGCTGACGAGCAAACTCTTGTCGCTGGGTGGCTTGCTGATAGGTTTAGAGTTCAATGACTGTGTGGCTATTTATAACGTCAGTTCTAGGGACTATACAATAGAGAATGCTGATGCCCTTAAGGAATTGAACAAAAAAAGCGAACCATTTCTCCTCTGGATAACAGGCGAAGCCTATTCAGAATCTTGATGAATTTGAAAAATGAAATTTGAAACAACAATGAATATTTGCGTTGGTGCAGGCTTGATAAGTCTGGATGTGTTAATATGGGAGGGCAAACGAATCCCTGTGTCTTTTTATGTGGGAGGTACTTGCGGTAATGTAATGATGATTCTTTCCTACATGGGTTGGGAAACATATCCCATTGCCCGTCTTGACAGTACTAAGGACGGCATGAGAGTGCTGGCAGATATGGAAAAGCACAATGTGCATACCGACTTTGTTTCTACCAACGATGGTAAGACTCCTGTCATTGTACAGCGCAATTTCATCAACAAAGATGGAATTCCAACGCATAGATTTGAGTCACGTCCCAATATGGGCCGCTTCTATCTTGATTTCAAGTCTTTGACGATGAGGCAGGCAGATGAGGTGATAGCGAGAATTGACTTTGTGCCCAAGGTGTTCTTTTTTGACAGAGTGTCACCGGCCATACTAAAGTTGGCTATCGTTTTCAAAGAAAAGGGTTCGGTTGTTTTCTTTGAGCCATCAAGCAGAAGCGGGAATGTCATCCTATTCAACAAATGCGTTGAAGTTTCTGATATTATCAAATTCTCAGAACAGCGGATAAAAGACATCGAACAATTTGAAAGTTACAAAGATAAGCTCTTTATCCAGACGCAAGGAGCAAAGGGATTGAGTTACAAAATGAATTTCGGATGGATTCATCTGGAACCAGTAGCAAATGATAAAGTCATTGACACCGCTGGTGCAGGAGATTGGACTACTGCTGCGTTCATTAATGAGCTGTTTAAAACAAGAAATAGAATAAGCGACAATTCAGTAGTTGAAATTGAGAGAGCACTGAATGAAGCACAGAAAGTAGGCGCTCAAAGTTGCTCCTACGAAGGTGCTCGAGGAATGATGCAGGTATAATATAAGTGTATTCTTTATATACATTTTAGCTAAATGTGGAAAGATATCTATCTTTGCACCCATAAACCAACAAAAACAAACAAATATCAAATAAACAGAATAGAAGAATAATAAACAGAAGATAAATAACATATTACAATAGCGTTTTCGCTTTTCATAGCAGTCCGAAACCTAGGAAATTTCTGACCACAATGCTTACGAAAGCAGAAACGCTCACGGTTAACCGTGGGCTTTCTTGTTAGCATTGTGGGTTTTCCTAGGACCTCGGACTCAACAAAAAGTTCGCGGTTTTTTTATGTCCACACAAGAAAACAACAAATCACAAATCAAAAGCCGCCAAAGGGTGGCTGACCATGGCGAGGTGTTCACCAATCCACGGGAGGTGAACGCCATGCTCGACTTGGTGCGCGACGAGTCGTTTCGGCTCGACAGCCGCTTTCTCGAGCCCGCCTGCGGCGACGGCAATTTCCTTATCGAGATTCTGCGCCGCAAACTTTCCCTTTTGCAAGACATTAAATCCCAAACGGAATGGGAGTTCAAGAGCCTGATTGCTGTAGGCTCCTGTTATGGCATTGATATTCTACCCGACAATGCCGAGGCTTGCCGTGAGCGGTTGTTTGCCGAGGTGCTTGGTCAGAGTGGCAACAAAAGTTGTACAAACGGCTATCAAGAAAGCCTTCTATATATGCTGAAGAAGAATATCGTCTGCGGTGATGCGCTAACCTACCGCACCTCCGAGGACAAGCCCATCACCTTCTGTGAGTGGACGCCCATCGCGGGCAGTATGCAGTTCTCGCGGCGCGACTTCCAGTTTGATTTCCTTGTCACACAAAGCCACCAGTACAGCCTCTTCGACGAACAAGGCGAAGTGCAAAGTTTTGACGAGCCTGTGCATACTTATCCGCCATTGCATTACACCCAACTTTACCGATATGAAGAACAACTATAGCCCTGACATCCTCAATTGCTTGGCCAATCTGAGCAGCGATGAGGTCTTTACCTCGCCCGAGTTGGCCAACCGTATGCTCGACCTGTTGCCACAGGAGTTGTTCCGCTCCAGCAAAACGCGCTTTCTTGACCCTTGTAGCAAGAGCGGTGTCTTTTTGCGCGAGATTGCCAAACGGCTCTTGGCGGGATTGGAGGAACAGATACCCGACTTGCAACAGCGTATAGATCATATTATGACCAAACAGGTTTTTGGCATTGCCTGCACCGACCTCACCGCCGAGATGAGTCGCCGCACACTCTATTGCACCAAACAAGCCAATGGTGAATACAGTGTGGCAACTTGTTTTGGTGATACACAAGGCAATTTGCGCTATATGCGATGCCAACACGTTTGGGAAAACGGCAAGTGTAAATATTGTGGTGCCAACCGCGCCCAATACGACCGCATAGAAACCATAGAGACCTATGCCTATCCTTTTCTTCACAAATCAATCAAAGAAATACTCAAAAAAGATATGCAATTCGATGTAATCATTGGCAATCCGCCATACCAGATGGGAGATGGTGGAAATGGTGCAAGTGCGCTCCCTGTTTATCATAAATTTATTGAACAAACAATTGAGCTAAAGCCCAAATACATGATTTTTATAGTTCCCGCAAGGTGGCTTAATGGAGGACGTGGATTAGATGATTTTCGTAAGAAAATGTTGGATGATTCAAAGATTCGCGTTCTCCATGACTATCTTAATTCAACGGATTGTTTTTCTGGTGTTGAGATTAAAGGAGGCGTTTGTTATTTCCTTTGGGAAAAGGACTATAATGGAATCTGTAGTGTTTACACCCATAACCAAGACAATGTTTTTCATTCCGAAAGACCCCTTCTTGAAAAAGGAGCAGAAATCTTCATTAGAAGTGAAGAACAAGTAAGTATATTCCACAAAGTTCTTGCGAAACAAGAGGAATCTATTTCAACATGGTTAAATGCAGGTAGATACTTTGGCTTCCATACAAAAATAGAGTGGGTTTCTGAAACTGAAGGGAAAATGCAGTCGGCTGATGGCAAAGCGTTCTATCCAATTAGAAAGGTTAGAAATGAAGTATACTCAACAAAAGTATATGTCCATGGCGGACAATGTTGGATTTCGCCAAACACTATACCAAGAAACGCCAATAGAATCTCTTCGTATAAGGTACTTATTCCAAGATCGGGAAATCCAGGATTTGGGAATACAATTATTGGTAAACCCAAAATTTCCGAACCAAACTCGTGTAGTTCCAATACATACATGGTGGCCATTCCTCCGCAGGGTGATATGTCTATTGACGAAGCAACGAATCTTTGTTCATATTTAAATACCAAGTTTGTCCGTCTATTAGTAGCGACAAAAACATCTACACAAAGCACTCCTCCTGACGCATTTGAGTTCGTCCCCATGCAAGACTTCTCCCGCCCATGGACAGACGAAATGCTATACAAAAAATATGATTTGGATAAGGACGAAATTGCTTTTATCGAGAGCATGATTCGCCCGATGGAATGAGTATAAAATAACACAAACCGAACGTTCTTTGAAATTTTAGGAGAAAACTGGCATGGTTTAAGAAAGATGTGTATTTTTGCACTGTAAAAACATCCACGACATGGCAAAAGATTACTCCACAGAAGAAGAATCTAAAACTTCGATGGCTAGTGAGCCTACAATCCAGTATGAAGCAGTCGATGCGAACATGGAGATGTTAATGCTCGCTCCACAAACCCCTCGCACGATAAGCGAAGAGGAAGTAGCCCGTTGTTTTACACTTGAGGAATTCAAGCAGCACATGGATGATTTGGTTGAAAGCACCCATAACCATGCTACCGGATGCGTTGAGTACACGTCTATAGTGCCCCGTGTGTGCTCTTTCAAAGAAGCACAGCGCAGAAGTTTGACTGTCAGTCAGTTTACCAAAAGATTGTATGCAATGGTGGATGAATTTTACAGCACAAAGGCATGAGGATACTTATTGATGAACTGGTGTTTGAGAAGATCAACGACTTCTACTATGCGGCATTGCTGAACCACCCCACCTTGACAAAGGAAACGGTGGACAGAAAAATATGGCGGATGGAAAAAGGATTGCGGACACTAAGCAGAATGCAAGGGTTTCGTAAGGCTTGGTTGAAGCAAGAATGGATTGATCAGGGATGGCACGAATTTTTATGCGAAGGCTTTGTGTTCGCTTTTGAGGTATGCATCGATGAAACAACTGGCAAGCAGTTCGTTTGGATTCGTGATGTAGTTCACGGCAGTCTGTATCATTAAAACAAGTTTTCTCCTAACTATTTCTGCATAAGGACGTTCGCTTATTAAAACGTAAACGAACAAACAGACATATTATGCAGACGATAGACCAGATACTTCCTAACGAGCGGCGGACGATACCGCAGATTTACATGTACGACGACACATCCTTCCCAGGATGGATTAAGATAGGACAAACCACCCGCGCCGATGTGCGGAAACGCATCGATGAGCAGCATCCCATCACCGAGCCACACAAGACTTACCACCTTTTATGGCACGACAACGCTTTTTATGCCGACGGCAGCGGTGAAAGTTTCAGTGACCACGACCTGCACGAATGCCTGCGCCGCATGGGCAAGGAACTCATCGGTGAGTGGTGCCGTTGCTCGCTACGCGAGGCACAAGCGGCTTATGTGGCTGTGCGCCATCGCGACACACAGGTGGAAACAACGCGCGACCTCGACTACACGATGCGTGATGAGCAAGAGCAGGCGGTAAGACAGACAGCAGACTATTTCGCCAAGATGGATAAAGAGGAGCCCAGCCGCCCCAGCCATTACCTTTGGAACGCCAAGATGCGTTTCGGCAAGACCTTTGCCACCTATCAACTCGCCAAACGCATGAAGGCAAAACGGGTTTTGGTGCTCACTTTCAAACCCGCCGTGGAGGACTCATGGCGCGATGACTTGCTGCGTCACCGTGATTTCGAGGGATGGAGGTACTACAGCAGTCGCATGGATGAAGACTTCCCGTCACTGTCCTCGCCAAAGCCGTTGGTGGTTTTTGGTTCGTTCCAAGACTACCTCGGCAGAGACCGTTATGGCAACATCAAGCCCAAAAACGAGTGGGTACACTGTGTCAATTGGGATTTGATTGTATTGGACGAGTATCATTTTGGCGCTTGGAACGACAACGCCAAGAGTCTGCTCGACCTTGGGGATGTCGATGCCAAAAAGCGACAGACAGAAGAGGACGAAGTGATGACTGAAAGCGGTATCGATGTGGAAAGCGGTCGCGCCTGGGACGACGAGAATGTACCTATCACTGGCAACCATTACCTTTACCTCAGCGGTACACCGTTCCGTGCATTGGCCACAGGCGAGTTTATAGAAAGCCAAATCTTCAACTGGACATATCAAGACGAGCAAGCTCGGAAAGAAGCCGTCGGTGGCCCTTATATGGAGATGCCCACCATGGTGATGATGACCTACCAGATGCCGCAAGACCTAGGAGCCATGATTGAGCAATGGGACATGGATGGCTTTGACTTGAACGAGTTTTTCAGAGCAGAAGGCAAGAAATTTGTTCACGAAAAAGCCGTGCAGAAGTGGCTCGATATCATTCGTGGTAAAGCATCCATTTTTGGCGATGGCAGTTCGCCACTCAATGTGCGGCCTGCATTGCCTTTTGAGGACACCCGTCTACTTGACCTGTGTGCCCATACAATGTGGTTCCTGCCCAATGTGGCTTCGTGCGATGCCATGGAAGCGTTGCTTCAGCGTCCAGCTAACGGATTCTATCAGAACTACACCATTATCAACTGTAGCGGTGCCAAAGCTGGTATCGGAGTGGACGCCCTCGGTCCAGTGCGCGAAGCTATGGGCGACAATCCGTTGAAGACGCGTACCATCACGCTGACTTGTGGCAAGCTGACCACAGGTGTGACGTTACGGCCGTTGGGTGGGTTGTTGATGCTGCGCAATTGTTCAAGTCCAGAGACGTATTTCCAAACGGCTTTCCGGGTACAAAGTCCGTGGACAGCCACCGACAAGAACGACCCCACGAAGAGAACCATACTGAAACCAACCTGCTATGTGTTCGATTTTGCTCCCAACCGTGCCTTGCGCGAGGTGGTGACCTACGCCAATCAGTTGGATGTGGACAGCAACCGTCGTATCACCGACAAGGTGGATGAGTTCATCAACTTCCTGCCTATCCTTCAGTTTGACGGTAGTTCAATGAAGCGTGTGGATGCCACTGAAATACTCGACTTTGTGGACAACGGAACAAGTGGAACGCTGTTGGCTCGTCGTTGGAATAGTGCGCAATTGGTGAATGTGGATAACGCCACCCTGCAACGTGTGCTGGACAATCCCGAGGCTTTGGCCACCATCATGAAGATTGAAGGCTTCCGCGCTTTGGGTAGCGACATCATTGAAAGCATCGTCAACCGAGCCGAGAGAATAAAGAAACTGAAGCGCGAGATAGGTGATAACAACAACCATAAGAAGAAAAAGGAACTCACTGCTGAAGAAAAAGAGTATCGTTCCAAGCGGCGTGAGGTACAGGAAAAACTGATGAAATTCGCCACAAGAATCCCTATCTTCATGTACCTGACTGATTACCGAGAAGAAAGTCTTGAAGATGTCATCCGCAAGTTGGAGCCGAGTCTGTTTGAACGTGTCACTGGTTTAACCATTGACGACTTCGACCTTTTGCTGCGTGTCGGCGTCTTCAACAAAGCCCAAATGAACGACGCTATCCTAAAGTTCCGCCGCTACGAGGATGCATCGTTGGAATACACAGGCGTGAACCGTCACGCCTCCGACACCCGCATCGGCTTGATGGACAGCACCGTACCCATCGAGGCGTTGTTAGGTTAGGACATAGTTTTTCACACTTTTCTGAACGAAAAAATCAAAAATCTCCCATTTTTCTGAACGAATAATCGGCTATCTGACCCACTTTTCTGAACGAATCATTTGTCCCTAAACGTCCTCGGACTCACCCCCACTGCGCGACGGAAAAACGTTCCGAAATGGCTTTGGTTTTGGAAGCCGAGGCGGTCGGCGATTTCCTGGACGGATAGCGAGGTGGCCAGCAGCAACGACTTGGCCTGCTTGACGAGGTCCTGCGTGATGCAGTCGCCTGCCGTGCGCCCCGTGACTTGCTTCACCACGTTGGCCAGGTATTTCGGCGAGAGGTTCATCTCGGAGGCATACCAACCTATGCTGTGTTGCTCGCGGCAATGCTGTTCCACCAAGGAGAGGAAACGTCCCGTCAGCTCCTCGGCGCGCGAGAGGCTGTAGAGGCTGCTGAAAGAACGGTTGTAGAACCCATGGATGTAATAGACCAACGAACGCACCAGGTCGAGCACCACGTCATGGGCGTTGCCTATCTCGGGCGACTGCACCACCTCGCGCACCAAGGTGAGATAATGCATCGCCACCTGCATCTGCTGCTCCGTCATCGGGAAGACGGGGCGCATATAGGCGTTGATATGGCTGTCCAACGGCATCCGCAGGTTGAGTTCCTCGGCAAACTGAGGCGAAAAACTCAACACGTATTCCACCACGTCGTCGCTCGACTCCGTCACGCTGAGCATCTGGTTGATCAGGATGGACGAGAAACAAGGGGCGGCAATTTCGTATAGCTGGTGGTTGATGATGGCCGTGATTTTTCCCCGAACGAGGAAATTCAAGGAATAGACCGCCGTCTGGAAATAGTCGGGCAGGACGCCGCTGACGCTTTCTATGACGGTGAGCCTCAAGTCGTTCCTGCCAAGGGTGATTTGGCTTGTTTTGTTACCAATATCTTGTAATATGGGAAAGTCTTCCAAAGGGTTTGTCATGGACATCAATATGCGGATTAGAACAATTTTTGAGGCAAAGGTATAAGTTTTTATTCAATAATGGTGCATCCCTCTGGGATGCTGGTCATCAACTTATTACAATTCAACCGAACGCGATTCCCGATGGGAATCTTATATTCACCATAAGCAATTATGTTATTTGTAACCTTGTTGTATTGTCTGAAATAATCCCGTAGGGATTTCCGTTCGGTAAAAAAACATAATCAATCTCTTACATGCATCCCTTCGGGATGTTCGAAGCATGAAGCCTTTGTCCCGATAACGATAATAGATGTGGAAAATAGAACAATATAGATGCAAATAAAGACACTGCCGTGTGCGATGAAATCCTTATGTTTGCATTTCCTAATAATAGTGTTCACGAAATCAAAAAGAAATGAAAAGAATTATCACTTTATCACTGTTGGCCCTGTTGTGCCTGCAAGGTGCGGCACAAGAGGTCAGCCTCGCTTTCACGGGGCGCGATGCCGACAACCGTTATGTGGAACTGAACCGCGTGACGGTCATCAACCACTCCAAAGGGTGGAACGAGACCCTCTTCTGGCCCGACACCATCATGACGATGCAAGACGTCACCGCTGAAGAGAACGGCGGGTTGCTCTTGTCACAGAACAACCCGAACCCGTTTAAAGGCTCAACTCAAGTGCGCCTCGCCGTGAAGGAGGCCGGAGAGGTCACGGTGACCATCGCCAACATGAACGGCCGTGTGGCGACTACCTTTGCCTCGACGCTGCAATCCGGAATTCATCAATACCGCATCGACCTCGCCCAAAGAGGGACCTATCTGATGACCGCCAGCTGGAACGGCAGGACCTCATCCGTCAAGATGATCTGCGAGGGAGAAGGCGGTACTGACAAGATCGATTACCAAGGATTTATTGAGCCATTCCCGCTGCGTGATAATGCCTTGCTCGACCATCCGTTCTGCATTGGCGACAAGATGGAGTTTACAGGCTACGCCTTTGTCGAAGGCACTGAGAAGACAGTGCAACTCAAGGACCGTGCACAAGAGGCCTCGCAGACGGTCACCTTGCAGTTCGCGAACAATGACGAATATGATGAAGATGATGACGACGACGATGCCCCTGTGGTGACGGTGGACGATTTCCGTATCGCCCTTTCGTTGAGTCCTTTCTCGCTGAACCAGTTTAAGGACGGCTATACCTTCGTCGTCGGCGACCAGACGGCCACGACGCCCGAAGAGTTGCAGAGCATCTATCGCGACCTCGGCTCGACGGAGATGTATGTGCGTCTGGCCACAAAGCGTCATATTACTTACAATGCGGATGGCACTCTGGATAATACCACGGACGGCCAACCTGATGAGAACGCCAACGTCCACACCTTTGACCAAGTGATTCGAACCTGTCGGATTGCAGCACAGCTGGACATCCCCATCAACCCCGAAGTCATGTGTGCGTACATCTATATGGACATGGATGGCACGCAGGCACCGCGGTTCTATGAAGAAGACTACCCCGAACTTTACGCCAAGCCGGAATTTTATAACATCATGCACGACAAGAAATGGGAGGAGCTGAGTTTAGAGGATATCTGCACGGTGCTGGAGATCTATGGCGAGTTTGTGGCCGATTCGATTCTGGCGACAGGTTGCACCGTGAACGACTGGAACCTCGGCAACGAAGCCAACTTCGGTTTTGCCGGCATTGGCATCGGTACCCCCAACTCGTTTGACCAAAAGCTGGCAAAGGCGGGCCAGATGAAGCGTTATATGGCTTCGCTGTTTGGCTTAAGGTGGCTGAAGGAACATGTTTGGAAATACGAGGCACAGACGCTTGCTGCGGTCAAACGCGGCATCTTAAACGCATATAGGCATTATCCGGAACTGGACGCCTCGAAAGTCAGGTTCTCCACGCATATCGCCACGGTGACCTCCACGCCAAGAGCAACCGCAGCCTTCTTCACTTATATGGCAGAACACGGTTACGCGGTGGAGACGGCGGGCATCAGTTATTACCCGAGTGCGCCGGCGATGTCGTTCAACAAAAAAGCCATGCTGACCAAGACCGTGACGCGTATCAACAAGAAATGCGGCGTGCCCGTGTTCATCGGCGAGTTCTCGTATCCGTCGCAAGAGATGGTCGGACCGTTTGCCGGCTGGAACAAGCAACTGAAAGGCTATGAAAAAGACCAGCAGGGACAAGCCGACATCTACAAGGATGTGATTGAATGGGGAAAAGACCACGGCTTAGCCGGTATCCGTTACTGGGCTCCTGATTACGAAGGGGAGTGGTATCCCATGTCGATGTTCGAGTTCTCCGACAAGGTGGGTACTGCCAAGACCATCCTGAAAAACCACAAGGAGATCGTTGAGGATTGATAATAGTTAGTAACAACAAAAAACCACAACAATGAAAAAAATATTCTTTATAGCCATAGCATTGATAATCAGTGTCCAATCCTTTGCACAGCATACCGGCTTGAAAGGCCTCAATGTGGGCGTGGGCGTTCCCTTTGAGTGCTACGACCTGAAGGCTGCCGGTGCCGACCTCCACATCGGTTTCGACCGAGCCTATCCGATTTCCGACCAGTTCGCCTTGGGCTTCTACCTGAGTGGTGGCGGTGGCGTCTTGGGTGCCTTCCATCCTTACAACGAATATGACAGGGTGTATTCCATGATCAAGTTGTCGGCGGGCCTGATGATGGAGATCGGCGACCTCGATGACAAGCCGTTCCTGTTAGGCTTCAGCCCTTGCCTTGGCGTAGGGTTGCTGGACATGGACTTGGTCCTGCCCATAGAGATCCGCTTCGGGCGTGTGCTCAACAACTGGTACGTGATGGGCGAGCTGACGTACGGCTGTTCCTTGGCTCACGAGACCGTCGGCTTCGAGCCTTGCATCCGCGTGGGATATAACTTCGGGAATAAGAAGAAATAAGCCTATTCACAAACGTTTTCATTCCAAATGCCGCCGCAGGGGTTCCGTGACTTTTGCGGCGGTTTTGCACATCATTTACTCCATTCTTATTGTGAATATTCGTACCTTTGCGCAATCACAAAGAGACCTGTAAGGCATTGCCACAGCCGAAGCCGAAAAAGAAAAAATGAAATAAATGAA
>Ga0310786_10007044_pt1 | contig 14761 bp, 10 predicted proteins | sample AusTroGonzalo_MG_FD_203881 | JGI IMG/M metagenome (GOLD analysis project Ga0310786, IMG submission 203881) | Bovine rumen microbial communities from tropical cattle in Woodstock, Queensland, Australia - Gonzalo_03 (v2) (version 2) | ecosystem: Host-associated > Mammals > Digestive system >... | reverse complement strand
TGCCGGCGCCTTCGGGGGGGGGGGGCGGGGGGGGGGGGACAGGGGGAACGGGCGTAGTATTTTTCCATGCCGGCGGGGAAGTCGTGGGGGAGGTAGTTGCGGAGGCGGTCGTGGTGGAGGATGGTGGTGAGGGGGTAGCCGAGGAGGATCCAGGGGACGTCTGCCATGAGGATGGCGGCGGCCTTGCGGCAGAGGTCCGCGCGTTCGGGGGCGTCGGGGGGGAGGGCGGCGAGGCGTTCGTAGAGGGCGTCGAAGGCGGGGGAGGAGTAGTTGGCGCGGTTGGGGCCGGGGGAGGCGTTGGGGGAATAGAAGAGCTGGAGGAAGTTCTGGGCGTCGGGGTAGTCGCCGAGCCAGGCCATCTGGAAGAGCTGGGCCTGGCGTTTTTCGATTTTTTCGAGGAAATTGGGCCAGTTGAGGTATTCGAGGCGGAGGGCGAGGCCGAGGCGGTCGTAGAAGGAGGCGACGAGTTCGGCGGCCTGGCGGGTTTCGGGGGAGTCGGCCTTGCCGAGGGTGAGGGTGAGGGCGAGGCGGCGGCCGGTGGCGGGGTCGCGTCCGCCGGGGTAGCCGGCCCGGGCGAGGAGTTCGGCGGCGCGGTCGGGGTCGTAGGGGAAGGGCGGGGGCTGGCCTTCGGGGAAGGCGCCGGCGATGGAGGGGGGGACGGGGCCGTTGGCGGAGAGGTAGCGGTGGTTCTGGAATTCGTTCCAGGCGGGGGTGTCGAAGCCGGCGGCGAGGGCCTGGCGGAGGGGGCGGTTGTCGGCGAGGAGGGGGTCGTCGAGGTTGAGGGCGATGTAGGCGGTCTGGAGGGAGGGGGCTTCGGCGAGGCGGATGCCGCGGGCGGCGATTTCGGGGCGGAGGGTGCCGTCGGGGGCGATGACGGTTTCCCAGTAGTCGCGGGGGATGGCGGTGAGGTCGAGCTGGCCGGAGAGGAACATGAGCCAGGCGGTGGAGGCGTCGCCGACGACGGATTCGACGATGCGGGGGACGAGGGGGAGGGGGCGTCCGGCCCAGGGAGCGGGGGCGTCGGGGGGGATGGCGTCGGCGCGGCCGGTTTCGGCCCATTTGGGGTTGAGGGCGTATTCGTAGCGGTAGTTGGGGCGTGCGGAGGCGAGGACGTAGGGGCCGGTGCCGACGGGGTGGTTGAGGAATTCGCGGCCGTAGGTTTCGACGGCCTCGCGGGGGACGGCGTAGGCGAAGGGCATGGCGAGGACCCAGGGAAGCTGGGGGTAGGGGGCGGCAAGGCGGATGACGAGGGTGTGGGGGTCGGGGGCGGAGAGGCCGGGGACGGGGAGGTCGTAGTCGGTGGGGGCGTCGGAGGCGGAGGCGGCGCGGAAGTCGTCGAGGCCGAGGATTTTGCCGCGGAAGGCCCAGTAGCCGCCGGAGGCGACCTTGGTGTCGGCGATGCGCTTGATGGAATAGATGAAATCTTCCGCGACGAGTTCGCGGCCGCGGCCGCCGGTGGCGGCGAAGCAAGGGTCGTCGGAGAAATGGATGCCGGGGCGGATGGGGATGCGGAGTTCGAGGCCGTCGGGGGAAAGTTCGGGCATGGCGGCGGCGAGGAGGGGGCGGAGGCGGTAGGGGCGGGCGTAGTAGTCGTATTGGAGGAGGCCTTCGTAGATCTTGCCGGTGGCGAGGGAGGTGGGCTCGTCGACGGCGTTGGCGGGGTCGAAGCCGCGGATGCGCATGGTGGTGCGCCGGAAAACGGGCCCGGCGGCCGTTTTGCCAAGGTCCGGCAAATTATCCGCGTTTTTGCCAATGCTTGGCAAAACGGCCGCGTGGAAGAGGATTCCGGCGAGGGCCGACGCGGCGAGGATTTTGAGCGGGTGGAGGCGTCCGCGGAGGAACGCCGCGAGGGCGAAGAGGAACAGCGCGGCGGCGAGGACGCCCGACGCGGCGGGCGCGGGCGAGGCGCGGAGCGGCGCCGCGGCGGCGAGGGCCATCCGGCCCGCGGTCGCGAGGAGCAGGGCGGCGAAGGCGGGGAAAAGGCCGTACATCGCATCGTGGAAGGCGCGGGTGCGGCGGAGCCGCGCGGCGAGGGCGCCGAGGGCCAGCAGGAGCAACACGCCGGGCAGGCACGCGCCGGCGGTTGCCGCCAGCGCGCCGGGCAGGCCCGCCACCTGGCGGCCGGCGAAGGTCGCGGCGTTGACGGCGATCGGGCCGGGGGTGGCTTCCGCGATGGCGAGCAGGTCGAGGAAGCGGTCGGCGGGCATCCAGCCGGCGGCGTCGAGGTCGTGCTGCATGAGGGGAATCATGTTGTAGCCGCCGCCGACGGTGAATACGCTGATGCGGAAAAAGGTCCAGAAGAGGGCGAGCGCGGTCACGGGGCGTCCTCCTTCCGGGCGGCGGGGGCGAAGCGGCCGAGGAGGAGTCCGGCCGCGGCGGCGAGGAGGAGGATCAGCGGCAGCGGCAGGCGGCAGGCGAGGTGCAGCGCGCCCGCGGCGAAGAACAGCGCGGCGGCGGCGGGCGTCGCGATGTGCGTGCGGGCGATGCGCCAGGCCGCGGCGAGGAGCATGGCGACCACGGCGGGGCGCAGGCCGGCGAGCACGGCCTGGAGCCACGGGGCGTCCCAGCGCCCGGCGAGGACGGCGGAAAACGCGAGCACGAGGAGGAAGGCCGGGGTCACGGCGGCGAGGGCGGCGAGCAGCGCGCCCGGGATGCCGCGCAGCTGGCGGCCGGCGAGCACGGCGAAATTCGCGATGATGATGCCGGGGATGGATTGCGCGATGGCGAAGCATTCGGCGACGTCCGAGGCGGACATCCAGCGGCGGGTGCGGGCGAGTTCGGCCTCGAAGACGGGCAGGGCGGCGATGCCGCCGCCGAACGCCATCGCGCCGATGCGCAGGAACGAAACGGCGATGGCGGCGAGGGAGGGGTTTGGAGTCGCGGAAAGGGACATGGCGGGGAAAGGTAGCGCGGATTGCCGCCGCCGTCCATGCAATCCGCCGGGCGGGAGGCGAAGGGGGGGGGCAAAATCCGAGATTCCGCAATTGGGCGGGTTTCGAAAGGGAGGGCACCCTCTGTCGCGGCCGGGGATGAGGAAAAACGGACGGGATTGGTGAATCGCGGCCCGGACGGAGCCGGGCCCTCCTTTTCAGGGACGGGTGTTGGTCGGGGAATCGGCGGGCACCGGGGACGGTGCCCCTCCCTTTCAGAACCGAAGCGTTCCGTGGGATGGTGTGTGAGGAGAGTGGAGGTCAGGGGGCGGGCGGGGAGGCGAGGGGGTCGGGGGCGGAGGGGTCGAAGGAGCGGGGGGTGACGAGGCCGAGGTAGCGGCGGGATTCGAAGGCGCCGTCGTCGGAGCGGCCGGGTTCGAGGGAGCGCTCGCCGAAGCGGGTTTGGACGCCGATTCCGCTTCCGCCGCGCCACGTGATGGCTTTGCAGCCGGGGAGCAGGGAGAACCACACGCCGTCGCCCCGGGTTTCGACGGTTTCGGCGGCGGGGTCGATGCGGTAGACGGAGGGAGGGGGGAAGCGGAAGCCGTCGGCGAGGGCGAAGGTGCCGTCGGGGAGGGCGTAGGCGGCGAAATCGGCGTTGCCGCCGGTGTCGGGCCAGAGGCCGAAGCGTTTGCCGGAGGGGAAGGCGATGAGCTTGTCGTATTCCACGAGGAAGGGATGGGCCCGGCGGTATTCGACGGCGAAGGGGAACGGGGTGCCGGGAACGGCGTGCCACGAACGATGGCCGGGCAGGAGGCGGTAGGCGATGTCGAAGCCGAGGAACATGGCGGGCAGCAGGGCGGCGGCGAAGGCCGCCAGAATGCCCAATTCCAGCAGGGATTGGACGAGCGCGCGGCGCCAGCGGCGCCGGACGAGCGCCCGCACGAAGGCGGCCAGCGCGGCAACGGCGGCGGCCAGGAGCAGCAAGAGCGCCAAAACCGACAGGATGTTGGCCGGCCAGGCGCCGAACAGGTCGCAGAGGGTATCGGCGGCGACACACACGAGGAGGGTGAACGCGGCGGCGGCGGCGCAGGCGGCAACGGGGCCCCAGGCGGTTTCGAAGAGGATGCGGAAGAAATTTCTCACGGCGGGAAAAGCATGGCGGAAAGGAACCGGGTTGGCAAGTTCCGCGGCGGCCGGGAATACAAAAGCGCGGGCAGCGGGATTGGCGGCTTGACCGGGCGGGGCGGGGGATTTATCGTGGAAGCACTCACACAGGAACACAAGGAGCTCCATCATGGCCGGAATTTTCAAAGCATACGACATCCGCGGAATCTACGGGCAGACGCTGACGGACGACATCGCCTACCGCATCGGGAAAGCGATTGCGGCGTTCCTCGCGCCGAGGCGGATCGTGGTGGGGCAGGACATGCGGCCGCATTCGGAGCCGCTGTTCCGGGCGCTGGCGCGCGGGTTGGTGGAGCAGGGGGTGGAAGTGGTGCGGCTGGGGTTGTGCTCGACGCCGATGTCCTACTTCGCGAACCGCCTCCTGAAGGCGGACGGGTCGGTGATGATCACCGCGTCGCACAATCCGGGGGAATGGAACGGGTTCAAGATCTGCCGGGCGGACGCGGTGCCGGTGTCGGGGGCGACGGGAATCGCGGAAATCGAGCACCTGGTGGAAGAGCGGATTTTCCCGCCGCGGGCGGTGCTGCCGGGGCGGATCACGGACTACGACGTGAAGCCGGAATACGTGGCGCGGTTCCGCCCCTACGCGGACATCCGGCGGCCGTTGCGGGTGCTGGTCGACTTCGCGAACGCGATGGGCATCTACGAGGCGGACGTGTTCCGCGGGCTGTTCGAGATCGATCCGCTGTTCGACACGCTGGACGGGACGTTCCCGAACCACGAGGCGAACCCGCTCAAGCACCAGACGCTGGAAGCGGCGCGGGCGAAGGTGAAGGCCGGGAAGTACGATTTCGCGGCGTGCTTCGACGGGGACGCGGACCGGGTGGGGTTCCTCGACGAGAAGGGCGACGTCATCCCGATGGACATGATCACGGCGCTCATCGCCAAGACGCTGCTCGAGAAGGAGCCGGGGGCGGAAATTTTCTACGACCTGCGCTCGTCGTGGGCGGTGAAGGAAGTCATCGAGGAAGCGGGCGGGCACGCGCACCAGAGCCGGGTGGGGCACGCGTTCATCAAGAAGCAGATGCGGGAAATCGGCGCGCTGTTCGCGGGCGAGCTTTCCGGGCACTACTACTTCAAGGAAAACGCCTACGCGGAGTCGTCGGCGCTCGCGGTGCTGCTGATCGCGAACCTGGTCTCGCGGTCGGAGAAGCCGCTGAGCGAGCTGATCAAACCGATCCACCGCTACTTCGAATCCGGCGAAATCAATTCGGAAGTGTCCGACCCGCCGGCGGCGCTGGCGCGGCTGAAAGCGGCCTATCCGGACGGGAAGGCGATGGAGCTCGACGGGCTGTCGATCGAGTACCCGACGTGGTGGTTCAACGTCCGCTGCTCCAACACGGAGCCGCTGGTGCGACTGAACCTGGAAGCGAAGACGCGCAAGGAAATGGAGCAGCGCCGCGACGAAGTGCTGGCGCTGATCCGGCAGGGGTAGCGCGGGTTTCGAAATACCGCAACCGTTTCGAAGCCGTCATTTTTTGGGGCGGCTTTCAGCCGCGCCAATCCATTTGGGCGCGACAGGAATGTCGCACCTCCCGCCCTTGCGGCCACATGTTTTCGAAAACGCGTTAGCGCGCATGGCCGGCACCGCGCAAGGCTACAGTCAAAAGCGCGGTTGCGTCGCCCGCGGCGGGAGGCGGAAACGGGCGGACGGGCATTCGAGGGCGAGAAGGGCGGCCTTGTTGCGGAGGCCGCCGCCGTAGCCGCCGAGGGCGCCACGGGCGGCGACGACGCGGTGGCAGGGGACGATGAGGCAGACGGGATTCCAGCCGACGGCCTGTCCGACGGCCTGCGCGGACATGGCGGGGATGCCGCGTTGGCGGGCGACGGCGGCGGCGATGTCGCCGTAGGTGGCGGTGGCGCCCCAGGGGATGGCGCAGACGGCGCGGAGGACGGTTTGTCGGAAGGGGGTGGGGTTGTCGATGCGGTAGGGCGGGAGGAAGCCGGGACGGCGGCCGGAGAAGTAGTGGTCGAGCCAGCGGCGCGTTTCGGGGAAAGGGGGGCGGTCGGGGTTTTCGACGGCGGCAGGCGGGAGTTCCGGCGGGACGTTCGGGGGAAGAAAATGGAGGGTAGTCAGGACGGTGCCGTCGCCGAAGAGGACGAGAGGGTCGAAGGCAGGAGGGGGGCGGTAGCGGCAGAAGAAGAGGGGCATGGAGGGAGTGTAGCGCACGGGGACGGGGGAGGGAAAGAAAGTTTGGTAGTTTGGTAGTTTGGTAGTTTGGTGGTTTGGTGGTTTGGTGGTTTGGTGGTGCGGCAGTGTTGCGGACAATTTGAATTATCCAAACGCCTAATCGTCGAACAATCCAATAAGCCAATGATTTCGGCAAATCGCTTTGCCGGGCAAGGACCGCCGGGGGGAATCCGCGGCCCGGACGGAGCCTGGCCCTCCCTTGGCGGAAACGACAAAAACAATCCAGCCCCGAAGGGGCGGTGGAATTGCGGCGGGATGTCTGCCGCCGCTTCGCGGCTTGAGGCCTTTTCTTCCGATACCGGGGGTTCCGCTTCGCTCCACCCCCGGTTGGATTCGGGCCGCCCCTTCGGGGCTGGAGACGGGCCGCCCGGCGGTCGGCCCCTACCACGGGGGGAAACAGGGGGATTGGCAGGGCGGCGGGCAACGGGGACGTTGCCCCTCCCTTGGTTGAACCGAGGCATTTTTCAAACCAGCGGCCCGGACGGAGCCGGGCCCTCCCATCCGCACCGGGGCGTTCCGCAAGGCGGCGGGCACCGGGGACGGTGCCCCTCCCTTGGGCGATTCAGAGGGGGCCGCGGGGCGGGGGAGGGGGGAAAACAGGGAACCCGCGCGGGAGCGCGGGTTCCGGGGGAGGGGATGGATGGGAAATCAGAGGATTTCGATTTCGACGTCGGTGGAGGAGGTCTGGTCGATTTTCTCGGTTTCGATGGGTTTGTAGGTGGGGAGGAAGCGGTAGTAGACGGTGAGGGTGAGGGCCGCGAGGGTGGTGGCGTAGACCGGGGGCGCGGTGCCCCAGTCTTCGCGGTCGCCGCCGTTGCCGGGGATGTTGAGGCCGGCGGAGACCCAGGAGCCGTCGATCTTGGGGTCGTCGGAGCGGCGCTGGTTCTTGATGAACTGGGGGGCGAACTGGTTGTTCCAGGAGGCCCAGGCCTGGCCGCCCTGGTGGAACTTGGCCTGGGAGATGTAGTACCAGCCGTACATGGGCCAGTTCTGGGGGTTTTCCCAGACGCATTTTTCGTCCTTGAGGGCGCGGAGGCCTTCCTGGACGGCCTTTTCGCCGCCGTGGCCGAGAAGCTGGAAGCAGAGGACGGCGGCGGCGGTCATGTTGGCGTAGGCGGGGGAGGTCTTGGCGTTGGAGTACTTGAAGTGGCCGCCTTCTGCCTGGTTGCGCTTGAAGGCTTCGAGGGCCTTTTCCATGGCGTCGTGGAGCTTGGGGTTCTGGCAGCCGGCGATGTAGGCGGATTTCATGGCCTGGCAGCACCAGGCGCCGAGGGAGACGTCGATGCGGCCGTCCTGTTTCCACTGGTAGTCGTAGCCGCCGGAGGGCTGGATGCCGCCGACGATGATGGCGGTGCCGTTTTCCATGACGGACTTGAGGGAGGGGATACGGGTCATGGAATAGGCTTCGGAGATGGCGTAGACGCAGATGGCCTGGACGTAGGCGGAGGCGTCGGAGCCTTTTTCCTTGTCGGGGTAGAAGTGGCCCTTGTCGTCCTGGCAGGCGACGACGTAGCGGATGGCCCTGGTGACGGTTTCGCCGTATTCGGCGGAGGCGGGGGTTTCGCCGTGGGCGAGGAAGGTGAGGATGCCGAGGGAGGTGAGGGCGGCGCGCTTGCCGGATCCCTTGGCTTCGGTGGACCAGGAGCCGTCTTCGTTCTGGTTGTTCTTGAGCCAGCGGAGGGCGCGGAGGACGGCGGCTTCGGCGGCCTGGCCCCACTGCCCGCCGTAGGCGCCGATGGAGGCGGCGCGGCCTTCGCCGGAGCGCTGGGTCATCTGGCCGGCGGTGAGGCCCTTGAGGACGATGGGGGAGATGGCGTCGGAGGCGATGTTGAGCTCGGCGACGGTGTCCATGACGGGGGAGGGGGTGAAGTCCTGGGGCTCCTGGGGGACGTCCATGTCGATGTCGACGTCGGGAGGGGTGACGGTGTCGACCATTTCGGGGAGGTCCTCGGGGGGCTTGAGGTCTTCCATGAGGTCGTCGAGCTGCTTGTCGTCGACTTCGACCATCTTGACTTCGATCTCGGTGGTTTTTTCGCGGACGGTGGTGCTGATGAGGAGGACGGCTGCGAGGATGAGGGCGACGTGGATGACGACGGAGCCGACGGGGCCGGCCATCCATTCCATGATGTTCTTGTGGAGGGCTTTGAAGGTGATGTCCATGGCAGGTTCCTTCCGGGGTGGGGGGGGGCTAGTTGGACGCGGAGACGATGGAGAGGCTCTTGAGTCCGTTCTTGGAGCAGAGGTCGAGGGCCTGGACGAGTTTGCCGTGTTCGGAGAAGTTGGACACGGTGAACATGATGGTCTGTCCGGCGTCGATGGAGGCGAGCTGGGCGAGCTTGCGGTCGAGGACGTCGAGGGAGACGACGGTGTCGTTGAGGGTGTAGCCATCCTTGTAGACGCCGACGCGGATCATCTGGGGGGGCTTTTCGTCGGGGGCCGCGTTGGGGTTGGGCGCGGGGCGGAAGACGTCGAGGTTGGTGACGACGTCGACGGGCTTGACGGTGACGACGAAGTAGATGAGGAGCTGGAAGACGACGTCGATCATCGGCGTCATTTCGAGCACGGCCTCGGGGGCGTCGAATTTCTTGCGGGAATGAGCCATGGGGACCTCCTACGCTTTTTCCTTGAGGGCGGCGAAGCGGATTTTCCAGAGGCCGGCCCTGCCGCAAATGTCCATGACCTTGCGGATGTCCTCGTGCTTGACGGCCCAGTCGCCGCGGATGACGACGGGGGTTCCCTGGCCGGACTCGTTGCGGGCCTTGTTGAGGATGGAAAGGAGCTGGCCATCGGAGAGGGTGGTCTTGGTGATCTGGATCTTGCCATCCTGGAGGACGTCGACCGTGACGGTGCGGGGGTCCTTCTGTTCTTCGACGGCGCCGTTGGGGGCCATGGCCATGCGGACGAGGGTGTCGTTGGCCTTGTTGGACATGTCGGCGGTGACGACGAAGAAGATGATGAGCTGGAACACGACGTCGATCATCGGCGTCATGTCCATCTGGGCGTCGCCCAATTTCGGTTTGCGTGCCATGGTGCGGGGTCTCCCGGGGCCCCGCGGGGGAACCGCGGGGCCCGGTGGGGTTGTGGGGGACTAGTCCTCGACGACCTCGACGTTGCGGAGGGCCTTGATGAGGTCGACGGTGAGGCCTTCCATGTAAAGGATGATGCGGGAGAGGCGGTTCTTGAAGTAGGTGTAGAAGGAGACGGCCGGGATGGCGACGACGAGGCCGCCGGCGGTGGTCCACAGGGCCTGGGAGATGTTGAGGGCGAGGAGGGACTGCTGGGCGGCGCCGGCGGAGGTGTTGGCCAGGTTGGCGAACGCCATGATCATGCCCTGGACGGTACCGAGAAGGCCGAGCATAGGGGCGATGGAGCCGCACATGTTGAGGTAGGCGACGCGCTGCATGAGCTTTTCGCTCTCGAGGTCGGCGGCGGCGCCGACCTGTTCCTGGATGACTTCGAAGCCTTCCTTGACGTTGCGGAAGCCGGCGAGGAGGATGGAGGAGAGGCAGCCGGGTTCCTTTTCACAGCGGTCGACGGCGCGCATGAGGTCGCCCTGTTCCATGGCTTCGCGGATTTCGGCGACGAAGGCGGGCGGGGTGATGCGCTTGGGGGAGATGGTGATGAAGAAGTCGATGATGAGCCAGGTGGCGGCGATGGAGTCGCCGATGAGGGCGCTCCAGAGGAGGGTGCCGAGCCAGCCGGAGCCGAAGAGGATGGCGCCGATGCCGGTGGTGTTGGGGGCGGCGTCTTCGGTGACGGCGGAAGCGTCGACTTCCTGGGCGATGGCGGCGACGGGGAGGAAAAGGAAAGCCGCGATGGCGATCAAAGCGAGGATGGAGAGGATCTTTTTATTCATGGTAGCCGGTTCCTTGAATTTTCTTTGGTTTGGTTGTTTTTGACTAATTTAAATGGGTTTTCCGTTTGGTCGCGGGCGGGGCTCACATCTTGCCGCGGGCGGCGGCGGCGTAGGAGGAGGAGGGATACTTCTCGACGACCTTGCGGTAGAGGTCCTTGCTGCGGGGGTCGCGGAGGACGGCGAGGGCTTCGGCGGCCTTGTAGCAGGCTTCGCCCTGGATTTCGGGGTCGGTGACGTCGGTGAAGAGGACGGCGGTGCGGAGGTAGTCGAGGACGGCGTCGTTGACGTTGTTCTGGGCGAGCTGGATGTCGCCGCGCATGTTCTGGGCGCGGGCGGCGTCGGCGCGGGAGCCGGAGGAGGCGAGGGTGTCGAGGTCGCGGACGAGGGGGCCGTACTGCTTGGCGGCGAGGAGGGCTTCGCGGCGGCCCCAGGCGAATTCGGCGTTCTGCTTGACGGCGGGAGTGGAGGCGGCGAGGGCGTCGTAGGTCTTGACGGCGGAGGCGGAATCGCCCTTGCCGATGTAGGCCTTGGCGAGGCCGATGGTGGCGGTGATGCCGTGGTCGAGGCCCTTGCATTCCTTGGCGGCGGCCTGGAAGTTGGAGATGGCCTGGTCGTAGTTCTTGGAGCGGAGGGCGGCCTCGGCGGCGGTGAGGGACTGGGGCTTGGGGCCGCCGCCGGCGGAGACGTATTCGTCGGGCTTGAACTGCTGGGCCTGTCCGTTGGGGAGGGTGAGGGTGAGAATGCCGGAGATGGACTTGATGGCGGTGCCTTCGACGCGGCGGCCGTTCTTGAGGACAACGTAGGGTCGGGAGGCGGGCTGCTGGGCGACGGCGGGGAGGGCAATCGCGAGGGCGGCGAGCGCGAGGAGTGCGGTGCGGATGAGTTTCATGGTCTATGTCTCCATACGGTGAACAGTTTGCTGGTTTCGGCGGTTTTTGTCAAAGGGTTCGCGCGGGGGTCTCCGGGGAGGGGGCGGTCAGGAGGCGGCGGGGGCGGCTTCGGGTTCGGCGGGCGCGGCGAGTTCGCGGGCGCGCTTGGCGTTGTCGCGGGCGGTGCGGATTTCGCGGACGTCGGGGGAATTGGGGAAGAGGCGGAGGAAGGTGTCGCAGGATTCTTCGACGTCCTCGTGGCGTTCCATCTTCTGGGCGAGGGCGATGCCTTTCTTGATGGCTTCGCCGATCTGGGCGCGTTCGCGCTCGGTCTTCATGTCGAGGGAGTTGAGGAGTTCCATGCGCTTGTAGGCGGCGAGGGCGCCGGCCTGATCGTCTTCCTGGAGGTAGACGTCGGCGTAGAGGAGGTTGGCGTCGTTGATGAGTTCGACGTTCTTGGCGTAGCGCATGATGTCGTTGAGTGCGGTCTTGGCGGCGACGAGGTCGCCGGCCTGGGTGTTGGCGCGGGCGAGCATGAACTTGGCGTCGTAGAAGAGGCCGGAGGAGGGCCAGCGGTTGAGGAGGGTGTTGAGGTTTTCGATGGCCTTTTCGTTGTTGCCGAGTTCGAATTCGGACTTGCCGACGCCGAAGTAGGCGCGCTGGAGGTACTGTTCGTCGCCGGTGCCGGAGGCGAGGACCTGCTGGAAGGCGCGGGAGGCCTCGGCCCACATGGCGTTGTCGAGCATGGCCTGGCCGACGCGGACGTATTCGTCGACCTTGTAGCGGCCGGCGTCGGCGATCATGGCGTTGAAGGCTTCGCGGGCCTGGTCCTTGAGGCCGAGGTCGAGGGCGCCGGAGATGCGGGCGTACTGGGCGTTCTTGCCTTCGTCGGTGTTGGGGTATTCGCGGGCGAGGCGGGTGTAGGTTTCGTTGGCCTTGGGGTCCTTGAGGAGCATCTGGATGGAGCCCTTGAGGTTGAGGGCCTTGGGGGCCTGGGCGCTGGAGGGGTGGTTGGCGAGGAAGTCGTCGATCTTGGCGATGGCGGGGGGACCGAACTTCTGGAGGGGGAGCTTGGAGAGGGAGTAGGCGAGGTAGAAGCGGCCGTTTTCGAGGAGCTGGGCGATCTTCTGCTTGTCGGCGTCGTTCTGGGCGTAGCGGTTGCCGTTGGCGGAGAGTTCGGCGATCATGGTCTGGAACTGCTTGACGGCGAGGGAGAGCTGCTGGAGCTTTTCGTTGCCGGAGAGGGCGTCGGCGGAGCGGCGGTAGCAGTCGGCGAGGGCGAACATGGCCTGGGCGGAGTTGGGGCCGGGGGTGGCCTTGGTTTCCTCGATGTACTTCTTGAGGCCTTCGACGGCGCCGGCGTAGTCCTGGTTGGCGTAGGCGGTCCAGGCGTACTTGGAGAGGGCCTTGGGGTATGCGGCGTCGTCCTGGTAGTCGGTGAGGATGCGGGCGAGGTAGGCGTTGGCGGCGTCCTTGTCGCCGTCGCGTTCGGCCTTGGCAGCGAAGTAGAGGAGGAAGGAACCGACGTTCTTGTGGGTGGGGCAGGACTTGGCGTAGCAGTCGAAGATGTAGCGGGCGGTGGCGGCGTCGCCCTTCTTGTCGTAGAGGGAGACGAGGGAGGCGAGGGTGTCGCCGGTGCGGGGGAACTTGGCGCCGAAGCGTTCGCCGAGGTAGGCGGCGGTCATCTTGGCGTAGAGGGGGTCGTCGAGGTTGAAGTAGCACTGGGCGAGGGTGCCGAGGGCGTTGACGGAGGGTTCGCCGGCTTCGGGGTACTGGGCGAGGACCTTGAGGTATTCGGCGGCGGATTCGGCGTATTTCTTCTGGCGGAAGAGGGTGCCGCCCATGGCGAATTCCTGCTCGGAGGCGGTGCGCTGGAGGTTGGAGGGAAGGTCGATCTTGACGGTCTTGCCGTAGCGGGATTCGAGGATGTCCTTGATTTCCTTGGCGGCGACGCCGGCGTCGGGGCCCCAGGGGCTGTCGCCGTACTTGATGAAGACGTTGTAGTATTCGGAAAGGGCGCCGGAGTAGGCCTTGACGGCTTCGGCGTCGTTGCCCTCGTTGGCGAGGCGGTCGGCGCGTTCGCGGCGGAGGCGGCCGAGGAGGGAGCGGGTGCCGGCCATCGGGCTGTCCTTCATGGGCAGGTTGTTGGCTTCGAGGGTCTGGTCGATGGGCTTGATGACGTCCATGTAGTCCATCAGGACGGTTTCGGCGGCGTCGGGCTTGCCGCGGGCGAGTTCGATGTTGGCGAGGACAACGATGGAATCGACGAACGCGAGGTCGAGCCCGCCCCACTGGATCTTTTCGCAGAGGTCGGCGGCCTTCTTGAGGAGCTCCTCGCGGCGGCCGGGATCGTTTTCGGCGGCCTTGACGAAGGCCTGGGCGGCTTCGACCTGCATGGAGCGCTTCTGGGCGGGGTCGTCGAGGACGGCTTCGACGCGGGCGAAGTTCTGGGCCGCGCCGGTGTAGTCGCCCGCGCCGCGGAGGAGCTGGGCGTAGGTGTAGGCGGCGTCCTGGTAGCGTTTGCGGACGAGTTCGTCCGCCGGGGGGGAGCCTTCGTAGCGGGAGAAGAAGGCGTTGTAGAGGGAGGTGGCCTTGTCCATGTCGCCGCGCTGGAAGTAGTTGAGGGCGAGCGAGAGGCTGGCGGCTTCGCCGGCGGGGTTGTTGCCGAGCTGCTGGATCACCGCTTCGGCACCGGCCAGGTCGCCCTTGTGGATGAGGATTTCGGCTTCGACGATGCGGGTCTTTTCGCTCTGGGAGGGGTCTTCGGCGACGATCTTGGCGACGACTTTCTGGGCGAAATCGGCGAAGGACGGGGTGAAATCGATCAGCTTGGTGGCGAACTCGAGTTCTTCGTTGACGTCGAGGGCGGCCGGGGCGGCGGCGGGAAGGACAAAGGCGGCGAGCAGGGCGAGAAGAATCGTGCGACGCAGATTACGCATGGCGAGGCCTCCGGGGAAGATGTTGGAATGTGTGCCAAGGCACCGTTTCATTGAAACGGAATATGGCCGAAAGAGGGGGGGGAGGTCAAGCCGGGAAGTGCGCGCGCGGCGGAAAAGCGGCGGGGTGACGCGGGGCGGGGGGGAAGGGGATGGGTGGCCGGCCGACGGCCGGCCATCAGGAGGAGAGGTGGGGAGTCAGGGGGTGTCGGTGTCGTCGTCCAAGCCGGCGTCGTCCTCCTCGTCCTCGGGGGCGGAATCGGGGTCGGGAGGGGTGAGGGGGGAGACGCGGATGGTGAGGGAGGGGCGGGTGAAGACGGATGCGGCGGCGGCGCGGATGTCGTCGGAGGTGATGGCGGAAAGGATTTGGGCGGTCTGGAGGGGGTTGAGGCAGCCGAGGCCCTGGAGTTCGGAGAGGGCGCATTCGTTGGCGAGGGCGGCGTTGTTCTGGAGGGAGCGGGCGTCGTCGGCGAGGAGGGAGGTGCGGGCGCGGTTTTCTTCGTCGGGGCGGAGGCCGTCGGCGGCGAGGCGGGCGAGCTGGGTCTGGACGAGGCGGGCGACTTCGGGGTAGGCGGGGTCGGTGGTGCCGGCGTAGAGGTAGAGGTGGCTGCCGACGGGGCCGGAGAGGTGGAGTGCGCCGGTGTAGTAGGCGAGGCCGCGTTTGTCGCGGATTTCGTCGAAGAGGTCGGAGGAGAGGCCGTTGAGGGAATCGACGACGAGGGCGAGGATGGCGTCGTCGCGGGGATTGGCGGGGCCGAGCCGGGCGGGGAAGGCGCGGAGGTAGATGGTCTGGGCGGCGGGAACCTTGGTTTCGAGGGTGGTGCGGAGGATGGCGGCGTCCATGCGGTCCA